>Ga0194132_10010957_pt1 | contig 11874 bp, 8 predicted proteins | sample TA2KigOf80mmetaG_FD_148612 | JGI IMG/M metagenome (GOLD analysis project Ga0194132, IMG submission 148612) | Freshwater microbial communities from Lake Tanganyika, Tanzania - TA2015054 Kigoma Offshore 80m | ecosystem: Environmental > Aquatic > Freshwater > Lake | place: Tanzania: Lake Tanganyika... | reverse complement strand
CCCGGGCAAGACGATCGTGATCGGCGAGACGGGTTGGCCGAGCGACGGCCGCATGCGCTCCGATGCCCGGCCGGGCCGCGTCGAGCAGGTGCGCTACTTCTCGGCGTTTCGCGATATCGCCGACCGCGAGAAGTTCGACTACAACTTCGTCGAAGCCTTCGACCAGTATTGGAAGGCCCGGCAAGAGGGCACTGTCGGCGCCGCCTGGGGGCTGCTCGACGCCCAACGCCGCGACAAGTTCGAGCTCGGCAAGCCGGTCTCGGCCGAGCCGCAATGGCCGATCCTGTTCACGCTGTCGACGCTGGCCGGCGGCTTGATGCTGGGCGCCTTCGTCGCGCTGCGCCGCGGCGCCCATGGCAAGGCGATCATGATCTTTGCGGTGTTCGCCCAGGTCGTTGCGACCTGCTACGTGCAGGCGACTTGGGTCGACCTGTCGCGGGCCTTTTACTTCGAGCGTACGGTCGGCGTCGCTTTCTGGGCGATCCTGCTGGGCTTGTTCAGCTACGCCCTGCTGCGGGGCATAGCCGATAGCCTGACGGGCCGCATGGCCGATCCGTCACTCTACGGCGCGCGGGTTCGCGAAGCCTGGCACGCCTGGCGGGCGTTGCCGCGCTACCGCACCCTGCAGCGCGTCGACCTCATGCTGCAGGTCCTTTATCTCGCCCTGACGGCGATCTGCATCTTCTATCTCATCGTCATCAGCATCGATTGGTACGACGGCGTCATCCGCATCGGCGATTTCTTCCGCCAAATCGCCATTGACGGTCGCTACCGCGACTTCCCGATGTGGAGCTTCGTGATCCCCAGCATCGTGCTGATGGCCTGGAAAACGCTGACCATCCTGCGCCGCGAGCCGGTGTCGCGCGCCGCTCGCTGGGCCAAGGCCCTCTCGTTTGGCCGCCTCCTGGGCTACGACGGCAGCAAGGGCTTCGTCCGTATGGACCGCTCCTACAGTCGTTTCTCGCCCATCCTGCCGGAGATCGTGCTGGCGGCCCTGCTGATCTTCTGGGCGATCGTGCTGGTGATGACCGAAGGCGCGATCAAGCTGCACGATGGCGGATCCGGCGGCATCGTCGCAGTGGACGGCGGTCGGTGGGTGATCGGCACGCTGTTCTGGAATACCCAGGCCAACTGGTTCGCCGCACTGGCGCTGCTGATGGCGGTGCCTTACCTCGCGACGATCTACGTGTCGCTGCGCGAACCTCTGGCCGAACCGCCACCGGACTCCTATACCAGCAAGTGGTAGGCGCCGACGGCCTGCCGGGAGTTGTCAGATGGAAATCAAGGGCGAGTACAGGATCTCAGCATCACGCGAGAAGGTTTTCGCGGCGTTGAACGACACCGCCGTGCTGCAGGCCTGCATCCCGGGTTGCGAGTCGCTGGAGAAGACCTCGGACACCGAAATGAAGGCCAAGGTGCGCATGCGCATCGGGCCGGTCAGCGCAGCGTTCGCCGGCAAGGTGACGCTGTCGGATATCGATCCGCCCAACGGCTACAAGATTTCCGGCGAAGGACAGGGTGGCGCCGCTGGCTTCGCCAAGGGCGGCGCGGTCGTCACGCTGCGCGAGGACGGCGGCGATACCGTGCTGAACTACACCGTCGATGCCCAGGTCGGCGGCAAGATCGCGCAGGTCGGCGCACGCTTGATCGACGGTACGGCAAAGAAGCTCGCCGACGAGTTCTTCGGCAAGTTCGCCGACATGGTGGGGGGGCCGCCGCCGGCCACGACCCCGCCGCAACCGATCGCCCCGGTTTCAGCACCGCCGCCGCCCGCGTCTGCACAGCGAGGCTACCGGCACTGGCTGATCATAGGCGTCGGAGCGGCCGTCCTGATCCTGGTATTCCTGGCCAGCCGCTGACACGCCTGATACCGGCTGTCGATCATCCGCAATTCGCTTGACCGGCGGCTGAACGGCTTGCGAGAGTTGCTTCAACATATGTGGGAGCGCGTCGGCGCCCCCGCGCAGCAACCAACAACGTGAGGGAGAAGAGGAATGACAATTTCCGTCGCCATGACCGTGAACGGCAAGGCCGTTTCCGGCAAGGTCGAGGCGCGCACGCTGTTGGTTCAGTTCCTGCGCGAGCATCTCGGCATGACCGGCACCCATGTCGGCTGCGATACCAGCCAGTGCGGTGCCTGCGTCGTCCATGTCGACGGCAAGTCGGTGAAGTCCTGCACCATGCTCGCGGTCCAAGCTGAAGGCGCCAAGGTCACGACCATCGAAGGTTTGGCCGAGAGCGCCGACAAGCTGCATCCGATGCAGGAGGCGTTCCGCGAGAACCACGCGTTGCAGTGCGGCTTCTGCACGCCGGGCATGGTGATGAGCGCCATCGACATGGTGAAGCGCCACAACTACCAGCTCGACGAAGCGACGGTGCGCCGCGAGCTCGAGGGCAACCTCTGCCGCTGCACCGGCTACCACAACATCGTCAAAGCCATCCTGGCCGCCGCGCCGGCCATGAAAGCAGCGGGGGTGTAGCCATGACCGCGCAAACCGGAATCGGCGCTCGGGTCAAGCGGAAGGAAGACCAGCGTTTCCTCACCGGCAACGGGCGTTATGTCGACGATCTGCCGCTCGCCCGTGCGACCCACGCGCATTTCCTGCGCTCGCCGCACGCCCATGCCAAGATCAAGAGCATCGACACCTCGGCCGCGGCGAAGATGCCCGGCGTGGTCGCCATCTTCACCGGCAAGGATGTGGCCGACGCCAAGGTCGGCAGCCTGATCTGCGGCTGGGTGGTCAAGGACAAGCACGGCAACCCGCACAAGGCGCCGCCGCACCCGGTGATGGCGGCCGACACCGTACGCTATGTCGGCGACACCGTGGCCATGGTGGTGGCCAACAGCCAAGACGAAGCCAAGGACGCCGCCGAGGCGATCAAGGTCGACTACGACGTCAAGCCGGCCAACGTCGACCTCGCGCGCGCTCTCGACAAGGGCGTGGCGGAAGTCCATGCCGAAGCGCCGGGCAACCTGATCTACGACTGGGAGATCGGCGTGAAGGCCGATGTCGACGCAGCCTTCGCCAAGGCGGCGCATGTCACCAAGATCGACATCGTCAACAATCGGTTGATCCCCAATGCCATGGAGCCGCGCGCTGCGGCGGCGGAGTACGACAAGGGCACCGGTAACTATACGCTCTGGTCGACGTCGCAGAACCCGCACGTGCTGCGCCTGATCCTGTCGGCGTTCGTGCTCGGCATCCCCGAGCACAAGCTGCGCGTCATCGCGCCCGATGTCGGAGGCGGCTTCGGCAGCAAGATCTTCTGCTACAACGAAGAGACGATGCTGACCTGGGCGGCGAGCCGGGTCGGTCGGCCGATCAAGTGGACGGCCGAACGCAGCGAGTCGTTCCAGACCGACGCGCACGGCCGCGACCATGTCACCCATGCCGAGCTGGCGCTCGACAAGGACGGCAAGTTCCTGGCGCTCAGGGTCGAGACCATCGCCAACATGGGCGCCTACCTCTCGACCTTCGCCACCGCGGTGCCGACCTATCTGTACGCCACGCTGCTGGCCGGCCAGTACACCACGCCGCTGATCTACGCCAATGTGAAGGCGGCACTGACGCATACCGCGCCGGTCGACGCCTATCGCGGCGCCGGGCGGCCCGAGGCGACTTACGTCATCGAGAGCATCGTCAGCAAGGCCGCCAAGGAGCTGAAGGTCGATCCGGCCGAGCTGCGCCGGAAGAACTTCATCCCGGCCAGCGTTTTCCCGTACCAGACGCCGGTGGCGCTGCAGTACGATTCCGGTAACTACCCGCCGATCATCGACGAGGCGATCAAGATCGCCGACTACAATGGCTTCGAGGCACGTCGCGCCGAAGCCAAGTCGCGCGGCAAGCTGCGCGGCATCGGCTTCTCGTCCTATATCGAGGCCTGCGGGTTGGCGCCGTCGCAGGTGATCGGCCAGTTGGGCGGCGGCGTCGGCCAATGGGAGTCGGCGCAGATCAGGTTCAATCCGACGGGCAACGTCCAGATCCTGACCGGCTCGCACAGCCACGGCCAAGGCCACGAGACGACCTTCGCCCAGATCGTGTCCGACAAGCTCGGCGTGCCGATCGAGAACATCGAGGTCGTTCATGGCGACACCGCGACCACGCCGTTCGGCATGGGCAGCTACGGCAGCCGCTCGCTCGCCGTCGGCGGCTCGGCCATCATGAAGGCCGCCGACAAGGTCATCGCCAAGGGCAAGAAGATCGCCGCCCATCTCATGGAGGCGTCGGTCGCCGACGTCGTGTTCGAGAACGGCACCTTCAAGGTCGCCGGCACCGACAAGGCGGTGCCGCTCGGCCAGGCCGTCTTCGCCGCCTACGTGCCGCACAACTATCCGATCGCCGAGGTCGAGCCCGGCATGGACGAGAACGCCTTCTACGATCCGGCGAACTTCGTCTACCCGGCCGGCACGCAGATTTGCGAGGTCGAGATCGATCCCGATACTGGCGAAGTCGAGATCGTGAACTTCACCGCCGTCGACGATTTCGGCAACATCGTCAATCCGATGATCGTCGAAGGGCAGGTCCATGGCGGTATCGTCCAGGGCGTCGGCCAGGCGCTGCTGGAGAACGCCGTCTATGACCGGGAGACGGGCCAGCTGCTCAGCGGCTCGTACATGGACTACACCATGCCGCGCGCCGACGACGTGCCGTCGTTCAAGCTCGGCTACAAGGTCACGCCTTGCCCGCACAATCCGCTGGGCGTGAAAGGATGCGGCGAGGCCGGTGCGATCGCCGCGCCCGCCGCCGTCATGAATGCCGTCCACGACGCGCTGGCGCCACTTGGCGTCTCGCACGTGCCGATGCCCGCCACGCCGTTGAATGTCTGGCAGGCGATCAGCGGCGCGGCGCGCAAAGCGGCCGAGTAAGGGGAGGATCTTCAGATGTACGATTTCGCATACCATCGGCCGAAGTTGCTCGGCGACGCCGTCAACCTGCTCAAGGGCAAAAGCGAAGCCCGGGTGATGTCGGGCGGCATGACCCTGATTCCGACCCTCAAGCAACGGCTGGCCCGACCGAGCGACGTGGTCGATCTCGCCGGTATCGAGGAACTGGCCGGCATCAAGGTCGAGGGCAACAACGTGGTGATCGGCGGCATGACCCGTCATGCCGACGTCGCAAGCTCGGCCGACGTCAAGAGCGCCATCCCGGCACTGGCCCACCTGGCAGGCCACATTGGCGACCCGCAAGTGCGCAACCGCGGCACGATCGGCGGTTCGGTCGCCAACAGCGACCCGGCGGCGGACTATCCGGCGGCCGTGCTGGCGCTCAATGCCACGGTCACGACCAACACCGGCAAGCATGCGGCCGACAGCTTCTTCAAAGGCCTGTTCGAGACCGCGTTGGCCGATGGCGAGCTGATCACGTCGATCAGCTTCCCCAAGGCCGAGAAAGCCGCCTACATGAAGTTCCCCAACCCGGCGTCGCGCTACGCCATGGTCGGCGTGTTCGTGGCCAAGACCGCGGGCGGCGTGCGCGTCGCCGTGACCGGCGCCGGGCCTTGTGCGTTCCGGGTCAAGGCGATGGAAGACGCACTCGCCAAGAACTTCTCCTCGGCCGCCATCAAGGACATCAAGGTCCCGGCCGATGGCCTCAACAGCGACATCCACGGCAGTGCCGAGTATCGCGCCCACCTGGTGGGCGTGATGGCCCGCCGCGCCGTCGATGCAGCCAACAAGTAGCCGTTGAAGGCCCTCGTCACGGGGTTCGAGCCGTTCGGCGGCGAGGAGGTCAACCCCTCGTCGCTGGCGGTCGAGCGGCTGAAGAAGCGCTATGGCAGCGTGGTCGTGCAGACGGCGACGCTGCCATGTTCTTATGCGCGTTCGGGGGGTGTGCTCGAAGCGGCCATCGCCAAGGTGAAACCCGACCTTGTGCTCTGCGTAGGGCAAGCGGGTGGTCGCAACGAGCTCTGCCTCGAGCGCGTCGCGATCAACGTTCAGGACGCGCGCATTCGCGACAATGACGGCCGTCAGCCGATCGACAAGCCGGTCGTGAAGGACGGGCCGGCGGCGCATTTCACCAGCCTGCCGATCAAGGCCTGCGTGGCGGCTATGCGCAAGGCCGGGCTGGCGGCGGCGGTGTCGAACACCGCCGGCACCTTCGTGTGCAACCACATCTTCTATGCTTTGATGGACATCGCGCAACGCCGCGCCAAGCCGCTGCGCGGCGGCTTCCTGCATGTCCCCTTCGCACCGGGTCAGGTGGCGCGGCTCGGCACGGCGCCGTCGATGGCGATAGCCGACATGACACGCGGCATCGAGATCATCCTGGAAGTGAGCGCCGGTCGGACTCGCGACCTGCATACGGCCGAAGGCCGTATTTCCTGAAGCTTGGTTACTCCGCGGCGATCGCCAAGGGCGGCGGTACTGCCTCGGCCAGCGAGGGCCTGGCCATTGGCTGCTTGACCCTGAACCAAGCGGCATAGAGCGCCGGCAGGAACAGCAGGGTGAGGGCGGTCGCCACCAGCAGGCCGCCCATCAGGGCGACCGCCATCGGGCCCCAGAACACGCTGCGGGACAATGGAATCATGGCGAAGATGGCGGTGCCCGCCGTCAGCAGGATCGGTCGGGCCCGGCGCACCGTGGCGTCGATCACGGCGTCCCAGGCGGAGTGGCCGGCGGCGATGTCCTGGTCGATCTGGTCGACCAGGATCACCGAGTTGCGCATGATCATGCCGGCCAGTGCGATCACGCCCAGCAGAGAGACGAAGCCGAAGGGCTGATTGAACAGGAGGAGGAACAGCGACACGCCGATCAGGCCGAGCGGCGCCGTCAGCAGCACGAGCGCGAGCTTGGAGAAGCTCTGAAGCTGCAGCATCAGGAACATCACCATCAAGAAGACCATCACTGGCATCATCTTGAAGATCGAGCCTTGGCTCTTGGCGCTCTCTTCCTGATCGCCGCCGACCTCGATGCGATAGCCGGCCGGCAGCTCGGCGCGCAGCGGTGCCAGAGCTTTGTCGATGCGATTGGCGACGTCCGGGCCCTGCACGCCGTCGATCACGCCGGCGCGCACCGTCATCAAGAGATCCTTGTTGCGCCGCCACAGGATCGGCTCCTCGAGCTCGAAGCGCAGTGTGGCGATCTGGGCGAGTGAGACCACGCCGCCGGTGGCAGTGCGCAGATTGATCGCCTCCAGCCCCTCGACACTCAACCGCTCGGCCGCGACGGCACGCGCCACGACGTCGATCGTCTCGGTCCGGTCGCGGTACTGCGTCACGGTCACGCCCGACAACAGGGTCTGCAGCGTGTTGCCCAGGATCTGCGAGTCGACTCCGAGGGCGCGGGCCTTGTTCTGATCGACCTCGAGCCGGACGGTCTTGGCCAATTCGTTCCAGTCGAAGTTGATGTCGCGGGTCGCCGGATCGACCTTGAACACCTGCCGCACGCGTTCTGCGACGGCGCGGACCTGCTGCGGATCGCCGCCCAGCACGCGGAACATCACGGGGTAGCTGACCGGCGGGCCGTTTTGCAGACGCTGAACGCGGGCCCGCACCGCCTCGAAGTCGGCCGCGAACAGCCGATCGAGTGCCGTGACCACGCGCTCGCGCGCATCGAGGTCCTTGGTCATGACGATCACCTGGCCGAAGTTCGCGTTGGCCAGTTCGGGGACGGTCGGCAGATAGAAGCGCGGGCTGCCTGAACCGACGTAGGATGTGTAGAAGGCGATATCGTCGTTCTCGGCGAGCCACCGTTCGAGCTTGCGCACCTCCTTGTCGGTGGCATCCCATGAGGCGCCTTGGGCGAGCCTGAGGTCGACGATCAGCTCGGGCCGGTTGGCGGTCGGGAAGAACTGCTTCTGCACCAGGGTGAAGGCAGCCATTGCGGCGACGAAGGCGAGGGCTGTGATGGCGATGGTGATCTTGCGCCAGGTCACGCACCAAACCACCAGCCGGCGGAACGCGTTGTAGAGCCGGCTGTCATAAGGGTCGCGGTGATGGACTTTGGGGGCCGGCAGAAGGTGGTAACCCATCCAAGGCGTGAACAGGACGGCCACGAACCACGAGATGATCAGCGCGAGCCCGACCACCCAGAAGATCGAGTTGGTGTACTCGGCGGCGCTCGAGCGGGCGAAGCCTACCGGCACGAAGCCGATGGCGGTGACCAGCGTGCCGGTCAGCATCGGAAAGGCGGTCGAAGTGTAGGCGTAGGTCGCGGCCTCCAGCCGGCTCGCACCTTGCTCCAGCTTCACCATCATCATCTCGACGGCAATGATGGCGTCATCGACCAGCAGGCCGAGGGCGATGATCAACGCCCCGAGTGAGATGCGCTGGAAGTCGATGCCGAGCAGCAGCATGGCGACGAAGGTGATGGCCAGCACCAGCGGCACCGACATCGCAACGATCACGCCGGTGCGCACACCGAGGCTGATGAACGACACCACCAGCACGATCGCCAGCGCTTCGAGCAGCGAGGCGATGAATTCGTCGAACGACTTGTCGACGACTTCGGGCTGGTTGGCGACCCGATGCACGGTGATGCCGATCGGCAGGCTCTTCTCGACTTCGGCCATGGTCCGGCCGAGCGTCTTGCCGAGCTTCTGCACATTGCCGCCCTGGGCCATGACGACGCCCAGGCCGATCACCGGCTTGCCTTTGAAGCGCATGGCGACCTGGCGCGGATCCTGGTAGCCGCGCTTGATCTCGGCGACATCGGCGAGGGTGAGCGTACGGCCGTTGGCGCTGAACGGCAGATTGGCGAGTTCCTCGGCCGAGATCGGCGCGCCGTCGACGCGCACCGAGACGCGTTCCGCCTTGGTTTCGACGGTGCCGGTCGCCACGATGGCGTTCTGCCGACGCACGACGTCGAGGATCTGGTCGATCGGCACGCCCAGCATGGCCAGCCGTGCGTGGCTGAATTCGATGTAGATCTTCTCGTCCTGTAGGCCGATCAAATCGGCCTTGGTGACGTCAGGCACGCGCAGCAGGCGCTGACGCACCGCCTTGACGATCTCTTTGACCTCGGCCGGCGAAAAGCCGTCGGCCTCGAACGCCCAGATCAGGCTGTAGGTGTCGCCGTACTCGTCGTTGAAGAATGGTCCGACGACGCCCTGCGGCAGCGAGCCCTTGATGTCGCCGACCTTCTTGCGCACCTGGTACCACAGATCGGCGACCCTGGCCGGCGGGGTGTCGTCGCGCAGCGACACGTAGATCACCGTCTCGCCGGGTTTTGTGTAGCTGGTGACGTTGTTGAAGTAGGGCAGTTCCTGCAGCTTGGTCTCGATCTTCTCGGTGACCTGCTGCTCGACCTCGCGTGCCGTCGCGCCGGGCCACGCCGCCGATACCACCATCTGCTTGATGGTGAAGGGCGGGTCCTCGCCGCGCCCGAGATTGAGAAACGCGTAAACGCCGGCCGCGACCAGGGCGATCATGAAGAACACGGTGAGCGTGCTGTACTTGAGCGCCAGCGCCGACAGATTTGTGCGCGTGGTCATGGCCGTCTCCTGAACTCTGGCCGCGCCTCAGCGCGCCACCTGTTGCTGCGGGGGCAGGGGCCGTACGCGCTGCCCCGGCTCGAGCTTGTGGACGCCGGCGGTGGCGATCAGTTCGCCGTCCTTGACGCCCGATACGATGGCGGCGCTGTCGTCGCGCCAGCGGGCGATCGTGACGGCACGCAGCGAGACTGTGCCGCTCTCCCTGTCGACCACCCAGACTGCCGGTTGCGTGCCGCGCTGGAAGACTGCCGACATCGGAATTTCGGCCGTCGGCTGTAGATCGGGCCGATCGAGGGTGAGCGTGGCTGTCATGCCGAGCCCGATGAAAGCCGGTGGCTCCGTGACGCTGAAGCGCGCCGGGTAGGTCCGGGACAGCGGATCGGCGCTGGGCGAGAGCTCGCGCAAGCGGGCGCCGTGGCGCCGACCGGGATCGGACCACAGCTCGAAGCTAGCGGTGCGGGCCTCGCGCACCGTCTTCAGTCGATGCTCAGGCACGCCCACCACGATTTCCAGTTCATCGGTGCGGGCAACCCGCACCACACCTTGACCTGGCGCCACGACTTGGCCGACCTCGGCCTGCACGGCCGTGACCACACCCGCGCTGTCGGCGCGCAACTCGGTGTAGGCGAGATTGTTCTCGGCGGTAGCGAGCTGGCTCTTGGCTTGGTCGACCCGCGCCATTGCGGTCGCTGCCAGCGACTGGCGCTGGTCGAGTGTCTGCGGCGTGAAGGCCGCACTGCCACGCAAGTTGAGATAGCGCTCGTGGTCGGCCTTGGCGCGAGCGTGATCGGCTTCGGCCGAGGCAAGGGCTGCCCGGGCATTGTCGACAGCCAGCCGATAGTCGGTCGGGTCGAGCTGGGCGATCACGTCACCGGATTTGACGACGGCGCCAACGTCGACCGCGCGAACCACGATCTTGCCGGCCACGCGAAAGCCAATGTTGCTTTCGATCTGGGGCACCACGGTGCCGGCAAGGACCAGCGACTGGCTGCGGCGCTGATAGGTGATTTCAGTGACGCGGGCCGGTCGGATGGTCGGTTCGACGCTCACCGATGCGCGCGACGCATTGGCCTTCCAGGAAAGTGCTGCAAGGCCGGCCGCGGCGATGGCGGTGACGCCGACGGCGATCATCGCGGTCTTGAGGGGTGTTTTGGCGACAAGCTGAGCGTACGGAACACGCATGGCTAAGCGTCCTTCCAAGGTTTACAATGTTCAGCCGAGAGAGTGAACATTGTTAACTTAACATTGATAACTTATCTCTGTTCAGCTAATAGTCAAGGGTAAGGAGGCCGCTTTGACCGGGTTATCGACAGCCGTTGCGGCGCCCCGTAAACGCCGCGGCGAGGGGCACACCAGACGGGAGGAAATCCTCCAGGCCGCCAAGGAGCTGTTCCTGGAGCAGGGCTACGACGCGACGACGATCCGCAAGATCGCCGATCGCGTCGGGATTTCCGCGCCGGCGCTCTACCTTTACTTCAAGGACAAGGATGGCCTGATGCTGGCGCTGTGCGATCAGACGTTCGGGCATCTGATCACGGCCATCGACGAAATCGAGCGGACGGTCGCCGATCCGCTGGACCGGGTGCGACGCTTTGGCGAGGCCTACGTGCGGTTTGGTCTGACGCACCCCGATGAATACCGGCTGGTCTTCCTCGGCGGCCATATCCCTGAGGAACTGCGTAAGGTCGGGCATCGCGCGCCGACCGACGATCCCAGTCGGCCGGGCATCGGCGGTGCGGTGGTGTTCAAGCGTTTGGTCGCGATCCTTGCCGGTGCCGAGGCCTCGGGTGTTGAGCTCAACTATCCGCCGGATGCGTGCGCTGAACTCTGCTGGATGGGAATCCACGGCCTTGTCGCGGCATTCATCCTGAAGCCGGAGTTTCCGTGGTCGGATCGCGAGCTGCTGATCAACGGCATGCTCGACATCCAGCTCAGAGGAATCGTCCGCAGCGGCTGAAGGCCAAGGCGCGGCTGCCTGGTCTAGTGGCGCGGCCAAACGCGCGGGAAGAGATCGCAGGTCATACGCGCACCCGCTGCGATGTCGGGCATGTAGGGAAACTGAAAAGTGCCCGGCCGCGGATCGTAGCGGGCGTCGTCGCCGGTGTAGCGCAGCGACAGGCCGCGGCGGCGAGAGCCTGGGGTGTCGTTGCCTGGCGCGCCGTGCACGATCATGGCGTGGAACACCAGGCAGTCGCCCGGCGCCATCTTCCACCAACGGATGTCATATCGGCCGCGATCGGCATCGATGTCGGGAATCTGCGCAAGATCGCTCAAGGTGAACTTGGTTTCATGGCCTTTGCGAAAGGGCGTCGGCCGGTAGCTGATGCCCCAGCGATGCGATCCGGCGACGAACTCGACCGCGCCGTTGCTGCGGTCGACCTCGTCGAGCGCGATCCACACCGAGGCGATCTGCCAACCCACCACCGGCCAGTAGGGCTGGTCC
>Ga0194132_10010956_pt1 | contig 11874 bp, 6 predicted proteins | sample TA2KigOf80mmetaG_FD_148612 | JGI IMG/M metagenome (GOLD analysis project Ga0194132, IMG submission 148612) | Freshwater microbial communities from Lake Tanganyika, Tanzania - TA2015054 Kigoma Offshore 80m | ecosystem: Environmental > Aquatic > Freshwater > Lake | place: Tanzania: Lake Tanganyika... | reverse complement strand
GATGTCGGCTCATCACATCCTGGGGCTGGAGCAGGTCCCAAGGGTTCGGCTGTTCGCCGATTAAAGTGGTACGTGAGCTGGGTTTAGAACGTCGTGAGACAGTTCGGTCCCTATCTGCCGTGGGTGTAGGAGAATTGCGAGGGCCTGTCCCTAGTACGAGAGGACCGGGATGGACACACCTCTGGTGGACCGGTTGTGGCGCCAGCCGCACTGCCGGGTAGCTACGTGTGGAAGAGATAACCGCTGAACGCATCTAAGCGGGAAACTCGCCTCAAAACCAGTTCTCCCCATGAGAGCCGTGGCAGACCACCACGTTGATAGGCCGGGTGTGGAAGCGCCGTAAGGCGCGTAGCTTACCGGTACTAATCGCTCGATTGACTTCTTTCGTTTCCGCCGTACGTAGCGATCAATCCGACCCGGATGATCTCTGCGTGACGACGATGTCTCTCGCAAAGATCGTGTTACCCAGAATTCGTGGCGCGCGCCGACCGCGGCGCGTCACGCACGAGACGGCTCTCCGGGCTTTGCCGGCCTGGTGGTCATAGCGAGGGTTCTGCACCCGATCCCATTCCGAACTCGGACGTGAAACCCCTCTGCGCCGATGGTACTGCACTACGGAAGTGCGGAAGAGTAGGTCGCTGCCAGGCCTGCTAAACCCGGAGAGCCGACTTGCAGTCGAACGTGCAGGACCTAGATTCACGATGTGCGCGCGCGAGCGCGATCGGAGCACCGAGTTCCCACAGACACCGGTTATCGCGGGGTGGAGCAGTCCGGTAGCTCGTCAGGCTCATAACCTGAAGGTCACAGGTTCAAATCCTGTCCCCGCAACCAAAAGGCCCGTAAGTCCAAAGACTTACGGGCCTTCGTTTTTGGTCGGGCCGTTACCCGGCCCTCCATGGAATCACTGTGGAATCAATAGGGAGCGCAATTCTGCTATTGGCCGCGCGCCACCGCGAAGTGGGTCACCCGATCCGCCCTCTGTTTGGGCCGGGGAGCCGCCCGGCAGCGCTCCCTGCTTCTCGACAGCGTAGACAAACTTGGGCAACCGGTTCGGGCTCGATCGTGATGCACTGCTGGCGCGACATCCTTCCGGTGGCGGTATGCGATGCACCAGGGCCCGATGGCGCCCTCAGTTACCGCGCTTCATGCGGTCCAGGATGCGTTGATTGGGCGTTGCTGCAGAGCTGAGCTCCCGCTGGCCGTTAGTAGTAGGGTCGCGTGAGCTCTTCGTCGTAGTGGGGAACGTCCGACGCGGGGTCTGCCCAAGCCGGCGGGTGACACGAAAACCGAAGGGCAGGCCGATCGAAATCCACCACGATCCGTAGGCACTCCTTCCTATCCGAAGCCCGGGAATGCCCCAGCTCATGTGGACTGCCTGCACTTGGTGGTCCAAGCCCAGAGTTAGGCTTGGACCACTTTCGACAGGGCAGACCACACACGTCCTTGCCGGTCTTGGCGAGCCGCCGGTGCGTTCGCACCGGCGGCTCTTGTCGCGATCGTAACAGGCTGTCGGCTGGGGCGTTACATCCCGCCGGCGGCGCCGCCGCGCATGGTACGCACCATGTCCGGCGTGGTGGCGGCCGTCACTTGGCCCCACGTGGCGGTCACGTACGTCGTAATGGCCGCGATCTGGCGATCGTTCAGCACGTCCGCGAACGGCGGCATGCCATGTTCGGTCATGCCGACCAGGATCTGGCTGATGACGGCGCCCGCCGCCTTCACGAAATCGTTGCCAGCGAGCTTGGGCCCATCGCCGCCCTGGCCGTTGGCGCCATGGCAGCCACCGCACTCCTTCGCGTACAGGGGCTGGCCTTCGCTCCGCAGCGCGGCCGCGTCCTGCGCCACCTGGATGTACGTCTCGGCGTTCGCGTTCACCGGAGCCTGCTCGCGCGGCACGGCGGCGCTCAGTGCGACGGCGCCTGCGGTCGCAAGAAGAATGGTAAGCGGAAGTTTCATTGCCCGATCCTCGCCCAAAGTCTTGGGGAAATTTTCTTGGGTTTACATGACCCTCCGCGGGTGGGCGGGGGCCGACAGGAACCTAATATTTTAGTCTCCCGACGGGACGCAAGGTAGACCCCAGAGGGGGGGGTTCCGTCAATCGGCGGTGTAGACCGACAGATGGGCGGAGAAGGAGGCGTTAGATGGTCGCAGAGTCGTTGCTTTCCATTGGCGGCAACGCTCGTTTGCATCCCGCCGGGCGCTATGCGAGCATCGCCCGCCGCGCTACCCGTAGGTGTGTGAACCGAGTGCTATGAAGCAGGCTGCTCCCGCTGCCGCTGCTCCCGAGGTCTTGTCTTCCGGCGCTTCCGATTCCCGACTTGCCGGCGTCGTCGAACGGCTCGGACAAGCGCGCCGCCGCACGGCGTACGGGGCCTTCGTGACCGTCGCGACCATCGGCGTGCTGGTCGCGCTGGCGCTGTTCTGCCTGCTCGAGTTGATGCAGGGCCTGCTCGGCGATCTGGCGCCGTGGCTGGCGTTCGCCAATCTGCCCGTTCCTGCATGGCTCGCGGCGTGGCGCCCGGCCCCGGTGCCGCAGCACCTCATGCTGGCGGTGGATGTCGCCATCCTCGCCATGATCGCCGCTCCGCTCGTCGCGATGGCGCGCCGTCCCGAGATCGATCGCATGGCGCGCGCCGCCGATCGCCACTTCCATATGAACGAGAGCGTCAGCACGGCGCTCGAAGTCGCCGGTGCACCCGATCGCTTCGCCTACACCGGCGTGGTCGGCGAGGCGCTGGTGAAGAGCGTGCACGACCGCACCGACAAGGTTGACGCGGCTGACCTCGTGCCGGTGCGCCTGCCGCGCGCGGCGATCGGCGTGCCGGTGTTGATCGCCGTCGCCGCGCTGCTCACCGTCGCGCCGCCGCCGCCGCTTCTGCAGGAAGCGTTCGCCGCCCTGCGCCCGCCGCCCGAAGTCGGCGGTTTTACCGAGGCGGATCGCCACGACGCGGCGGTCACGCTGCAGGCGATTGCCGCCATCCTCAAGCAGGATGGCGAGGATCGTGCCGACCCGCAGCTGCAGCAGATCGCGCACGACCTCGAGCAGCTCGGCCAGCAGTTCGCCAACAATCCGGGCATGGGCGCCGGCGAGCTTGCCGCGGGGCTCGAGCGTCTCATGGCGCTTGCCACCGAAGCCTACCGGCGCGTCGGCGAGGACCCGAATTCGCCAAAGAATTTCGGCCGTTTGATCGGCGAGACCTTCAACCAGGTCACCGCCAAGGCCGCCCGGACCATCGCGCCGGGCGCGCGCGCCATGCAGCAGCAAGACGGCTGGAACCGTCCGGACAATCCCTTCACCGGCCTGATGACGACGCGCGACGAGTACAATGGCCCCGGTCGCAACGACGCGGCCGACATGGTGCCGCCGGCGGGCGTGCTCGGCGATCCGGGTGACGGCCGTTTCGGCGCGGAAGGCGACGGCATCGTCGATGCCCTTGGCGATCGTCCGCCCGGGTCCGATGACGTGTACGGCCCCGATGGCCCGGGCGGCGGCGGTGGACCGCTCGGCGAGATGGTGGGCGGCGCCGACATGGCGGGCCCCGGCGACTTCGCCGGCAAGGGCACCCAGGCGCTGTTCGGCGAGTACATGGCTCGCCTTGGTCTCGCCGCCGAGTACGAGATGATGCTGAAGAACGCCGCGGGCGGCGGTGGTCGCCGTACCCGCTTCAACCTGCCGCCGCAGATGGGCGGTGACAACCCCGGCCTCGGCGGCGCGCCCGCTGCCACCGGTGGCTGGGTCGCCAAGCAAGAGCATGAAGTCACTCGCACGCCGCTGCCGGCGACGGCGCGCGATATCGTCAGCCGCTACTTCCAGGCATTGATGGTGGAGCGCGGGAAGTGAGCTTGCTGGCCCCTGGCTGGCTCGTCCTGGGGGCGCTGATCGGACTTGTGCTGGTTATGCACATGCGCCGGCGGCGCCAGCTGGACGTGCCCAGCATCGTGCTCTGGCGCGTGCTGGAGAACAAGGTCGCGCCGCGGCGTTCGCTGCGCCGCCCGCCGGCCAGTCTTCTCATGTTTCTGCAGGTCGCGGTCGTTGCGCTCGTTGCGCTGGCGCTCGCCCAGCCGTTCCTGGGCGGCGGGCGCAGCGACGCCCAGCACACGATCTACGTGGTGGACGCCTCGGCGAGCATGCGCGCCACCGACGTCTCGCCGACCCGCTTCGACGCCGCCATCGCCCGCCTGACCGCGCTCACCGAGCGCGACACCACCGGCACCGGCGCGCGCGTCTCCGTCGTTTCCGCCGGTCCCGCGGCGCGCGTCGAGGTGGCGCGCCAAGCCGACTTCTCCGGCGTTGCTCCCATCTTGCGCACGTTGCGCGCCTCTGATGGCGCCGCCGACTGGAAGGGCGCCGCCGCGCTGTTGCCGTCGCTGCTGAGCGCCGGCGAGGCCGCCGAGATCGTCCTTGTCACCGACGGCGGCGACACTGTCGCGGCGGCGATTGCCGCTGCGGCCGGCGACGTGCCGGTGCGCCGTGCCCTGATCCGCGGCACCGACACCACCAATGTCGGGTTGAGCGCGCGTTTCGCGCCGGTGAATGCTGAGACCGGCGAGTGGACCGTCACCGGCACCGTCCGCTTCAGCGGCCCGTCGCCGGAGAGCGTGACGGTGGAGGCGTTGTTCCAGCCGACCGGGGTCAACACCTTCGTCGAGCTCGCCACCACGGAAGTGACGCGCTCGGCCGAGTCGAATGATGCGCCGCTCAACATGAGCCTCGCGCTGCCGGGCACCGGTGTGGTGCTGCTGCGCCTGCCGAACGACGCCGGGCCGCACGATAACGCCGTGCACTTCGCTGTGCGCCGCGATCCGGTCAAGGCGCGGGTCCTCTACCTCGGCCGGCCGTCCATCCCGCTGCTCGCCGCGCTGCAGGCGATCAACTACGTCGAGGTCGTTGCCGCCGACGCGCTGCCCGGCGATGACAACACCTTCGACCTAGTGGTCGTCGACGGCGTCACCCTGCAGCGCCGTCCCGCCACCAACGTGCTGTGGGTCGGCGCCGGCCGCCTGCAGTCGGCGCCGCCCGGCGTGCCGCTGCGCGCGCCGTACGTGACCGGCTGGGAGGTCGACCATCCGCTTGCCGACCAGGTCGACTGGTCCGCCCTGGAGCCGAGCTTGGGCTTCCGGGTGCCGCGCCTGCCCGGCGGCATGGTGCTGGCCGAGTCGGGCGGCGCGCCGCTCGTCCAGGCGCGGACTACGCCGAACGGCCGTGAGGTCCAGCTCGCCTTCGTCCTTGAGGACGCCGGCTGGGCCGATCGCTCCGCCTTCCCGGTGTTCGTCGCCAATCTCGTGCGCTGGCTCGGCATCGACCTCGGCGCCGTCTCGGCGCCGTATTGCCAAGTGGGCGGCGTCTGCCCGCTGCCGGCGCGTCTGTTGTCCGCGCGCATCGTCGCGCCCGACGGCGCCGAGAGCGTGCTCGCCGTGCCGCCGTCCGGCGTCGACTTCCTGGTCCCCGGCATGGAGCGCGGCTTCGCGCCCGATCGCGCCGGTGTATGGCGCCTCGTCACCTCCGCCGGCACGCAGGTTCTGACCGTGGCGTCGGCGGGCGTCGCCGAGTCCGCGCTGGCCGCGTTCGAGGACACTGTCACCAATCCGGTGAACGAAGGGGCGACGCCGCGCCTGTGGTGGTGGCTGCTCGCCGCCGCTCTGCTCGGCATCCTCGTCGAGACGTGGATTGCCGGCCGCGGCACCGAGCAGTTCCTGCGCCCCGAGGCGTTGCGCTCCGAGCGCGCGCTGGCCGGCCGGCGGCGCACGCTGTTGGCCTTGCGCCTTGCCGGCATCCTGGTCCTGGTCGGCGCGCTCGCCGGCCTGCCCCTGCTGCTGCGCCAGCCGGCCGAGGAAGTCGTGCTGGTGCTCGGCACCGATTTCGGCCCCACCAACCGCAACGTCGATCGCGATCGCCTGCTTGCCGAGGTCGGCACCCGCGTCGCCGCCGCCGGTGCCGATGCGCATGCCGGCGTCGTCGTGGCAGGCGCGCCGGCGCGCGTGGCGCTCGACATCGGCGCCGACGCCGATTGGCGCGACGAGCCGTTTCGCACCGTCGCCACCGGCGCCGACCTCGAGGCGGCGGCACGTCTCGCCGCCGCCATGCTGCCGGCGGATCGCCGCGGCCGCATCGTCCTCGCCACCGAAGGCAACGAGACCGTCGGCGAGATCGCCCGCGCGCTGCCGCAGCTGCGCTCGCGCAACATCGCCGTCGACGTCAAGCCGCTCACCGAGCTGCCGCCCGGCGAGGTGATGGTGGAATCGGTGAATGCGCCGGCGCGCGTCTATCGCGGCGACACCTTCCTGCTCGATGCGGTGATCTACGCCCAGGCGCCGGTGCGCGCCACCTTCACCATCCAGCGCCAGGGCGAGACGGTGCTGCAGAACGAGGTCGAGCTGCTCGCCGGCCGCAACCGCGTCGAGACCGCCGTCTCGGCGGGCGAGGCCGGCACCATCCTGCTCGAGGTCGCGGTGGATGCGCCGCGCGACACCTTCGCCGAGAACAACAAGAACGGCGCCATCGTCACCGTCACCACCAATCCGAACGTCCTCGTCATCACCCAGGACCTCACGGTCGGCGAGTACTTCACCCGCGCCGTCGCCGTGCAGGGCCTGACCGCGACGGTCATCACGCCGCCGCAGGCGCCGAAGAAGATCGACGACTGGATACGGTACGACAGCGTCGTGATGATGAATGTGCCGGCGCTCGCGCTCGCCACGGAGCAGCAGGAGCAGATCGAGCAGCTCGTCTCGGTGCACGGCAAGGGACTCTTCATCCTGGGCGGCGAGAACTCGTTCGGTCCGGGCGGCTACTACGGCACGCCGTTCGAGCGACTGTCGCCGCTGTCGTCGCGCATCCCTCACGAGGCACCCAAGGTGGCGCTGGTGTTCGTGCTCGACCGCTCCGGCTCGATGATCGCGGCCGCCGACGAGACCGGCCGGCTGACGCGCCTCGACGTCGCCAAGGAAGCGACCCTCACCGCGGTCGGCCTGCTCAACGACGACGCGCGCGTCGGCATCGTCGTCTTCGACGGCGAGGGCTACGTGCTGCTGCCGCTGCAGGAGAGAAAAGACGCGGCGGCCGTCGATCGCGCCCTCGGCCCCCTGGTGCCGGGCGGCGGCACCTTCATCTTCCCGGGCCTCGAGCTCGCCGTCGCCATGGTCGAGCGCGTCGATGCCTCGGCCAAGCACATCGTGGTGATGACCGACGGCCTGTCGCAGGAGGCGAATTTCGCCAACCTGATCGCGCGCGCCAGGGCTGCCAACATCTCGATCTCGGCCATCGCCATCTCGACGGGGGCCGACCCCCGCCAGCCGCAGGCGATCGCCGAGGCGGGCGGCGGCGCCTTCTATCACACCGAGGACATGCGGGCGCTGCCGTCGATCCTCAGCCAAGAGACGCTGATGCTGTCGAGCTCGCCGGTGAAGCAGGTGGTCGTGCCGGTGAATTGGAACGACGGCACCGCCGAGTTCCTCGCCGGGCTGCCGGACAAGCTGCCGCCGGTGCACGTCTACGTCCGCACCACGGCGCAGCCGCAGGCCAATCTGCACCTCACCGTCACCGATGAGAAGGGCGAGATCGAGCCGCTCATGGCGAGCTGGCGCTACGGCAACGGACGCGTGCTGTCGCTCGCCACGCATGGCGCCGGCGCCGGCACCGAGGAATGGATCCAGATGGCGGAGTATCCGCTGCTGTGGTCGCAGGCCATCCGCCATTTCCTGCCCGACGCCAAGGGCCCGGGCGTGCACGTGAACACGCACCGCCTCGGCGACGTCGTCGAGGTCACCGCGGATCTCGTCGCCACCAACGGCACGCCGATCGTCGGCCGCACCGTCACCGCCACCGCGCCCGATGGCGCCGCCATCACCCTGCGCGAGATCGGCGCCGGCCGCTACGAAGGCACCTTCACCGCCCGCACCACTGGCGCGTGGAAGGTCGAGGTCAAGGCGGGCGAACTGGCGGGCGAGGCACAGACCTACATCGCCTACCCGGCGCGCTACGATTTCGCGCGCTCCGACTTCGACAAGCTGCGCGCACTGGCCGGCATGAGCGGCGGCCGCCTGTTGCCGGCCGACGAGTCGGTGTTCAATGACGCCATGCAGTGGGACACCGCGCCTGGCTGGCGCCTGTGGGCCGTCTTGGCGCTCTTGCTGTTCTTGGGAGACCTGACCATCCGCTACGCGCCGACGCTGTTCGGCCTGATCAAGACGCGGGATCGGCGCCTCGCAGCGGCCGCCGCCGCCGCGTAGACGACGCCGGCGGCGCGGGCCACCGGCGAATTGTGACAACGACGAGTCGGCCAGCTGTGCCTGGCCGCAGGGAGACTTCGGGGGAGTGAGGGAGCAAATGGCGACTATGCAAGGCAAGGCCGGTTCTGCCGGCGACATTGACACCGTTGCGCTCGAGCGGCTGCTCGAGCAGCTGCGCAAGGCGCGCGACGAGATGGCACGCTCGGTCGTCGGCCAGAAGGACGTCGTCGAGCAGCTCCTGATCGCGCTCATCTGTGGCGGCCACGTGCTGCTCGAAGGCTCGCCGGGTGTCGGCAAGACGCTGCTGGTGCGCACGCTCGGCGCCGTCGCCGGCCTGTCGTTCGCGCGCGTGCAGTTCACGCCCGACCTGATGCCGGCGGACATCACCGGCTCGCTCGCGCTGATCCCGGACGAGACCGGCCGCACCAAGCTGCAGTTCCAGGCCGGCCCGATCTTCACCCAGGTGCTGCTCACCGACGAGATCAACCGCGCCACGCCGAAGACCCAGTCGGCGCTCCTCGAAGCGATGGGCGAGCACACCGTCACCGCCGCCGGCCGCTCGATGGAGCTGCCCAAGCCGTTCTTCGTGCTGGCGACGCAGAACCCGATCGAGCTGGAAGGCACCTACCGCCTGCCGGAAGCGCAGATCGACCGCTTCCTGTTCAAGAGCCTGGTGAACTACCCGAGCGAGAACGACCTCGTCGGCATTCTCGATCTCACCACCGGCGCCGCTCTGCCGGTGCCCAAGCAGGTGCTGTCGGCCAACGACATCCTCGCGCTGCAGCGCCTGGTGCGTCAGGTGCCGGTCGCCGCGCACGTCACGCGCGCCGTCGCTCGTTTCGCCATCGTCACCCAGCCCGACCGCAACGACGGCCCGGCCGAGGTGGTGAAGTACCTGCGCTTCGGCATCAGCCCGCGCGGCGCCCAGGCGCTCATCCTGGCCGCCAAGGGTCATGCGCTGCTCGCCGGGCGCTACAACGTCAGCTTCGACGACCTCAAGGCGATCCTGGCGCCGACGCTGCGCCACCGCTGCCAGCTCAACTACGAGGGCGAGGCCGAGGGCATCAACCGCGATACGCTCCTGAACCGTCTGCTCGACGCCGAGTCGAAGAAGGCCGCGTAAGCCGGTGAGCTACGCTCCGGCGCCAACGCTCCTCACGCGCCTGACCCGCTCCAAGCTCGTGCCCCGCTGGGCAGGAGCCTCGGTCGGCGTCGGCGAGCGGCGCTCCAAGCAGAAGGGCGCCGGCATGGAGTTCGCGGATCACCGCGAATACCAGCCGGGCGACGACTTCCGCTATCTCGACGTGCACGTGCACGCGCGTCTCGGCAAGCGCTACATCAAGCAGTACGACGTCTACCGGGCGCTGCCGGTCTACATCATCGTCGACAGCAGCCGGTCGATGGCCTACGGCGGCAAGTTCCAGTTCGCGATGGGGGTCGCGTCCGCGCTCGGCTTCATCGGCCTGGCCGGCGGCGACCGCGTCGAGATCGCGGTGGGCACCGGTAACAAGGTGACCTGGTCGCCGCGCTTCCAGGGCGTCATGCGCGGCGAATCGATGTTCCGCTGGCTCAACGACCAGAAGCCGTCGGGCCGGGGCGAGTTCGCCGGTGCCCTGCGCAGCGCCATCCGTCACCTGACCGACAAGGGCCTGCTGATCGTGCTCAGCGACTGGTGGGGCGTGAACTTCGAGGACGAGGTCAGCCTGCTCGGCGCCACCGGCCAGGAGATCTGGGGCCTGCACGTCGCGTCGCCGGAGGAGATCGACCCTGCCAAGCTCGGCGACGGCGAGGTGCGCCTCACCGACGTCGAGACCGGACAGGAAGTCGAGATTGCCCTCGATTCCGGCACCCAGGCCCGCTATCGCAAGGCGTTCGGCGCCTGGCGCGAGCAGATCGCCGAGACCTTCGCCCACGTGCAGGGCCGCTACATCCTGATGCCGACCGACCAGCCGACCGACCGGCTCTACCTCACCGACTGGCGCGCTCTCGGCATGATCGGCTGAGCGCGCGCCGCTAGCCGCGCCGCGGCGGCTCGGCCGTCCGGCCGCTGCCAAGCGCGGCCGCCGCCGAGGTGAGCAGGATGCGCACGAAGTCGTGCTGCGACTGCGCGCCGGTCTTGCGGAACATGTGCTGCAGGTGGGTGCGCACCGTTTCGGCGCCCACGCCGAGCGCCGCCGCAATCGACGGCACCCGTTCGCCGAGCAACATGCGGCTCGCCACCGCGCGCTCGCCACGCGTCAGCCCGAACATCTCGGCAAGCGCCTCGATGGATGGACGGCCGTTGCCGAAGATCACTGCGGCGACCGGCCCCTTGGCCGCGGCGCCGGCCGTCAGGGCCACCACGGTCAGTGTCAGGGCGGGGCGCCCGGCGCCGGTAAGGACCGCGCTCGCCGCCGGTGCCGCACGGCTCAAGACGGCGTTCAGGGCGCGCTCGAGCCTGGACTGGTCGCTGTAGTTGCGGGCCGCCAGGCGATCGCCGCGCTGCGTCACCGCGCCCTTGCCGTTGATCACCCCCAACGCGGCGGGATTGAGATGCGCGACGCTGCCCTCGCGATCGAGCAGCGCGATGCCGTGCGACCAGGCGTCGAGGAGCGGCAGCTCGGCCGGGACCGCTGCGCCCGCCGGCCGCACCGATTGCGACAGCCGCACGGCATGCAACCAATAGCCGGCAAGCTCCCGGAACGGCGCCAACAGCGCGGGGTCGAACGGCGGCATGCCTTTGCCCCGCGCGACCGTGAACGCGAAGAAGCCGCCGCGCCCCTTCGGCAGTACGGCGGCGAGCAGGTGATCGATGCGCGGCGCGGCGTAGTCGGTCACGAACTCCTCGCGCATCCACTCCTTGTTGCGCGAGATGTGCGAGTACGCCGCGACCAGTGGCGTGCCGTCGGTCGGGCAGGCGCGCCGGCCGGGATCTATCCGGCCGTAGTAGTCCTCGTAACTCTTTGCCGATTCCGGCGACTGTCCGAAGCGTGCCAGTGAGTGCGCCGCTTCATCGCCGTCCGGATAGAACAGGATGGTCGCTATCGGCGCGCCGAATGCGCCGGCGATGCGCGCGGCAATGTCGGACCAGGCGGAGCTGCGCTCCAGCAGCAGCGCGTCATACACGTCGCGCACCACGTCGGCCAGACGCGCGCGCACGTCAATGCGGGAAGGCGAATTGCCCGCGTGGTCCTTTGCCAGCTTCGACATTCGTGCGCGAGCTCACCTAATCGGGTGACACGACAGACCTTTGATGGGTTTCCTCAGCCGATAGGATAGCTCCTCAGCCTGAGGGGCTCGCCAAAACTTTTCCGGCACGACGTTATGGGGCCGTGGCGTTTCGGCCACTGCGGTTGGGGTTCCGGGCGGTCCCTCTCGCTTGTTCTTGGGAGGTACGAGAAATGAACAATGTTTGGAAGGTAACGACCTCGGCGGCGGCGCTGTGCGCCGCAGTCGGCATATCGGGCACTGCGGTTGCCAACGACGACGTGAAGCGTCTCTCGGCTGACCCGGCCAACGTTGTGATGCCGAGCATCACCTACAACGGCTGGAACTACTCCACCCTCAACCAGATCACCCAGGCCAACGTCAAGAACCTGACGGTCGCCTGGACCTGGCAGATCGGCATCCTCGACCAGCACGAGGCTTCGCCGCTGGTCATCGGCG
>Ga0194132_10010954_pt1 | contig 11881 bp, 10 predicted proteins | sample TA2KigOf80mmetaG_FD_148612 | JGI IMG/M metagenome (GOLD analysis project Ga0194132, IMG submission 148612) | Freshwater microbial communities from Lake Tanganyika, Tanzania - TA2015054 Kigoma Offshore 80m | ecosystem: Environmental > Aquatic > Freshwater > Lake | place: Tanzania: Lake... | reverse complement strand
GCGGGCGAAGGCGGCGAGCGCCGGTTGCGCCGGCGCGACACCGCCGAGCGCGGCGAAAACCGCGTCGCGCCACCACTTGAGACGCATGTCGGCGAGCAAGGGCTCGCGCGCGGCCCGCGCCACGCGCGCGATCTCGGCGTTCACCGCCAGCAGCGCGATCACGCGCGCGCGGGCGGACGGCGGCGCGAATTGCGCCGCCAGATAACGGTCGCGGTCGTCGGAACGCGCGAGCGCGGCGCAATAGGCGGCGTCCGATGCGACATCTGAGTTAGGCGACAGCGGCGTGTCTCCGGCGTCGCGCCAGTTGGGCGGCAATGACGAGGCCGAGAAGCGCCAGCGCCGGGATATAGAGCAGGAACTTGGAGGGGCGCGGCGCCGGTTCCTTGACCGCCGTCACCTTCCAGCCGATTTCGATTCCCGCTTTCTTGGCGGGGCTCCCGAGGCGCACGCCGGTCACCTGCACGGCATCGCCCGCGCGGCGCAGCGTCAGGCCGGCCTTGGCCAGCCGCGCCTCGCCGCTCGCGCCGGGATCGAGACGAAGGGTAACCACCCGGCGCACGTCCGCGCCGTTCAGGTCCTGGCCCTCGATCACGAACGCCAACCGGTCGTCGACGCGCAAGCCCGCCGCCAGTTCGAACATGCGCGCCGGTGGCGAGTCGACGTAAGGACCGTAGATCATGTCCATCCAGAAACCCGGCCGGAACAGCGTGAACGTGACCAGCAGCAGCGCCGCCGTTTCCCACGCCCGGCTCTTGACCAGGAAATAGTTCATGGTCGCGGCGGCGAACAGCATCATGGCGACGGTCGCGCCGGCGATCACCAGCAAGGCCTCGAACCAGTTGCCGACGCCGATCAACAAAAGCTGCGGGTTGTAGATGAACAGAAACGGCAGGATCGCTGTGCGCAGGCTGTAGATCGCGCCCTGCACGCCGGTCTTGATCGGATCGGCCCCGGAGATCGCGGCCGCCGCGTAGGCCGCGAGGCCGACCGGCGGCGTGATATCGGCCATGATCCCGAAGTAAAAGACGAACAGGTGAACGGCAATCAGCGGGATGACCAGCCCGCCCTCGGCGCCCAATTCGACCACCACCGGCGCGATCAACGTCGCGATCAGGATGTAATTCGCGGTCGTCGGCACCCCCATGCCGAGAATCAAGCTGATGAACGCGGTCAGGAGCAGCATCACGATGACGTTGCCGCCGGAAATCAATTCGACGAGATCGGTCATCATCAGGCCCATGCCGGTGAGCGTCACGGTACCGACCACGATGCCCGCGCACGCGGTGGCGACGCCGATCGACACCATATTGTGCGCGCCGAGCGCGAGCCCGTCCACCAGTTCGATCAAACCCTGCCCGAACGCGGCGCTGAGGGCGCGCCCCCCTCGAAACCAGGCGATGATCGGCCGCTGCGTTGCCAGAATCGCGATCATGGTAGCGGTCGCCCAGAACGCCGCCAGGCCCGGCGACAGCAGCTCCACCATCAGGCACCACAACAGCACGACGATCGGGATCAGGAAATGGAGCCCGGTGCGTACCGTCGGCCAAGTGTCGGGCAGGTGCAGCAGCGGCGCGTTCGGATCGTCCATCTCCAGGTCCGGAAACTTGGCCGCGTAGCGGAGCAGAGCCACGTACACGGCAACCATCGCGCCCCCCACGATCCAGCCGGCAGCGGCGCCGAACACGTCCTTGGTCCAGCCGATGCCGTAATAGACCAGCATCGATAGGACGAGAATGCCGGTGACCGTGGCGCTGATCCGGAACAGCCGTTGCGCGAGCGTGCGCTCGACCGCCCGTTTCAAGGGCGGCGTATCCAACTTCATCGCCTCGAGGTGCACGATATAGAAGAGCGCGATGTAGGAAATCACCGCCGGCAGCAGGGCGTGCTTGACGATTTCGTTATAGGGGATGCCGACGTACTCGACCATCAGGAACGCCGCCGCGCCCATCACCGGCGGCATGATCTGCCCGTTGATCGAGGACGCGGTTTCGACCGCGCCCGCCTTAACCGCGCTGAAGCCGGTGCGGCGCATCATCGGGATGGTGAAGATGCCGCCCGAAACGACGTTGGAGATGGAGGACCCGGAAATGACCCCGTTCAGCGCGGAGGACACGACCGCGACCTTGGCCGGCCCGCCCTTCAGGTGCCCGAGCAGCGCGAGCGAGACCTGCATCATGTAGTTGCCGGCGCCAGCCTTGTCCAACAGCGAGCCGAACAGGACGTAGAGGAACACGAAACTGGTCGACACCCCGAGGGCGACGCCGAACACGCCCTCGGTGGTCAGCCACTGGTGGGAAATCACGCGCGAAAACGACGCGCCCTTGTGCGAGATCACGTCGGGCATCCAGGGGCCCGCGAAGGTGAAGATCAGGAACACGATCGCGATCACCGCCAACGGCGGGCCGAGGGAGCGCCGGGTCGCTTCCAGCAGCAGCACCATGCCGGCGATCGCCGCCGCCACGTCGAGCGCGTTGGGAAGGCCGGGCCGCAACGCCAATTCGCGGTAGAACAGCAGCAGGTAGCCGCCGCAGAAGACGCCGAACAGCCCGATCAGCCAGTCGTGGGCCGGCACCCGGTCGCGCGCCGAGCGCTTGAAGGCGGGAAACGCGGTGAACGCGAGGAACAGCGCGAAGGAGAGATGGAGCGAGCGCGCCTCGGTGTCGTTCAGGATGAGAAAGCCGAACGTGAACGGCAGCGGCGAGGCGTACCACAATTGAAACAGCGACCACGCCACCGCGACCACGAGCAGAACCCAGGCGGCGAAGCCGGTCGGCTTGCGCCCGCCGGTGTCGGCTTCGGCGACGAGTTGCTCGAGCGCCGCCGACGGCGAAGCCGGGCCGCCCGGGCTTTGCGGTTCGGCCATGTCAGGCCACGGTCGGGCGGACCGCGGGAGGGCGCGGGAACAGTCGCGACGCCCTCCCGCCGCGTCCGTCCTACATCCAGCCCTTTTCCTTGTAGTACTTGATCGCGCCGTCGTGCAGCGGCGCGGAATTGCCGTCCTTGATCATGGCCTTGGCATCCAAGGCGCCGAAGGCCGGGTGCAGCTTCTTGAACTCGTCGAAGTTGTCGAACACCGCCTTGACCACCTGATAGACCGTGGCCGCCGGGGTCTTGGACGAGGCGACCATGGTCGCCATCACGCCGTAGGTGGGCGTCGGGTCGGGGTGACCGGCGTAGAGGCCGCCCGGAATGTTGACCTTGGCGTAATAGGGCGCGCCCGCGACCAGCTTGTCGATCGCCGGGCCGGTCAGCGGCACCAGTTTCGCGCCGCAGACCGTGATCGGGTCCTGGATGTTGGCGGACGGGTGGCCGACGCCGTAGTAGAAGGCGTCGATCTTGTTGTCGCACAGCGCCGCGCCGTGCTCGTCGGCCTTCAATTCGGCGGCGAGCGAAAAGTCCGACATCTTCCAGCCGAGGGCGTTGAGCAGCTCCTCCATCGAGGCGCGCGTGCCAGAGCCTGGATTGCCGACGTTGACGCGCTTGCCCTTCAGGTCCGCCAGGCTCTTGATGTTGGACTCTTTCCGCGACAGAACCGTGAACGGTTCCGGATGGACGGAGAAGACGGCGCGCAATTCGGCGTAGGGACCGGCGTTCTTGAACGTGCTGGTGCCCTTGCTCGCGTGGTGCTGCCAGTCGGACTGGGCCATGCCGAGGTCGAGTTCGCCCCCCCGGATGGTGTTAATGTTGAAGACCGAGCCGCCGGTCGATTCGACCGAGCAGCGGATGCCGTGCGATTTGCGGTCCTTGTTGACCAGGCGGCAGACCGCGCCGCCGACCGCGTAGTAGACGCCGGTCACGCCGCCGGTGCCGATGGTGATGAATTTCTGCTCGGCCGCGGATGAAGTCCCGCCGACGGTGAGAACGCCGGCGGCGACGGTCGCGGCCAGCAAGGGAACGTTCGTTAGTTTGAACATGATAAAATCTCCCTGTTGCGGTGATTGAAATATTTATTTTGCGTCAGTTTAACAGACGGTCCGACGCGCGCAACCGTTCAAGGCGCGCGATTTACGCGCCGATGTCGCCGAGCGCCGCGTCGATGGCGGCGCCGAGTTTGTCGACCATTTCGGCGACGTGCGCCTCGGTGACGATGAAGGGCGGCGCGAGCAGAACGTGGTCGCCCCTTTTGCCGTCGACGGTGCCGCCGCCGGGATAGCAAATCAGGCCATGTTCCATGGCGCGCGCCTTGATCCGCGCGTTCAGCTTCAGCGCCGGGTCGAAAGGCTCCTTGGTGCCGCGATCGGCGACCAATTCGAGGCCGAAAAAGAGCCCGCGCCCGCGCACGTCGCCGACCCGGGGGTGATTGCCGAACCGCGCCTTCAAGGCGTCGGCCAGGGCCGCACCCCGGCGGCGCACGTTGGCGAGCAGATCGCGCGACCGGATCGCGTATTGTACCGCGAGCGCGGCCGCGCACGCGGTCGGATGGGCCATGTAGGTGTGGCCATGCAGGAACGCGCCGCTGCCGTCCTGGAACGCGCGATGAACCTTGCCGGCGACCAACACCGCGCCGATCGGCTGGTACCCGGCGCCGAGCCCCTTGGCGATGCACAAAAGATCGGGCGCGATTCCGTCCTGCTCGCAAGCGTGCATGGTTCCGGTGCGGCCCATGCCGCACATGACCTCGTCGAGGATCAGCAGCACGCCGTAGCGGTCGCAAATCTCGCGGACGCGCCTGAAGTAGCCGGGAACCGGCGGCAATACCCCGGCGGTGGCGCCGCCGACCGTTTCGGCGACGAACGCGGCGACCGTGTCCGGGCCGAGATCGAGGATCGCGGCCTCCAATTCGTCGGCGACGCGGCGGCCGTAGTCCGCCTCGCTTTCGCTCGGCCGCCGGTCGCGGTAGGCGTAGCACGGCGCGATGTGGGCGACGTCGATCAGCATTTCCCTGTAGGGCTCGCGCCGCCACACGTTGCCGCCGACGGCGAGCGCGCCGAGCGTGTTGCCGTGATAGCTCTGGCGGCGCGCGACGAACCGGGTTCGCTTGGGCTGCCCGATTTCGAGAAAATACTGGCGCGCCATCTTGAGCGCCGCCTCGATCGCCTCGGAGCCGCCCGAAAGGAAATAAACCGACCCGACGCCGGCCGGCGCGCCCTCGACCAAAACGTCGGCCAGCCGTTCGGCCGCCTCGCTGGAGAAGAAGGCGCTGTGCGCGAACGGAATGCGGTCGAGCTGGTCCTTGATCGCCCGCACGACCTCGCTATCGCTGTGGCCGAGGCACGAGACCGCCGCACCGCCGGACGCATCGAGATAACGCTTGCCGGATGTATCGACGATGTAGACGCCCTCGCCGCGCGCCGCCACGGGCAGCGACGCGCGCAAGCTGCGATGAAAGACGTGGTTCACGGCCTATCAGCCTCCCCAAGGTCGCCGGGCTCGGGCGCCGCGCGAACGGCGACGAATCGACGCCATGATATGCGCGTCGGCCCGCGGATTCGAGCCGCGCACGCCACCGGAAGTGCGAATGGCGGCGCGGCTTTGCTCCGCCACGATTGCCATCCGCCCGCGATCCTTATATTAGCGGTTCGCAAATCGATGGAGTCGCGACGGACGCCGTCCGGTCCGGACAGTACCCGCAGTGAATATCCGGTTTTTCGCGTTTCAGCAACGGAGGGATCATGGCAAGCATTCTGCTCAATCTACGCAACACGATCATCGCGGGTTTCGTGCTGACGATCCTGATGATCGTCATTGTCGTCGGCGCGACCAAGCAGGGCGCCCCCGGCGACTACGCGTGGTGGACGTTCTTGTTCCGCTGGCTGCACGTGCTGTCGGGCGTGATGTGGATCGGCCTGTTGTGGTACTTCAACTTCGTGCAGACCCCCAGCATGCCGAAGATCCCCGACGAGCAGAAGCCGGCGATCAGCAAGGTGATCGCGCCCGCCGCGCTGTTCTGGTTCCGCTGGGCGGCGATGGGGACCATCGTCACCGGCCTGATCCTCGCCGGGATGAACGGCTACCTGCTCGACGCCCTCACGCTCGGCGCGGCGAGCGGCTTCGCCGTGCCGAAGAACGTCGCCATCGGCATCGGCATGTGGCTCGGCACCATCATGTGGTTCAACGTCTGGTTCATCATCTGGCCCAACCAGCAGAAGGCGCTGGGCATGGTCCAGGTCGACGCCGACGCCAAGGCCAAGGCCGCGCGCATGGCCGGGCTTACCTCGCGCTTCAACACCATGCTGTCGATCCCGATGCTCTACGCCATGGTCTCGGCGCAGAACATCTACTGAGCGACGCGTCGCTCGACGGAAAGCCCGGCCGCGAGGCCTGGCTTTTTGTTTAAGGCATGATGAGATAAAGCGGGTGCACGTAATCACCCGAGAACCCCCCACCCCAACCCTCCCCCGCAAGGGGGGAGGGGGATTTTTGCGAAACCCCTCCCCTCGCGGGAGGGGGATGGGGGGAGGGGGCGAATCCACCTGAACGCACCATGTTCTAGGTAAGGAATATTGCCCATGAAAACGAAGCAACCCCGAAACCCCTTTCACCCGGGGGAAATTCTTTCAGCCGACCGCGATCAGCGCGGCGGCAACGGGGCGGCCTTCGGCCAGCAACACATTGAAGGTGCGGCAGGCGGCGCCGGTATCCATCCATTCGAGCGCGGGCCCGCGCGCCCGGATCGCGGCGCGCAACGCGACGGGCGCGGGCAGAAACCGCGGCCCGCAGCCGATGACCAGGATTTCGGGCAATGGCGCGGTGAACAGCGGCGCAAGCGATTCTTCGCCGATGTCGGCGGCGGCGACGTTCCAGGGCGCGGCGCGGTCCGGCCAGACCAGCACCGAACCCGCGTGGCGCGCGCCGGCGATCACGAACCCGCCCCCGCCGTACGCCTCGATCACCTGGCGGCCGGACGGTACGAGCGGCGTGATGTCCAGGCTCATGACTTGCTCGGGGTGACTTCCTTCGCGGGCACGCCTTTCTCCGCAGTATCCTGGGCGCCGCGGTCGATGTTCATATAAAGCAGCATCGGCAGCGCGACGCAGATGGTCGAATAGCTGCCGACGATCACGCCCCACAGCAGCGCGAAGCTGAAATCGCGGATCACCGGACCGCCGAAGGCGAACAGGGCGAGCACGGTCAGGAACACGGTGCCCGAGGTGTTGATGGTGCGCGAGAGCGTCTCGTTGATGCTGCGGTCGAACAGCTCGGGCAGCGGCATGGTCTTGAACTTGCGCAGGTTCTCGCGCACCCGGTCGAGGATCACCACCGTGTCGTTGATCGAATAGCCGGCGATGGTCAACAGCGCCGCCACCGTCGAGAGGTTGAATTCGAGCCCGGAGAGCGAGAACACGCCGACGGTCGAGATCACGTCGTGGAACAGCGCGGCGATGGCCGCCGCGCCCCATTTCCATTCGAACCGGAACCAGATGTAGATCAGGATGCCGCCCAGCGACACGATCACGGCGATGATGCTTTCGCGCAGCAGTTCCGCGCCGACCTTGGGGCCGACGGTTTCGACCCGGCGGTATTCGACACCGGGGCCGAGCGCGGTCTTGACCTTCTCCACCGCCGCGCTTTGCGCCTTTTCGTCGCCTTCCTGGCGCGGAAGGCGGATCAGCACCTCGTTCGGGCCGCCGAAGCCCTGGATCTCGGTGCCGCCGAGGTTGAGCGAATCGACCTTGGCCCGGGTCGCCGCCACGTCGACCGGCTCCGCGAACCGGGCCTCGATCATGATGCCGCCGGTGAAGTCGATGCCGTAGTTGAGCCCGCGCGTCGCCATCAGCGCCACGGTCGCCAGCATCAAAAATCCCGAAATCGCGAAAAAATAGAATCGCAGCCGGATGAACGGAAAACGGGTGTCGGGGGGAATCCAGATGATGCCGCGAAACATGATGGCCGTCCCTTCCCGTCAGATCGGCAGCAGCTTGGGCCGCGCGAGCCTGAGCCAGCCCACCGTCATCAGCCGCGCGACCAAAATCGCCGTGAACATCGAGGTCAGAATGCCGAGCGAGAGCGTCACCGCGAAACCGCGGATCGGGCCCGAACCGAGGAAATAGAGTACCCCCGCCGCGATCAGGGTGGTGAGATTGGAGTCGATGATGGTGGTCATGGCGCGCCGGTAGCCCGCGTCCATGGCCGACACCGGCGGCCGGCCGAGGCGCGTTTCCTCGCGCATGCGCTCGTAGATCAGCACGTTGGCGTCGACCGCCATGCCGACGGTGAGCACGATGCCGGCGATGCCGGGCAGCGTCAGCGTCGCCTGCAACACGCTCATCGCGCCCAGAATCAGGATTAAATTGAGAACCAGGGCGATGTTGGCGACGATCCCGAACAGGCCGTAGGCCAGGATCATGAACACCATCACCATCGCCGTGCCGATGACGGCGGCGACGCTGCCGGCCTCGATCGAATCGGCGCCGAGGCCGGGCCCGACTGTGCGCTCCTCGAGGATGGTGAGCGGCGCTGGAAGCGCGCCCGCGCGCAGCAGCAGCGCGAGGTCGCGCGCGCCCTGGATGGTGAAGCCGCCGCTGATCTGGCCGGTGCCGCCGAGGATCGGCTCGCGGATCACCGGCGCGCTGATTACCTTGCTGTCGAGCACGATGGCGAACGGCCTGCCGACGTTCTTGCCGGTCACGTCGCCGAAGCGCTTGGCGCCGTTGGAATCGAAACGAAAACTGACCACCGGCTCGCCGGTGCGCTGGTCGAAGGTCGGCTGCGAGTCGATCAGGGTGTCGCCGCTGACCATGACGCGCTTTTGAATGAGATAATGACTCGGACGACCGCCGGCGCGGTCGGCCTCGGCCCCAGGCAGCAGTTGCGAGCCCGCCGGTACGCGGCCCGCGAGCGCGTCCTCGACGCTGCCGCGCTCGTCGAGCAGGTGGAAGGTCATCTTGGCGGTGCGACCCAAAAGCCGCTTCATCCGTTCCGGATCGTCGAGGCCCGGCAGCTGCACGACGATGCGGTCCTCGCCCTGGCGCTGGATCGAAGGCTCGCGCACGCCGGTTTCGTCGATGCGGCGGCGCACGATTTCGATCGACTGGTCGACCGTGGCGAGCCGGCGCTGGCGCAGCGCCTCGGGCTTCAGGGTCATGACGATGCGGCCGCCCTCGCTTGCCGTCGCGGTGAAGTCGTTGTCGAGTCCGCGCACCAACTCACGCGCCTTCTCGACCTCGGCCGGGTTGCGCACGACGAAGGAAACACCGTCGGCGGTGGCACCGAGGCGCTCGTATTGGATGCGCTCCTTGCGCAGCTCGCCGCGCACCGTATCGACCAGCGATTCCATGCGCTCGCGGATGACGGTGGCTAAATCGACCTCGAGCAGCAGGTGCGAGCCGCCCTGCAGGTCGAGGCCGAGGACGAACGTGTTCTTCGGCAGCCACTTGGGCAGCGCCGCGAGCGTCGCCGGCGCGAGAAAACTCGGCACCGCCGCCAGGCAGCCCAAGATCAACGTCGCCAGAATGACGATGACTTTCCAACGGGGAATATTGACCATCGCCCGCGCGCTCCCGCGGCGGCGGCCTTGGCGGCCGCCGTCCGTTCAGTTCCCTTTGCCGCCGAAAAGCTTGGAGAGGATGGAACCGCCGCCTTGTCCCGGGCCCGTTCCGCCCGCGCCGCCCGGGGGCGGGTTCTGGTTGGCGGGCTCGGGATGGGTCAGCACCGCCGCCAGCGTCTGGCGCTGGACGCGCACGCGCACCCCTTCGGCGATTTCGACCTGGAGTTCGCGGTCGTCGACGATCTTGGTCACGGTACCGAGAATGCCGCCGCCGGTCACCACCTTGTCGCCGCGGCGGACCGCCGACAGCATTTCGCGATGCTGCTTCATCTTCTTCTGCTGCGGTCGGATGAGCAGGAAATAAAAGACGACGAAGATGAGAACGAGCGGCAGCAACGCCTCGAGTCCGCCGCTGCCAAAGCCGCCGCCGGCCGCCTGCGCATACGCGGGTGATATCAGCATCGAAAACTCCCTCGTTGAACGGACTGCGGACTATACCGACCGGTCCCCAGGATGCAAATGCAAAGCCGCCGCCCAACCCCCGACCCGGAACCGGGAGGTCCTTGGAAAAGCGGGCGCTTCGCGCTACCGTCCGGGCCTGCTCCCGGGAACGAAGCCGTCCATGAGCGACATCGAACTCCTGCCGCTGCTCCGGCGCATCGCCGAAGCCCTCGAGCGCCGCGCGCCGCCCAAGCCGCGGTCCGCCGCGCTGACCGAGGCCGACGCCTTCGTCTGGCATGCGGAAGGCGAACGGTTGGAAAGCGTCGCACGGGTCAACCGGGTCGAACTGCAGCTGCTCAGGGGAATCGACCGCCAGGCGGCGCTGCTGCTCGACAACACCCGCCGCTTCGCCCAGGGGCTGCCTGCCAACAACGCGCTCCTGTGGGGCGCGCGCGGCACCGGCAAAAGCTCGCTGATCAAGGCGGTCCACGCCCAGGTCAACGACGAGAAAAAGGGCGCGCTGGCGCTGGTCGAGATTCATCGCGAGGAAATCCCGTCGCTCCCCGCCCTGCTCGCGCGCCTGCGCGACGAGACGCGGCGCTGCATCCTCTTTTGCGACGACCTGTCGTTCGATTCGGGCGATGCGTCCTACAAGTCGCTCAAGGCCGTGCTCGAAGGCGGCATCGAGGGCCGCCCGGACAACGTGATTTTTTACGCCACCTCCAACCGCCGCCACCTGATGCCGCGCGACATGATCGAGAACGAACGCTCGACCGCCATCAACCCGGCCGAGGCGGTCGAAGAGAGAGTGTCGCTGTCCGACCGCTTTGGACTGTGGCTCGGCTTCCACGTCTGCGACCAGGACACCTATCTCGCCATCGTGCGCGGGTACGCCGAGCGCTACGGCCTCAAGGCCAAGGGACTCGATCTCGATCGCGAAGCGAACGAATGGGCGGTAACGCGCGGCAGCCGCTCCGGCCGCGTCGCGTGGCAGTTCATCCAGGATCTCGCCGGCCGCCTCGGCAAAAGGCTAGGCTGAATCTTTCTTCCTTTGGGCGTAGTTGAGTACGCCTTCCAGGATCGCCGCGAACGCCGCGTCCAGGCGCCGCTGCCCGTCGGCGTCGCCGGGCGCGACACCGTAGAATTCGCCGCCGATCCGCCCGCGCGCGGCCAGATGATCGGCGGCGGCGGCCAGCACCGCCATCACCGCCTCGATGTCGACCTTGGCCGGCACCTTGTGGCGGCGGAACAGGCGGAGGGTGACGTCGCGGCGCCATTCGGTGCGCAGGGCGTCGAGCCGCGCGCCGAGGGCGTTCTTCTCGCTCATGTCCCAGGCGATGGCTTCGAGCGTGGCGGGCCGGCGCCGGAGCGCCGCGATGTAGCCCCGGATCAGGGCGGCGAACGCGGGCGCGAGATCGCTATCGGACCCCGCCTCGGGCGCGGCGGACATGGCTTCCGCGACCGTCGGCCAGAGATCGGCCTTGGCCGCGAACGCGGCGAGCAAGCCGTCGAGCCCGCCGAAATAGCGGTAGATCAGAACCTTGTCGACGCCGGACCGGGCGGCGATGGCGTTGATCCCGATGCGGCGCGAGCCGCCCGGCTCGGCCAGGATCGCGCCGACGGCGGCGAGAATCTTTTCTTCGGTACGGGCGCGATCGCGGGCCATGGTCCCTCGTGTCACCCTCGGGTGACCGTAGAGAGCCGATCCGCCGCCGTCAATCGGAAGCGGCGACCTGTCGCGATCAGCTTTTGCCGAGATACGGCTCCGGATCGACGGCGCGACGACCCTGGCGCACCTCGAAGTGCAATTGCGGCGACGGCACGCCGCCGGTGTTGCCGACCCGCGCCACGATCTGTCCGCGCGATACCGTATCGCCGCGCTTGACCAGAATCTCGTCGGCGTGGGCGTACGCGGTAACCAGGCCGTTCGCGTGCCGGATCAGAAGCAGGTTGCCGAACCCGCGCAACTCGTTGCCGGCATAGGCGACGGTGCCGGATTCGGCGGCGCGGATG
>Ga0194132_10010952_pt1 | contig 11882 bp, 11 predicted proteins | sample TA2KigOf80mmetaG_FD_148612 | JGI IMG/M metagenome (GOLD analysis project Ga0194132, IMG submission 148612) | Freshwater microbial communities from Lake Tanganyika, Tanzania - TA2015054 Kigoma Offshore 80m | ecosystem: Environmental > Aquatic > Freshwater > Lake | place: Tanzania: Lake... | reverse complement strand
CCGGCCATGCTGCAGGCAGGCCCATTCAGCATTCGGGGTGAACTGCGGCCGCTCCCCGGCCGAACGGTGCAGCAGTACATCTTCGAGACCGCTCTGCCATTCCTGATGATCACCCAGGCCCAGGTCGCCTTTCACCCCACCGGCGATACCCATAGCCTGCCCTTCGTGATGATCGGCAGGCATTGGATCAGCGGCGTCATTGAAGGCGCACAACAGATGACCGACGCCGGGCTGCAGGTTGCCGGCCGCTGACCGCTAGCTAACCGCTGACTAAACAACGCTCGATCCAGTGTGCGCGTTGGGGTTCCTGCCGATAGTGATGCTCAAGCTCTGCCCCGTCCTGGGGTGGCGATCAGGCATGTACCGAGGTAGCGCTATGGAACCGGTCGCTCTGCACAAACACCACCTAGACTGCGTGCTCTACACCTCCAAACCACCGTCGCCGGGCGCATGGAGACCATCCACGGGCGCGTCTCTGACGCGCTGAACCTGCCCGATACCCAGTTCCTGACGGTCACCGGGGTCAGCGTTCGATCGCTGTTCAGCGATGAGCAGGAACAGGTGAGCGCGTCCTCAGTCATGATCCGGCGCAACGACGCCATCCTCGTGGCACTTGCACCCAACTTCAGCGATGGCGAACGGCCGGCTGCCGTCGGCACGCTGCTCGACCGAGCCCAGACCCAACTTGTGCTGGAAGTCGGGCCCTTTACAATAGCCGGCACCGCGCATGTCCCCGCGGCGGCGAACTGTTGCACTACCTGACCGAGACGCCGCTGCCCTTTGTCGCTGTCACGGGCGCGAAGCTCACGTTCCAGCCCGACCCCACCACACGCGTTGACCTGCCCTTCGTGATGGTCAACCGGCAGTGGATTCGCGCCATCATGCTCGGAGCCGCCGATATCACTCCGCAGTGGCGCACCGCCCGCGAGCGCCCCGGCGACCTCAAGCCAGTCTCAGCCGAGCATCCCGATGAGCGCAGCCAGGCGATTGCTGAGGGGCTGGTGCGCGTGCTGCTGCAGACCAAGCTGTTCGTCGGCGCCGATGCCGACGTAATGGCGAAGGTCGTGCGAGAACTGGGCGTGCTCGGCGGCATCGCCCGCAAGCAGTTCTACACGGGGTCCGAGGTCTTCCGCGAGGGTGACCACGGCGACTCCCTCTACGTGGTGTCCAACGGGACGCTGGAGGTGGTGGCGCGCGATGCGGTTCGGGGTGGCGTGAAGCGCGTGGGCGCCCTGGGTCCCGGCGAAGTATTCGGCGAAATGGCGCTGCTGGGCGAGAACCGCCGCACGGCCTCGGTCATCGGCACCTCCAGCGGCCTGCTGTACGAGATCAAGGAGGATGCGCTGAAGCAGCTGCTGTCCAACTTCCCCAGCTCGGCAAATACCATGCTGTGCCTGATGATTCAGCGCCGTGGCCCGACAGCCACCCCGCTGCGCCACCTGGCGTAGAGCAAGCACCAAAACGCCCCGGCCAGTGGCCGGGGCGTTTTCTTTGAGAGTGATCGAGCAACAGCTCACAATGGGGCGCGGTTCGCACTAGTGACGTCTGATGTGGTGTCGCTGGTGCTCATTCGGAGCCTGTTGTTTGAGCTCCGTCGAAAGCATCAGGCGGCGGGGGGCTGCGCGGCTTACGGATGGTACTGCCAGTTCCCTCCGCCCACCCATGACACTTTTAGGAGACGAGGGGATTCTCCTTCGTGCACCCCGTCCAGAGAGGGCGGCCCTCTCTGGACTCTCCCCGCTGGGCATGCAGTGCATCCACATTATGTGAGCGGACCACCAGGAGTACCGTTATAGCACGGGCCGGAACCCCGTCATCGGCAGCTTCAGCTCGTCCACCATCTCGCGGGATTCCACGATGCGGCCGGTGTAGGCCATCGGATCGCGGGCCATGTGGGCAATCGCGCGCCCGGTGACTTCGGGTGTGTTCGCGGTGGTGTAGTCGACGCCGGGTATCGGGTTCACCATGTTGCGCTCGACCACCGTGCGGCCCGGGTCGACGTTGACAATGGCGACCTTATGCAGCAGCAGCTCGCCCGCGATGCCGGCGGCCCAGCGGTTGAGCGCCGCTTTGGTGATGCCGTACCCCACGTAGGTGCGCCCCGGCGAGAGCTGAAAATCGGGCTTCGGCGGTGGTGGCAGGTTGGCCCCTGCCGAGGTGACGTTGAAGATGGCGCCGCCGCCCCAGCCTTCCATGAGCGGGGCCAGCAGCACGGTGATGAGGTAGGGCGCTCGCAGGTTGGCCTTGTAGTAGCCGTCGATGGTGTCGATGGAGCTGCCCCAAAAGTCGCCGCCGCCCTGCCCCATGCGCGCAGCGTTATTCACCATGATGTCGATGTGGCCGAAGCGCTGGCTCACGGTGTCGATCATGCGGCGCACGTGGTCGTCGTTGGTCACGTCCACCTTCAGCGCCAGCGCCCGGCGGCCCAGCGCCTCCACCTCACGCGCCGTCTTCTCGATGGAGCCGAGCTGGTTGCCGGCCGCGTCGTCGCTGCGGGCGCAGATCACCACGTCGGCGCCGTCTTCCGCCAGGCACAGGGCAATGCCCTTGCCGATGCCGCGCGAGCTGCCGGTGACAATCGCTACCTTACCTTCCAGTGGGAGAGCCATGTTTCCGCCTTGTGTGTGGTGACTTTCGGGTTCGGGATGCGCCCTTGATCATTCTGGGCGCGCTTTGGATGTATCCGTCCTCAACCGGAGTACTAGGCCACCGTCCGCTCTTGACTGTCCGATCCGGTCCTCCCTCCCCTTGCGGGAGGGAGTTGATGGGAGGGGTTGCTGCTTACCCTGTGCCTAGGTTTCGTCCGAAGGTATCCCCCTCTCCCTAGCCCTCTCCCGCGAGGGGAGAGGGGATCGGAGCGGCACTAAGCTGCGGAGGTCACCATGACAAGCCCGCATTATCCTTGGTCTAAAGGACCGCCAGCACTTCGAGCCGGGGCAGCATGGGGCCGCCGTCGGGGCCGGTCTGGCCGCCCAGGTTGGTCTCCAGCACGTTCAGCACCAAATGGCCCGTGCCGGCCGGCACCCGCTCCCGCAACTGCCGCTCCACCGTGGGCCGCAGTTCGGGCCCGCCGATGAAGGCGGTCACCTGGGTGACGTTGCTCCAGCCGCCGCCCGCAAGCTGCAGCACGGCGTCGGCATTGCGGAACACGATGGCGGTGTGCTCGTCGGGGTCGGGGCTGCCCTTGCCGGTGGCAGGGTCGGTGCCGAACACCCGCGAGGTGGACACCAGGTTGCCCTGCAGCGAACTCATCGCCATCCAGTCCTGGTGCCCGATGCCCGGTACCTCGATGACCCGGCGGCCCGAGCCCGGCACCGCGATGACCTGTGCGGCGGCCAGCATGCCATCGGGCAGCGCTACCGGCACGTACTTGTGCGGCGGCCGGTTATTGGGATCGGGGTACCACTGCTTGTAGACGGCGTTCATGGCGGTGCGGTCGCTGGTCTGCGTCATGAACAGCGTGATGTGCGCCACGTCCTGTTGGCCGGAGCCGGCGGCCCCCAGGAAGCGGTCCATGTTCTGGAATACGGCGCGTAGCTGCGCCTCCATGTCGCCTGGTACCGCGCGCTGGGTTGCGGGGTCCACCGGTAGCAGTGCGTGCGAAAACAGCACAGGGCCCAGCCGCACGCCGACGGGCAGCGAGTTCTGCTGTGGTGCGGCGTACAGCTCTTGGAATACGTCTCCGGTGCTCATAGGGCTCTCCTGGTTGGGGTGGTGGGATTGGCCTGGCGGCTACAGGACCGCGGCCATCTCCATGGCCACTTGCATGGCCGGCGAGACGAAGTTGATGACCTGGTTCAGTACCGGGCAGGTGGCGGGGTCGGGGAAGCGCGCCTCGAAGGCCAGCCGGGCCGGTTCCAGGTACGAGGCATCGCGCCCGAAGGTGGTGATCTGCCGGATGTTGGCCTCGGATCCCCCGGCGCTCTTGATCAGCGTGGCCAGGTTCTCCAGCGTCTGTTTGGCCTCGGCCGCCACACCGCCCTCCACAATCTTGCCGGTCGCGTGCTCGTTGCCGTGGCAGCGCGAGCTGAACACCCAGTTGCCGATGCGCACCGTTGGGTCGTGCGCGGTGACGTTGGGAATGTCGAAGCGGGTGCGGCGCTCGCCCAGCAGCGCCAGCGCGTCGATGCGCACCAGGTGGCCCGGCGGCAGCTCGGCCAGCAGCACCTTGAAGGCCGGCTTGTCGTTGATGTCGGGGAACACCGTCATCCACACCTCGTCCACCGCATTGCGATGCTCGGCGGTGGTACAGAAGCCGACGGCCCGCCCCACGTTGTCCAGGCTGCCGCCGGCGCGGGTCATCAGGTCGCGCAGCTTCCCTAACGCCGCGGAGGTTTGTTCCTTGATGTCGCCGGACACCGCGCCGGTCACGGGGTCGGCGGCGTTCAGGCTCTCGGCGTACACCATGTCGTTTACTCGCACCCCCAGCGGTAGCAGTGCCTGTGGAGCGCTGGGGTAGATCTCGTATATCTGCTTCAGTGGTGCGGCCATGCGGCCCTCCTGCGCGTTAGGTTAGCTGAGTACGGCCACAATCTCGATGTAGGCCTGCAGTGCGGTGCCGGCGCCGTAGGTTACCGCGTGCATTACCGGCTGGGGCGAGACCCCGGCGAAGAGCTGGTCCCAGTGCTGCCGCATCACCGGCATCTCCGCCTTGTCGGCAATGAAAATGCGGGCCTGGGTGATGTGCCGGGGCTCGGCGCCGGCGTTGGCCAGAAACGTCCGCAGGTTGCCGAACACCACCGTCGCCTGCGCCGCAAAACCCTCGGGCGGCTTGCCGGTAGTGGGCTCGAAGGGCAGGATGCGAGACGAGAACACCATGCCGCCGGTCTTCACCCCCATGGGAATGGGGTTGGTGTGCGCCACACCCGCCACGTGGATCAGCTCGCGCCGTGCGCCCAGCACCGCGAAGAACTCGGCCTGCACCAGCACACCGGGCGGCAGGGGCGCCACCATGAACTTGTAGGTGGGGCGGTCGTCATCGTTGGGCCAGAGCTGCACCCACTGCGGGTTGATGGCCTGCAGGTACTCGCGCTGCGCCACGAAGAAGCTGACCTGCGCCACGTTGTCGATGGACCCGCCGGCCCGCTCCACCACCTGGCGCAGGTTCTGGTGCACCGCCGCCATCTGCGCGTCGATGCCCTCGGCCAGCACCCCGGTGGTTGGGTCCACCCCAGTGATGCGCGACGCATGCACCACGTTGCCGATGCAGATGCCCTGGGGTATGGGGTCGGCGTCCTCGTTCCCGAACACCTCTTGAATCACAAAACGCTCTGCCATTCAGCCCTCCATCTATCGTCCGCTCGACCTTCCCGCCGCCGCCGGCCAGCACCCCTTTTTGTCCCGCTCACCCTGAGGCCCTCGAAGGGCGAGCGGAGAACTAACCCTGGGGGCTGACGTCCGCTCGTGCTTCGAGAGCCTCAGCATGAGCAGGCACAAAGGTCGCCTGTTGCCTGGGCTCGGCTGATCATCACCCCAGACTCCCTGTGGCCGGCACTAAGGGATGCCTCCTTTCGTCGGCATGACAGTCTGTCGCCTACGCCAGGTACACCGGACGGTCTTGGTGCATCACATTGGTATGGGTGAAGCCGGGGCCCAGGGCCTTGAAGGCCACCTCGGCGAAGTCCCAGTCTCCGGTGCCCTCGCCGCCGCCACCGCCGGCCACACCGATGGCGCCCACTACCTTGCCCTCGTGCACCACGCACACCCCGCCGGGCAGCGTGCTCAGCATGCTGTCGTTCCAGTCCGAGGGGCCGCGGTGGCCGTGCTCGGCTTGCCGGTCCCAGAACTTGATGATGCCATCGGTGTCCATCTCGAAGGTGGCGGCGCTGTAGGCCTTGCGGTAGGCCGCCTTGTAGAAACGGGCGTGGCGGCCGTCCATGCGGGCCGAGGCGATGTGCTCGCCGCGGTTATCCAGCACCACCACGGCCACCCGCCAATCGTGGGCTTTGGCGTACTCGATGACCGTGTTCACCACTCGCAGGCCGTCTTCCAGCCCCAGAGAACGTTGCAGCAGCATGGCTACTCCTCGAAGTTGTGTTAGGCCCGGGCTGGCAGGTAGGGCGAGCGAGCGATCATCGGCTCCTGGCAGGCCTCCACCCAGGCCTCGCCGGGCTCCAGGAAGAGCTGGAGCGACCGCACCCGGAACAGCTCGTGCCGTTGTGCTGCCAGCGGTTCGATACCGCGCTCCAACTCCCGGGCCAGCTTCAGCAGCCGCCTCCGCATGAAGATGATCGCGGTGTCGGCCGAGCCCAGGTGCTCGATGGTGCGGTTGTTGATCGACCCCATGCTCTCCTGCACCGCCATGTCCTGCTCGCCAATGCCAAAGATGCCGGTGTAGCTGGTGGTGCGCTGCGCCTCCCGGTCGATCAGGTAGTCGTTGTCGCGGTTGGCAAAGGGCCGGTTGTCCGCGTCCACTCGGGCGTGAATGCCGGCGCCCGACTCCAGCGACGCCCGACGCTCTGCGGTCAGCGGCTTCTCGGGGTCCCAGGTCATGCTCCAGGCCCAGGTGCTGTTGTCGTCGATGGGCACCCAAACGTGGCCGGCAATAGGACCACCCACCGCCGCGGGGATCATTTGGAAGAACGGCGCCATGAACTGATGCATCCGCCAGTAGTGCTTGCCCTCGGCGGTGATGCGGCGCGCGCCGATCAGCAGGCCGTAGTCGGTCTCGGCGATCTCGAAGTGCGGGTGCTTGTCCACCGCCATCGGGTCCTTGGCGTCAGTGGTGCCGGCACGGTGCGAGGCAGCGCTGCTGTGCAGGAACGAGACGTGGCTCGAGTCGATGCCGCCGTCGATGCACTGCAGGTAGTTGCACTCCTGAAGCCGCCGCCCGATGTAGATGTTCTCGGCGGGTACGAACGACCACTCCAGCTCCGGCAGCTCGCCCATGAGCGCCGGCGGGCCCATGTAGGCCCACACCACCCCGCCGCGCTCGCGGGCGGCGTAGGACTGGATGCGGATCTTGTGCTTGAAGTTGCTCTCGGCAGGCTCGTTGGGCATGTCGACGCATGACCCATCCAGGTCGAACTTCCAGCCGTGATACACGCAGCGCAGGCCGTTCTCCTCGTTGCGACCGAAGAACATCGATGCACCGCGATGGGGGCAGGCATTGGCCACCAGACCCACCTGACCGTCGGTCTGGCGGAAGGCCACCAGGTCCTCGCCCAGCAGCCGCACCCGCTTGGGGGCGCCGTCGGCCTCGGGCAGTTCGTGCGCCATGAAGGCGGGGAACCAGAAGCGCCGGAACATCTCGCCCATGGGCGTGCCCGGCCCCGTCTCGGTCATGTACCTGTTATCGGCTTGGGTCAGCATCGGTCGTCTCCTTGTGTGGCGGTCCCGCTACTGCAGGACGGCCTTGATGGTATCGAAGTGGCTGAAGATGCGCGACACCGAACCGGGATACGGCCATGCCTGGATCACCTTCGGGTCGATGATGATCTCGGCCGGCAGCCAGAACAGTGGCACGTTGGTGTGCAGCGGGAAGGCGGTATCGCCCAGCTTGCGCAGCAGTTCGTTCTGCCGCTTCTCGTCCATAGTCTGCAGCAACTCGCGCACCAGCGGATCCAGGTCGTGATGCTCCAGCGAACTGCGCGGCGGCACGCTGGAGTTGTAGACGCGCCAGCCCTGAATATCGAAGTTCGAGGTGGCGCTGATAGAGACCAGGTCTTTCCAGCCCAGGCGGTCGTTCACCGGCCGGAACTCGCTGGCCTGGATGGTCACCATCTCGGTCTCCACACCCACGGCCCGCCACATGCCGGCAATGGCCTCCTGAATGTCCTCCGACCCGCCGTAGTCGGGCAGCGTCTCCATACGCATGCGCAGCTTCAGCGGGTTGCCGGGGCGATAGCCGGCTTCGGCCAGCAGCGCCTTGGCGGCCTCCACCTCGTAGCCGTACTCGCGCTGGAAGTTCTGCTCCCACGCCGGGTTGAAGTAGGGCGCCTTGCGGGGCATCTTGTCGATATACATCGGCTCGGCCTTGCCGCGGAAGAAGGCCTTGTTGATGGCCGCGCGGTCGATGGCGCGGTTCAGCGCCTTGCGTACCCGCACGTCGGCCAGCGCCACGTCGTTGTGCACGTAGCCCTGGCTGACGTCGGCGCCGTTGCGCAGATAGACGCCATAGAACGTCAGGAACGTGCGCTGTGCCGAGATCGGGCCCTGCAGCACCTTGAAGCCCTTGGACTCGGCCTCCGGGGTCAGGTCTTGCGGCAACACCGTGGCGTGAATCTCGCCGCTCAACAGGCTGGCCAGGCGGGTCGACGCCTCGCGCACCCACCGCAGTTCCAGGTCCGGGAAGTCGGGCGCCGCCCGGTAGTGCTTGCCCGGCGCCCGCGTGAAGCTGATGAATCGGCCGGTCTCGCGCGCCTTGAACTGATAGGGCCCGGTGCTGGCCAGCGGCCGCGTGGCCATGGTGACTTCCTGGCCCAATGCCGCGGCGTCGCGCTTGCTGGTGATGGCGAAGCCGCCGGACTGACGGGAGAGCTGGTTCAGGTACTCGGCGTTCGGCTGCGGCAGCCGGAACACCACCTCGTGTTCGTTCACCACCTCCACCTTCACCACCCGATGGGCGGCGGCGTGGGGGTGGGTGCTCTCGGTACGGGTGATCTGCTCCCAGGCGTACACGACGTCCTGGGCGCTGAAGGTACCCGCGTCGCCGTGGAAGGGCACCCCCTGCCGGAGCTTGAACGCCAGCCCCTTGCCATCGGGGTCCACCTTCCATTCGGTGGCCAGCATGGGCTCAAAGGCGCCCTCTGGGCTGTAGCCCACCAGCCACTCCAGCATCGGACGTAACTGGTACACCGTCAGCGGGTCCAGCTCGGCGTTGGGATTGTTGCCTTCGGTGGCGGGCGCGGGCATAGCCACCAGCAGGCGGTCGACTTTGGGTTTCCCGGCGCCGGCTGCCGGAGCGGGCGCGGTGGTGGGCGCAGGGCTGGTGCAGGCGATGCCCGCACTCAACAGTGCTCCGACGAGCAGGACGGGGACCGGGTGACCGAAGCGAGCCATGAATGCTTCCTCCGACGTGCGGCGCGTGGCCGCCTATGCGCTTAGCCGCCCACCGCCATCGCGTCGCCCAGCGACGGCACCTGCATCGCATCTCGCAGCGTCTCGAACCACGGCGCATCGCCCGGCAACACCCGTTCGATGGACCGTAAGTGGTAGTACGCGTCACTCACGCCCCGGGGCGTGTTCCCCAGTTCGGCGCTCTTGACCTCGTCCAGCAGCATGCGCCGTGCGGCGATGATCGCCAGGTCGGTGGTACCCAGCCGTTCGCGACTGCGATCGTAGATCTTGCCCATGGTCTCTTGCACGGCCCGGTCCTGCGTGTTGGTGCCGGGAATGCCACTGAAGGTCTCGGTCTTCTGCACCGTACGGTCAATCAGGTACTTGTTGCCGGCGTTTGCCTTCGAGCGGAACTCGTTGGTGGGGTCGATATCCACCCACAGCTCGTTGCCGGAGCCGCGCAGCGCCCGCTCGTCGTCGGTCAGCGGGGCCTCGCCGAAGGTGTAGGTCAGGTTCCACACCATAGTGTTGTAGTCGTCGATGGGTATCCACATGTGGCTGCTGACCTTCGGCCGGTCGCTGTTCACCTGGTTGGGCCGGAGTTGGGTCCACGGCATCACGAACTGGTAGGCCCGCACGTAGTTCTCGCCGCTGGGCATGGGGCGAATGCCGGCGTAGCTGAAACCGGCCTCGGTGGGCACCACCTCCAGGTACGGGGCCATGCTGCGGCTGCGGGCTTGGCCCATCACGGTGTTGCGGTCCTGCTGCAGCCGCCGGTGCAAAAAGTTGATATGTACCGTGTCGATGCCACCCTCAAGTCCCTGCAGCCAGTTGCACTCCTGCCACACCTTCGAGATGCCGACATGGGTCGAGGGCACGCGGGTCCACTCGAAGCTAGGGTCCGGCGGCCGCTGGTCGGGGTCACCCATGTACGCCCACACCACACCGCCCAGCTCCACCGTGGGGTACGCGGGAATGTGCACCTTCTCTTTGAAGTTCGAGGCGTCGGGCTCGGAGGGCATGTCGGTGCACTGGCCATGCACGTCGAACAGCCAGCCGTGGTACACGCAGCGGATGCCGTGGTCTTCGTTGCGGCCCCAGAAGAGGTTCACCCGCCGATGCGCGCAGTAGGCGTCCAGCAGGCCCACCTGTCCACTGGTGTCGCGGAAGGCCACCAGTTCCTCGCCCAGCACCTTCACCGCCACGGGGGTGCAGTCGGGTTCCGGCAGCTCCCAAGCCAGCAGCACCGGGATCCAGTACCGGCGCATCAGGTCGCCCATGGGGGTCCCCTTGCTCACCCGGCACAGCAGTTCGTTCTGTTGCTCAGTCAGCATGTGCGGTCCTCTCCGCGTCCCGGCGGCAGTGGCTGGGACCGTGGTTCATTTGTCGCACACTATACACCCGCGTCAGGCTACATTCATCAGCAATGCGCCTGAAACGGGGCGTCACACGGTGAAGCGCTGCGCTACCCAGGCGCCAGCCCACACGGCGGCCAGCCCCAGCAGATTGCTGCCCACCACGTAGGCTGCCGCCCGAGCGTAGTCGCCGGCTTGCGCCAGGGTCAGTGCCTCCCAGGCGTAGCTGCTGAAGGTGGTGTAGCCGCCCAGGCACCCGGTGATGAGCAGCAGCCGCCACGCCGGATTCAACCGTAGCGTGGCGAGCAGCAGGGTGAGGCCGAAACCGATGAGCAGCGCGCCGGTGACGTTGACGAGCAGCGTGCCGTAGGGGAAGTCGCTGCCCCAGCGCTCGGCCGACCACAGCGACACGAGGTAACGCGCCACGCCGCCCAGCGCTGCGCCGAAGCCCACCGCCAAGAGCGAGTGTGCGTCAGGCATGGTGACCCTCGGACGTCTTCACGGCGACTGCGGACTCTCGGAATACTCGAGGCCAGGCCCGCTCATCCTGAGCCCGTCGAAGGACGAGCGGAGAGCCAGCCTTGTGGGCGGCGGAGCTCCGGGTGCAGTGGGGTGGTCGTCACCCGCTGCCTGATGCTTTCGACGGGGCTCAAGCAACAGGCCCGCCCGGTGTACCGCGGCAGCCGGCTGCGGCAGAGCCTTCCTGCTTGCTGAGCGCCGTCGAAGCGACCAGGAAGGCGTGGGGCACGCTTCGGGCCAAGGGTTGAAGGCGCCCCCTGCCTGATGCTTTCGACGGGGCTCAAGCAACAGGCTCGCGCCAAGAAGTACGGCTACGGGCGGGACGCGCTTCATGGTATTCACGCAGGCACCATGCATCAGACGCTCTGTGGCCGTCAATAACCACAAGGCGCGCGATCTCGCCCATGATCCATGCACGACAAAGGAGGCAGCCATACGGCTGCCTCCCCAACGTGACTCAATGGGTCCGCAACTACCGGGCGGGCACCGCCAGCCGGCTGTCCTTCTGGTCACGCAACGCCCGTATCGAAGCCGTCATCGACCTGATGAAGGCGTCGGCAATCGGGTTGGGCGCGCTCGACTTCCGGACCATAGCCGAGGTTGGCAGCGTCACCCGATAGCCCTCGGCAATCGGTACCGAGGCCACGGTGCCGAGCTGCAACTCGGTCTGGATGGTGCTGGCCGGCAGGAACGAGACGCCCAGGCCGCGCTCGATCATCTTCTTGGTGGCCTCCACCGAGTCGAGGTTCATGATGACCTTGGGCACAATGCCGGCCTCCCGGCACACGCGGGTGATCAGCACGTAGTAGGTCGACTCCCGGTCGTAGAGAATCAGCGGCTCACGGGCGATCTCGTGAACGCTGGCGACGCCCCGCACCGCGAGCGGATGCTCGGGGTGCGTCACAAACACAATCTCTTCGTCGTACAGGTAGGTGGAGTCTAGCTCGGGGTGCGAGAGGGTGCGGCCCAGCCCCAGGTGCACCTCCTCGTCCAGCACCATCTGCAGCACTT
>Ga0194132_10010951_pt1 | contig 11883 bp, 5 predicted proteins | sample TA2KigOf80mmetaG_FD_148612 | JGI IMG/M metagenome (GOLD analysis project Ga0194132, IMG submission 148612) | Freshwater microbial communities from Lake Tanganyika, Tanzania - TA2015054 Kigoma Offshore 80m | ecosystem: Environmental > Aquatic > Freshwater > Lake | place: Tanzania: Lake Tanganyika... | reverse complement strand
CACGGGCTATGCCGGCTACAGCGGCTACTCCGGCTACTCGGGGTACTCTTGCTACTCGGGTTACTCAGGCTACTCAGGCTACGCCTGCCACGGCTGCACCGGTTGCTCGGCCCCGGCGGTTCGCGGTTACGGGTTCGCCGGCGGCTGCTACGGGTATCACGGCGGCTGCTACGGGTCGTTCGGCCACATCGCCGTCGATCCCCACCACGGCGGTTGCACCGGCTGGTACGGCGCTTACGGTGGACACAGCGGGTATGGCATTCCGCTCCCGGTCGGCGTCGCGCCAGCTCCAAAAAAGCCGGCTGTCGACTTTTTCCCACCGATCAATCCGAAGAAAAACGATCCGGAAGTGATCGACATCGAAAAGAAGAAGGACAAAAAGATCGAGAAGAAGCCGGAAGATGAACAAGCGTCCGCGACCGTTCGCATCGAGATTCCCCAAGGCGGCAAGCTGTTCGTGGACGGCCAGCCGATCAACGCCGCTCCGGGCATCCGCCTCTTTCGCACGCCGATTTTGGCGCCGGGACAGACTTACTTCTATAACATCCGCATCGAGGTCGAACGCAACGGCGCCATTCGGCGCGAAGAAAAGCAAGTCTTGGTCCACGGCGGGCAGGAGGCTGTCGTGAGCTTCCCGGCCTTGCGACCGCCCGGCGCGCAAACGGCCCAGGCGACTGAGTAAGTGGATTTCAGAGCCTGAAGCGAAAGCGAAGGATAGTGCTTAGCTCACGCTTCACCCTTCAGGCTCTGAGCGCTCTGGGCTATCCAATTCCGCTTGAATCCCGTATACTAAAGAGTTCCCGTTAGAGTCCCTATTCGGGGCTCGCGGGAACTATGTGTTTTCACCTATTTCGATTCCGAGGCGGAATCGCGTTCCTTGAGAGGAGGACGAATGAGCTTGCGGATGCGTGTCCATGACAAAGAACCGATCGGGTTGGCGCTGCGCCGCTTCAAGAAGCTGATCGAGCGCAGCGGCATGCAGAAGGAATTGCGGGCCCATCAACATTACGAGAAGCCGAGCGAATTGCGCCGCCGCGCCAAGCTGCGGAAGGAAAAGGCGGCTCGCAAAGCACACGAAAAGACCTTCGGTGGCGGCATGGACCGCCCGGGGAACCTCCCCAACATGTAACTAACTACTTTTCATGCAATCAACCTCAGGCGGGGCCACACCTTCGAACCCACACCGCCAGAACCAAGGCCTCGCCTGTTTTTTTGCGCGGACGGTAACACACGAAAGACAGAACCACAGAGGCACAAGGATCTACACAGATGACGTGGTCAACGGCGCGTTCGAGTGACGCTGCTCATCGAAGCCGTAACTAGCAACTCCCCCATCTGGGATCGTCCGTGTTCATGTGTGGTTTAGGTCTAGCTGACGAGAAAGCGACGAGCCGTGAAAGTCTACGTGCTTGGCAATGCGGATCGGCCTGGCGTTGCGGAGGCGGTGCAGCTGTGCTTGCCGCTGCTGCAAAAGAAGGTCGACGTGTTGCTCGTCGACCTGCGACAGGAACGCGATCTGGCCGGCATCCCCGCCGCCGACCTGGCGCTCGTCTTCGGCGGCGACGGGGCGATCTTGCGCGCCGCCAGGCAAATGGGCTATCGCCAGGCGCCCATTCTCGGCGTCAACCTCGGCCGGCTTGGCTTTCTCGCCGACATCGCCGTGCAAGTCTTCGAGGAATGCTTTGCGCACGTTCTCAACCGCGATTTCAATGTGACGCGCCATCTCATGTTCGAATGCGACATTGACGCCGCCGATCAGAAGCAGACCGTGCTGGGCTTGAACGAAGTCGTCGTCCACGCCATGCCGCCCTTGCGGATGATCGATCTTGAAGTCGAAGTCGATGGCGTCGCGGCGGCCCGGTTCGGCGCCGATGGCTTGATCGTGAGCACCCCGGTCGGCTCGACGGCGCACAATCTCTCGGCGGGAGGGCCGATCCTGGCGCAAGAATTGTCCGCATTCGTCATTACGCCGATCTGCCCGCACACACTGACCTATCGGCCCATCGTCGAGTCGGCGGACAAAAAGATCACCGTCCGCCTCGGGCCCAGCGCCGAGCAGGCGCTCGTCGCGGTCGACGGCCAGGCGGCCGGGCGAATCACGCCGCGGCAGTGCGTCGTCGTTCGCAAAGCGCCGGTCATGTTTCAACTCGTCAAAGTCCCGGGCCACGGATACTACCAGACCCTGCGCGACAAATTGAGCTGGGGCACGACTCCGCGCTATCGCAGTGAGCCCTGAGGCATCGCCGGTTGTAACAACGTCAACGGCCTTGTCCTCCGCGAACACCCGGAATTGATCATGCGACGATACTGATCGAAGCGGATGCGCACCGGCGTCTCCGGCGGAGGCGCGACCGGCAGCGGCGGGACTATCGTCGAAGACCTGCGACACCTGCAAATCGGTTGCTCGTCGGACTCATCATGTCATGCTCGGCGTTCGAAGTATCCGAAGAAGCCTCTAGCAACCGCGCCGCCGCGCGGGTATACTTATCATGACCTTGCCACCCACCCCGATCCCCCGCGGGATACGAGGATCATGCCATGCAAACTCCGTCCGGTTCGGCACATAAGACGTGCGACGGCCTCACGCGGCGCAACTTTTTGCGCATTGGCGCATCAGGCCTGATCGGCGGGCTGTCGCTGCCATGGCTCCTGGAAGCTCAGGCGTTGGCGTCGACGGACCGGCGAGCGCCGGCGCAGGCGTGCATCTTCATCTTTCTGGAAGGCGGGCCGAGCCAACTTGACATGTGGGACCTTAAGCCTGACGCGCCGGCCGAGGTGCGCGGGCCGTTCAATCCGATCCGCACGAACGTCACCGGCACGATGATCTCCGAGCATCTGCCGCTCTGCGCCCGCATCGCCAACAAGTACACGATCGTTCGCAGCCATAGCCACAACGACAATGGCCATGCCACCGGCTACCACTATTGCATGACCGGCTATCGCGCCGACTTCCCCGATGGCAACACGCGCATGCCCAACAACCATCTGTATCCGTCGGTCGGGTCGATCATCTCGCGCGAGCTTGGTCCACGCACTACGCTGCCGCCGTACATTACGATGCCGTACATCATGGCCGCCGGCGGTCCGGGGTTCTATGGCTCCGAGCATGCGCCGTTCGTGATCGAGGCGAACCCGGTGGCCGCCGACTTCGAGGTGCAGGACCTGCGTCCGCTCGACGGCATTAGCCCGGCTCGTCAAGAACGTCGCCGGCAGCTCTTGCGCGACGTCGAGCAACTCGAACGCGACCGGGCCGAGCAAGGCCGGGCGCGGGCGATGTCGACGTACTATCAGCGTGCCCGCGATCTGATGTCGTCGCCGGAAGCCCGGCGTGCCTTCGACATCCGCTCGGAGCCTGAAGTCGTCCGCCGCACGTATGGCTACACGAGCCTCGGGCAATGCTGTCTGCTCGCGCGTCGGCTCGTCGAAGCGGGATGCCGGTTTGTCGGCATCGATCACAGCGGCTGGGACCATCATCAGACGATCTTCCCGAGCCTGATCAAGGACATGCTGCCACACGTCGATCATGCCTATAGCGCGTTGATCAATGATCTCGACCAGCGCGGCATGTTGTCGAACACGCTGGTGATCATGATGGGCGAGATGGGCCGCACACCGGTGATCAACCGCGAGGCCGGGCGCGACCACTGGTCGATGGCCCAGAGCATTCAGTTCTCCGGCGGCGGCGTACGCCAGGGACAGGTCATCGGCGCCACTGATCGCCGAGCCGCGGCCCCGACGACCGACCCGATCAGCGTAGAAGACATCTTGTTCACAATGCTGACGCAGATGGGCATCGACCCGGCGAAGATCTACCACACGCCGCTGGGCCGCCCGGTTCCAATCGTCGACGGCGGCCGGATGATCCCGGGGCTCGTGTGATGTGCAACTCGGTGAGCCGAGCCGCGTAAGTGGCCGGGTGACGGTGGCTCACCGGTCCGCGCACGCGCCTAAGCCCGCCACACTTCCAGGATTGGCACATGAGAATCCTCTTCGTCTGCGCCATCGCTTTTTTCGCATCTTCGCCCGTTCACGCTCAAAAAGCTCCCGAAGCCGGCTACGTCTTCCCGGCCGGCGGCAAGGCGGGGACGGCGGTCGATGTCAAACTCGGCGGGTACGACTGGACGCCGGACACCGAGTATCTCGCGCATGACAAGCGGGTGCAGCTCGTGGCGAACGGGCCGCCGGGGCCGATTCTGATCGCGCCGCCACCGTACTGGTTCGGCGCCAAGGGCCGCATCGGCTCGTTGCCATTGCCACGCGAAACGCTCGCCAAATTTGTAATTCCCGCCGACATGCCGCCTGGGCCGATCTACTGGCAAGCCGTCAACGCCAACGGCGCATCCGAGCCTCGCGTCTTCATCGTCGGTACCGGCATTGAAGTCGTTGAAGATGAAAATCGCACGGGGGCGCAATCGCTGCAGACGCTCCCCGTCGCCGTTTCGGGCCGGCTGTTCAAGAACGAAGAGGTCGATCGCTATCGCTTCGTCACGCCCAAGGACGGCCCCGTCACCTGCGAACTCACCGCTCGCCGCATCGGCTCGAAATTCCACGGCATTCTCGAAGTTCACGACGCCCAAGGAAAGCTCGTACGGGACGCGCTCGGCACGAGCGGGGATGATCCTGCGCTCACGTTCCCAGCTAAGGCCAATGCGGAATACATCGTCAGCGTGCGCGACGTCGATTTCGGCGGCGATCGCTCGTACGTCTATCGCCTCGCCATTACGCCGGGCCCGCGCATCGTCGGCGCCATCCCGGCCGCAGGCGAACGCACGGAATCGCGAGAGGTCGAGTTCGTGCTGGACACCGGCGCCGCCAAGTTCGACTCGATCAAGCGCACCATCGCATTCTCAGCGGTCGGCCGAGCGTTCGACGCGAAGATCGGCACGCCGCTCGGCACAACGCCGCCGTTTACGCTGCCGATCAGCGATCATGCGGAAATCGTCGTCGGCGCCGCTCGACCGGCTGGTCCCGTCGGCATCACCGGCGTGCTCGATCAACCCGATGCGGAACATCGGCACGCGTTCGACTGGAAGAAGGGCGAAGCCTGGTCGCTGGCCGCGGAGGCCCGTCGCATCGGTTCGCCCTTGGATGTGAGCGTCGCCATCGTCGGACCCGACGGCAAGGAATTGGCGCGCAACGACGACGCGCCCGGCACAACCGACGCCGCGTTGACGTTTCTGGTCCCCGCCGACGGGACGTACACCGTTGTCGTCAGCGACACGGCCGGGCGAACCGGAACGCGAGCCGCCATCTATCGGCTCGCCGTACGCTCGGTGTCGCCCGACTTCACGTTGCAGGTTCCCGCCCAAAAAGCTCGCGTGCATGTGGGCGACAAAATTGAACTGATTGTCACTGCCCTGCGCACCGGCGGATTCAATGGGCCGATCGCACTGAGCATCAAGGGTCTCCCTGCCGGCGTCACCGCGCCCGCCGACCTCGTGATTCCGGCGGGAAAGCCATCGCTCAGCATTCCGCTGCAAGCCGCCAAGGACGCCGGCACGCTGGCTGGCCTCGTCACCCTCGAAGGCACGGGCGATCTGGCGTCCACCGGCACGGGGCTCTTTAGCCGCAACGGTCCTGCTGCGAGTCCTGCAACGACCGTCACGCGATTGGCCACGGCTCGCACCACCGTCAACCTCGCGCCGCGCAGCCCCGACGACGGCCTCGTCACGACATTGTGCCTCGCCACCACGCTCAAGCCGCGCTTCAAAGGCCAGCCCGTCGATCAAGACACCGGTCGCAAGGTCCATCGCGGCTCCACGCATCCGGCCGAGGTCATCCTCGAACGCCTCGAAGGCTACGGCGGCGACATTGTCCTGCAAATGGCGTCACGCCAGTCGTACCAAATGCAAGGCATCACGGGTGGCGAAGTCATCGTCCCGCCCGGCGTCACCAAGACGATCTATCCCGTCTTCATGCCCGAATGGCTCGAAACGACGCGCACCTCGCGCTGCGGCATGATCGCTGTCGCCAAGCTCGCCGACCCCAAGGGCAAGGTCCGCTGGATCTGCAATGACATCACCGGCTTCATCACCATGACCATGGAAGGCGCCCTGCTCAAAGTCAGTGCCGACGAACCTGACATGACCGTTCCCGCCGGCCAACCGTTCGACGTACGGCTCAAAATCTCGCGGTTGACGAAGCTTAATGGGATGGTTCGCCTGGAACTAAGGGCGCCCGACGTCATCGTTGGGCAACTGAAAGCGGAGCCGATGACGCTCGGCGGCAAAGACGAGCAAGTCGTGATGCGTGTGACACCGACGCCGATGTTGCGAGGACTGCACACGTTCACCGTCCGCGGGACGGCGATGCAAGACGGCAAGTACCTGGTGCTCTCGGAAGCAAGCGTCGTCGTCGAGTTGAAGTGACTGCCCTGTTTCGCGTATGATGCGTGCAACGCATTTCTTGGTCACTACTGTCTACGCTACAAGGATATGCGCGGATTCGTTGCACCCACACACTCACCCCCCCCTCGCGAAAAGCAACGCATTTCTCTCAAAAACGGGGAGAAGAAGATCCTGCATGCAGTAAATTAACCAGCAAGCAAGTGCCAGCGTTTGTCACTCGCGTGCGCTGCGTGTTTCATGTTGCGTGTTCGTTTTTCGTGCCGAAGTCGGGCTATTGCTTCTCAGGAAGAAGATCCACCGTTCTGAAAAAAGTCCACGAAATGTCGGAACGTGGTTTCTTTTGATTGCCTGGCAAATCTCTTACTGAATCACACTCAGGTGCAACACCACTTCAGAATCGCGGCGCGGATTGTACACGTTCAACGGGCCCGGATTGCCTCGCAGTACTACCCGTGCATTTGCGTTGTGATTGAGTCTGAAATTCCCCATAAATGAGTTTCCGGCGGCCGCGGTCACAGCAACAACTTCAGCACTTGCTGTGCCGGAATCGATCTCCAGGAGCATTCCTGGCTGAAGCGTGATCGGTTGTCCGCTTGGCGTCGTGCCCAGCGCGGGAAGATTCATGACGACGGGCGACCAGGCGGGCGGTCCGTTGCTTGGCGGATTGTTGGTATTGGCCTGGATGCAGACATAGTTGCCGCCGTTATACGTGACGATGTTGCCAACTTGATATGTTTGGCCACGCGTCCAGGCGACGGTGGTTCCGGGCACGGCATTGCTGGAAGCCGTGTCAATCAGCTTCATCGCCGAGCGGTCGACGATGGCGAAGAAGCGGTGGCGGATGTGGCGATTCTCGGCGCGGCCGATCTCCGCGCCAAGCCGAGCCGGGCGAACGGTTTCATCGACGACCTCGAAGTAGCCCACGGTAAACCAGATGGCGAACACGTTGCTGGTCGTCGTGATGTTGTTAAAGACCTTTTGCAACAGCGATGCGCGCTGGTAGGGATGATTCGTGTTCACGCCCACGGCGAACATGGGCTGGGCCGCGTTGGTCGGATCAGGCCGGAACCAGGTGTCGGCGATATTGCCCGCGGCAAACCCGCGGAATGGATGCCCTTCGCTTGTCGGCAGAAGGTTAAAGGCCCCGTTGTTGGTGCGAGCCCGGATTAGCTTCTCGTAAAGCCCGCCCGGCCCGACGATGTCGGCTTGCGTGAAACCGTAGTATGGCTGGCTGACGTTTTGGGCGTCGCAAATCGCCTGCAACACTTCCGGCTCCGTCAGCGTGTTGAGGTTGACGTTGCCATGCCAGCGCCCGCCGGCGATGCTGCCGAGCATATTATTCGGCGTTCCGAGAAGATCGAGAACGCGGTAAAGTCCGGTCGATGGGTCGCCCCACGGAGCATAGTGGGCGAACTTCGTCAGGGTCCCATTGACTGGGTAGACGAATTGTTGCGTCAATTCATGCTGCTTGTAGCCGGAGACATGCAGCAATTCAAGCTGATTGATCAGCGGGCGATCGAGGTGCGTGAGCCAGTTGTGGGGCGCCGGCAGTCTGGACGGCGCGGTCTCGGTCGGCGTGTTTTGCATGAAGAACGTATTGTTGGGCTGGAAACCCATGCCGTTCACCGTTTGCGGGACGAGTTGGCCGGTCGTGGCAACCCAGAACAGCGGATTGGGCGGCGGCGTACCGACGTTGTTCGCGATGCAGCGATAGGTTGTGGTCCCGCTCGTCACGAAACTTTTGACGGAATAAGCAATGCCGTTGTCCCAGGCAGGAGCGCTGTACGCGGAATAGGGCTGTTTGCGGCCGAAAGTGGAGTTTTGCTTGGGCGTATTGCCGTTGGGGTCCTTGGCGTTGTTGTCAAAAACGCGATCGTCCCAGACTGGCAACGTGTCGATGTAATCGACCGTGATGTACGGGTTGTAGTACGGCTGGGCGGGATTCGCTTGCGGCGGCAAATGCGGGTTGGCCAATCGTTGCAACAGGAGCGAAATCGGCGCCGGCTTCGAGTTAGGATTCTGTATCTTGACCGACATCTGCGGCGTGGCATAGGTCATCGGCAATCCAGGGTCGAGCGGGTTTCGCAGGTAGTCAGCTGTCACCGGATCAGGGCCAAGGACATAGTAGCCTGGATTGGGTTGCACGGAGTTGCTGGGGAAGACATTCTGCGTTGCCAGCGTCAGTCCCCAATCGTTCACGGTGTCGGTCGTGGGCTTCGGCCCCGTTCCATAGGCCGGGTCACCCATGTTGTTTCCCGGATCGCGCATCGCGACGCTAAGTGCGGCGCTCGCCTCACAGATCAGGAGTTGATAAACGGGATTGCCGTTGATGACGAGCCGGGCCGTGCCATCGTCGCGCGGGTAAGGGGCGCCGGCCGAGGTCGTGAACGGATTATGCAACTCGGCCCAGACATTCAAGCGATAGGAGTTCGCCTTGGCCATGGCGCCCTTGCCGACTACGCCTTTGTTGTGGTTGTCGAACTGCGCGTAGGCTTCGTTGAGGACGATCCGAGGCAGCTCCGTGCCGAACACCACCTCATTCGGACTGGTAGCATCCCAGTTCCACCAGGTGCAATAGTCGTCGTTGTCGATGTAATCGACGATGTTCACGGAGAGTTGCGCCAGCCAGCGTGCTGCCTTGTACTCAGCCGTCTGATTGTTCATCACCACGAAGTTCGGATCTTGGGCGCCGGCGACACGGATCAAGGCCTGGTAGATATCGCTTGCCAGGCTACGGCGGTCGGCCAGTGCTCGATCGTACTGCGCTCGCACCGCCGCGCTGCTTATGTCGATGACACCCACCAAGTTCTGGGCCGGGTAATCGGTCAGCGTGCGATTGAGATTGACGCGCAACATTTGGCCCAGCGTCGAACGCCACTCGGCATTGAAATCACTGCTGGCTGGATAGACCGACGGAACCGCATAGTTCGGCGCTCCGATGGGATAGGCGACCTTCGGATAGCCGGCGGGCGTGTACTGGTATGGTCCAGGGTTCGTGGCCAGCGTGCGATCCCACGGAATCACCGGGCTGGCGGTGATCCGGTCAAGATGCAGATTCCACAACGTCAGCATGTTGCGGGTGCGCGGATTGGCCAGCGTGCCCGGCATGCGGCGGAAAATCTCCGAGGTGAGCGACGGCGAGTTGGTGCCGCCAAATCGGAGCAGCGCTTCCATGTTCGACGCCGGCAGCGGCGCTTGCGGCGCCATGCCGGGCAGATTGAAGATATTGATGCCCAGCGGTTTCTGCGTGATCTCGTCGATCGGGAACGCGGCGCCGGCGTTGTTGGCGTTGTTGTAGCCGGTCGGGAAGGCCGGGAACGGGAACACCGCCGAGAACGCCACCGTCGCCGGCGCCCCATGCGCCTTCTTGAAGGCGGCCGTGAAGCTGGTGGGCCCTGGCGCCGTCAGCACGGTCACGGTCTCGGCCTGGTTCGTGCCGTAATCGATCGACAAGCGCATGCCGGGCAGAATGGCCCAGGGGAAGCCGCCGGGCATGTTGGCATAATTGACGTTCATGAGTTGAACGCCGGCCGGCACGTTGTTCGTCGACGCCGCCACGAATCCGGTCATGGGCTGCAAGCTGCTGGCGGTGCCGCTGGAATCGCGGCCGTCGGCGTCAACCTTGGCGTACCACGGCCGAGCGCCGGGACTGGAGAAGGAATTATTGAAAGTGAGCGGCGAGCCGGCGGGCAAGGAAGCGGCCGAGCCCGCCAGTCCGCCGTAGCGCAGATTGAACAGCGATTGCCACTCGGAGGCCACGCTGCCGGGCAGATAGTCGCCGAGGTTGACTTCGGGCGCGCCCAGCCCTTGATTGGAGACATGCAATCCGCCGGCGCCGATGCGATTGCCGTGCGCCCCCAGGTGCAGGCGATTGGACAAATCCATGATGAGCGGGGCGACGAGCATCTTGTAGCGTTTGCCGTTCGGCGCGGTCATGATGGGGGCGCCGATGTCGATCCAGAAGCTGTCGTTGTTGCCTCCCCCCAATCGTCCGGGGCCGAAGTCGAGATTGCGCACGTCATAAATGATGCCGTTGGCGTCGACCTCGCTGTCTGGCAAGCCGTTCGGGTAACCAGTCGTTGCCGGATCGAAGCCCGGATGCCAATTGCTGTGCGGACGGAGCGTCATGTATTGCGACGCGTAACCTACTCCAGTTCCGTTCCAAGGCCGTGCGAACGAGGGCAACACGACGGTCCCGTCGGCGCGGACCTGGGCCAGGAACAGACTGTTCGTGTCATACGCAGTGTGCGGCGGATTGGCGCCGCCGACGTAGCGATGATTGGCGTCGCCGGCTTTGCCGAAAAACTCCGGCTTACGCTGAAGGCTGCTAAACGGATCGTTTCCGACGGCTCCCGGAAGCTTGCTTGGTAGGGCGTTCCCTTCGAAGAGCATGTAGTTGATGAGGTTGAAGTTATCGACCGGGAACGCCGGCCCCGACTTGGCGTTGAACACCACGGGCTGGCGCAGCGCATCGCGTCCGACGCCGTTGTAGGGGAGGTGGTTAAGAGCGCCAGGGTTGTACCCGAAGATCGAGCGAGCCAGGTCCCAGCCGCGCAGGGCGGAGTGGGGATTGTCGGTCGGATAAAGGAGGTCTTTGAGCACCAGGCCGGCGATGGCTTCCGGGTCGACATCGGGGGCTTCCTGGACGAGGTGCAAGCGTTTGAGGTTGGACGCCACTGCCTCGGAGTCGGCATAGAACACGAATGCGATCGCCGTGCTGGCGAACAGCGCCAGCATGCCCATGACCACTAGGAGCACCAGGCCGGACCGTTTCTGTTTTGTTGATTGGCAACGCATCGCATCACCTCGGTATCATTTCAAATTGCAGATTCCAGATTGCAGAATGTGAATGAAATCTGCGATCTGCAATTTCTAAAGGTCTTGCATCACGGTCGTCTGCCGCGTTTGCCGGGTTCCGTGGTCCCAGACTCGCAGCGTGACGGAGATTCCCTTGAGTCCGCCGACGGGGTAGCCGGCGACGCTAAACTGCGTCGTGTCGTAGGTCCCGTTGTTCGGCACATCGATGAACGTCGTCGAGCCGAGCGGCATCACCTGGATGTGGAAGGATGTCACGTTCGGGCACACCAGGGTCGAAGTGACCGCCGCCCGCGGGTTGGTGAACGGACTCGCCATCGCCGGGGGGAACGTAAGGAAGTTTGCAAACACGCGTTTTCCCAGCGCGGCGTCCGCGGGCGAGAAGAAGGCCAATCGCCCACTCGCTCCCGGCAGGCACGAAAGCCCGGCGAACGTCGGCTCAAGGGCGTTGGCGAACTTGTCGCTCACACCCTGCGTCGTCGGCGTGCCGGGCTGTTGCCAGCCGATGCTCGAATCGGGAACCATCACGAACTGAAGGCGATACAGCCCGAACGTCGGCGTGCCGGTTCCGTTCGGATTACTCGGCTCATCGGTGGTGCCGGTCGGCAGAAGATACCAGAGCACCTCGGCCCACTGAGATGAATAAAAACCCTGAGTCGGATTGGCGACCGGATTGTATTGCACCGTCCAAGTGGATAGCTGCAGATCTGGATTCGTCGTC
>Ga0194132_10010949_pt1 | contig 11883 bp, 11 predicted proteins | sample TA2KigOf80mmetaG_FD_148612 | JGI IMG/M metagenome (GOLD analysis project Ga0194132, IMG submission 148612) | Freshwater microbial communities from Lake Tanganyika, Tanzania - TA2015054 Kigoma Offshore 80m | ecosystem: Environmental > Aquatic > Freshwater > Lake | place: Tanzania: Lake... | reverse complement strand
CACCGCGCGGCGGTGTTGCCGGGGCAGTGCGCCCCAAAAATTCCCTTTTCGCACCGTTTTGCGATGTTCGGATCGAACGGATCGCGTCGATGCTGACGCGGCGAAGCGTATTTCAACAAGTTCCTAGCGGGCGGGGGTGGCGGCGTAGCTGGCGGCGCCGATGCGGTGGATGTGGAGAGGGGCGAGCGAACGGATGCGGGGCGAGGTCTGGCCGCAGGAGCAGGGGCAGTCATCGATGTGGCCGGTGAGGCCGGTGGCGAGGCGGAAGACGGGGAAATCGAGACCCCGGAGGCTGGTGATGACGAGTTCGCTGTCACCTCCGGCGGGGTCCATTTCGAAGAGGGCGTGGTCGGTCTTCAGGTGGAGCCCGGCGTGGGCGGCGCACTCGGAGCCGAGGAGTTCGGAATTGAGACCGAGGAACTGCTCGTAGACGGGCACCTGGAAGGCGTTCCAGAAGAGATCGCGGTCGGAATCGGTGAGGAGGCCCCCTTCGAGGCTGGAGAAGGCGACGATGGCGCGGCGCACGTTGGGCAGCGAGACGTGGCCGGAGAGGGTCCAGTGGGCGAAGTTGCGGAGGGTGACGGCGTGGCCGGCGAGGGTTTCGGCGCGGCAGACGGCGAGTTCGCGGCTGAAGGCTGGTTCGAAGACGAAGACGCCGGGTTCGGGCTGGAAGTACGGGTCAAGGACTGCGACGGCGCCGCGGACCCCGAGCGGACGCTCGAAGCGCTGGGGGTTGGCGCCGGCGGTGGGGGAGCGGAAATCGCGCAGGCCGGCGAGGACCCGGACGAGTTCGATTTTCGGCAGTTCGGAGAGGCCGGAGGCGAGGGCGAGGGGGCTCTGGATGAGATCGGCCTGGGGCTCCTGCTGGTAGTAGGGCGTGCCCTGGGCGGCCTGGACCAGCCGGTAGAGGCTGCTGGTTTCAGGAGTTAGCAACTCGACAGGGGAGAGTTCCGGCGCTGCGCCCCGGCCGCTCCTCCAGCGGACTTTCAACTTCATACCTTTGAAGAAATGGTGGAGGTTGGAGTGGATTTCTCTCACGGAAATGCGAACAGGCGGTCGAAGTTACCGCCGAAGATGGCGCGGGCGTCCTGGGTTGAGACACCAGTCTCAGAGAGAGCCTCGCACTGCTCTTCGAAGACGCCTGCGACCCAGCCTCGGGGGAAGAACGAGGAGTCGGTTCCGAACAGGAGGCGTTCGGGGCCGGCGACGTCGAGCGCTCGGCGGAAGATCTGGAAAAGGGAGAGGCCTTCGGCTTTGCGCCAGTTGTTCGAGGAGGAGGTATCGAGGAAGACGTTGGGGCAGAGGCTGGCGACGAGGAGTGCTTCGCGGAGGAAGCCGGCGCCGAAGTGGGGGACGATGAAGCGGATGCGGGGGAACCGGAGGGCGACAGCGTTGAGGTGGAGGGGATTGGAGAGGCGGAGGTCGAAGGGCGAGGGGAGACCGAGGCGTTTGCGAATGCCGACGCTGAGGACTCCGCAGTGGACAAAGGCGGTTGGGGCTGTGGGGGCCGTGGCGGTGTCGAGAATTTCGAGCAGGGCGGTGGCCTGAGGGTCAGCGAGGGAGTAGCCGTGCATGGCGGGGAAGAAACACGGGACGTGGAGACCGGAGTCGAGTGCGGCCTGGAGGCGCCGCGGGGCGCCTTCAGCCGTGGGGTTGACCATGAAGTAGCCAACGAAGCGGCCGGGGGTGGCGGTGATGGCTTCGGCGACGGCCGGTTCCTCGCCGGGGAGGCTGGCAATGAGGGCGGCGCGGTGGATGCCGCAGCGATCGAGTTCCGCGGCCCAGTGGGAGGCGAGGGTGGCGGGGGATTCCGGCGGCAGGGTCCAACCGAGGTGCAGGGCGGCCTCTTCGGCGGAGAGCCCTTTCTGGCCCGCGAGCGTGCCGAGGAAGGAGCGGGAGAAGAAATGGATGTGAGCGTCGTTCGGGCGAAGCGGTCCCCAGGGGGTTTGGCGCACCTCTAGACGCCGGCCTCGCGGACGGTGACCTCGAGGGGCCGGGCGAGGCCCGCTGCGATGGCCAACTGGGTAAGGCCGGCTACATTGCCGACGCCCAGCTTCTTCATCATGGCTTTGCGGTAACTGCGGACGGTTTGCACGCTGAGGTTGAGTGCGGCAGCGATATCCTTGCTGGTGTTGCCCTGGGCGACAAGCCGCAGGACCTGGCGTTCCCGGGGTGAGAGTTCATCGACCACCGCATTGTTGGCGCGGGCGGAGATGTCGCCGCGTTGGATTCGGTTGAGCAACTGGTCCGAGACCTGGGATCCCCAGTAGGAGCCGCCTTTGGCGACGGCGCGGAGGGCATCGATGAGGTCGATGTGCGAGGCTTTCTTGAGGACGAAGGCTCTGGCCCCGCTGCGAATGGCCCCCATGACGCTTTCGTCGTCGCCGTACATGGACAGGATGACAACGCGGGTCTGCGGGCAGTGGCGTAGAACCTCGGCTGTTGCCTCGATGCCGTTCAGGCCGGGCAGACCGATGTCCATCACGACAATGTCGGGGCGCGTTTTCCTTACCACGCGAACGGCGTCGGCGCCATTTTCGACTTCACCGACCACAGAGAACTCAGCGCCATGACTGAGAATGGCCTTGAGGCCGTCCCGCATGATCTGGTGGTCGTCAATCAATAGGATGCTGGTGGTTTTCTCCAAGTCCCCGTACTCCCAGACCTCCGATCAGGCATCTTGAGTATCCTTATATTTTTGCATGAGTTATGCCACCGCCGCTGGAGCTTTGACGGGCATGGTCAAAGTAATCCTGGTACCTCCCGCGGATGACTGGACGTCCAAACACCCGGAAAACTCCCGCGCCCAGTAGGCCATGAGGGGCAGGCCCAGCCCCACGGGCTTGGGATCGTCCTGCCGGTATTGAAAGCCCTTGCCATCGTCGATCACGTTTAGGGTAAGGGATTCTTCAATTTGTTTCAAGCCAATCGTGACGGACCGGGCGCCGGAGTGGCGGACGGCGTTGTCGACGGCCAGTTCCGCGACGGAGACGATGGCACCGGCCGGGGGGCCGGCCACGCGGACCGAGACGCCGGTGACTTCCAGTTCGACGGCGATGGAGCCCCGGGCGGCGGAATTGTAGCGTTCGGCGATGCGCGCCAGGGCGTTTGAGAGGCCGAGGCGGGCGACGAGCCGGGGGTCGACCTCATAGCTGAGTGAGCGAACCTGGCTGAGCGCCTGCTCAAGGATCGTCTGGATTTCAGACACACGTTTGAGCAGCGGCTCTCTGGCGGTGGCGCCTGCCTGAAGGTCCATTTCGAGGAGCGAGAGATGGAGACCGGCGGCGGTGAGGACCTGGCCGACCTCGTCGTGCAGAACTTTCGCCAGACGCAGGCCCTGATGATGACGAGCGGCTTCAACCTTCTCCAGGAGTTCGTGGAGGCGGTCAGCGGCGGGCATGGTGGCCCCTCCTTGAACGACAGATCGGTTAGCGTTTACGGGCCAGTGCACGGCGGGCCGCCGCGACGACCTCGCGCGCGACCAGACCGTACTTATCCAGGAGGCCTTCCGGTGTACCCGATTCGGCATAGGTGTTCCGCACACCTACGTACTCCATGATACACGGATGAGTTTCCGATGCAACCTGAGCGATGCGGACGCCAAGGCCGCCGTCCACAAGATGCTCTTCCGAGACGACCATGGCGCCGGTTTCGCGGGCAGCGCGGGAGATGGCATCGCGGTCCAGTGGCTTGATGGTGTGGAAGTCGAGCACTCGCACCGAGATGCCCTCCTGCTCCAGGATCTGCTGGGCACGGAGGGATTCGGCCACCAGCAAGCCGGTAGCGGCCAAGGTGATATCCGAACCTGGGGTAAGTTCGACGGCCTTGCCGATCTGGAAGGTATCGCCCGGCGTATAAATGACAGGGCACTTGGCGCGTCCGGCGCGGATGAAGAAGGGCGCCGGGTAGGAGGCAGCCTGCTTGACGAGGGCGTACATCGACACTTCGTCGGAGGGCGAGAGCACCACGAAGCCGGGCAGCGAGCAGGCAAGCGCCAGGTCCTCAATGCTCATCTGGGAGGGGCCATCCTCGCCGATGGAGATACCGCTGTGGGTGCCGACCACCTTGAGGTTGACGCCGGGATACGCGGCGGTGACGCGGAGCTGTTCGAAGCCTTTGTTCAGCACGAAGGCCGAGAAACTCGAGACAAAGGCCACCTTGCCGGCCGAAGCGAGGCCGGCGCCGAGCGCCACCATGTTCGCCTCAGCGATGCCGCAGGAGAAGAACCGGTCCGGGAACTCCTTGGCGAACAGGTGGGTGAAGGTGGACTTGGAGAGATCCGCGTCGCAGACCACAACGTCCCTGTTTTCGCGGCCGAGTTCGACCAGGGCCTTGCCCCACGCCTCGCGGGTGGCAGCGCCCATCTTCAGTTCATAGCGCACGTTGGTTGCCGTCGTTTTACCCCAACTCCTTCAATGCTTTCTCCAGTTCCTCGGCCGTGGGCGCCACACCGTGGTACTTGGGATTGTTTTCCATGAAAGAAACGCCCTTGCCTTTGACGGTGTGGGCGAGGATTGCGGTGGGCTTGCCCTTGGTGGCCGCCGCTTCGGCAAACCCGGCCTGGAGGGCGGCGACATCGTGGCCGTCCAGTTCGAGCGTGTGCCAGCCGAAGGAGCGCCATTTATCCGCCAGCGGCTCAAGCCCCATGATATCTTTGACAAAGCCATCGAGCTGGATTTTGTTGTAGTCTACGATGCAGACGACATTATCCATCCGATGGAACGCCCCGAACATCGCCGCTTCCCAGACCTGGCCTTCCTGGATTTCGCCGTCGCCCAACACCACGAAGGTCCGGGACGGGCTGCCATTGAGGCGCGCCGCGGCGGCCATGCCCAAGCCCAGCGAAAGACCCTGCCCCAGCGACCCGGTGCTGGCTTCAAGCGACGGGATGTAGCGGACGTCGGGATGCCCCTGATAGATGGACCCCATCTGGCGGAGCGTGTTCAGACTCTCAATGGGCGTGTAGCCGCATTCGGCCATGGTGGCGTAGAGGACCGGCGCGGCGTGTCCCTTGCCGAGAATGAACCGGTCCCGGTCGGGCCATTTGGGCTCCTGGGGGCGGTGGTTCATCACATCGAAGTAGAGAGTGACCAGCGTTTCGACCGCGGACAGCGACCCACCGGGATGCCCGGATTTGGCGTGCGTGATCATGGTGACGATATGCCGGCGCACACGTCTGGCGATCGCCTGCAACTCGGCTACATTGCTCGTTTTTTGCATTGGGGAGTGATACTCCAGTCTATCATCGGCGGGCTAGTACCCGTACACTGTGCTATCGGCAGAGTCCTTTGCCGGCATGAGGGTCTTTCTCCTGTTCTTCGATGGGGGCCGGCATGAACAAAGCCTGGCGGAGGCAGGTCCGGCTGCTGCTGGCGGGGCTGGTGCTGTTCTATCCGGCGTGGTGGGCGGGCGGCTCGATGGCGCTTTCGGCCACCGGTCTGGCAACGACGGCGGATGTCCCCTGGATGGCGTCGCCGATGTTTGCCGGTCCGGCGATGTTCGGGGGGCGGAGGCTTCTGCCGGTTCTGACGGGAGTGGCGATGCTGCTGGCGGTGGCGTCGTTGTGGTTGTTGCGGCGGTGGCCGCTGGCCGCGGGTTTGCTGGCCTTGGGGTCCACGCTCGCGATCCTGCGGTTGGCCGTGACCGGGAGGCCGGGAGTGGCTGTATCGGCGGCCTGCGCGGCGGCCTTGGCGGTGACGGCGGCGGGGGGCGCCTGGCGGGCAGGGAGTCCTGCTTTTCTGACGGGGGCTCTGGCGGCTTTCGCGCTGGCGGTGCACTTGACTGGCCGGTTCCCCGGGGGCCCATGGATGCCGCTGGCGGTGGCCGGGGCGGCGATGGCGGCTGGAGGCTGGCTGGCGCGGCGGCGGGAACCGGTTGGAGCGCCGTCGTGGGCAATGGTGGCCGCAGGAGCTGTGTTGAGCCCCGTGATCTGGACGGGAAGCCTGGCGGTTGGCACGCGCCTGGACGCCGCGCGGGAGGCCCGGGAGCGGCGGGAGACTCAGGCCGCGATGGCCGGCGTGACGCGGCCTTCCCCGGAAGAGGCATACACGGTGAGTTTCTTTCAGAAGGGCGTGAACTTCACGGCGGAGGGTCCCACAAATTACCGGCCGGGGCCGGCGGGAGCGATGCTGGAACAGTTGAAGCCGCTGGGGGTGAACGCGATTGCCCTGGTGCCGTACGCTTTCATGCCCCGCAAGGACGGCGGTGAGGTGCGGTTCCCGGAGCGTGGCGGGATGGAGGATCCGCCGGGCATGGAAGCGATCGCGTTGATGGCCCGGCAGAAGGGCTTCCGGGTGATGTGGAAGCCGCAGGTGTGGGTGGGCGGGGGCAGCTTTCCGGGCGATGTGGACATTCCGGATGCATCGCAGCGGCGGGCGTGGTTTGCAAGCTATACGCGGTACATTCTGTTCCACGCAGGAATCGCCGCCCGGGCGCATGCCGATATTTTTTGCGTGGGTGTGGAGTTCGCGCAGTTGACAAAATACGAACGGGAATGGCGGGAACTGATTGCCGCGGTGCGGGGGGTGTACAAGGGTCCGCTGGTGTATGCGGCGATCCAGGGCCAGGACTTTGAGCAACTCCGGTTCTGGGACGCTCTGGATTACATTGGACTGAACAACTATTACCCGCTGCCGGACAGCCTGGACACCGCCGAGATGATGGCGAAGGTTGAGACGGTGCAGAAGCGCTTTCAAAAGCCGGTGATCTTTCCGGAAGCGGGCTATACGAGTCTGGAGAACCCGCACCGCGCGCCGTGGGATGAGACGCCGCGGCGGATTTCGCTGGAAGATCAGGCCCGGTGCTACGAGGCGCTGATGCGGGCGTTCTACCGGAAGCCGTGGTTTCATGGCGTGTACTGGTGGAAGGTGGGGACAAACGGCTATGGCGGACCGGAGGACGGGTGGCACACGCCGTGGCGCAAGCCGGCGATGGCGGTGGCCGCGCGCTGGTTCCAGACGGGAGGACGGTAGATGCGGCCCGGCATGAACTTGCGGGACGATCCGCGCAATCGGGAACTGAATCGCGATCTGGGGTTGGATGGGCGGCTTTCTGAACAGAGCCAGAGGATGATGAACCGGGACGGCAGCTTCAATGTGAAGAGGCACGGGCTGGGCTGGCGGCGGTCGATTCATCTTTACCACGTGCTGCTGACGATGAGTTGGCCGCGGTTCTTTGTGCTGATCCTGTGCGGGTATCTGTTCGTGAACGTGGTGTTCGCGATGGGCTATCTGCTGTGCGGGCCGGGGGCGCTGGCGGGGGGCGAGGCGCCGGATTGGGCCGGACGGTTTGTGAATGCCTTTTTCTTCAGCGTGCAGACGGTGGCGACGATCGGCTACGGGAAGATGACGCCCGAGGGCGTGGCGGCCAACCTGCTGGTTGCGATTGAGGCGCTGCTGGGCCTGCTGGGGTTCGCTTTGGGAACGGGCCTGCTGTTCGCGCGGTTCTCACGGCCGTCGGCGCACGTGGTGTTCAGCCGGGGGGCGGTGATCGCACCGTATCGCGGGGGCCGGACGTTGATGTTCCGGATCGCGAACGGGCGGTCGAATGAGTTGACGGACGTTTCGGCGGTGGTGACGGTGGGACGTCTGGCCGAGGTGGGTGGGCGGATGATCCGGAAGTTCGATGCGCTGCGGCTCGAACGTGACCGGATTGTGTTCTTCTCACTGCAGTGGGTGCTTGTGCATCCGATCGACCGCGCGAGTCCGCTTGCTGGAATGACGGAGGAGCAGTTCCGCGCAAGCAAGCTGGAGGTGTTCGTTCTGCTGACAGCGATGGATGAGACGTTTTCGCAGGTGGTGCACACACGGACGTCGTACCGGTTCGACGAGATCGATTGGGGGGCGAAGTTCCGGGACGTCCACTCGGCGGGCAGCGATGGCGCATTGCGGCTGGACGTATCGAGGCTGGATGAGACCGAGACCGTGGTGCTGCCGGAAGGAGATGCATGGCCACAGGGATGACCCGGCGCGGGTTTGTGTCGGCGGCACCCGCGTTATTGGCTCAGCGAAGCCGGTCAAAGCCGAACATCCTGCTGCTGATGTCCGATCAGCACCGGGGAGACACGATGGGGGCCGCCGGGCATCCGGCGGTGCGGACCCCGAACCTGGACCGGTTGGCGCGGGAGGGGTGCCGGTTCACGGCAGCTTACTCATCGACGCCCACGTGCACGCCGGCGCGGAACGGGCTGCTGACGGGCTGTTCGCCCTGGGTGCACGGGATGCTGGGGTATGGGCGGGTGTCGCAGCGGCCGTTGTTCGAGATGCCGCGCATGCTGCGCGAGGCGGGCTATCACACGTTTGGGATCGGCAAGATGCATTGGACGCCGCAGCGCCATCTGCATGGGTTCCACGACACGCTGCTGGATGAGTCTGGGCGGGTGGAGTCGCCGGAGTTTCGCAGCGACTACCGGGCCTGGTTCCGGAGCCAGGCGCCGAACCTGGACCCGGACGCGACGGGGATCGGCTGGAACGACTTTGAGGCGAAGCCTTACGCGCTGCCGGAGGAACTGCACCCGACGCGGTGGACCGGGGATGCGGCGGTTCGTTTTCTGGCCGGGTACGAGCGGCCGGAGCCGTTTTTCCTGAAGGTCTCGTTCGCGCGGCCGCACAGTCCTTTCGATCCGCCGAAGCGGCATTGGGACCGGTATGCGGAGGCTCGGATTCCGGCGGCGGCGGTTGGCGGGTGGGCGGGAAGATACGCCGCGCGGTCCAGTGACCGGGCGGATGTGTGGCATGGCGACCTGGGTGCGGCGCAGGTGCGGCGGTCGCGGCAGGGTTACTACGGCGCGGTGTCGTTTGTGGATGAGCAGATTGGCCGGATTCTGGAGACGCTGAGGAAGCGTGGCTGGATGGAGGAGACGCTGATTCTGTACACGTCGGATCACGGCGACATGACGGGCGATCATCATCTGTGGCGGAAGTCGTATGCGTATGAGGCGTCGGCCCGGATTCCGATGCTGGTGCGTGCGCCGGGGGCAAGGCCCGCGGTTTCGGCGGCTCCGGTGGAGATTCGGGATATTCTTCCGACATTTCTTGAGGCGGCGCGGGCGTCGCGGCCGGATGGGATGGATGGGCGGAGTCTGCTGCCATTGACGCAGGGACGCGAGGAGGGCTGGCGCGAGTTTATCGACCTGGAGCATGACGTCTGCTACGACCGGAAGAACCACTGGTGCGCGCTGACCGATGGGCGGATGAAATACATTCACCATGCGCTGGATGGGGAGGAGCAGTTGTTCGACCTGACTCGCGACGCGGGCGAGGTGAATGATTTGGCGGGTGTGGCGGCGCAGGGGGGTGAGTTGGCGCGGTGGCGGGGGCGGATGATCGAGCATCTGGCGGTGCGCGGAGAGAGGTTTGTGAAGGCGGGGCGGTTGCAGACGCGGGCAGAGAGTTACTTGTACTCGCCGAACTACCGGACGTAGCGCCAAAGGATCAAGCCTTGCGGGAGCAAGGATTAACCGCGCGCGACTTCGATGCGGCGCATGCTGCCCAGCAAGCGGCGGACGACGAAGTAGGCGATGACATGGAAGGTTCCCATGGTGAGGAACACGGGCGTGTAGCCGAAGTTCTGGACCACGTAGCCGGGGATAAGCGCTGAAAAGAGGATGCCGCCGAAGCCGCCCATGGCTCCTCCGATGCCGGTGACGGAGGCGACGGCGGAGCGTGGGAAGACGTCGGAGACCACTGTGTAGAGGTTGGCGGACCAGCCCTGGTGGCCGGCGGTGGCGATGCAGATGAGTCCGACGGCGACGATGGGGTCGCTGACGAGCGCTGCCGCGGCGGCGGCGGGCATGGCGAAGGCGAAGACGGCCATGCCGATCTGGCGGGCGCGACCGGCGGTGGCTCCACGGCGGATGAGGTAGCCGGAGAGCCAGCCTCCGGCGACACTGCCGGCGGCGGCGAGGCCATAGATGACGGGCAGGGCCCAGCTTATCGCCTTGAGGTCAAAGTGGCGGACGTCGTAGAAGTAGGTTGGCAGCCAGTTGAGGTAGAACCACCAGACCGGGTCCGTGAGGAACTTGGCGAGACCGAAGCCCCAGGTTTCGCGATGGCGCAAGGCGGCGGACCAGCCGATGGAGGGCTCCGATTCCTGGCTCACGGTGTCGCTGTGGATGTAGGCGAGTTCGGCCGGGTTGACCCCGGGGTGGTGGCGGGGCAGACGGTAACTAACCCACCAGACGATGAGCCACAGGAAGCCCGAGGCGCCGGTGATCCAGAAGGAGGCGCGCCAGCCGAATTCGGCGTTCATCCAGAAGAACAGCGGCGGTCCGGCGATGGAGGCGAGCGTGGTGCCGGAGTTGAAGATACCGGCGGCAAGAGCACGGTCCTTGAGGGGGAACCATTCGCTGAGGCCTTTGATGGCCGCGGGGAAGTTGCCGGCCTCACCGATGCCGAGGACGGCGCGCCAGGCGCCAAGCTCGAAGGGCGTACGGACGATGGCGTGGAAGCAGGCGGCGACGCTCCACCAGGCGATGGAGACGGCATAGCCGATGCGGGTTCCATAACGGTCGATGAACTTGCCGGCGATGAGGAAGCCGATGGTGTAGGCGGCCTGGAAGGCGGCGGTGATCTTACCGAACAGCAGAGGGCTGATGTCGAGTTCCTGGCGGATGACGGGCAGGAGCACCGAAAGGACGATGCGGTCCAGGTAATTGACGGTGGTGGCGAAGAAGATGAGGGCAAGGATCCACCACCGGACACGGGTCATGGGGGACTGCGATTCCAGCGGCGAGACCATTCAAGCGATTATAGAGTACTGTGCACAAAGCCGTGATTCTGGCCGCGGGACGCGGCACGCGAATGGGAACGCTGACCGAGGATCTGCCGAAGCCGATGCTGCCGGTGGCCGGCAAGCCCATGCTGGAGCATGTGCTGGATGCGGTTCGGGCGGCGGGTGTGAGCGAGGCTCTGGTGGTGACCGGGTATCGGGCCGAGGTGATTGAGGAGCACTTTCGCGAGTACGCAATTCCGGTGCAGTTTGTGCGGCAGACCGTGGTGAACGGGACGGGCGCGGCGGCGCTGCTGGCTCGTGAGTTTGTGGGCAACGGCGATTTCTTGTTCACGTTCGGCGACGTGATGGCGGCCGCCGGGGACTATCGCGGGATTCTGAAGCGGCTGGCGGAGGACCCGGAGGCGGTGGCGGCGGCAGGCGTGAAGCGGGTGGATGATCCATGGCAGGGAGCGGCGGTCTACGAACGCGGGGGCTTAGTCGAGCGCATTGTCGAGAAGCCGCCGCGGGGGACTTCGAGCACGCACTGGAACAGCGCGGGCCTGTATGCGTTCCGGCCGGCCGTGTTCGACGAGTTGGCGCGGATTCCGGTTTCGCCACGCGGCGAGTATGAGCTGACGAGCGCGGTGGAGCAGTTTCTGGCGGCGGGACGACGGGTGGTGCTGTATGCGCTGGAGGGCGAATGGAAAGATGTGGGGCGCCCGGAGGACTTGGCGGCGGCGCAGCGTATTCTTACCAAGGATCGGATATAGTAACCCACATTTCCGTTTTGAGCCGCGCGTGCGAATCTCCTGGATGCTCGTCCGCATCAATATCGATAGGGGTTTGAAGGCAGCGAAGACCCCTGCGGAGGACAGCACCCAATGGGTGACAAACAAAACCAGCCCTTTCAGCTCTCGTTCAACGGCCTTCTCAAGATCGACTTCCAGGGATCGCGCGTTACTTCCGATGGTGGTCTGATCCTGGTGCGTGAGTTGGATGAACGGCTGGGCTTCGGTGCTCTCATTGCCCAACACCTGACTGACTCACGGCGCGGCAAGAATACCCAGCTTCCGCTGGCGGACCTACTGCGCCAGTCCGTCTACAGCCGGATTGCCGGCTACGAGGATGTCAACGATGCCGAGCGGCTCTCGCAGGATCCAACCTTCCGGCTGA
>Ga0194132_10010948_pt1 | contig 11885 bp, 4 predicted proteins | sample TA2KigOf80mmetaG_FD_148612 | JGI IMG/M metagenome (GOLD analysis project Ga0194132, IMG submission 148612) | Freshwater microbial communities from Lake Tanganyika, Tanzania - TA2015054 Kigoma Offshore 80m | ecosystem: Environmental > Aquatic > Freshwater > Lake | place: Tanzania: Lake Tanganyika... | reverse complement strand
AGCTGGCCTGTTCGTTGGGAAGAATGTGGATTCATCTGCACCTCCGACATTGCTGGACGCACGGGTGAGATAGTCGATGTCGCCCCCCGGCATATTGCTCCTGAACAACTCGCCGTCATTCACATGGACCACAGCCCCGTCGTCGCGCAAAAGCCGGATGGTGAGCGAAGAAAAACTTTCGGGTGCAGCCACCTCAAAACGCTTCCGGAAGTAAGTGGTGATAAACCGATTGTTTGGATCACCTCCAAACTCCACCCGCGTGGCTTCATCATTTTCGCCATAACCCAACTGGGCAGGGCCCGACTTCCAGAGGGCATCATCGTACGTCAGCCCTCGCCAGACATTCGAAAGATTGAATCCCAGGTCATGAAACCGCCAGACCGCTCCGGTCGCGATCAGCGAAGCCCAATTGGAGACAGAATTCACGATATGGACGCGTCGAAGCGCGGAAGTTACCGACAAACCCCGATCATCTACGGCAACGACGCTTAGAAGTCGAAGGCCAGGGGTGCCAAAACTGGACGCTCCCTCGTAAGGCACCGAGAGGTCAGAGCTCAACAGCCGGGAACCCTCATAAAACTCAACACGTGCGATCGAACCGTCGGGATCAAAAGCATCAGCCCGCAGAGTGATGACTTGACCCGTCGACACGACCAAACTGTCAGCAGGGGCCAACCAGGAGATGGAAGGCGGTTCGTTGGGAGGGGTAGGACGGACGGTCACGATAATCGAGGCCGATTCAGTCATCCCCCCACGGTTATCAATCGCCTTCGCTCTCAGACTTCGCACACCCTCCCTCACCCCGTCATAGGTCACTTCGTACGGTTCAGCCGTCCGGGATCCAATGAGCAAATCTCCGTCGTAGAATTCCACTGCTGCGATCAAGCCATCGGAGTCGAAAGCAGAGGCGCGAAGGAGAATATTTGCGGGATCAACGAAGATGGCCCCTGATGAAGGTGCGACAAGGGACACAGTGGGCAACTGGTTCGGCGGAAGATCGATCGTGATGATGCGAGCCCCTGATTCACTGACTCCTCCGCGGTCGTCGATTGCGCGCGCAGAAATATTTCTCCTCCCGGGACTGCTGGCTTGCCAGGAGACTTCATAAGGGGCTGAGACGTCTTCACCCACTTTCACTCCATCCACCAGGAACTCCACTCTCCTGATGAAGCCATCTGGATCGGAAGCTTCGGCAGCAAGTGTCACAGACGCAGCATGCGGGAAAAGGGCATCCGGCACCGGAGCCAGGAGGTTCACAACAGGCAGTAAGTTGTTGCCGTTCGCAACTCCTGGCGACGGCACACCGCTTTGCCAGCTGGCAGGATCATTTCCGTACAGATGGTCGGAACGCTTTTGCAATGATCGACCGGTTCCGTCCGCATCGGAGGGCCAGGGAGCGACGTCAGAGTATTCAACGTGATCCACTTCCACGTAGGGTGCCTGTCCGATTTCCTGCCCCACCGTCTGTGGGGCGTCCGGTTTCTGTAGCTCGATGCGATCTGAGCGGTTGTTCAGCTTGCCCTCGTAAGGGCCGAGAATTCGCACATCGCCGCCGAGGCCGTAGGCATTACGAAACTCGGCCAGGGCAAGCGCATTGGTGATTGGATCGAAGCTGACAACAACAAGTGTCCCCCTGGGTCCCAGGATCTCGCCTGATGGGAAGCGATAACTCACTCCGTCGCGGAGCCTCCACACATTCGTCGGATGAGCAGGGTCGAAGAGTGACACCGGGCTGGATGTGATATTGAGCAGCTCAATAAACTCGTCGCGTGTGTTGTCATTCGTTCCCAGATCTGGAGGACGGAACATGATTTCTCCGATCACAACAGGTCCCACCCGCGGCGCACTGTTGGACTTGCCGAGGCCCGTTCGAAACTGGGCAAGACTTGAAGGAAGATCCTGACCGAAAGTGCGCTCGGTTGAAGGAGCAAAGTCGGAGCCAACGGATGTGAGAGTGCGTCCGAAGGAAACTCCGTTCTCGGAGGCCCCGAACCGCACGCGTGTCCGAAAGCCACGCAATGCAGATGCTGCTGGGTCACCTGTGGAAAGAATGACTTCGTCTCCATCAAAGGAACTGAAGGAAAAACTCAGCGGGCTGAGTGGATCTGGATTGAACTGGTTTTCATAGAACACCCGAAACCCACCCGGCGAAATGGGAGCGCCGCTGGGGATGCGATACTTCTTCGGCCGTGCGGAATCGTCGCTGAGAAACCATCCGCTGATGTCCACGGCGTCCGTGCTCGGGTTGTGCAACTCCACGGCATCTTCGAGAGGCGGATCCGTGTGCGCGAGCACCTCATTGATGACGACGCTGTTTTGAAGGGGAAGCCAGTTGCTTTCTCCCGGGGAGTGGGTCGTCGGGAAAAAGGTGCGTGAAGCCGAGCCATCCGGCAACCGGCCCTCCGACACCCCGGCCGTCTGAGGGCCGAAGGAAAACCCATCGATCCGTGTTCGTCCGTCCATCTCGAATAGACCCAGCTGTTCCCCTCCCACGCTCAGCCGGAAGCCCAGGTGGTCAGCGCCGCGCTCGGGATTGCCATCGGCTTCCAGTCGAACGAAACCTTCGGAGTCGATAAAGGAAAGCGCGGGGATCCTGGAGTTGGTTGGATTCAAGAGAGAATCAGTCATCCATAATCCACCCAGGCTGACTGGGAGTGATCCCGGATTATGTAGCTCCACCCAATCATCACCCGTGGCAGGAGCCGCCATCCACTCATTGATTCGCAGGCCCGATGTCGGAGAAAGATTCGCTGCGACATTCGGCGCGCCGGGGGTGGGGTTGCAAAGAGCCCAGGTTGCAGAACCACCTGGATTGCGTCCCACAGTTCGATCCCTGAGCTGGAGCCCGAATCGAACCGTATCTCTGACCTCCAGCCCATTCGGACCTGGAGTGAAAAGAGCCATCAGCTGGCCGTTGTTGTTGAGGCCGAAACCCGTGTGGAGACCGGGGCTGTTGGTCTCGGAATCACACCAGACCACGAGGTATCCCTGAGCGGGCACCACAACGCCCGGAGGAAACACAAACCGCGTCGGACGAAGAATATCGTCGGTCAACGAAGCTCCACCCAGATCGACTGCAGCGGCTGTGTTGTTAAAAAGTTCGATCCAATCCGGAAACCTTCCGCCGTTCGTGACCGAGCCACGATTGTCCGCAGCGATTTCATTGATCACCAGATCCCCTGATATCGCAGGGGCCAGGGCGTCCACAGCCAAACCGAATACGATGTCACTGCTTCCAGGGGATTGCTGATGAACCTCCACCGCGAGCACGTTTGCTCCGGATCGCAGACTGGGTGCTGAAACCTCAAAAGGCCCCTGACGCACCGCATTGTCCACATTGGTGTTCGCTGCCGTGCTGTAAATCGGCACACCCGCAGGCATGCGCACGCTCAAGAGCGGATCACCGTTCAGATAAATCACGGCTCCATCATCAATCATGAAGCTCAACCGCAGCCGGACTCCCTGCGGATTGCCAGAGTAGTTGAACCCATGCCGAAAATAGTAGGTGTTCCGCCCAAGGGTCAGCGGTGTGCGAATCGGTTCTGACAACGGCGACGGCTCCACTCCCAGCAGCGGGGCACCGGTTGACCAGGAAGAGTCATTAAAATCCAGGTTCTTCCAGCCCGGGGGGTCAGCCAGGGTCTGCTGATATCTCCAACTGCTCGCATCACTGATCGTTACGATGGGCCGAATGCTGGAAGCAGGACCGAATGTGAATGAGGATTCCAGAGAGGGAACGGATGGATGGCCATTCGCATCAATGTGCTGGCATCTCCAAGAATACGATTTGCCAAACTCGAGCTCGGCGAAGGGAATCGGCATTTGAGTCAGATTGTTTGTGGACAGGGATCGAAAGACGGGGGCCTCAAAGGATCCCTCCGAATCCCGGATCAGCCACAATGTGGATGCGTGAGCGGGCGCGGGACTGGCCTCGTGTGCATAGACGGAGGATCGAAGCTCCATGGGAGGCAGAGCCGACGCACCATTTCCCGGCGACACGGCTATTGGGCGAAGCGGTCGACGAAACACTCCGAGTCCACACTGCTGATTAACGCTTGCGAACCTTGTGTCCGCGTGGCCAGCGATTGAGCTGTAGAAGCCCAGCGCCCGGAGGTTGTCGGGATGCAGCAGAGTGTTGTTGAGCAAAAACAGTTTCCGCTTGTACTCCTCGCGGTAGGCCTTGAAGAAACTGTCCTTGAGCCAGTTGGGTCCCCGAAAATTATTATTTGGGTCACCATTCTCACCCATGTAGATCGATGCTGTGGACGGGCTGTTGTCACCGCCCCCGAACATCGCGTCAAAGTCCCAGGGAAGCATTCCCCACTTCCCGTTGCGCTGTTGCCAGATGAAGTGGTTTTGAGTGGTGTCGTCCCACGGGCCCATCCAGTTGATGATCGCGAGGTAGGTCAGCGTGCTATCGATGTCGAAGTTCTGCGCCAGCCAGGTCCGCAACGAAGCCAGCTGTGGATTCGGCGAGGTATGAGAATCACCACGGGCACTCCACAATCCATTGATCATCCGTTCCACATGATAACCACCCTTCCATTCCGCACTCTGAATGGTGTACGTCCACGCGTATCGGTCGACCGGCTTCCAGATGGACTTGGCCGCCAGCCTGCGCTCATCCCCCACCCCGTACGGACCCTCGCCATCTGGATTCAACGCCTGAATGGTGCCCGTTGACTTGTAAATCTCGCCGGGCTCCTGAGGAGTTCGTTCCGGGTCCGCCAGTCGCTGCTCGCGATCGAACCGGCGGAGAAGGCGATCATCCATTTCCTCCTGCTCCAGACGTCTCAGCACGGGGTCGTTATTGAGGTAGAGATCAATGTAACGAACCTTCGATGTGGGCAACCCTGCAGCGGCAAAAATCCCATGCCCTACGATGAATGCTGTCCCCTTGTCGGTTTCAAAAACGCCCTGGTAGTCATTGAAAAGCCGGTATCGCGGAAACTGGAACTTGAACGACTTTCTGCCGGCGCTGCGATTGTAGCGGCTTCCGTGGTAACGAATCCGCATCTCGTAAACCACACCGTCATGAACAAAGAGAGCGGGTTCAGTGGCGTTCCACGATGCACGGGGTATCCCCGGAGGATCCGGGCTCGTGACACGGCGAGGCGATTGACTGATGTTCTGATCAAGCTTCGTCAGGCTGGCACTGGAAACAAACACGTCGTACGCCGGATTCTGACTGGTCCGCTCGGGAGAAACATAATAGGCATGCCATCCATAAGGATCATCAGATCTCGGTGAAACCACTTCGGATCCCGTGCCACGATCAGCGAGAAAACGGTATCGGATGATGGAGCGGTTCGGCTGGCTGGGAAGTGTCGCGGTGAAAAGGGCACTCCCAACCGTGCTCATGCTGTTGGTGGAACGGACCTCATTGGAGGCATTGATGTTCTCGACAAACGATTCGACTCGGACTTGCGAAACCCCTGTATCAGCTGACCACTGGACAAGAATCTGAACGGGTTCATTGGATCGTATCACCGGTGATTCATTGGAGGCTTGTAGTGCGCTGAACCGAACCACGACGGGTTTGGGAACGCTCCTGGAAACCGCGTTGGGCCGGCCCGGACTTGGATTACCCGGAAGAGGCGATGCCAGCCAGTTCGCCGGGTCATTCGGATTGTGACCGAAGCTGACTCGCTCCAAGGAACGCCCACGATACTGAAGCGTTGCGGGGTCAATCCCGGTGAAATCCGGTCCAGCACCCAACGCATCGGCACTGATCGCCCAGGGGAACTCAGCGGAATAGCTGACCGAATCGGATAAGACTCCCCTGTCGTCTCTCAGCCGGACGACATCCGAATTGTTTCTGAGCCACCCTTCGTACGGCCCGTAAACCGTGGCTGCACCCAGGTTGTAGGCGGCTACCGCTTTGAGGCGGATGGGATCTTTGGCGACAACGAGGAATTCCCCGGGCTGAACGATTGCATTACTTGGGAAATCGAACCGGATGCCCCCTCGTATGTCCCACCCTTTCAGGGCAACAGCATTGCCGGTCGGGTTGTGAATCTCCAGGAACTCATGCACATCCTCGTACAAATCCATGACAGGAGACCCATCCGGCTTGAAAGCCGGTTCCTCGACAGGGTGGTAGTGAATTTCTGTGATGAGCAGTTGAGCAGAAGAGGAGACAGCGATGCAACATAGGGCAGCGACCAACAAGCATCGCCAGATGGGAGAGGAACACATAGAGCTGGATATAAATCAGTTCAAAACCCAGGGCAAAGGGCAGAAAACGCGCGGCAAGGTGCCATGCAGAGCTGCCAGTTTCAAGCCATCGCCTACCCGTGGTGTCTCAAAAGTGGCGGGTGTGATTCCAGCCGCTTCACGAGCGGGCGAAGCCCGAGCATCCTAAAGGATGGACAACAAACCCCGACTCAGCCTTCTCGTCGCTCGCTTCGAAGTCGGGCGCGCCGCTCGTTGTCCACCCTTCAGGGTGTGCTCTCGACAACCCCAGCACGCTGATGCCTAAGCCCGAACCACACGTCCCGCCCCCCCCTGGGAGCGACCACAACCCACAACTCATGCATTGCCGTGCGAAGAAGGGTCTTACTAAGCTGCGGCATGCAAAGCACTCCGACGAAACCGCCGTTCTATCTGGGCATCGATCTGGGAGGAACAAAGATTCTTGCAGGAGTTTTTGATTCGCAGTTGAAGCTGATCGGAACCTACAAGGTAAGCACCAAGGCCTCCAGGGGTCCTTCAGGAGTGCTCGGCCGCATTCTCCGATGCATCGAGGACGCCATTGACGAGTGCGATCTGAAAATGAACCAGATCAGCGCCATCGGAATTGGCGCTCCGGGATCCGTGAATTCCGGGAAAGGCGTTGTGAACTTTGCTCCCAATCTCGGATGGAGGGGCATTCCTCTGGCCGGGAACCTTTCGAAAAAACTTAACGCACCCGTGTTCCTGGGTAACGACTGCAGTGTATCCATGCTCGGGGTTTACCATGTGGAACTGAAAAGCAAACCGGCCAATGCCCTGGGCCTGTTCATCGGCACCGGGATTGGAGGAGGTCTGGTTATTGGAGGGGAGCCCTACAGGGGATTCACAGGATGCGCTGGCGAGATCGGTCACATGGTGATCGATCGATCCGGTCCGCTGTGTGGCTGCGGAAACCGCGGTTGCTTCGAGGCGCTCGCCAGCCGCAACGCGCTGTTCAACAGCATTCGGAAAGCGGTGGAACAGGGAAAGAAAACCCAACTCCATGAGATCTTGGGACGTGATCTGAAGGACATGCGAAGCGGTGATCTTCGGAAGGCCATCCGCCGCGGCGACCGGCTCGTGAACCGGCTCGTCCGTGAGGCAGCGGAAGCCATCGGCCTCGCTGTGTCGAACCTGGCAAATGTGCTGGGCCCTGAGGTCGTGATTCTCGGAGGGGGAGTCATCGAAGCTCTCGAACATGAAATGTTGCCGACAATCATTCGCACGGCCCGCAAACACGCCATGCCGGGCGCCCTGACAGGGGTGGAAATCAAGGCCAGTGTTCTGGGGGATCACGCCGGCATCACCGGTGCAGCCTACCTGGCCAGGGCGGAACTACAGGCACACCGGTCCAAAGCCCACAACACACTGCATTCGAGTGGAAACGCCTGAGCCGCAGTTCCTAAACTTCACGCGCCAAGCCCCGCCGCCGCAAAGCCACGTCTGACCTCGGGAACATCCTCCAAAGTACGCCAGACCAGGCGATCCCGAAGATTGGCCGCCATGAGAACCGTGATCCCCACATCGATCCCGACCACATCCGGGTTCACCCAACCCGTGTGAGGATTCCAGGCATCCACAAAGCCCTATCGTTTCCAGATCTTATCCCCGTATTTTTCACGCTGAAACCGAAGAGTGCGCAAACACTCGGTCGGAAGGAACGGCAACGAGCCCGCCGCAGCACATGGGACGATGGTTCCATCCAGCGGCCCGCTATCCGGAGGTCCTCCCCAACCTACGTAGCCTTTTGCGGAATCGCTCGACGTCACACCCCACAAGTCTTCAGACCAACGCTCGAATCGTCCACGCTGATCCAAACTCCACTTGATGTGTGCCCGTGTCGCGGCCACGGAGTTTTCAAACCAATCAACCCCGTCATCCCGTCTGCCGGCAAAATCAAACCATGCGTGAGAGAACTGATGAACAAAAAGCGGCGCGGGTGACCAGACGAACCTCTCACCAAAGTATGTGCGGATCGGACGCGTCCAAGCCCTCCAGCTCGCCGGATTCAGCGGATGGGTGCCGGATCCCAAACCGAGCAGATAGATCAACATCAGCTCACAGTAGTGGTCCCATCGCGATGCCAGGAAGCCGCTCTCCGGCTTCCATCCCATTGAGAAGGTGGCACTGCCATTCAAGAACCAGGGCCAACGCGCGCGCTCCACGATGGATGTCGCAAGCGATTGGATCAGAGGATCTCCATCGAAATGGGCACGTGCATGGAGCACCCCGCAGAAAAGCAGGGCGGAGTCGACGGATGAAAGTTCACACTTCCACATTCGCTCCCCATTTCCCCAATGGAAAAAGTGGTAATAAAAGCCCTCATGCTGGGGCTGGTGATGACGCAGCCAGGCCAAGGTCCGGATGACCTGCTTCCGCAGAGTTTCCCGAGGTGCGTATCCACGGACGTCTGCGATGCAGAGTGCGGAAAGGCCGAAACCTGTGGCTGCGATGCTGCTCACGGTTCGGCTCTCCGGTTGCCCATCCGCCAACCGTCGGTCCAACACCTGCCCCGTCTCCGGATGAGCCGCCTCCACAAAGTACCGGCACCCGGTTCGCTCAAGCTCGCCAAGAAAAGCATCGTCCGCAGAAGACAGAGCGGGTGTCAGACGGGATGAATGACATCCACTAGATCCCGCCGCGATCCCCCCGAGCAGCAGAGAAGTGCGCAGCAACTCCCGACGATCAAGCCTTTGTGAGGTGTCCGGCGACATCCATTCGCGTATTGGCGTGAACCTTGAGGGATGAACGGGGTTCATCGGGAGGCCTCTGGACGCATCCGATAGAACCTTCGCAAAGCGCCAGCGGGCTGGGCTTGCACGAAAGTCTGGGAGTAGGCGAACGCCTGGTTGGGCAGCGATGCCAGTGTCTGCCATTCCTGAGTCTCCAGTCGCTCCGTGAACTCCACAAAGAACGCAGATCCCGCAGGCACGACCGTCTTGAGACGGACGCTTCCATTGTTCTCCACGGCTGCGCTGAGTCCAGGAGTGATGAGTGCTGCACGACCAGGAGTGCCGCCGGCATCCCGGCTGACGGTCCAGGCGGTCGCACCTGAACCGGGAGCGCCTGGATCGATTCGTTCCAGGGAAGCCCCAAGGCCATCTGCCTCCCAAGGCCAGGTCCCTGACGTCGAGTAGGTCACTTCATCGATGGTATCTCCAAATGCATCGACCAGCCGCACACGTTCACCGCCATTGCTGAGGGACCCGGCATAGGAGCCTGCCACCGGCCCCGCACCGGAATAACGGAAAGCGAAGGCAGCCGTGTTCTTCACGATCAACACCCGGGCTCCCGGCTCCAGCTGGGTCAAGCTGCCCCCGGAGAAGGCGAATCGAATTCCCACTGTGAACTGCGCACCCCGCAACGCGACAGGCTGGGTGCCGATGTTCACCAGCTCAACGAATTCAAACTCATCGGAGTCTGTAAATCCTGCCTCCCTCTCTGCTGAACTCGGGTCAGCCGGATGGTACATGAGCTCGGCGATGCGCAGAGAATCCCGCTGAGACCGGTCGGTCACCGAGCTGACGATCTCGATGGAGTCGCTCCCGACAACGGTTCCTGCGCGTGAATAGGCTGTGTAGGAAAGCACGTTTGTGCCCTGCGCCAAGGCCGCCAGCGTCTGCCAACGCTCGCCATCCAGCCATGTGACTGCCACTTCATTGGAAGACTCGGAGAACACAATCCGATGAACATCGATCCATCCACGACCCTGCACCAGAACCACCGGGGAGTTGGTGGTGAAGTTCGTGCCCCCATTGTTCGTAATCTCGAACGGGATCTGACGCGGGAACTGGGTCCGTGCGAACTGTGATCGCTGGACGATATAGTCAAGGAAGGCCCCGTAGTTATCCTCTGCCAGAAACCCATAGTGCTGGACCCAGCGGCTCATGTAGTCGCGGTTGTAGGTGCTCCGGAGCCATTCTTGAATCACGCCATAATAGACCCTCTTGTAAACAGGCAGATTGAAGATCTTTGAGAGGTTCTGCCCCCCGATCAAAGGTTGGGAAGTGGAGAGCTGGAAATAGAAACTCCAGTCGTTCTGCAACGGGAGGAGCAATCCATCGGAAGGCCGGACTGCGTATCCGAGGTTGTGGGGATTCTCGATCGTGTACACATCCGCCACCCCGCAGAGGGCCTGAAGACTGAAGATCTTCGACCATTGCTCGACATCCATCACTCCAGGGACCGCCTGCTGCAGATTCGCTCCGGTCAGACCCCATACCTTCGCCATGGCGATATACCGTGAGTAATCGTCCTGGCCTCTGCGATTCGAGATCAGCGTGCTCCAACGATACTGTTCCTTGTCATCACCCTGATTCTGCGGATCGAAGGCCTGGATCCATCCGATGGGCATGGCGAGCTTGTATCCTTCGGCGGTGTTGTTGTCGGAGGTGGTGAACTCGCGGATGCCCTCCATCTTGAACACCTGCGCGTTCTCGCCATTGAAACTGGACCTCAACCAGATGTCATCGTCATTGCCGAAAATGACACGTGCAATGCCTGCGTTGCCCTGAAGCGGAGTGATCAGGTAGAGGAACTCGTCGTAGTTCCCCATGACATCCGTGCCATTGGCCAGGATGTGACGACAAACAATCTCCCCGTGGTCACGTCTGCGCAGGATCATCCCGGTACGAATTCCCTTGTAGGCATTGCCTGCGGGGAACTGGACGTTGAACCCAACGCTGTCCTGGTTCTGGCGGCTCCACATGCTGCCGTGCAGGCGGAAGCCCGCTCCATGAATCACCTCCCTGTCATCCCAGATGAACGTGCAGGGAAGATACGCATCGCTCAGAAGGTTCGTCAGCGGCATCAGCCCGGCCGACTCCCTTGCATCAGCCAGGATTCGAAGCACCGGAACCCTTCTGGCTGGAATCGTGGACTCCACCTTGAGATACGCCCTGGAATTCGTTCCACCCGGAGGAGAAGTGGACAAGGCATCGAAAGCATCAAGGCCTTCTACGAAGTACTGGATCTGCACAGCATTGGTTTGAGGCGGGATGGGAGCTTCGTACCAGCCGTTGGTTGTTTGCATCATCGGGACACGAATCCAAGGTCTGCCAGCAGCAGCGAAGGCGAGAGTCAGCTCCTTGATCTGATCAGGATCAGAAGCCTGCACGGCCACACGGATGGGCTCGCGCAATCTTGGAACGGCGGGAACATGAGTCAGACAACGGAAGGTCGGCCCGAGATTCTCCACTGCTCGTGAGTTCCTCCGGCCTGGAGTTCCATGTACTTGCTGCTGGGTCAGACGAACCGTGTGCGCCACCTTGTTGTAGTAAAGCTCCCACCGCAGAAGCGGCGTCCCAGTGATCCAGCGCGCGTCGAAGGAAATCTCGTACTCACGCCCGGCCTGGACCGGAACCACCGTGTTGCCCGACTTCAGTGTGGTCTCAACAATGTTATTGAGATAACTGCCCGGCCCGGTGGCGACCAGCCGCATCACCGTGTTTCCCGGGTTGTCGGGATCTGCTTCGGGACGCGTCGTGATATGAGTGCCGGTCTTCCGCCATCGGAGCAGCCCGGAGTCGAAGTTTCCATTCTGGATCAGCTCCCGCCCCCCAAGTCCCGGATCCTCCCTGACGCTCACGTTGTCGATCCATACCTCCCCATCATCAAGCAGGCAGACCCGCAACTCATGAAACGGCGCGACGGTAGGAGTGAACAGTGGGTCG
>Ga0194132_10010947_pt1 | contig 11887 bp, 10 predicted proteins | sample TA2KigOf80mmetaG_FD_148612 | JGI IMG/M metagenome (GOLD analysis project Ga0194132, IMG submission 148612) | Freshwater microbial communities from Lake Tanganyika, Tanzania - TA2015054 Kigoma Offshore 80m | ecosystem: Environmental > Aquatic > Freshwater > Lake | place: Tanzania: Lake... | reverse complement strand
TGGCGGGCGCCACCATTACAACACAATATATCCCCGTTTGGTTTGGAGGATGGTCGAAAAATTCTGAAAAAAACTGCAACCGCGGGCTTATTCTTACGAAGTCGAGAGTTCTGCGGGGGAAGAGATTCTTGCCCCTTGGTGAGAACCGAAAAAAGACTGGCTCGTCGTACATCGCAACGGGCTCAAATCAGGGCAAACAATGTTGCACGCACGGCAATCCTGACCTACAATTCACCACCGGAAGCCCTCCCGTCTTCCGTTATCCCGTTTTCCGCTCGCTGACAACCGCGTTGCAGAGGATCTGCACATGTTGAGCATGTTTCGGCGTCGTCCGCAGGGTAGTTCTCGTCGTTGCAAAAAAGCCAGCAGGTCGATTGTGGAGGTGGAGAACCTCGAGGAACGCCGCGTGCCTGCGGCGGCCACCCTCTGGGACATCGGCAGCGGCATTTACGATCTCTCCAAGACCTTCCAGCTTCACAGCTTGCCCACGGCCAAGCACACCATCTATCTTGACTTCGATGGCCATACCAACGGCAACGTGACCGGCTCTGGCTGGGACGACATTACCAGTCCCGCCTGGGATTACTCCGGCAACGGGCCCAGCTTCACGGATGTGGAGAAACAGATCATCCAGAAGATCTGGGTGCGCGTGGCCGAGGATTTTGCGCCGTTCAACGTCAACGTCACCACGCAGGACCCGGGCACCGAAGCGCTGCGGCAATCGGGCAGCACCGATGATCGATGGGGTATTCGCGTGGTGATCACGCCGGACGACAGGCCGGCGCCTGGGGCCGGCGGTGTTGCCTACATCGGCTCGTTCAATTTCAGCGACCTGACGCCGGTCTACGTCTTCAACACCAGCGAGAAGGCCGTCGCCGAGGCGGCCACTCATGAAGTGGGCCACGCCCTGAGCCTGTACCACGATGGCACTTCCACTCTCGGCTACTACAGCGGCCACGGCTCGGGCGCCACCTCCTGGGGCCCGATCATGGGCGCCTCTTACAGCCCCGTCGTTACCCAGTGGAGCAAGGGCGAATACAGCGGCGCCAACAACAAGGAAGACGACCTCGCCAAGATCACCACCGGCAACGGCTTCACCTATCGGTCCGACGACTACGGCAACACGCAGGCCAGCGCCTTTGCGCTCCTGCCCCAGGGCGAGTCCGTCGTCAGCGCCACGTACGGCATCATCGAACGCAACACCGATGCGGACTGGTTCTCGTTCTGGTCCAACGCCGGCTCGATTTCCCTGAATGTCGATCCGCTGAAGCTTGGTCCAAACCTGGCAGTGCGGGCCGATCTCTACAATGCCGCCGGCACGCTGCTGACGACGGTGAACCCGGCGAACGCACTGAACGCCAGCGTCAACTACCTCATACCCGACGCCGGGCAATACTTCGTCAGGATCACGGGCACCGGCAAGGGCAATCCGTTGAACAGCGGCTTCTCGGCGTACGCGAGCCTGGGCAACTACCGGATCACCGGAACCGTGCAGGCCTATAGCGGCGGCGGAGGCGGCGGCAACCTGGCGCCCGTCGCCAATGCCGACGTTGCCACCACCAGCGCTGGCACGGCTGTCACCATCAACGTGCTCGCCAACGACAGCGATCCGGACGGCGATCCGCTGACGATCACTGCCGTCAGCAACGTGAGCAACGGCACCGCTGTGATCTCCGGCAGCTCGGTGATCTTCACCCCGGCTGCGGGCTTCACCGGCACCGGCTCGTTTACCTACACGATCAGCGATGGCCGCGGCGGCACTGCTTCTGCCAGCGCAACCATCACGGTCAGCGGCGGCAGCACCCAGCAGTCGTTCACCAATCACACGAACGTCACCATCCGCTCGGACGCGCCGTCGACCGTCGTGTCGCCCATCAGCTTGACGGGGCTTTCAGGGACGATTCAAGACGTCGATGTGAAGGTGAACCTGGACCACACCTGGGACAGCGACCTGAAGATCACGCTCATTGCCCCGGATGGCACGCGCATCCTCCTGTTCAACCGGCACGGCGGCTCTCGCGACAACATCCTGAACACGACCTTTGACGACTCCGCCAACATCGCCATTGCCAGCGGTTCTGCCCCGTTCACCGGCACCTTCCGGCCGACGCAACTCCTGAGCCTCTTGAACGGCATGAACCCCAACGGCGTCTGGAAGCTGGAGGTGCAGGACGTTTACAGAAGAGACGGCGGCTATCTCGACAACTGGACGCTGAGCCTGCGCCTGAGCGCCGCCGCCGCGGCAACGCCGGTCAGGAATCAGCAAGTGATTCGCGGCGTGCTCGCGAGCCCCTCGTCCAACCTCGTCGCTCGAGACGACTTCTTCGCCAACCTGTGGCGCCGCGCCCAGGCCGGTACGCCGGAGTTCAAGTTGCCGAACAGACTCAAGAACCAGGACGGCGGTCGTTTCGACTCCCGCATTCATCACCGCGCCGGTCACGCGGAAGGCAAGCATGATCGGTCCGGATTGGAAGCCGACTTGCCGGCGTGGGATTAGGCAAAATGCCGTTCAATCGACATGCCCGCTACAGAGCCGCAATGACGGCCTTCAATGTCATACCGACTGTCCAGCCTACCAGAAGGCGAACACCTCCGCAGTTGTCCTTTGCTTCTGGGGGAGATGACGTATGCACCCGACACAACGATTCCCGCTGAACGTCGCGGGCGATTTCTACGTGGTGGAGGGCCTGTGCATAGCATGCAAGGCGCCTGAGCACGAAGCACCCGAATTGATGGCACATGCGCGTGCGGCCGATGGTGTCTATCACTGCTATTTCCGCAGGCAACCCCGAACAGAGGAGGAGTTGCAGCGCGCTGTAATGGCCGTCGCCGTCGGATGCTGCGGCGCTGTTCGGTATGGCGGCAGTGATCCTGCCACAATACAAACACTCACTCAGCTTGGGGCCGGCGGCGCATGCGACATTCGCACAGCGGAATAATCCAGACCGATCCCGCCTCGCCGACTTTCACGCCATCTCGTCCCAGCACAATCCCGCCTTCGCCAGTTCCGCCTCCGAGTGTAGCTGGAAATGTTGCAGGACATAGTCGCGGCCCCAGTCCTCGTTTTCGACGGCGTCCAGCGGCGGCAGTTCGTGGCCGAAGACGTCGTGCACCAGGCTATAGGCTTCCTCGGTAGTCAGGTCAAAGATGCTGCGCATGATCGCTACAATAGCGGCATATACTTGACTTCGCCACCATTTAATCAAAAGGACCTGCGACCCATGACACAGATTCGCGGCATCATCCCGCCCGTGGCCACGCCGATGCAGGCCAACGAGGATCTCGACCTGCCTCGCCTCAAGTGGTTTCTCGACCATTTGATTGCCGAGGGTGTGCACGGCGTGTTCGTGCTCGGCACCAACAGCGAGTTCTATGCGCTCGACGAGCGCGAGAAACAGGAAGTGATAGCGACAGCAGTGCAGCACGTGCGTGGCCGGGTTCCCGTGTTCGCCGGCACCGGAGCGGAGACGACGCGCGAGGCCGTCCGCCTGACGCGCATGGCCGAGAAGGAAGGGGTCAACGGCGTCTCGGTCATCACGCCGTATTTCATCGCGCCGTCGCAGGCGGAGATCGCCGATCATTACCGCCGCATCGCCGAGAACACGTCGCTACCGGTGGTGCTGTACAACAATCCCGCGACGTGCGGCGGCGTCAAGATCGATGTGGACACGGTTGCTCGCCTTGCCGAGGTCAAGAACATCCTCGGCATCAAGGACTCCAGCGGCGACCTGCAGAACACCAACGAGTACATTCGCGTCGTCCCGGATCGCTTCAGCGTCATGCAGGGTCGCGACACGCTCATCTTCCAGGCGTTGATGTTCGGCGCGCGTGGCGCCGTGCCGGCGACGGGGAACATCGCGCCGCGGCTGATCGTCGAGATCTACGAGGCGTTTCAGCGCGGCGACCTGGCCGCCTCCAAGGCCGCCCAGATCAAGCTCAACCCGGTTCGCATCGCGCTCAACCTCGGTACTGCCCCGGGCGGCGTCAAGGCGGCCCTGCAAGTACTTGGCAAGCCCATTGGCCCGTGCCGCTCGCCGGTGGCGCCGCTTCCGCCGGACAAGATGGAAAAGATGAAGGCGGCATTGAAGGCCGGCGGGTTGTTGTAAGAGATTCATCCCTGGGAATTCCGCCGCGATTGGAAGACCAACCATGATCCGCAAGCGTGAGTCGGTGGCGATCTTGTCGATTGCCTTCGTCGTTTCCGCAGCCTGGATGGCCCAGTCACGCTCCGGCGACGACAATCGGAACACCGGCTGGACGGAAGTCGCTCCCGGCATCTTGCGGACCGCCGGCTATCCGGCCGGCTACGCGCTCGTGGAGGGCAAGTCGGCGCTGCTCATCGACGCGCCGCGTGCTGCCGCCGAACTACCCGGCCATACCACCGAGCGCGTGCTGCTGTCCCATTACCATCGTGGGAGTTGCGCGGCGGTTGCCGCACTTCTCAGGAAAGGAATCAACGTCCGCGCTCCGAAGGGTGCCGCGGAATGGCTGAGTGTCGAAGGCGCCCGCAAGTACTGGCGTGAATCGCTGCCGTTGCGCGGCTCGCGGACCGCCTACCAGGTCGTGGCCGATGGCGACGATGGGATCGACTGCTCGCTAATCGATGGCGAGAAGATCGCCTGGCGCGGCTGGGACATTGAAGTGCTCTCGGCTCCGGGGCACGCGCTGGCTCATGTTGCCTTTCTGGTCCGCAAGGGCCGGGCTGGTCAGGCAAACCTGTTCTGCGGCGGCGCCCTGGCCGCGCCCGGCAAACTCTGGGCACCGTACACGACCGACTGGGATCACTGGACCGATCTCGGCTTGAAGCCTGCTGCCGAGTCGCTGCGCAAGCTCGCGGCCCGCAGGCCGGAGCGTATCCTGCCCGCGCACGGTCCGGTCATCGACAAGGAACCGGTGGCGGCTCTGCTCAAGACCGCCGAGGCCGTTGAGGAAGTCGGCTTTCTACGCAGCTTCGAGCGCTTCACGAAGAAACGGCTCGGCAATGCGCCGTCCTACAAGTTCCTGGTCCCGGAGCAGGCGATGTCCAATGGCTCCAAGCCGTGGTCGCGCGTGTCCGAGCACCTCTTCGTCACCGGCAATACCTATGTCCTCACCTCGAAAGACGGCGCCAGCCTGATGATCGACCCGTGGGGCCAGCGCAGCGCCGATCAGTTCGCGAAGCTCACCAGGGATGAAAAGCTTGGCCCGCTGGAAGTGGTGATGTTCAGCCATGCGCATTATGATCATTACGACGGCATCTCCTACCTGCCAGGGAGGGCCAAGCTGGAGGTATGGACGCTGGACCGGGTGGCGACGCCGATCGCCGAGCCGTTCCGCTGGCGAGCCCCATTCCTCGACGCCCGGCCGGTGAAGATCGACCGCCGGCCGAAGGAAGGTGACACGCTCACCTGGCGTGAGTATCGCTTTCGCTTCTGCTTCCTTCCGGGCCAGAGTCGCTTCACGATGGGCGTCGAGACGGAGATCGACGGCAAGCGCTGCTTCCTGACGGCCGACAATTTCTTTCACCAGGACATGTTCAGCGGTTCGGGCGGCTGGATGGGGCTGAACCGAAGCTGGCCAATGCCGTACGCCGAAAGTGCGCAGAAGGTGCTGGACGCGCGACCGGACTGGGTGCTGGCGGAGCATGGCGGGCCGTTCGAGTTCAATGCGGAGGACTTTCGCCGCCGCGTCGAGTGGGGCAAGGCCGGCGCCCGCGCCGCCGACGTCATCTCGCCGAGCGGCAATCATCGTCACGACTGGGACCCCAACCGCGTCCTGGTCGAGCCGCTCGTTCACAAGGCCAGGCCAGGCGACACGATCCGGGCGACGCTGGTCGCCGACAATCCGCTATCGGCGACGAAGAAGTTGACAGTGCACATCGACGGCTTCGCCAAGAAGTGGGAGCTGGAAGTGCCGCGCGGCGGGAGCACGCGCCGCGCGTTCGAGCAGCGTCTGCCGCGCGATCTCGCCACGGGCCGGCATGTCTTCCCGCTACGCGTGCTGGACGGCGACCGGCTGGATCCGGTGGATGCGTTCGTCGTGGTGGATGTGGAAGCCGATGGCCGATGATCTGGATTGTGTTGCGGCCCTTGTAGGTTGCTGTTATGATCGCGGGAAAAGGAGGCTTACAATGAAAATTCATCGACCTGAAGACTTGACGCCAGAGATTATTGCTTCGCTTCGCTATGACGAGCTTTCACCCGAGGAACTCAAGGAAGTGTATGCACTAGCACGAGCTGCTTTCACGGCAGAGGATTTGCAGCGCTACACCGAAGTCGACGAAGGGGTTCCGGCCGAAGATGTGCTGCGTGAAATGGAGGAGGCTCAGAAAGGTTTCGATGCCCAGAGGTCAAAGTGATGGCCCAGGGTAACGGACCGAAATACGCTGTTCACATGGCGCAGCAGACCAGGCTTCACCTGCAGCGAATGCATATCGAAGCAGATCAAGCGGGGCGAAGCGCCAGATTCGTTGCAGCAGTTCGACACATCATTAACCAATTGCAACAGGACCCTTGGGCCTTCGGCGAGCCTACCTTCCGATTGCCCGGTCTCAAGCTCCAGGTACATACGGCCGCCAGATTACCGCTGGTTGTGGACTATGGCATTCACGAAGAAAGGCCGCTGGTGTTCATCCGCGGCTTCAAGACGCTCTCGTGAACAGGATCACAGTCCCGGGATCGGCTCCCAGCCGGTCATGACCTGGGCGATTTCGCGCGGCATGCTGGGGACGAGACGCAGCTCACCCATGTCGAAGAGCGTGCCCATGATGGTGGCGACCAGGTTCTGGATGCGAACGGGATTGGAAGCGGGTTCGCCGCCGGTGCGGTTGCTGCGGCCAATGACCTGGCCCATGCGCAGTCCGCCACCGGTGAGTAGGAGCGGTGCCAGTCCGCCCCAGTGGTCGCGGCCGCCGTTGTTGTTGATTCGCGGGGTGCGGCCCATCTCACCACAGGCGACCAGCAGGATGCGTTCACTCAGGCCGCGGGCCTCTAGGTCTTCGATGAATGCCGACAAGGCGAAGTCGAGCGGCGTACCCATGTAACGCATGCCCTCGCCGACGGGAGCGTTGTTGACGTCGGCGTGCATGTCCCAGACAAAGTTCGTGGTGACGGTTACGAAGCCGCAACCGCGCTCGCACAGCCGGCGCGCGAGCAGCAGCAGACAGCCCAGCGTGCGGGCGTTATCGACGTAGTTGTTGTAATTGCGCCAGCGGCGGTCGATGTTCTCCGGCCGAACCAGCGGGGCGGTGTCATAGCGTTCCAGCGTGCGGCGGTCCTCACGCGTCAGGTCGAATGCGTCGGCCACGCCGCCCAGCACGGTCTGCAACGCCTGCTCGCGAATGCGATCCATGCCGTCCAGCATGCGCTGCTCGGCCAGTTGCCAGCGGACCTGGTCCAGACCCGTCAGCAGCCGGCGACGGTCGTCGAGGCGATTGAGAGGCACGGCCAGTCGCATGTCGTTCTGCACGTCGCCGCCGACGCTGGGATCGAACGGGGCGAAGCCGGAGCCGAGCGTGCCTGTGGCGTTGAACCGGCCGAAACTCATGTTGGCCGGCTGCGAGCGCGGTTCGACGGCCTTGGGGAAGAGCGCGACGTTGGTCGGCAGGCACGTTTGCGGGTGATTGCGGCCGGCGATGCGCGAATAGATGGACCCGAGGTTGGCGCCGAAGGAGTCGCGGCCGACGATCGGCTTGATGTCGTGGTTGCCGTCGCCGGTTACGAAGGAGCGGACCACCGAGAGCTTGTCGGCCAGTGCCGCCAGGCGCGGGAACGTGCCGCCGAAGGTGACGCCCGGGATGCGCGTGGCCAGTTCGCCGGTGGCGCTGCGGAACTCGGCCGGCGCGGTCATCTTGGGATCGAACGTCTCGATCTGGCTGGGCCCGCCGTGCAGGAAGAGGAAGATGACGGAGCGGTCCTTGATGAGCTGTCGTGTCTCGGCCGCCCGAGACTTCACGGCCAGCATGTCCGCCAGCGACATCCCGCCCAATGCCAGGCTGCCAATGCGGAGAAATGCACGTCTGTTGAAGCGTCGATCGCGGTCGAGAATGGTCAGCATCGTCGTCCCCCCTGTGGACTGAAGCAGGCGACATTATACCAGAAAGCCGGTGGCCGCGCACACCTGTCGGCAGCCTCGACGCGTTCCCAAGAGCAGGCGGCACGCAGCAGCGGCGGAGCAGCACACGCGTCGTGCTCGCCGAAGCGCCACGTCGCCGATCTCACTTGAAATCGCCCCACCTCGCTTTATAATCTCACATAGCAACTGCGGATCGCGGATTGGTTGCAGTGGCCGTTCTTTTGCGTCTGCAAGGTATTCGCAATCTGCAATTCGAGTGACGCGGGTGTAGCTCAGTGGTAGAGCGCCACGTTGCCAACGTGGCTGTCGTGGGTTCAAGTCCCATCACCCGCTCTCAACAGGCCGAGCAGGTCGGCAACCGGCCTCCTCGGCTTTTCTTTCATGGAGATGCAGCCAATGACCATGGCCGATGAGAACCAGGGCAACGAACCCGAGACCGAAGCCGGCACCATCACCGAACCAGCCGAGCCAACCGATTCCGGCGAAGGGGTGGCCGACGGCGACGAAGAAAAGCTCGTGTTGAAGCAGGTCGTTGACGTGCAGGACGCTGGCCCGTGCAAGAAGCATGTCAAGGTCAGCGTCGATCGCGGCGAGATCGACAAGCTCTACAACAAGAAGATTGCCGACCTGGTCAGCGACGCCGAGGTTCCGGGCTTTCGCCCCGGCAAGGCGCCGCGCAAGGTCATCGTGCGCCGCTTCGCCAAGGATGTCGAGCAGCAGGTCAAGGGCCAGGTGCTGCTGGCCAGCCTCGAGCAACTCGCCGAGGAGCAAAACCTCAACGCCTTGAGCCCGCCCAATCTCAGGCCGGACGCCATCGAGGTCCCCAAGGAGGGCCCGCTGGAATACGAATTCGACATTGAAGTGCGGCCGGAGTTCGATCTGCCCAACTACAAGGGCCTCAAGCTCAAGCGCCCCGTCAAGACCTTCACCGATGCCGAGGTGGAGAAGGAGGAACTAAGAATCCTGTCGCGATTCGGCCAGCTCATTCCCAAGCCCGAGGGCAACGCCCAGGTGGGTGACTACATCGTCGCCGATCTGGTCAGCAAGCTGGGCGACCAGGAACTGGGCCGAAGCAAGGAGGCGGTCTTTCGCGTGGACGACCAGGTCGCCTTCAAGGACGGGGTGGCGGAGAAATTCGCCGAGCAAACCAAGGGGGCCAACGCGGGCGACAAGCGCACCGTGGATGTGGTCCTGTCCGATGCCGTGGCCGCCGAGCAATTACGCGGGCAGAAGGTGCAGATCGTTCTCGACATCAAGGACGTGAAGAAAATGCGTCTGCCGGATTTGACGCATGAGTTCCTGCACACATTTGGCGTGCACAATCCGGAGCAATTGCGCGAGCGCGTTCGCGGTTTGATGGAAAGCCGGCTCGAGTACGAGCAACGGCAATGGGCCCGCGACCAGGTGCTCAACCACATCGCCGCCGCCGCCGACTGGGAGCTACCCAAGGACCTGCTCATGCGTCAGGCGCGCACGGCGCTGTCGCAGCGGGTCATGGAGATGCGCCAGGCGGGCATGTCGGACGACGACATCAACGCTCGCAGCCGCGTCCTGCAGCAAGACGTGCTGCAAACCACCGCCAAGGGCCTCAAGGAGCACTTCGTTCTCCAGAAGATCGCCGAGGTCGAGAAGATCGAAGTCACTGACGACGAGATCGAGGCCGAGGTCGAGGCCCTGGCCGAGCGCGAGAACCAATCCGTCCGCCGCGTCCGCGCTCAACTGGAACGTGAGGACATGCTCGAGAATCTCGCCATCCTGGTCATCGAGCGCAAGGTCCTCGACTTCATCCTCGACACCGCCGAGTATGAAGACGTGCCGCTCGAGCCGGAAAAGGGCGTGGCCCCCGTCGAGGCCCAGGCCGTCGCCGGCGAGATGCGCGATCCCACCGCAGCCCCGGTCGAGGAAGAGAAGAAGGAAGAGGACAAGAGCTGACGCAGCATCTTCCAGTTCCCGGGATTGACGCGCTGCAGGGAGGGCGAGGCTCCTGCCGAGCCGCGGGCGGCGTCAACCTATTCTGTTGCGCGACAGGTGTTTTCAGCCCCGTTCTACGGGGCTTCTCGCTGTTTCGCCTGAGCGCGGCGTGCTCAATGGCTGAAGCCGAACCTTGAGAAGGCCCGTGAACGGGCCTCGATTTCTATCTCGCAAACAGGAACCCGCCGTCAACGGCGGGCCTGAACCGCTTCGCGGCAAGCCCCGTGGAACGGGGCTGAGCGCAAGTATCGCATGTCGAGATCCTTTGCGCTTATCAGGAATCGCCGATGCTCTTGATCAGCCCAGGTCGCGCACCGGCGAGCCTTCGCTGAGGCGGTTGCGCAGATGCTGGAACTCGTCCTCGTAAATCTGGGTGTGGTCGATGCCGAGGTGGTGCATGATGGTTGCGGAGAGGTCGGCGGGGGAGACGGGACGGTCGCTGACGAAGCCGCCGTTGCTGGTCGTGGCGCCGTAGATCTGGCCGCCGCGGACGCCGCCGCCGGCCAGCAGGGCGGTGAAGGCGTACGGCCAGTGGTCGCGGCCGGTCTTGCGCGTGTTGGCGCTCTGCGTGAACTCGCCGAGCTTCGGCGTCCTGCCGAACTCACCGACGGCCACGACCAGCGTCGTCTCGAGCAGGCCGCGCTGTTGCAAATCATCGATGAACGCGGGGAACGCGCGATCGAAGATCGGACACAGCAGGTCCTTCAGCTTCGCGAAGTTGTCCTGATGCGTGTCCCAGCACGTGTTGGCGCCGTCGATCTTGGTCTCATCCATCCAGTTGACGGTTATCAACGATACGCCCGCCTCGACGAGCCGGCGGGCCATCAGCAAGCTCTGTCCCACCGTCGTCTGTCCGTAGCGTTCGCGGACATGGGCCGGCTCGCGGCGGAGGTCGAAAACCTCGGCGGCGCGATGGGCGAGCAGGTCGTACACGGCGCGATAGCTGGTGTCCAGCGGTTCGGTGACCGGCATGGCGGCGAGATTGCCCTCGAAGCGGGCCAGCAGCCGGCGACGGTCCTGCACGCGGCCAAGCGACACTCCCTCGGCGGGGTCGAGCCCCTCCAGGCGAAAGTCGGCTTGCCCCAGGTCGCCGTTGATCAGGAAGGCGTTGTGCCGCTCGCCCATCCGGGCCCCGGTCTGCCCGGCGATGCGCCGCGACTGTCCGGGGAACTGCACATACCATGGCAGGACCACGGATGGGGGTAGGCCGCGATGACCGAGGCCGTAGCGCGTCACCATCGAGCTGAGCGACGGCCAGTCCTCGCGGCTGGCCTGGTCGGTCGTTGGAGGCGCATGATACGGCCGGCCGCTGAAGATCTCGCTGGTCGCCGGTCCGTGCACGTTCATACGATGGGCCATCGAGCGCAGCAGACACACCTTATCCATGTGCCGGCCGAGGTTGGGCAGATGCTCGCAGATGTTGATGCCGGGGACGCGGGTGGCCGTGGGCGTGAACTCGCCGCGGACTTCCGCCGGTGCCGCCGGCTTCATGTCCCAGAGGTCGATGTGGCTCGGTCCGCCGAAGAGATAGAAAAAGACGCAGGAATGGCCACGCCGCCGTGCGCCTGGCGAACCCGGCGCCGCCCGCGCCCGCAGCCGCGCGAGATCCAGTCCGCCGAGCCCAAGCATGCTCAACCCACCGACGCGCATGAGTTCGCGGCGGCTGATGCCGTCGCACGCCCTCGCTTCACCGTGGAACACGCTGAACATAGCTGAATGATACCCTGGCGAGCAAATGACAGTCAATCAACTTCTCGCCTTCCGAGAGCCCGTTGCGATGTACGACGAGCCAGTCTTTTTTCGGTTCTCACCAAGGGGCAAAAATCTCTTCCCCCGCAGAACTCTCGACTTTGCAAGAATAAGC
>Ga0194132_10010945_pt1 | contig 11888 bp, 10 predicted proteins | sample TA2KigOf80mmetaG_FD_148612 | JGI IMG/M metagenome (GOLD analysis project Ga0194132, IMG submission 148612) | Freshwater microbial communities from Lake Tanganyika, Tanzania - TA2015054 Kigoma Offshore 80m | ecosystem: Environmental > Aquatic > Freshwater > Lake | place: Tanzania: Lake... | reverse complement strand
ATCGTCAAGCTGAACATTGGCAACCTCGCGCCCTTCGGCTTCGATGCGCCCGACGAGGTGCGCCACGATGTCATCGTCAACCTGCAGAACGCTTCCGGCTACACCGACTCGCGTGGGCTGTTCCAGTCGCGCAAGGCCATCATGCAGTACGCCCAGCAGAAGGGCATCGCCGGCGTGGAGCTCGACGACATCATCGTCGGCAACGGCGCCTCCGAGCTGATCGTCATGGTCATGCAGGGCCTGCTCGAAGCCGGCGACGAGGTGTTGGTGCCGACGCCCGATTATCCGCTGTGGACGGCAGCGGTGAGCCTGTCGGGCGGCAGGCCGCGGCATTACATGTGCGACGAGGCTTCGGGCTGGCTCCCGGACCTGGCCGACCTGCGTTCGAAGATCACGCCGCGCACGCGCGCCATCGTCGTGATCAATCCGAACAATCCCACCGGCGCGCTGTATCCCGACGACGTGCTCAGGGAGCTGGTCGCCATCGCCCGCGAGCACCAGCTGATCGTCATGGCCGACGAGATCTACGACAAGACACTCTACGACGGCGCCACGCACACGTCGATCGCCTCGCTGGCCGACGATGTGCTGTTCATGACCTTCAACGGCCTGTCCAAGAACTACAGGGCCTGCGGCTATCGCACCGGCTGGGTAATCATCTCGGGCGAAAAGGGCCATGCCCAGGACTATTTCGAGGGCCTCGGCATCCTCGCCTCGATGCGGCTGTGCGCCAACGTGCCGGGCCAGTTCGCCGTGCAGACGGCGCTGGGGGGCTACCAGAGCATCAACGACCTGGTCGCCCCCGGCGGGCGCCTGTGCCGCCAGCGCGACCTCGCGCATGCGCTGATCACCGCGATTCCCGGCGTCACCTGCTTCAAGCCGAAGGCGGCGCTGTACTTGTTCCCGCGCTTCGACCCGAAGCTCTATCCGATCGCCGACGACAGGCAGTTCATCCTCGAGATGCTGGAGGCCGAGAAGGTGCTGGTGGTGCAGGGCACCGGATTCAACTGGCCGCGGCCCGACCATATCCGCATCGTGTTCCTGCCCAACAGCGACGATCTCACTGACGCGATCGGCCACGTTGCCCGCTTCTGCGAGGCGTATCGCAAGCGGCACGCCTGAATGAAGGCGTGACGGCGATGCTCGGCCAGGTTTTGCGCGGCCTGATGCGCGGGCGCTCCGCGCCGGTCGGCATGGCGCGGCCCGGGTTCGCGACGCCGCCCGCAGCGCCTGCTCCACGGACTGCGATGCCGATGCTGCAGGCACTGGCATCGCGCGTTGCCGCCGGCCTGCAGCAGGCGCCGGGTGACAATTTCGACGCCGAGCGCTGGGGCGATGAACGCGGGCCGCGCGCCATGGAGGCGTCGCGCGCAGTGTCGGAACAGTGCCTGACCACGCTGCTGCAGTGGCCGGCCGAATTCCAGGCCGCCTGGCAGCGCTTCGAGGACGAGACATCGCGCTCGCTGTTCATCGACCTGCTGGCCTACCGCCTGCTGGGCCACCGGCATGTGCGGTTGCCGCTGGACGCCGCCCGGCATTGGCATCAGCGCGCACGCGCCGCGGCCATGGCGTTCGCGCCGTCGCAAATCAGCGGCCCCTTCGGCGCCATGCAGCGCTTCCGGGTGGAGTTTGCCGGCGCGCCCATCGTGCTCGATGCCTATCCCGGCAACGTCGCCTGGACCTTCCTGCTCGGGCAGTACCACTTTTCACGCGGCGCGGTGACGGTGGCGCCGCATGCCGGCGACGTGGTGATCGATGCCGGGGCTTGCTTCGGCGATACCGCGCTGGCCTTTGCCGACAGTGTCGGCGGGAAAGGGCGCGTGCATGCGTTCGAGGTCGATGCCGGCAACCTGCAGGTGGCCCAGTGCAATCTGTCCGCCAACGCGGCCCTGTCGGCGCGCGTGGAAATGCATGAACGGGCGCTGGGACGGGAATCGGGCACGCTGTACCTGCATGGCAGCGGGCCCGGCGCGCGGGTACTCTCGCAGCCCGGCGGGCTGCCGGTGACGGTGACGCGCATCGACGATTTCGTGGCGGAGGCCGGGCTGCCGCGGGTGGATTTCGTCAAGATGGACATCGAGGGCGCGGAATTCGACGCCCTGCAGGGGGCCGTGGAGACCATCGGGCGCTGGCGGCCCCGCCTCGCGGTGTCCGTGTACCATCATGTCGGAGATCTTGCGCGCATCGCCAACTGGATCGCTGGCCTTGGCCTGGGCTACCGGCTGTATCTGGAGCACTACACGATCCACCATGAAGAAACCGTGCTGTACGCGCTGCCGGCGGGAGCGCGTCTGCAATGTCCGCCCCAGTGAACGCGGCAATGGCTGACGTGGCCATCGTCGACATAACGGATGCCTCGGGACGCATCGCGGCGCCCGATGTGCTGGCCCGCGCCGAGCGCGTGCACCGGCAGCTGCGTTCGGAGCTGCCCGCCGATTACCCCGGCACGATGGCGCGGGTGTTCGCCGGCGGCGGGCGCATGTGCGTGGCAGTCGCGGGCGATGAGGTGCTGGGCGTGGCGGTGCACCGCACCGGCGAGAACACTGCCGACGGGGTGCATATGTATGTGGATGACCTCGTAACCGACGAGGCGCGGCGCTCGCGCGGCATCGGGCGTGCGCTGATGGCGCACCTTCAGGCCATCGCGCGCGCCGCGGGCTGCGAGGCGCTCATCCTCGACTCGGGCACGCAACGCCAGCAGGCGCACAAGTTCTACTTTCGAGAGGGCATGGTCATCACCTCGTTCAACTTCAAGAAGGGTTTGCCCAAATGAGCACCATGAAACCAATCAAGGTCGGCCTGCTGGGCATCGGTACCGTCGGTGTCGGCGTGTGGGAAGTGCTGGGGCGCAACCAGGAAGAGATCACGCGGCGCGCGGGACGCGGCATCGTCATCGCCAGAGTGGCCGACAAGGACACCGAGCGGGCGAAAAAGGTCACCGGTGGCAAGGTGGCGGTCACGGGCGACGCCAACGAGGTGGTCACCGACCCCAACATCGACATCGTCATCGAGCTGATCGGCGGCTACGGCGTGGCCAGGGATCTGGTGCTGAAGGCCATTGCCAACGGCAAGCACGTGGTGACGGCCAACAAGGCGCTGCTCGCCACCCACGGCAACGAGATCTTCGCCGCCGCGCAGAAGGCGGGTGTCATGGTTGCCTTCGAAGCGGCGGTCGCGGGCGGCATCCCCATCATCAAGGCGCTGCGCGAAGGGCTTACCGCCAACCGCATTGAGTGGATTGCCGGCATCATCAACGGCACCTCCAACTTCATCCTGTCGACCATGCGCGACAAGGGCCTGTCCTTTGCCGAGGTGCTGGCGCAGGCACAGAAGCTCGGCTACGCCGAGGCCGACCCGACTTTCGACATCGAGGGCATCGACGCCGCGCACAAGCTGACCATCATGTCGGCCATTGCCTTCGGCATCCCGATGCAGTTTGACCGCGCCTACACAGAGGGTATTTCCAGGCTCACGCGCGAGGACATCCGGTACGCCGAGGAACTGGGCTACCGCATCAAGCTGCTCGGCATCACCAAGAGGAGCCGTGTGGGGGATGTGGATGGCATCGAGCTGCGCGTGCACCCGACGCTGATCCCGGCAAAGCGCCTGATCGCCAACGTCGAGGGCGTGATGAATGCCGTGCTGGTGAACGGCGACGCCGTCGGCGCCACCCTTTATTACGGCGCGGGCGCGGGCTCGCTGCCGACCGCTTCGGCCGTGGTGGCCGATCTCGTCGACATCACGCGCCTGCACACCGCCGATCCTGAGCATCGCGTGCCGCACCTTGCCTTCCAGCCGGACCAGCTGGCCGCCATCCGCATCCTGCCCATGGACGAAGTCACCACTTCCTACTACCTGCGCATGCGCGTGGTGGACCGCCCCGGCGTGCTGGCCGACATCACGCGCATTCTCGCCGACGGGCAGATTTCCATCGATGCCATGGTGCAGAAGGAGCCGTCCGAGGGCGAGGAACAGGTGGACATCATCATGCTCACGCATGCCACCCCCGAGAAGGCGATCAACGCCGCCATCACGCGCATCGAAGGGCTGCCCGTGGTCACCGGCACGGTGACGCGCATCCGCCTTGAAGAGCTCAAGTGAAGTACATCAGCACCCGCGGCCCCGCCGCGCGAGGTAAGGGCGACGCGGCGGCCAGCGGTGCCAAGCCGTTCTGCGACATCCTGCTCGAGGGGCTGGCGCCAGATGGCGGCCTCGCCGTGCCGCAGGCCTACCCCCGGCTGGACGCCGCCGACCTGCGCCGGTTGCGCCCGCTCGGCTACCGCGACCTCGCCTTCGAGATACTGTCGCTCTACATCGACGACATTGCGCCCGCGGACCTGCGCGCCATCGTCGATCCCACCTACACGAAGGCGACGTTCCGCAGCGACGACATTACGCCGCTCAAGCTGCTGGAGCCAGGCCTCGCGCTGCTGCAGCTCTCGCACGGCCCGACGCTGGCCTTCAAGGACGTGGCCATGCAGCTGCTCGGCAACCTGTTCGAGCACGTGCTCGGCCGGCGCGGCGAGTCGCTCAACATCCTCGGCGCGACCTCGGGCGATACCGGCTCGGCCGCCGAGTACGCCATGCGCGGCAAGAAGAACGTGCGCGTGTTCATGCTCTCGCCGCTCGGCAAGATGAGCCCGTTCCAGGCGGCGCAGATGTACTCGCTGCAGGATCCCAACATCTTCAACATCGCCGTGCGCGGCGTATTCGACGAGGCCCAGGACATCGTCAAGGCGGTGTCCAACGACCTCGACTTCAAGGCGAAGTACCGCATCGGCTCGGTGAACTCCATCAACTGGGCGCGCCTGGTGGCGCAGGTGGTGTACTACTTCAAGGGCTACTTCGCGGCCACCAAGGGCGAGGGGGAGGAAGTGTCGTTCTCGGTTCCGACCGGCAATTTCGGCAACATCTTCGCCGGCTACATCGCAAGGAGGATGGGCCTGCCGGTCCGCCGGCTGGTCCTCGCCACCAACGAGAACAACGTGCTGGAGGAATTCTTTGACTCGGGCGCCTATCGCGTCAGGAAGTCGAGCGAGGTGTTCGAGACCTCGAGCCCGTCGATGGACATCTCCAAGGCCTCCAATTTCGAGCGCTACATGCACGACATCGTCGGCGGAGACGGCGCCCGGGTGCGCGAGCTGTGGGCGCAGGTGGACCACAGCGGGCAGTTCGACCTCGCCGGCACGCCGCTCTTCGAGCGTGTGCGCGCGAGCGGCTTCGTGGCCGGCCACAGCACGCACTCCGACCGTGTCGCCACCATCCGCGACATCGAGGCGCGCTTCGGCTATGTCGTCGATACACACACCGCCGACGGCATCAAGGTGGGGCTTGCGCACCGCGAACCGGGCGTTCCGCTGGTCTGCCTGGAGACGGCGCTGGCGGCCAAGTTCGACGCGGCGGTGCGTGAAGCCGTCGGCCGGTCCCCGGATCGGCCTGCCGGCTACGAGAACATCGAGCGCCTGCCGCAGCGTTGCGAGGTCATGGACGCCGATGCGGAGGCCATCAAGGCCTTCATCGCGGCCCGGGTGTCATGAGGACAGGGGCATGAGCACGCTGCTCACCACCGAAAAGAACGTGCTCGGCGGCGAGCTGCACGCCTGCAGCTATTCGCCGCTGACCGGCTATTTCCGCGACGGCTGCTGCGCGACGCAGGGGCATGCCGAGGTGGCGCACCTGGTCTGCATCAAGGCCACGCGCGAGTTCCTCGAATTCAGCGTTGCGCAGGGCAACGACCTCGTCACGCCGCTGCCGGAGATGCGCTTTCGCGGACTCAGCCCAGGAGACCGCTGGTGCCTGCACGTGCTGCGCTGGGTGCAGGCCTGGCAGGCGGGCAGGGCGCCGGCGGTCGTCCTCGAGGCCACGCACCAGAATGTGCTGCGTTATGTATCGCTGGCCGTGCTCAGGGCGCACGCCAACGATCCCGAATGATGCCGGATGACGCCGGATGAAGCCGCCGGCCCGCGCTGACGTATCGTCTGCTTGCCGGCGGCAGCGGGGACATGCCTGAATTCCTGCGCGCGCTGCGCCATCCCCAGTTCAGGACCTTCTTCATCGGCCAGTTGTGCGGCGCTATGGGCAGCTGGGTGCAGCTCGTCGCCATGGGCTGGCTGACCTACCGAATCACCGGATCGGTATTCATGCTCGGCGTAGTGGGCTTTGCCGGGCAGATCGCGCTGTTCTTCCTGGCGCCCGTCGGCGGCATGCTGGCCGACCGCTTCGACCGCCGCCGCATGATGATGATCAACCAGGTGCTGGTGGCCTGCCAGGCGCTGGCGCTGGCGCTGCTCACCTATACCGATACGATCGAGGCCTGGCACCTGGTCGCGTTGTCGCTCATCCTCGGCGCCTTCTATGCCTTCGATGCGCCGATAAGACAGGCTGTCCCGATCCAGCTGGTGCGCGACGGCCGCGACCTGCCCAATGCCATCGCGCTGGTGGCCATCACCACCAACACCGCGCGCCTGGTCGGGCCCTCGGTCGGCGGCGTGCTGGTGGCGCTGGTCGGCGAGGCCGGCTGCTTCATGGTCAATGGCGCGGCCTATCTCATGACCTTCCTGTCAATAAGCGTGTTGCGGCTGGCCCCCGCACCGGCGCGGGTCAACGACTCGCCGCTGCAGGCCATTGGCGCAGGGATGGCCTACGCGGCAGACACGCCGACCATCCGCCTGATGCTGCTGTTCTCCGCGGCCGTGGCTTTCTTTGCCACCGCCTACCTGACGCTGATGCCTTACTTTACACGCGAGGTCTATGGCGCCGGCCCGGAACTTCTCGGCCTGCTGCTCGGGGCGGCGGGCATGGGTTCGCTGGCCGGCAGCTTCTACCTGGCCACATGGAATAGCCTGCACCGCCTGCCGCGCAGCGTGGCGATCGCAGTGGCGGTGGCGGGCGCCGCGCTGGCCTGCTTTCCGCTCACGGCGGCGCCTGCGGCGGGTGCCGCGGTGCTGGTGATGGTCGGTTTCGGTGTGGTGTTCTGCGCAGGCGGCGCCAACACGCTGCTGCAGCACCTCGTGCGCGAAGACATGCGCGGGCGGGTGATGTCGCTGTTCGTGATGTGCTACTACGGCGTCATGCCCCTGGGAAGCCTCGCCACGGGCACCCTGGCCGAGCTCTTCGGCGCCAAGTCCACGCTGGTGGTCTTCGGGGTGATCACGGCGCTGGTCGCCGCGCTGATGTACCGCACTGCGCGGCGGCTGAACTGGCGCGAGGCGGCGACGTAGGCTGGAGCCGGGTCCGCCGCCGGATTCAGGGCGTATTCGCGACGACCAGGCCCAGCGCAATCGCGCCCGGCAGCGCCTGCACCCACAGGATCTTGCGGCTCACAGTGGCGGCGCCGAACACGCCGGCGAAAATGACGCAGCCGAGGAAGAACTGCTCGAGCGCGACATCGCCGAGCACCGCGCCCCAGATCAGCCCCGCGGCGAGGAAGCCGTTGTAGAGGCCCTGGTTGGCAGCCAGCGACTTGGAGGCCTCGGCAAACTCCTTCGTAAGGCCGAAGGTGCGCCGGCCCAGCGGCCGCGTCCACAGGAACATCTCCAGCACGAGGAACCACAGGTGCAGGAGCGCGACCAGGATGACGGCGGCATCGGCGAGGAGGTTCATGATTTTTCCGGTCTGTCCCTGTTGCAGGCCTTGGTGCCGACAGGTCGCGGCACCGCAACCCTATCACAGCGGCCGCCGCAGCAGCTGCGCGGTGCGCGCCGGTGGGAGGGACGCCGAGCGCCGCGGGCAGGCGGCGCCGCTCGCGGCGAGGTCCGCCGCAACGCGCCGGCGGCAAAGTCGCGCATAATTGTCCGACCATGAAACCCATCGCCACGCGCCTGCCTTCGCTGGGTCTCGCAGCCGTCCTGATTTTCGCGACATCCAGCGTCACCCGCGCGGATGCGGTGAACCGCTATGCGCAGGGCGGGCCGCACGCGGTGCGCGTAGCCAACGACGCGTGGCGCGACGCGGCGCGTGATCGCAGCGTGGCGGTGAGGATGTACGTCCCGCAGGGCGACGGCCGCTTTCCGGTGATCCTGTTCTCGCACGGCCTCGGCGGTTCGCGCGGCGGCGGCTCGACGTGGGGATCGCACTGGGCCAGCCACGGTTTCGTCAGCGTGCACCTGCAGCATCCGGGCAGCGACGAGTCGCTGTGGCGGGGGCGCGATCCCGGCGACGCGCGCAGGGCGCTGCGCGCCGCCATGTCGGGGCGCGAGTTTCTCGAGCGCAACGCCGATTTGGCCTTCGTCATCGACGAACTGGTACGCCGGCGCGCCGCCGGGGATGTCTCGTTCCGGAGCGCGGATGTGGCCCGCATCGGCATGAGCGGGCATTCGTACGGGACACGCACCACGCTCGCGCTTGTCGGGGAGCACATCGGGGTGCTCGGATCGAACCCGGAGCGGCGCATCGCTGCGGCCATCGCATTCAGTCCGGCCGCGGCCGGCCCCGATGCCGATTACGCCATGCGCTTCGGCCCCATCGCCATCCCGTTCCTGAGCATCACGGGCACCGCCGACGACGACGTGGTCGGCAACGGCAGCACGCCGGAGAACCGGTTGCTGCCCTTCGCGCACATGCGCCCGTCCGGAAAGCACTTGCTGGTGATGCGCGAGGGCGACCACATGGTGTTCAACGGCGTGCCGCGCCTGTCGCGGCTTGATCCCGTGCGCGAGGAAATCATCTTCCGCTTCGCGAAGGCGGCCAGCACGGCCTTCTAGAAGGCCTACCTGCAGGGCGACGCGGCCGCCGGCACGTGGTTGTCGAACGAGGGGCTGGCACGCGAACTGGGGGCAGAGGGGGTATTTCGCAGCAAGTAGGCGTGGCGCGGCGTCGGCCGTCCCGCAGTGCCAATCGAGGAAGGGGCAGGCAATGAAGATCGAGGGTTCAGCGTTCGTGGTGACCGGTGGCGCGTCGGGGCTGGGGCATGCGACCGCGACGCAGTTGGTCGCGCATGGAGGCAGGGTGGTGATAGCCGATGTCAACGAAGAGGTCGGCAAGAGAGCGGCCGGCGAACTTGGCGGCAACGCCCGCTTCATCCGCACCGATGTCTGCGACGAGGCATCCGCCCGCGCGGCGATCGGCCTCGCCCGAAGCGCCTTCGGTGGCCTGCACGGGCTGGTGAACTGCGCCGGAATTTTCCCGGCCGAAGCCGTCCTCGGCAAGGGCGGCGTGCATCGTCTGGACGTATTTTCCCGTGTGCTGCAGGTCAATGTGGTGGGCACCTTCAACATGCTGCGCCTGGCGGCCGAGGCCATGAGCCAGGGAGATCCAAACGAGGAGGGCGAGCGCGGGGTAATCGTCAACACCGCGTCGGCGGCCGCCTTCGAGGGCCAGATCGGGCAGGCGGCCTACGCGGCTTCCAAGGGAAGCGTCGTCAGCATGACGCTGCCCGTTGCACGCGAACTTGCCCGCTTCGGCATCCGTGTCATGACCATCGCACCCGGAGTTTTCGGGACGCCAGCGTTGTTCGCGGTACCCAAGGAACTGCAGGAAGCGCTGATCAAGCCGATTCCGTTTCCGCCGCGCTTTGGCCGGCCGTCGGAATTTGCCCAGCTCGTGCGGCAGATTTTCGAGAACCCGATGCTGAATGGCGCCACCATCCGCCTCGACGCTGCCCTGCGAATGGGGCCGAAGTAGGCGGGGCGTTGCGCTCTGCCGCGCTCTCAGTGAGCGGCAGGCGCGTCCGGCGCGCCTGAAGGCGTGATGCTGAACGGCACGGCGGCGCCCGGATGGAGCCTGCCGCGCACCCAGCGCACCCAGGGTGACCCCCACACCTCGACGCGGGTGAACCCGGCGAGCGTTGCGCCGGTGGCGGCGTCGCGCAGCGGCTGGTCGAGCTGGAAGCGGTGCGAGTCGCCGTGCACGAGCAGCACCGGCCGGCCGAGGCGCTTGACCAGCGCTCGCAGCGAGGCGCGGAAATCGGCAAATCCGTCGTAGGCACCGGGCCGCTTCATCTTCAGCCAGCTTTCCTCGAAATCCGGGTTGGCATGGATGAGGATGACCAGGCCGGCAAGCCTGCGCTCGGCCACGCGCTGCTCGGCCTGCGCCAGCCAGTCGTTGACAGCGGCCATGCGCTGCCGGTACTCGTCGGTGACGGCGCGGCGGCCGCCGAGGTTGTTGTTGCCGCCCTGCACGCTGAGGGTGACGAACTGCACGCCACCGGCCTCCCAGCGCATGTGTTCGCGAAATTCCGCGTACTCGCCTGTTGGCCGCTCCACCGGTATGCGGCGGGCGCCGAGGCTTTCGCCGCCGGCGTGGAACAGCTCGCGGAACTTCGCCAGCCGCTCCATGGGCTGCATGCCGCCGCGGCGGCAGTCGGCCCAGTCGTTATCGCCGGGAATGATCACCACCGGGTGGCGGATGCGCTGCAGCTGGGCCTTGCGTGCCTCGAACCATTCGTCGGTGCAGGGCCCGCGGCCGCTGGTGATGTCGCCGACATGCACGACGAAGGCGAGCTCCTCGCGGTTGAGCTCGTCGATGAGGGCGTCGAGCCGCACCGCTTCTGCGGCGCTGTAGGGCGTGTCGCCCATGAGTCCGAAAGCGATGCCCTTGTCGACCGGGCGAGGCGGCGCCGCGGTGCAGCCGGCGAGCAGGGCCAGCGCGATCGGCAGCAGCACCAGGTTAAGAATGCATTTCATGACAAATTAAGGATAAAGTCTGCACTGAAATTACCATGATCAATGAATTACTGCCACGGCATCCGTACGCGGCTAGAGCTTCTTCAGGCGGTAGAGCAGGTCGAGCGCCTCGCGCGGGGTGAGTTCGTCCGGGTTCAGCTGGCCGAGCGCCTCGCGCAGCGGGTCGGCCTCGCCAGCGGCAGTACCGTGTGCATCCGGTGCCGCGCTGGCACCGGCGCCGGCGAAGAGGTCCTCCTGCCCGCCTTGCTTGAGGCTGGCGTCCTCGAGCATCTGCAGGTACCTGCGGGCATTCTTCAGCACCGTTTTCGGTACGCCGGCCAGCGCGGCCACCTGCAGGCCGTAGCTCTGGCTGGCGGGGCCTTCCTCGACCGCGTGCAGGAACACGATGCTGTCCCTGTGCTCGACGGCGTCGAGATGGATGTTGGCCGCCTCGCGGTAATCGACGGCAAGGCGCGTGAGCTCGAAGTAGTGCGTGGCGAAGAGGGCGTGGCAGCGGTTCTTCTCCAGCAGGTGGCGCGCGATGGCCCAGGCCAGCGCCAGCCCGTCGAAGGTCGAGGTGCCGCGGCCGACCTCGTCCATCAGCACCAGGCTGCGTTCGGTGGCGGCGTGCAGGATGTTGGCCGACTCGGTCATCTCGACCATGAAGGTCGAGCGGCCTCCGGCGAGGTCGTCGGCCGCGCCGATGCGCGTGAAGATCTGGTCCACCGGGCCGATGCGCGCGGCACGCGCCGGCACGAACGCGCCGACATGCGCGAGCAGCACGATGAGGGCCACCTGGCGCATGTAGGTGGACTTGCCGCCCATGTTGGGGCCGGTGATGAGCAGCAGCCTGCGCGCCGGGCCGAGCCGGCAGTCGTTGGCGATGAACTGCTCGATCTGGCCTTCCACCACCGGGTGGCGGCCGCCCTCGATGTCGAGGCCGGGCGCATCGTCGAAGCGCGGCCGGCAGTAGTTGCGCCGCGAGGCAACGCGGGCCAAGCAGGCCAGCACGTCGGCCTGTGCCAGCGCCCGCGCGATGGCCTGCAGGCGCGAGACGTGCCCGCCGAGCAGCTCCAGCAATTCGTCGTACAGCGTCTTCTCCAGCGCCAGCGCACGGTCGCTGGCCGACAGCGCCCTGTCCTCGAAGGCCTTCAGCTCCGGGGTGATATAGCGCTCGGCGTTCTTCAGCGTCTGGCGTCGGCGGTAGTCGTCGGGCACCCTGGCCGCATGCGCGTTGGTGATCTCGATGTAGTAGCCGTGGACACGGTTGTACTCGACCTTGAGGTT
>Ga0194132_10010944_pt1 | contig 11889 bp, 12 predicted proteins | sample TA2KigOf80mmetaG_FD_148612 | JGI IMG/M metagenome (GOLD analysis project Ga0194132, IMG submission 148612) | Freshwater microbial communities from Lake Tanganyika, Tanzania - TA2015054 Kigoma Offshore 80m | ecosystem: Environmental > Aquatic > Freshwater > Lake | place: Tanzania: Lake... | reverse complement strand
GAAGGTACATGCGGACGGGGTCGTCGATGATTTCGGAGTTGTCGAGCTCTTCTTCCCAGGCTGACTCCTCCTCGGCCTCCGCCTCCTCCTCGTCGAGCATGTCGGGGGTCGGCTCGGAGCTGTTTTTCTCGTCGTCGTCGTGGAGCGGGTCGGTGGCCTCGGCGCCGTCGATCTCGATGTCGCGCTGGCCCGGGAGGCCTATGCCGATCAGGTCGCGGGGCGCGGTCGCCTTCTCCACGAGACCGGATATGACCTCTTCACCCTCTTCGCCTTCCATGTTGTGTGTCGTGAATTTCATGATGTCCCTTTGCTATGTGATGTCCGGTTTTTATATCCGGCGGCATGGAGCAAGGATGCCCCCGTGCCGGGAGGCTGTTTTGGATTATGCCACAGGTTGTCTACACACGCTTCCCGTGCGCGCCTGCGCACAGCTTCACGCCTTTTGGGCGAAGAGTTCGGTTAGCCGTACTTGAGCCGGAGTGACCGCCGCCACCAACTCAGTCTCGGGCGCCTCGGAAGATGTGAGGTCGGCAAGCAACTCCTGCCAGTGCCTGACTTCGAGCCGCCAGAGGCACTCCTGCAACGCCTCCTCGCTCTCTTTCCTGTCCGCCGGCTCCAGCTCGGCGGATGCCAACTCGTCCACGCGGGCGTGCAACGAGGCGTCCAGCGCCTGTTTGAGCGAGTCAATTGTAGGACTTGCCAACCATGCGGTAAATACTTCTCTGTCCTCGCTTTTCGGGAAAAAGCGCGGGGAGAAGGTTGCCAGTAGCTCCATCTCCTTCAGCTCCGGCTTGTGGAGAAGCAGCGCCAGGACATAGGCATCCACCGGAAGCCTGCGGGTGGCGGCGACTTCCGGCGCGGCAGGCGCCGCATCGCGTCGCTGGTAGCGGGCGCGGGCAGCGCGGTCGCCCCCGCGCTGTTGCATCTGGCGGAGGATGGGCGTGAGCATATCCGGGCTGATTTTCAGCACCCGCGCCAGGTGGTCGCGGTACCGCGCCTGCTCGAACGGGTTCTCCGGCGTGGTGATGAGCGGGCCGAGGGTCTGCACGACCTGCGCCTTGCCTTCGTCGGTGGCGACGTCGTACTGCGCGGCGACGGCCGGGATGAGGTAGTCCATGAGGGGGACGGCCTGCGTGGTGAGCCGCTCCCACTCCTTGGGGTTGTCGCGGATAAGCTCGTCGGGGTCCTGGCCCTGCGGAAGGGCGGCGATGCGGAGCTTGATGGGGTCGCGGGTGTGGAGCCGTCCCAGCCGCGGGTGTACGCGGCTGACGGCGCGCAGCATCGGCTCCCACACGGCGATGAGGCCGCGGTCGGTCGCCATGCGTCCGGCGGCGTCGGGGTCGAGGGCGAGCACGAAGTTGTGCCCCAGCGCCTTGAGCGCTGTGACCTGGTTCTCGGTGAGGGCGGTGCCCATGGAGGCGACGACGTTGGTGAAGCCGTGCTGGTGGGCCGCGATGGCGTCCATGTATCCCTCGACGATAACGCCCGTGTCGCTGCCGCGGATGGAGTCGGCGGCCAGGTGCAGCGCGTAGAGGGTGCCGCGCTTGTCGAAGATGGGCGTGGCGGAGGTGTTGAGGTACTTGGGCTGGCCATCACCCATGATGCGCCCGCCGAAGCCCGCGATGCGGCCCTGGCGGTCGGCGATGGGGAACATCAGCCGCCCCCAGAAGAAGTCGCGGACGCGGCCGTCGTCTGCGCGGTGGAGCAGCCCGGCCTGCACCGCAGTGTCTTCGTCGAGGTTGTGGTCGGCCAGATAGGCTTTGAGGGACTGGCCGCCCTCGGGGCTGAGGCCCAGCTTGAAGGTGCGCCGCATCTCGTCGTTCACGCCGCGCTTGTCCAGGTACTTGCGTACGGCCTCGCCGGCGGGCGAAGCAAGGACGGCCTGGTAGTACGCCGCCGCCGCCTCGTTCACACGGAAGAGCGCGTCGGAGCGGCCCGGCGGCCCCTTCTGCTCCAGCGAGACGCCGGCCCGCCGCGCCAGGATGCGCAGCGCTTCCGAGAACTCGACCTTCTCGGTGCGCATGACGAACGAGAACACGTCGCCGCCCGTGGAGCACGCTCCAAAGCAGTGCCACGACTGGCGCTCGGGGTTGACGATGAACGAGGGGGTCTTTTCGGTATGGAACGGGCAGGGGGCCTTGAAGCTGCGCCCCGACTTCTTGAGCTGGACGTGGTCGGATACGACATCAACGATGTCCAGCCGTGCCTTGATGTCGTCGAGTACACCCATGAGTGCTCTCCCAGAATGGCGGGGTCATTGTAGCACCGGGAGAGTGGACCTAGCCTACTCCGTAGCACTCCAGAACACGGGGTTGGCGGCAACGATGCGGCTCGAGCCGGAGCGGTAGACGACGAACTTGGTGCGGTAGCGGTTCCCCAGGCCGTCGTCGCCCTCAAGCACAAGCACGTGTCCGTTCTGCAGCCCGGCGGCAGGGTACGAATCCACGATGCTCGGCGGCGTTACGGGCAGGGAGTTTGTGAGGCCCAGGCTGTCGCGGCAGGCGTTGACGGAGCCTCCGAGGCGGCAAAGGGCATCGAGGTTCCCGGCGGCGGCGTGGGCGACTGCGCGGTCAAGAAGGATGCGAGCCTCGATGCCGCTGACCGGCCGCGCCGGCGCCATGGCGGTCGTCTTGATAACAAGCGCCGCGACCACGAGGCCCAGCACCACCACGGCGGCAAGGCGCGGGGTGAACCTCTGGAAGTCGAGTGAAAGGAGGATGTTCCGGCGTATGGTCATCGGACGTTCACCTCGCAGTCGCCCATGCATCGGGACCTGGTAGAAACACCACTCCCCGCCCGGGTTGGCACGAAGCGGGGAGTGGCGGGTGTGCCCTGGAGGGGCGTGTCGGTAGTCTTAGTTCACGGCTGCCCAATACACCGGGTTCTCTATAAGGGTCTCCCCTGTCTTGGCGCGGAAGACCAGGAACTCGGTGCGATACTCGCGCCCCTGGCCGTCGATGCCCTTGATGACCAGCACGCGCGCGTCCTGGGTCGCATCGAGGCTGGCAAGCCGTGCGGCGGGCGGAACGAACGTCTCGACGACTTCAGGCTCCTGGGACGGGATGGAAGCCCACTCTCCGGCTGCGCTCCACCTGGCCTGGCAGGCCTCGGGCGACACAGTCTTGCCGCAGAGGCCGTTCAGGTCGTTGGCGGTCGCGTAGCGGGTCATTTCACCCAGGATGCTGCGGGCCTCGACCTGGCTGACGGGCCTGGCCGGACCGGAGGACGACCCGCCGCCACAGGCCGCGAACAGCACAAGGGTCAGCAGCGCGGCGGGGGCGATAAGCCACGTCCACCCGAGTTTTCTATGGTTTGCCAAAGGCATGATGTTCTTCCTCCCTTCTCACTTGTAGTACCTAGGGGTGACTACCGTTTGACCGACGCGACCACCGACGGCCCGCCCGTCTTGGATGACGCGCCGCGCTTGGACAGGTGGATGAGCCCGTTCCTGTCACGGTAGCCCTCGAACAGGATGGCGCCGGTATGCAGGGAGAGGTCGTCGTACCCCTTCACCTTGTTGCCGAACTTGGGAGTCTTGGCTGTGTCGTACAGGCGCACGTTGTCCACGGGAAGGCCGCCGAACGTGCTCTTCTTGGTGTAGCAGCGCCAGGTCGCAGGGAGCGGTGACTGCACCTGGAACTGGGATACCAGCACGCGGGCGATGTCCTCGGGAACGGTGTTGTTTACGGCTTCAGCTTTGGTCAGAAACGGGATGTTCATCGGACTCCTCCTTCTAGAGACCTATGCATGAATTCTCGAAAGCTACTTCTCATGTACGCAGAGACTCCTCACGGCTAACTATTCCTTCCATTTCCATGCCGTATGGCCCCAAAGCGGCAGTTCTGAGGTGCTGGCACTCTGCGTCCGACAAGGTGATATCCGCTGCCGCAGCGTTGGACTCCACCTGCTCCACGCTCTTGGCCCCCGGGATGGCAATGACGTTTGGGTCGTGAATCAGCCAGGCCAGCGCGATTTGCGCCGGTGTTACTCCGTGGGCACGTGCTACCGAGCACAACTCTTCGATGAAGGGGCCCCGGCGTTGCTGGTTCTGTACCGAAAAAAGCGCGTTGCGGGAACGTACACCTCGTGGCCGGGAACCAATGGCGTAGGCTGCCGTGAGTGCGCCTTGGGCTAGAGGGCTGTACGCGATAATCGCCCGGCCCTGGCGGCGGGCGTAAGGAACAAGGTCGTCCGCAGGCTTGGTCTTCAGCAGGTGAAATTCCACCTGGTTAGTGGTAACAGCCGTGCCCAACAGCTTCTCGGCCCGCTGCCACCGCCACAGCGAGAAGTTGCTCACCCCCACCTGCCGCACAAGCCCCTCCTCCATCAACTCTTTCATGCCCCTCATGGTCCATGAGAGCGGGATGAGAGGATTGGGCCAGTGTATCTGGTACAGGTCTATGGCCGAAACCCCCAGACGCTGGAGGCTACGATTTGCTGCTCGCTTGACACCAAGCCGGGTCAGGTGGTGTGGTGAAACCTTGGAGGCTATGAGCGCCTCGTCTCGACGGTCTCCAAGCGCATCGCTCAGCACCCGCTCTGAGTGGCCCCCTGCATACCACTCGGCTGTGTCAAATAGGTTGATGCCCAGCTCCAGGGCACGACGAACCATCTGGCGAGCCTCTTTCTCACCGTAGTCGCGGCCCCATCCATAGCTTACAGCGCCGAGCTGCCTGGTTCCCAGGCCTATAGCCGATGCTCGCCGGCCTCCGAGTTGCACGTACTTCAAGGCGCCTCCTGAACTTGCAGGGGGATGGCAGGTTCGAATCCCACCCCCGCGGCATAGAGACTCTGGGCTCGAAAGACCTCTGATGCTCCTCTAGCCGGATATGGTTAAAGCTAATGCTGAGACGCGTTACAATCCACTGAGAGACGGCGGACTACGCCGCTACCGTGGGGCCACCAACCCCGTTGGGGACCGGGTGCCGCCCAGTGAGGCGGACGCATCCCTGCGAATCCCGGTATCCGTCGAAGAGCACCACCCACTCGTGGCGGTCGAAGTCGCCGTACGCGCGTGCCTTGACCGGCATCCCCTGGGCCTTGCCGAGGTCGACGACACGGATAAAGTCGACCGGGGCGCCCCCAAGAAACCCCTTCTTCTCGAAACATCCCAGCCCGGCCAGCATGCGGCGCTGGAGGAAGAACCGGGTGCTGAGCACCTGGGCGACATCCTCGGGGAGGGTTGCTGTGACGTTGTCCTTTTGGAACGGGAGATTCATGGCGACTGTGTGGTATACCGGCCTTTCCGTGTCCGTTTCGCTCTCTCCGGGTCAGGTGGTGTGGTGAAACCGTTGTATCCACCCTAGAGGCGGGCAGTTAAAGGCCGGTCTGAGTAAGGTTAGAGTTCGGTTAGAAAAGTTGGCCCCGTTGCCGTTTTCACTTACACTCATGCCACAAGGGCCGGTTGTCGCTATGCGGCCTTCTATCCGCGCCGAGGTCTCGCCGAGTGAGTACAGCCTCCATCCTGGTTATCGAAGACGAGAGCAACATCGCCGACTTCATCGAGCGCGGCCTGTCCCAGGTCGGCTATCAGGTTCAGACTGCCCCGACCGGCATGGACGGACTGGCGTCCGCAGCCGCGGAGGAGCCCGACATCGTCATCCTCGACCTGATGCTGCCGGACGTTGATGGCTTCGAGGTCTGCCGTAGGCTGCGGGCTGCCGGCGACGTGGGCATCATCATGCTCACGGCACGGCAAGGCGTGGGCGACCGCGTGCGCGGACTCGAGGCGGGCGCGGACGACTATCTGCCGAAGCCGTTCGCATTCGAGGAACTGCTGGCGCGGGTGCGGTCGGTGTTGCGGCGTCGCGGCCGCGACGAAGCCGTCGTCCGGGTGGCGGACCTTGAGGTGGATACCACCCGGCGTTCGGTGCGCAGGGGAGAGCGTGAGATCGAGCTGACGAACCGGGAGTTCGAGCTGCTTGCCCTGCTTGCGCTGAACGTGGGGCGTCCCCTGCGCAGGGAGGTCATCCTTCAGAAAGTCTGGGGGTACGACTTCGAGGGCGAACAAGACCCCGTGAAGGTGTATGTGAACTACCTGCGCAAGAAACTGAATGCAGAAGGAGAGCCCGACCTCATCCAGGCGCTGCGGGGGTTCGGGTACATGCTCAAGGAACGCCGGTGAACTTCAGCCTGCGCCGCCGAATAATCATCTGGTACGCAGTGGCCATCCCCGGCCTGGTGTTGCTCATGGCGCTCGTGGCCCAACAGGTGATGCTGGCGGTGCTGCGGGTTAACCTGGACGATGTGCTGCAACTACGCACCGAAGATGTAGTGACGGTCATGCTCGCCGACCTGGGCAGGAATCGATACACCTACGCCGACGAGATTCAGTTCCTGACCGAGCAGGAGTTTTCCTCCGTCCCCCTCATCCTCCGTATCTTCGCGCCCAACGGCACGGCATTGGCCCAGTACGGAGACGTGCCAGACGCGGTGCGGTTGCGTCTGGACCAGCTCGTGCAGGGGCGCGCCCTGGAAGACTTGGCGCAGGGTGTGTTCGACACCGTGAGCATCCGCGGGGAGGAGTCGTTGCGGGTGTACACGGTGTCAGTGGACGACCCCGAGACGCTGCGGCTGCTGGCCATCGTGCAGACGGCTGAGAGCCTGTCAGCCATCACTGCGGCGCGGAGCCAGCTCTGGTGGTACAGCCTCGGGATAGGGCTCGTCGGCGGCCTGGTGGCGATGCTGGTCGGCGTGGTACTGCTTCAAAAAGGACTGGCGCCGCTCCAGGCAATCCTCCGCAGGGTCGAGGAGATGGGCGCCGAGGAGCTGGGGCACGGAATGCCCGAAGAGCCGAGGCCGCCTGAGTTGCAACGCCTGGCCGACAGCCTGAACCTGATGTGGGGGCGCATCGACACCGCGTTCAAGAAGAACCAGATGTTCGTGGCGACGGTGTCGCACGAGCTGCGCACTCCTCTGACGGTTTTGGAGGGGCAGATAGACGTGTTGCTCATGCAGCAGGGCCAGCGGGCCGAGGATAAGCAGAGCCTGCAAAAGATGTCGCGGGAAGTGCAGCGGCTGGTGCGGCTCAGCAACGACCTGCTGTTGAACGCTCAGTTGGAGACCGCACCCGAACTGAATCTGGAGCGCGTGGAGATGCACGAGCTGTTAGAGGAGGTGGTGGGTGACCTGTTCGTTGGGGAGGTAGACAGAGGGGTGAACTTCCCTTCACAAGACCCCGGGGTGGTGGAGGGCGATAGAGACCTGCTGAAGCGCATGGCGCTGAACATCGTGGACAACGCCATCAAGTTCACGTCAGACGGGGAAACCATCGAAATCAAAGCGGACAGGGTCGGGCCCTGGGTGGTTGTGAGCATCGCCGACACGGGAAGGGGAATACCCAGAGCCGAGCTTGCGAGAGTGATGGAGCCTTTTTACAGGGCCAACGGCACGAGCCACACGACTCCCGGCGCGGGACTCGGCCTGGCTATCGTGAAGCAAATCGTGGACCTGCACAAAGGCGAAATCGAGATTCTCAGTGAAGAGGATAAGGGCACGACCGTCCTTGTTCGGCTCCCCGCCGAACGCACCTAGTCAGTCCACCCCGCTGCGCAGCGGCGCGGCGATGCCCGGCTCCAGCGCCTCTGCCGTGCGCATGGCGTAGTGGTCGGTCATCCCCGATACGTAGTCCGCGACCGCACGCTCGTCCGCGCCGTGCGTCCGCCGGTACTCGTCCGGCACCTCTTCCGGATGGTCGAGATAGCGCCTGTACAGCAGGCGGACGATGGCCCGCGCCGCCTCGCCCTGTACCCCTTTGTCCTCGGGGATGTACACGTTCTCGAACATGTAGTCGCGCAGCGCGTTCACCGCGCTCCTGACGGCTGCCCCCATCGTGATGACGGGCCGCCCGCCCGCTGCGCCGTCCAGCCCACTGGCCGCCCAGGAGTTGTGAACGATGTCCGTCACCATGGTGTCCACACGCTGCGCGTGGCGCCGCCCCAGGACGTCCATGACCTCGCGCGGCAGGTCGGCCTCGCGCAGCACCCCCGCGCGGAACGCGTCCAGCAGGTCGTGGTTCAGGTACGCGACGGCGTCGGAGATGCGGACGATTTGCGCCTCCAGCGTGAGCCCCTCGGTCATCGACGGGTCGAGGAAGTCGCCCTTGGGCTTGGAGTGGTTGGCGATGCCGTGCCGCACCTCGTGCGTCAGGTTCAGCCCCGCGCCGTCCTTCTCGACGTGCTCCACGATGCGCAGGCTCTGTTTCGCGTGGTGGAAGCCGCCGGGGAGCAGCCTGTCCAACTCCGCCTCGCCGACGTGGCCGAAGGGCGTGTGGCCCAGGTCGTGGCCCAGGGCGATGGCCTCGGCCAGGTCCTCGTTGAGGTTGAGGGCGCGGGCGATGGTGCGGGCGATCTGCGACACCTCCAGCGTGTGGGTGAGCCGCGTGACGTAGTGGTCGCCGAGGGGGGCGATGAACACCTGCGTCTTGTGCTTGAGGCGGCGGAAGGCCTTGGAGTGGATGATGCGGTCGCGGTCGCGCTGGAAGCCGGTGCGCAGCGGCGACGGGTCCTCCGGCACGGCGCGCCCCGCACTCTCGCGCGACTTCGAGGCAAAGAGAGAAAGGGTGTCTTCGCGGTCTTCCAGCCGCTGGCGTATGGCGGTCTTCAGCATGACGGGGCCATTGTAGCGAGGTGAGGGCGGGTTGTCAGGCACGGTATCCTATAGCTAGCCCTGCGCTGTGTTTATCGACAGGAAAGGCGAGGTAAGTGTGCGAAGTGGTGCCGAGAGGGCAGAATAGATTGGTGGGTCTCGGCTGGCTGAAGCGTTCTATAGGCACGTGGACTGCGGTCTTCGTAGCTGTCGTACTCGCCTGGTTTTCTCCGCTTGATGTTATGCCTTTTGCAATTCGAGTGCGCGTTGACTCAAGTATGGAGATGTATATTTCTCTGGCATTAGCGCTTGGTGTCGGAGGTATTGGAGCACTGATTGACCACCGGACATCGAGAAACATAGCCTCGTCGCACAGCAAGAAGTTTTTCCTTATGCGCGGTGTCCTGTTGGCCGCGGGGGCCTACGTTTTCTCCCTCGTGGTGGGTTCAATCGTAATAACGTTCCTCATCTTCGGAGATTACATCTTGGATCCTGCTCCCTAGGAACACTGAGGAGCATGTTAGGGGAGCCAGATGATAATTCAAACCACCGAAGCTATCGGCGCTCTGCTCTGAAGACTCCCCTAGTGCTCCATCACCGTGCCGCCGTTGATGTTGATGGACTGGCCGGTGATCCATGAAGAAGCCTCCGAGCAGAGGAAGCCGATGAGCTCGGCGATCTCCTCGTCGGTGCCGTTGCGGCGCAGCGCCGAACCGGCGGCGATGGCGTCCATATCCTTGCGGCTCAGCACGTCCATCCGCGCCGTCTCCACCGCGCCGGGGCACACGCAGTTGACGTTGATGCCTTGCGGCCCCAGCTCACGGGCCAGCGACTGGGTCATGCCTACCAGGGCGAAGTTGCCCGCGTTGTAGGCGAGCGTGTTGGGCGAACCGGCCTTGCCCGCCGTGGACGAGATGTTCACGATTCTGGCGCCTTTGGGGTTCTTGAGCGCGCCGACGAACGCCTGCGTCATCAGGAACGTGCCGGTGATCTTGATATCAACGACGCGTTGGAAGACGGCCGGGTCAACCTTCAGCAACGGCAGCCTGTCCTCGCCGCGCGCGAAGGCGGCGTTATTTACCAGGATGTCCACCCGCCCGAACTCCTTGACGACCTGGCCCATCATCTTTTGCACGGCGGCGCGGTCAGTGATGTCCACCACGACGGGGAGCGCCCTGCGCCCCTTGGCACGCACCTGCTCGGCCGTGCTCTCGATGTCCTTCCAGCCCGCAGCCTTCTCGTCGGGCGGGTAGCTCTCCGGCTTGCGTCCCGTGCCGGTGACGACGACGTCCGCGCCCATCTCGGCGAGCTTCACGGCGGCGGCGCGCCCGATGCCGCGCAGGCGTCCGGCCCCGGTCACGATGGCGACTTTTCCGTCCAGTTCAGGCATGGCGAAATCTCCTTAAATACAGGGTTCGGGGGTTCAGGGTTCACCCCCACCCTCGCCCTCCCCCCTCAAAGGGGGAGGGGATACTGTAAGTGTTCGATATCTCCTCAAAGGCAACGGCTGTGTAGGCGGTGCCTAGTCTAGTCCAGAGGGCGCGGCGATGCTAGAGGCTCGGCGCTCGCGTGTGCCAGTCCGTCGCGCTCTGGTATGCGTGCGCCGCGCGGAACAGCGTCTCTTCCGCCAGCGGCCTGGCGATGAGCTGCAGGCCCACCGGCAGCCCGTCCGAAAACCCGCCCGGTATCGAGATGGCGGGCAGGCCCGCGATGTTCACCGGGATGGTGAACACGTCGTTGAGGTACATCTGTATCGGGTCGTCCGTCTTGGCGCCCAGCCTGAACGCAACCGACGGCGACGTGGGGGTCACCAGCGCATCGAACTTCTGGAACGCCTCGTCGAACTCGCGCCGGATGAGCGTCCGCACCTTCTGCGCCCGCAGATAGTAGGCGTCGTAGAAGCCCGCCGACAGCGCGTAGGTGCCCAGCATGATGCGGCGCTTCACCTCCGGCCCGAACCCCTGCTGCTTCGTCCGCTCCATCGCCTCGAACATCGTCGGCGCATCAGCCGAGAAGCCGTACTTCACCCCGTCGTACCGCGCCAGGTTGGCCGACGCCTCCGACGGCGCCAGGATGTAGTACACGGCGAGGGCGTACTCCGAGGTCGGCAGCGATGTCTCCGACACCTTCGCGCCCAGGCCTTCCAGCGTCTTGATGGCTTCCCCCACCGCCTTCTCGACGCCCGGCTCCATGCCCTCGACGAAGTACTCCTTCGGCACGCCGATGCGCATCCCCCCGACGCCCTGCCCCAGCGACCGCGCGTAGTCCGGCACAGGCGCGTCGATGGACGTCGAGTCGTTTGCGTCGTGGCCCGCGATGGCGCGCAGAACGATGGCGGCGTCCTCGACGTCGCGGGTCATCGGCCCTATCTGGTCCAGTGACGACGCGAACGCCACCAGCCCGTAGCGGCTCACGCGGCCGTAGGTGGGCTTGAGGCCCACGATGCCGCACAGGGCGGCGGGCTGGCGGATGCTGCCGCCGGTGTCGGAGCCGAGCGCGAACAGGCACTCGCGCGCGGCGACCGCCGCGGCGGGGCCGCCGCTGGAGCCGCCGGGGACGCGGTCGAGGCCCCATGGGTTTTTGGTCGGGTTGAACGCGGAGTTCTCCGTCGAAGACCCCATGGCGAACTCGTCCAGGTTCCCCTTCCCCAGCAGCACCCCGCCCTGCGCGGAAATCTTCTTCCAGACGGTGGCATCGTAAGGCGGGACGAAGTTCTCCAGCATCTTCGACGAGCAGGTCGTGTGCACGCCGCGCGTCGAGAGGTTGTCCTTGAGCTGGAGCGGGATGCCGGTGAGCGGCGCGGCGTCACCCGCTGCGATGCGCTTGTCGGCGGCTTTCGCCTGCTCCAGCGCCAGGTCGACAGTGACGGTGACGTAGGCGGCAACTCTCGATTCGACGGCCTCGATGCGGTCGAGGTGCGCCCGCGTAAGCTCCACGGACGAGAACTTTTTCGAGTCGAGGAGCTTGCGCGCCCCGTGGATGGTCAGCGACGTGAGTTCGGTGTCCGGCATGACGGGCCGCGTGTCCCCCTCGGTGGATTCGGCGGCTGGTCAGGGGCCAGCGGCCGTCCCCAGGGAGGGCTTCTTGGTCGCCAGGGGCCGCCGCGCCTTTCCGCCGCCGGATGTAAGCGATACCTGGGAGGATACCACGTGCTGGCCCCCAAGTTCAGGGGTGCGGTCGGCCCGCGAGACGAGTTCGGCATACTTCCCCAGCATCCGCTCGTACTGCGCGTGGTAGAACTCCGGCAGCGGCGCGGGCCCGCCCTCGTGGAACGCGCGCACCTGCCGGTCGGTCTTCAGCGCG
>Ga0194132_10010940_pt1 | contig 11893 bp, 10 predicted proteins | sample TA2KigOf80mmetaG_FD_148612 | JGI IMG/M metagenome (GOLD analysis project Ga0194132, IMG submission 148612) | Freshwater microbial communities from Lake Tanganyika, Tanzania - TA2015054 Kigoma Offshore 80m | ecosystem: Environmental > Aquatic > Freshwater > Lake | place: Tanzania: Lake... | reverse complement strand
AGTGTTGACATATCGGCGGGTGAACTTACGGTCTTCGAGCAATATCAGGCAGCCATCGCCGCAGCGGAGCGCACGATCTACATCGAGAACCAGGCCCTCGGTTGCCCTCATACGATTAAAGCAATGTACCAGGCACTCGGTCGCGGCGTCGATGTCACGGTACTCACGCCCTCGATCGCCAATGAGTTCATGAAGGTCGCCCGTAAGGACCCCCGCTCCAAACAGTTCTTCGAGCGGTTCGAAGCGCTTGGCGACTATCCGAACTATGCCCTCATGGGCATCGGTTCGCCGGATGCCGGTGGCAAGTTGCGCGATATCTATGTACACGCAAAGGCGGCGGTTATCGACGATGCTTGGGTAACGATCGGTTCGTGCAACGTCGGCGCACGTTCGTTTTTCGGCGACACATAACTGAACGTAAAGTTTTGGGCACCTGAAGTTGCGCGTCAGTTCCGGATTGATCTTCTGAGCGAACACATCGAGATCGATACCGCGCAACTGGATGATCGCGCCGCGTTCGCCCTATATCGCTCGCAGGCGAGATTGAACGCCGACAAACGCGCGCGCGGAGAGCGGCTTGATGGCATCGCCTTTGCGATGGATCCGAGGACGTAAGCCACATGAATCAGGAGCCCGACGTATCTGAGGCGCCAACATCGTGAGATTCGTCATCTGTGGCGCAGGTGGTGTCGGCGGTTGCATCGGTGCGGATCTGCACAAGACAGGCCACTCGGTCACGCTGATCGCGCGTGGAGATCACTACCGGGCACTACGGACTCGGGGGCTGTGGATCATCCGTGTGCACGGCGAGGACCAACTACATATACCAGTCGTCGACCATCCCCGACATATTCAGTGGCAAGGTGATGAAGTGGTTCTTCTGACGATGAAATCCCAGCACACATCAGATGCGCTCACGCAGCTTTGTGCCGTGAACCCGGGGCCATCGTCGTCTGCGCCCAGAATGGGGTGAAGAACGAACGTTTGGCAAAAGTGCACTTCAACAGCGTGATCGCAATGCTCGTCATCCTACCCGCATTGCACACTGAACCCGGCGAGGTGGTGACACACGAACTCAACAAAGACGGCATTCTCGATTGTGGCCTGTACCCAAGCGGGATCAATGACACCGTTGTTGAACTGGCAGCGTCCCTGGAAACCGCGGGATACAGCGCGCAGCCCACCTCAACCCCGATGCGCTGGAAACACGCCAAGCTGCTTTCAAACCTTGTGAACGCCGCCCAGGCGCTCATTGGCGATGTGCCTGAACTCGGCGTCATCGCCAAAGCGATGCGCGCCGAAGGCGAAGCCGTACTGCGGGCCAAGGCCATCGATTTCGCCACGCAGCAGGAAGAGAAAGACCGCAATCAGGGCCACTTCGCCATGGGCGACATCAAGGGCTATCCAAGGCTCGGTGGTTCAACCTGGCAGAGCATGACGAGAGGAACCGGGAACGTCGAAACCGAGTGGCTCAACGGCGAGATCGTGCGTCTCGGCCGAGAGGCCGGTGTTGCCACGCCGATCAACACCGGCTTGGTGTCCCTGATGAACGAAGCGCTTGAGGTGCGCATGCCAGCGGGGAGTTATGGCACGGCAGCGTTGCTCGCGAAGCTCGGTCTATGAACCAGACGTAACGCAGACAACACTGCTAACCTGACTTGCCTCAGGCTCTGGGGGCTCGTCTCTGGTTGGGCTCCTCCGCTTTGAATCCTCCGCCACCGTTGTAAGATCACCCCACAACTCGCCGAGGAATGGGAACCACGATGAGCCGGCTCGTTTTCCGTAACACACTTCTGCTGGATGGACTACATCCGGGCCAAAGCGAAACCAGCGTGGTCGTCGAGGGTGAGCGCATCTGCTCGGTGACCCGCGGCCACATCGATGCCCACCCAAACGACACCGTCATCGATCTCAAGGGCAAGACCTTGATGCCCGGCATGGTCAGCGGCCACTTTCACGCCGCCTACAGCATGGGCGGCGCCAACAAGATCGCGATGAGTGCTTCAGCCACCCAGCAGGCGCTGTGGGCGCTCGGTAACGTGCAGACGGCGCTGCGAGCGGGCTATACCAGCGTCGTTGGCGCCGGTACGTTCCATGACATCGACGGGCGCCTTGCCGAAGCGCTCGATGCCGGCGTCGTGACTGGAGCCCGGCTGATCCCGTCGAGTCGGGCATTGTCGCCGAAGACCGGCCCGGATGAGTCCGGCGAAGGTTCCCCTTGGGTGAAGTGTTGGGGACCTGATGAGTTCAGAAATGCGGCGATCAGCGAAATCTCCCGCGGCGCACGCATCGTCAAACTGTTCGCCGCCGAAGGGCATGCCATGCGCAGCTGCCGCGAGATGACCTTTGAAGAACTGAAGGCTGCGACCGATGCCGCCCACGAGCATGGAGCGCGAACACGTGCTCACGTCTGCGGGCGCGATCCGATCCTCAAATGCATCCGCGCCGGCGTCGACATCATCGACCATGGCGACTGGATGGACGACGAATGCGTCGATGCTTTGCTCAGACACGGCAACTTTGTGTTGCCAAGCATGTACTCGCCGTTTCTTGCAGCAAAAGATCCAAACCTCGACGGTTCCGGATTTCACGACAAGGGAGACTTCGAATACATGCAGCAGGAAGTGCCGATTGCCAATGCACGTGGGGTGAAGTTCGTACCCGGTGACGACTACGGCTTCTTCGACATGTTGCCGCACGGCGCCTATTCGGGCGAGCTCGCCTGTTATGTCGACGCGGTAGGCATAAGCGCCCTCGATGTCATCCGCTGGGCAACGGCGCACGGCGGCGAGATGACCGGCATCAAGGATCTCGGCACCCTCGAAGCCGGCAAGATTGCCGACATGGTGATCGTTGATGGCGATCCGTCAGCGGACATCCACATCCTTTCGAAGCCGGAACGGATACTCGCCGTCTTCAAGGGCGGAGCGCTGGTCAGCGGAGCATTGCCATGAACGACTTCGTACGCCACCCGCTCGCGATGGACGGCAAGGACCCCTCAAACCTCCGTGGCGACCCGATTGACGGTGAGCGATATTTCTCGCGCGAATTCATGGAGCAGGAATGGCAGAAGGTCTGGATAAAGATCTGGCTGCTCGCAGGCCGCGAACAACAACTGGCGGAACCGGGCGACTTCATCGTGCACAACCTTATGCACGAGTCCGTGATCATCGCGAGGCAGACTGACGGCTCGCTCAAGGGGTACTACAACGTGTGCCCACACCGCTCGCAGCGGCTCGCCTGGCAGGACAACTCGCAGCAGCAGTTCACCTGCCCCTACCATGGCTGGGTATGGGGGCTCGATGGGCTGCTCAAGGACTGCCCTGATCGCGGCGACTTTCCGCAAGGGGATCCCGTTGGCAAGCTCAGACTCTCCGAAGTGCGTGTGGACACCTGGGCTGGGCTCGTCTGGTACACCATGGACGATGAGGCACCGGAGCTGCTCGACTACCTCTCGCCCACCCCAGAGCTCTACGAGAACCACCAGCTCGAAAAAACCGTGCGTGTCAGTTGGCTGCGGGTCGCGCTGAACACCAACTGGAAGTTCTGGTCGGACAACTTCAATGAGTCGTACCACACCCGCACGGTTCACCCCCAGGTACCGGCCGTCATTGATCAGGACCACTTCACCTCGCGTTTCGAGATGTTCCCCATGGGCCACAACCGCATCACCCAGATGGGGCGGCCTTCACTGCGGGATCGTCTGCCCGAAGGTACGCCGCACCCCTTTGATGCGACCCTGCGTGCATGGGATATCGATCCTGAGGCCTACCCGGACTATGAAATCAAGGTCATGCAGGGTTGGCGTGATCTGAAAGCTTCGAAAAAACGCCTGTGGAAGGAAAAGGGATTCCTGCACTACGAACATCTCGATGACGAAGACCTCACCGAGAGCCCCTTTCAGGTGCTGTTCCCCAACGTGGCGATCGCGCCTTCTGCAGACTCTTTTCTCGTGTGGCGATGGGAGCCACACCCGACTGACCCTGAAAAGTGCTTCTTCGATCAGTGGGTGATGGCCTATCCCATAGAAGGACAATCGGAATTCGTTCATCGAACGGCTACGAATCTGGTGCGGCTGGAAGAAGCGGAACTCGACTTCCGCGATTACGCGAACGGCGCCGACGTGCAGCAGTACGCCGATCAGGTCGTATTCCAGGATTGGCAACTCACCCCGGGCCAAACGGCAGGCTGGCGCTCGCGGGGTTATCGTGACCCCTACTTCGCCGCCCAGGAAACCCGCATCCGCCGGTTCCATGAGGTGCTGAACGACTACATCGCGGAAAATCCGCCCGGGCGTTCTCGCTGAACCTGCTCTCCGACCAATACTCCGCGAGGTGATCGGAATGAACAGAACAAGTGAACTGCAAGGTCAGGTCGCGGTGATTACCGGCAGTGCGGTGGGCATCGGACGTGGTGTTGCACTCGGCTTGGCCGCGCGGGGCATGAGTATTGTTGGGCTCGACGTTGACATCGTCGGCAACGACGAGACCGCAAGGCAGGTTCGTGCACTCGGCAATCATTTTATGGACGTGCACTGCGATCTCGGCGATCCAACTGCGATTGCTCGGGCGTTTGCTGCAGTGGACGCCCGCTTTGGTCGTGTAGATGTCCTTCTCAACAACGCTGCCTTGTGGCTCGACTGTTCGCTGACGGGCGGGAGCTTTGAATCGCAGTCAGTGAACTTCCTGCGTTCGATGAATGCCTGCGCCATGGGCAGCTACTACTGTGCGCTTGCGGCAACACCGCTCCTCAGAAAACATGGCGGTGACATCATCAACATCATCACTGAGCACATCAAGGAAGGTCACTACATCACCGGCCGACCGGCTACCGGTTATGACTGTGCGAAGTTTTCCCAGTGGCGGCTGACCGAAAGCTGGGCGATAGAACTCGCGCCTCTCGGGATCCGTGTAAACGCGCTCTGCTTCGGCGCTACGGATACGCCGATGCTTCGTGCAGCCGCGCCGCACATTGCAGACAAGGCCATGCAACCCGCAGACCTAGCCCAGGCCGTCTACAACGTAATTTCCCACGGTCCAGGCGGGCCGACGGGGCAGACGTACCTCTTCGGCACGTCAGGCTCACCCCGTGAGGCAAGCGTCAGACAGATTGAGGCACTGGGGCCCTGACGGTTGAATTCAGGGGATACGTCAGGCTTTTTCGAAGGTCAGATTCAGCTCCAGTACGCCGAGCATGATACCGGGCTGATGCAGGAAACGATTGTCCGGTGCGTAGGCAAACGACTTCACCCGATCAAACAACGCCGCCCAGCCTATCATCTGTTCGAGCCGCGACAGCGATGCTCCGGGACACACACGTGCTCCCTGCGAGAACGTCAGATGACGTGTGCCTGCCTTGCGGTCGAGCCGCAGTTCCAAGGGACACTCCCACTCATCCGGATCGAGGTTGGCCGAAGCCCAGCGCAGATGCAGCCATGAACCTTTCGGCACTCTCACGCCGTGGAAGACTTCGTCACGACTGGTGATGCGCGTCGACAGCCCCTGGGTTGGTGCACGCAGACGCATGCCTTCTTCGGTAAATGCTCGCAGCTTCGAGCGATCAGCACGGATCTGATCCCATACCCCTTCGCGTTCGATGAGCAGTTGCATTTGTTCCGCCAGTGCGTACTGGGTGGTTTCTAGTCCACCGATGACCATGGCGTAAACAATGCCGTTGATTTCAAGATCCGTTAGGCGCCGTGCCAGGGGCGAATACTCAACCTCGGTCAGGAACGAAATCATGTCGTCCTGCGGCCGCGCCCGTTTCTCACGGATCAATGCAGCGGTGTAATCGCGAAACTCACCCAACACCTTGAATTGATCGGTAGCCTCTTCAGTGGTGAGTTGGCTGTTGTGGCGGCTGCCGTACACAAAGGGTTTCACACAACCATCGCCGTAGTACTTGAGCAGCTTCAGATCCGAAATCGGCCAACCGAGGATGTTCGCCATCACCCGCTGCGGCAACGCCTGCGCATATTCAGATACAAACTCGACGGTACCGCGATCGATCCACTGATTCACCAACCAGTTCGCTTCGCGGCGGATCATGGGTTCATTGCGGGAAGCGCCGGGGCCAACCCAAGGGTCGGTCAGCTCCTGCCGGTGAGATCGCCACATATCCGGATTAGGTCGCAGTGTCACCATTGAACCGGCAATCGTCGTAATCCCCGGGATCGTGAAAGGATCACCACCGCGTTCGATGAGCTTTTTGAGTGCAATGCTGCCGACCACGGGGAAACGTTCTTCGTCCCGCACCACCATGGCGATGTCTTTGTGTTTGCTCAGGATGAACGCATCTGTATCGGGCTCATACCCTTCGCCCGGAATGCGGTGTACCGGCGCTTCGGCATGAAGGATGTCGTAAGCCGCGTACCAGTATTCCTGCGCACCCGTTGAAAACAGGTCCACGTCCTTAAGCGCATGCGGGCAGCCTGCGGCGCCGCTCGAGTATTCGGTGTTTTGATTCATCGGTGCCTCTCCTGACCTCAACATCCAGTTTCGTACCAGCGCGCAGTAGCCGCAACAATTAATGGGTGAGAACGCGGCGAGTTCGTTATCCCAATAGCGCTGGCGTCAGGGCAACGTAAGTTTCAACTCACTCTGCTTTTTTCAGATTTGCTGTGAGCGGGTATAGCAGCTGACCCCAGACCGTTGTCGGCAGTTTTTTCGTCGTTCCGTACTCCGCTGGCCAGCGCTCATCGGGTACGTGATAGGTCCCGAACAACCAGTCGAAGATGACAGTGTGTGCCGCATAGTTGGTGTCGATGGCCGGCTTCTCTGACGAGTGATGCCAGTGGTGGAACTGCGGCATCACGAGGACATAACGCAGCGGGCCGAAAGAGAAATTCACGTTGCAGTGGATGAGTACGGCCTGCAGCGCGGCAAAGGTCACATAGATGTCGAGTGCCGCCTTGTCAGGGCCGAGTAGGTACAGCGGCACCATGACCATCGCACGTTCGGAAAAAACCTGGAGGAAGTGACCGCGAGAGCCCGCCAGCCAGTCGAGGTTCTCCACCGAATGATGCACGGCATGGATCGGCCACAGTGGCCTCACCTCGTGATAGAGCCGATGCTCCCAATACAGAACGAAGTCCGCCGCGAGGATGATGAGGCCCACCTGTACGAGCAATGGCAACGACTGCACTGCGGCTTGCACATCAGGGCTCACCGCCCAATGAAAGTGGGTGGTGTGGTAGTTGGCGAGCAGGAGAATCGCCGAGATCGCCAGGTGGTTGAAACAGAAATAGTAGAGATCGAGCCTCCACTCAGGCCGCAGGATCACCTGCTCCCGATGTCTCGGAAACAGCTTTTCGAGGGATGTGAAAATCAACACCGAACCAAGGAAAGTGAGGATCAACCAGTCCACCCCCAGAGACAGTGGCTTCGGTTCGACCGGTCCGACATGGATCGTGTAGCCACCGAGCGCGAAGGCAATGGCGATCAGTACCAGCCCCGTGATGCCGAACCACTTCTTCCTGTAGAGCACGAGAGAAACCACACTAAGGAAGATCGAAGAATACATCGCGTACTTCAAGAGCTTCTGCAGCTCGGAAGCATCGTAGACCTGGCGCAGCTCTGTCGTCGTCAGATAAGACGGAAAGAGGTAGGCAAGTACCGCGAGCAGACACATCGCGCTCAGGAACACCGCGCTGTAGCCGCTGATGCGTCCTTCGCCGAAACGCAGGGCGCGCCTGGGATCAGGCGCTACGTCGCGGTCGCGGTATTGGTACGGCTCGTTCACAGTCGAAACTCCTTTGACCGGCTACATCGGAACGAGATAAGAAGAACGAAAAATGCCGGCCAGCATATCAACTTCACCGGAATCCTTGCTTCTCCGATGTATCGGATCAGTCGCCGTCACCGATACGCATCAGCTTGGATCGAATAAAGCTCGGCATACTGGCCACCCTTCTGCATCAGGGATTCATGATCACCCACCTCAGCCACCCGGGCACTATCCATGACGACGATGAGGTCTGCCATGCGCACGGTACTGAACCTGTGTGAAACCAAAACGGTGATCGTCCCTTCACCCGCACCGGATCGCGCACTGGCGGCATACCGTTCGAACAGCGCATGTTCGGTTTCTGCATCCAATGCTGCCGTCAGCTCATCGAGCACCAGCACGAGTGGCTGCGAGCGTATAAATCCACCGGCGAGCGCGAGCTTCTGCCATTGCCCGATGCTGAGATCCACGCCTTCAGGCCAGATGGAGCCGAGCTAGGTCTGCAATCTAGCCGTCAGCCCTTGCACCACATCATCCGCTCCGGCACGTTGCACCGCGCGCTCCGCCGCTGGCTGGTCATCGATGTGGTTGAGATCCCCGACACCCACACTCTGCTGCGCCGGGAACTCAAATCGGAAAAAGTCCTGGAACGCGCCTGCGATCCGCTGCCGCCAGTCTTCCGCTGAAACATCAGCAAGGTTCACACCATCCACACGGATGTTGCCGCTGTTCGGCTGGTACATGCGACACAGGAGTTTGATCAACGTGCTCTTGCCGGCACCGTTTTCACCGACGATGGCAATCACGGCGCCTGCGGGCAACGTCAGCGAAATGTCATCGAGCACTTTGCGGGTGCTGCCGGGATAGGTGAAGGACACGTGGTTGAAGACGATGCCGTGCTCAAGTTTTTTCGGCACCCTGGCGCTGACGCTCTGGTTCACTTGAGCCGCATAGTCCTCGAGCCAGGCCATGCGTTTTGAACCATCCATCCAGATGCCGCGCAGAAAACCGATCTCGCCTACGGTTGCACCGATGTAGGCGGAGAGACGTGCTCCGGCTGCAAGCACCAGCAACACGGCACCGGGTGACCCTTCGAGGCTGACGGCGACAAACACCACCGCGCCCACATAACCGGCCGCAAACACGGACCACGCCAGTGTGTTCCACAGCGCCGTTGAGATACGGGCGGCTTCGACGGGACGGAAGTACGACTCCCAGGCCGCGCGGCGCCGTGCGACGAGTTGCTCGCCAATGCCCGTGACACGCACTTCTTTGCCCGGTGCCTGCGTTGTCGCCGTGGTGAAGAGGTGGCGCGCCAGTCGGTTAAAAGGTGCGCCGCGTTCTTCCGTGGCGCGTTCGATGGCCGGCCGCCACGTTGCCGTGAGCACGGTCGGAATCGCAAACGCAGCCAGCAGAACCAACGCCGGGTGGATCGACACCAGCAGGGCGATGGTCACTCCGAGCCGCAACACCCAGCCACAGGTGGAGAAGAGCGACATGTACATATGATCGAGCACAAACACCTGATCACGCAGCACGGAGAGCCGATCCAGCATTTCCGGCCGCTCCTGATGCGCAACCGTCGCCACCGTGGCTTGCAGGCGCGCCACGTGGGATTCGAGTGCAATCGTCACGCGGTCACGGAAACGCCGTTGGGTTCGTTCACTGATGACTTTCAGGAACCAGGTTGCAGCGGCGGAAATCGCGAGGCCGGCTGCAGCGATCATGACCAGGGTTTTGTCCCCACCAAGCAGGCCATCGGCAATGAATTTGAGCCAGAGGGCAATCAGAGCATCTGGCAACGCGGACAAAAGTGACAGAAGAAACGCGATGCTGATCAGCCAGGGTTCCGCCTGGTAGCCGCGTTTCATCGCCCGCCACATGGACGGCCATGCGGCCGGCAGATCACCGATGGGTTGTGATGGAACGTCCTGGTCTGGAGTTGCCGCTACGCTGGCTGAGGACATCAACACTCTCCTCTTGCGAATTGGCCGCATCCTCCACAAACCGCGCCGCCTGCAGCGTGAACATCGTGCAGTAGCGGCCACCCAATGCCATCAGCTCATCGTGTGTGCCCAGCTCGATCACCCGCCCTTCTTCGAGCACACAGATCCGGTCGGCCTGGCGCACCGTCGAAAAACGGTGGGAGATGAGGATCGTGGTGCAGTGACGTGTGGCCGCGAGAACCCGCGAGAAAATTTCCGCTTCACCACGTACGTCGAGCTGCGCCGTCGGTTCATCCAGCAATACCACCGTCGCTCCACGCTGCACGGCGCACAACGCTCGCGCCAGCGCGACACGTTGCCATTGTCCGCCGGAGAGGTCGGTACCACCCGCATAAGCCTTGGAGAGCGGTGTATCGAGCGCCGCCAGATGAGTCGCGCCCGCTTGATTGAGGGCAGCAAGAATCTGCTCATCGCTCGCATCACCGGCGGGGGCCACGTTATCGCGCAGTGACCATTCGAAACGCACAAAATCCTGGAAGACCGCAGTCAACCGCTGCCGCCAGGACGCGGGTGGCAGATCACGAAGGTCGATGCCATCGACTTCGATTGATCCGCCAGACGGGTCATACAAACGACACAGCAGTTTGGCGAGTGTGGTTTTGCCGGCGCCGTTCTGCCCGACGATGGCGAGGGAACTTCCTGCGGGGATCGTCAGGTCAAACGCCTCTAACACCGGATGCGGCGCGTTCGGGTATTGAAAGCTCACGTTTCGAAAGCGGATTTCACGCGCGGGGCCCGGAACTTCAGCCAACTTGCCGGTCGCGGCGGAAAGTGCTCCTCCCCGGGCCATGGTCTGCTGCAAGCGATGCATCGCCACCACGGGCATGGCCGCACCATCCAACGCCCACGAAAGGCCACCGAACGCGATCATGCTGGTGCTGACCGCAGCACTTGCAAAGGTGACGACTTCGCCAAGGCTGAATTCACCGTTCAGCGCCGACTGGGCCAGCAGCGCAAAGACCAGCAGGTTGGCGCCGATGATGAGCAGAAGGCTCCAGACAACCGGTTTCTGTCGCAGACGCGTGGCTTCCCAACGCAGATCGTGCAAGCGTCTGCGGCGCGCCGCAAACCGTTCCACGATCCAGTGGCCGAGACCGAAGAGGCGCAGTTCCTTGGCGGCCGGCGGATCCACGGCAATGCGGTAGCTGTAATCCGCATGCCGCTGCGCTTCCCGCACCTCATCGGTGTTTCTGTCTTTCCAGATCGCACTTTCACGCAGCAGCCAATGGGTCGAGAGCCAGGTGCCGGCGAGCACTACGGCAGCAAGCGGGGAATAGAACGCCACCACGATCGTAGCGGCGACGCCGCCGACAAATTCCACGAGGCCCGCTGCAATGAAGTCCATGGAAACTGAAAGGGGTAGCCCGGTGATGCCGAGATCAAAATCGCGGGCCATGCCCAGATCTGTGGTGAGGGCGGGGTCTTCCAGGTGACCGATGCCCGGCGGGGTGACACACAGCCGGGTTAACTGGTCATAGAGCCAGGCCGCGGTGCGGCTGCCGAGGTTCTTGCCGACAACCTGATGCAGGGGCGAGAGAGTCTGCAGACCGACGAACACAAATGCCATGGCCGTTAACGGTCCGGCCAGTGATCCACCCTCCTGTACTGCAGCGACAAGAACGCCCATCACGACTGCGAATGCAGCGGGTAACAGGCCGCGCAACACCAGCAAGATCCACCAGAACGTTGCAAGCATCGGCGCCGCACGCGGCAATAACGCGGCGAACTGCCATTCAGGACGGCCTGGCATCGTGATTCCCCCCCTGAATCAATCAATACGCCCATCACACGACTGCAACAGCTCCCTGTCCTGTCAATTCACTCAACTCCGCAAGACGTTGACTCTGACTGCCAGAGAACGCCTTACTGCACGCATGGAACAACCGATGCACAAAAACGAGCTTAAGCAAAACTCGACTCTGGTGGCTGGTCTGATCGCCGTCCAGTTCCCGCAATATTCAGAACTGCCTCTGCAACCCTTGGCCGCTTCTGGTTCGAGCAACCGGCTCTATCGTCTGGGCAATGATCTGCTGGTCCGGCTGCCAACTCAGCCCGGTGGTGGTGCTTCCATCATCAAGGAGCAGGCTTGGCAGCCGGTTCTTCAGGAGCACCTGCCGGTTGAGATACCGCAGATCATCGCAGTGGGCGAACCGGCGCTCGGC
>Ga0194132_10010937_pt1 | contig 11897 bp, 5 predicted proteins | sample TA2KigOf80mmetaG_FD_148612 | JGI IMG/M metagenome (GOLD analysis project Ga0194132, IMG submission 148612) | Freshwater microbial communities from Lake Tanganyika, Tanzania - TA2015054 Kigoma Offshore 80m | ecosystem: Environmental > Aquatic > Freshwater > Lake | place: Tanzania: Lake Tanganyika... | reverse complement strand
AGAAAGTGAAGGCCGAATGGGCCCTCATCTGCACCGCTCACAACCTCTCAAAGCTCCACAGGGCGGCCTGAGCGGCCTGCCCCTCACACAAGCGCCTCGCGCCGGAGCTACTTGGACAGGCTCCTAGCTTTTAGGCAGCCTGACGGAGAGCGATCTTTCGCTTCGCGATCCCCAGCGCCTCGGGCATGTCCGGCCGCACGGCGGCCAGCGCGCCTCGAGCGGATCGCTTCGGCTCGACGCTGCTTCGCTCGTGCGGACAACTGAGCTCGCCCCGGGCGGCAATGGCGCGGCTTGGTGGGGACGGCAGCAAGACGCTCCGTCATATTCGTTCGATGTGGCCGGTGATGCGCAGGACCTCCTCAAGGCTGGTGTAGCCGCGCCACGCCTTGATGATTCCGTCCTCGCGCAGCGTCCGGTAGCCGTGCTTGCCGGCGATGCGCTGAAGCTCCCCGGTCTGCGCATTGGCGAGGATCGCCTCATGCAGATCGGGCGTGATCCCAGCCATCTCGTAGATCGCCATCCGACCCTTATAACCGGTGCCCTGGCACTGGGCGCAGCCGCGGCCGTGACGCCAAGTGGGGTCCCCCTTGAACAAGCTGGGGAAGCGCCGACGGAGATCGAGCACGATACGCTCGGCCTCGGATGGCGGCGCCTCCGGCTCGGCGCAATGCAGGCAGACCAAGCGCGCCAGGCGCTGCGCAACGACGGCGCGCACGGTCGAGACCACGAGGAACGGCTCAATCCCCATGTCGATTAGCCGGGTGAAAACGCCAAGCGCATCGTTGGTGTGGAGAGTCGAGAACACCCTGTGGCCGGTTAGGGCGGCCTGGACAGCGATCTGCGCGGTCTCGCCGTCGCGGATCTCGCCGATCATAATGATGTCGGGATCCTGGCGGAGAAAGGCGCGCAGCGCGCGAGCGAAGGTGTAACCGATATCGGCATACACCTGCACCTGCGAGACGCCGGGGATGTTGTACTCGACCGGGTCCTCGACGGTGAGGATCTTTTCCGTGCCGGTGTTGATGGTCTCGAGCGTCGCGTAGAGCGTGGTCGACTTGCCCGAGCCGGTCGGACCAGTGACCAGGACGATACCGTGGGGCTCCGCAAGCCAGCCACGATAACACTCAAGATAGTCCGGCTCCATCCCGAGCCTGTCCAAGCGGAGGGCCTTGCGTTCCTTTGGCAGCAGTCGGAGCACGATCGACTCTCCCCATATACCGGGCACCGCCGAGACGCGAACATCGATCTCCTCACCTGACAACCTGACACTGATGCGGCCGTCCTGCGGCAGGCGGCGTTCGGCAATGTCAATGCCGGAGATCAGCTTGATCCGGCTCGCCACGGCATCGAAGCGCTCGCGCGGCAGCGACAGTCGGTTCTGCAGCACTCCATCCAGACGGAAGCGAATGGTGAAGTTGCGCTCGCTGGGCTCGATGTGAATGTCGGAAGCGCCCTCGTTGAAGGCCTGGGCAAGGGTGTTGGAAACCAGCTCTACCACCGGCGCCTCCTCGGCCAGCTCCTTCAGGTGCTGGATTTCATCGACAGGCCAGCTCTCGTCCCGGGCGACGCGGCGGCGGACCAGATCGAGGGCGCGGTCCAGATCCTGCGCACGAGCGAGCCACCAGGTGATGCTGCGCCGAGCAAACGCGCGCTCGACGACCTCGCGCAAGCTCGATTTCAGCGGGTCTCGAGCCACCAAGAACAGCCGTCCACCACTTCCCTCCCAGGCCAGCGCTTCCTGGTCGAGCCACCATTCGACACCGATTCCCGAGGCCGCGAGCACGGCCAGGAATGGCTCGGGAGAAGCTGGGAGTCCGTCGCTCCCGACAATCGGAAGCGACAATTGTCGAGAGAGCAAAGCCAGCAGCTGATCCTCGCCGACCGCGCCCATCCTGACCAGGATGCTCCCGATCCGCCCGCCGTAGCTTGCCTGGAACGCGAGCGCCTGATCGAGATCGTCGCGGGCGATCAGCCCAGCGACGAGGAGAAGCTGGCCGATCGGCTGGGTGGCGGCATCGGGTATGTCGTCGTGGGGGGCCGGCGGGGTGGTCATGGCCCCGATCTTATACGATCGCTTAGTCGGCGACGATGATCCAACCCGTCACACGTTGCGGCCGGGTTGGGGAGCCGTCCCGAGGCCCCAAGAGCAGTGACAGGAAGCTGTGAGCGCCTGATTGAACCCGCGATACGACCTCCCGGATTTTCGTACTCATCAGAGATCTCTCGGTTCTCGAAGATCATTGCCTGCCCGACAGCCGCACGCGTGCTGACCGCCTTCATCTGCCAGCGGTCGAGGTCGTTGACCGGGCTCTTGCTTGGGCCTTCAGCTGCCACCGTCAACCCTTACCGACGGCCCTTTACCTGCCGTCGGACTGTAGCCGCACTCACCGTAATTGAACTGTGACGCGGCCCTCCAGCCACAGTCAATTGACCTATGGGCAGCCGCGTAGCAGGCAATGGCCACATCCTTTCCAGGCGTCAAAAGGTTCGGCGGATAGCCGTCCCCGTGAGCAGGGCTACACTGGGCATGCCCGAAAGCGTGCTGCCATCGCTTACCAGCGGAAGCCTCGCCTCTCTTTATTGCGACGCTTCTGCCGATGTAGCCCTATCATCGGGTTTGCGCGCGCCGCGGAAGCCGCAGCGCTCGACCTAAGCCTCTACCGCGGAACGAGTATCGACGCGGGCCGCCATGAGCCTTGGAACGAGTTAGGACCGATCGGGGGGGGTGTCGGGCGCGGCCGGCTCAGAGGTCGATCGCGCCCATGGTTTCTTCCGCCTCGGAGGGAATGCGACAATCGGATTCGTCGACGCCAGGGATAAATTCGGGTTGAAAAAGGGGTCGGAATCCAGACGCGCTGCCCAGCGTGCGCGCATATGGGCAACCTCGCGCTGGAATCGGGCGAAGTGTCTCGGAGACATGTCGCTCCCCCGGCTCTTTGACTCGAGATGGTAGAGCGTCGCCTCCGGGGTCCAGATGATTTCGTATCCTTTCTCGGTGATCCTGAGGCAGAAATCGACATCGTTGAAGGCGACCGTGAGGTTGACCTCGTCGAGGCCGCCGACCTCGTCGAACACCGATCGGCGCAGCGCCAAGCACGCGGCCGTAACCGCCGAAGCGTTGCGAGGCAACGACAGACAGCCAAAATAACCCGGCGAGTCGTGAGGCGCTCCGAGATGCAAATGCCCGGCGACGCCGTTCAGCCCGAGCACGACGCCGCCGTGCTGGAGCGTATTGTCGGGATAGAGAAGCTTGGCGCCGACCGCGCCGACCTCCGGCCGAACCGCGTGTCTGACCATCTCCTTCAGCCAGCCGGCGCCGATAATCTCGATATCGTTGTTGAGGAGCAGTACGATCTCGCCGCTCGAGCTCCGTACGGCGGTGTTGTTGATCGCGGAGTAGTTGAACGGTCCCGGGCATCTTAGGATCCGCACTCGGACATCGCTCCGCATTTCATCGAAGAAGGCCAGCGTTTCAGGCTTGCGGCTGTCGTTGTCGGCGATGATCAGCTCGATACTGGGATAGTCTGTCTGGTCCAGCACCCCCTCGACGCAAGTGCGGAGGACCGAGACGTGATCGCGGGTCGGCACGATCACCGACACCTTGGGCCACGGGTCGAGATCGGCGCGGATTGAGCGGTGATAGGACGTGGCGGAGGTCTCGACCGTAGCCGCGATGCCGCGCTCGGCGAGATGCTCTCGGATTGCCCCCCGCGCCGCTTCGGAGGCCCTGTCAAGCTGGGTCGAGGAGAATGTCCCAGCGCCCGGAAAAAGGCGCCAGTGATAGAGGATCCACGGGAGATGGACGATCGGTCCCTTGGTCCTCGCGACGATGCGCAGCAGCAGATCGTAATCTTGGCTGCCTTCGAAGCCGAGTCGAAACCCGCCGACAGCGCGGATTGTTGAAGCTCTATAGACACCGAGATGGCTGACGTAGTTCTGCCCGAGCAGGAGTTCGTGTCCCCAGTCGGGTTTGAAATAGGGTGCGCTCCGGTTGCCCAGCTCATCGATCTTGTCTTCATCCGAATAGAAGACATCGGCATCTGGATGGTCGTTGATGGCCACGGCTATGAGATAGAGCGCATGCTCTGCCAACAGGTCGTCGTGGTCGACCAGTGCGACATATGTGCCTCCTGCCAGCTCGATCGCAGAATTGCTGGCTGCGGAGATATGGCCATTCTCCTTTCGGTAGACGATCTTCACGCGGGCATCTTGTCGCTCGTACTCCTCAAGGACTTTGCGGACATGGGCCTCCGTCGATGCGTCATCGGCAATGCAGAGTTCCCAGTTCGAATAGAGCTGCCGAAGCACCGAGTCGAGCATTGCCCGGAGATAGGGCTCCGGCGTGTTATAGACTGGGACGACGACCGAGATCAGAGGGCGCTGCGGCAGCGTAGCGATATGCGCGGCGATGGCGCTGCGGTCCTCGGGGCTCAGCGTGTCGTAGATCTCCACCCAGCGCGGGTAGAGATCGGAGCCGTGCCCGCCTGAAACTTCGCCGATCCGCGCGATGGTCGCCCGAAGGCCGTGCCGTAAGAGATAGCGGAAAGCGTTCGGCAGACGCCCCTGCTGTCGCCAGACCATGCGCGCGACCAGCTCGGCCTCGCCGACCTCGCGCACCCGGAGGCTCGGTGGCGCTGCCAGAGCCTGCGCCGAGCCCTGAACCTTCAGCCTGAGCCCGACGACGCTATTCGGCAGTCTGAAGACATGATCGTGCAGACGACTCCTCACCGTCGGCAGCGCGAAGGGCACCCATCGGCCATCTCCTTGATCGACGAACAACATCAGGAAAAGCGGGCCATTCGCCGCTGCGCAGATCAACGAGACCCAGCGGTCCGGAAGGCGACCTCGAGGCGAGGTAGCCTGGTACCAAGCTGCCGGCTCAGGACTGGCTTCCCCGAGCTCGAGCGGATCGCAGCGCGTGAGTTCCAAGTCGTGTCGCGCAATCCGCAAAACGCGGCGGAGGCGCTGCGTAACACGCCCGGCCGCACGCAACGGGGCGGTCAGGCGCCAGGACGTCGACGACTCGTAGCCATTGACACGATGCTCGAGGATGCGTCCTCGGGCTATGACCTCGTCATGGCTGCGCGACAATACGGCGAGCTTCTCCTCGGCTGCTGCTTTGCTCGTCTCCATCGTCGCATTCTCGTCGGCGAGCCGCTCATTTTCGGCCCGAAGCTCCGTGATGCGCCTCTGGGCTTCGTCGATGGTGCCCTGCCGGTAGGCAATCTCCTCCTTCGCCGTGTCGACCCGGTGTCCGAACTCCTGCAGCTGGCGGAGCATGTCCCTTCCCTGCTGACGCTCAGCTGTGAGCGCCTGATTGAGATCGGCGATTTGCACCTCCGCCTTCCGAACGTGTCGGTCCGCCAGCCGGTGATCGAGCCGGCTCCGCGTCTCTCGGCCACGTTCGGCAAAGACACCACGAACCGCGGCTAACTCCTCGCCCTTTAGGCCACATAGCCACTGAACCGCTTCCGGCTGTGCGTTGCCGACGGCCAGAACGCCAAGGCCATGTCCATGAAGAAAGGTAAACGACGGGTAGCGGATGCTGATCTTCTGCCAAAAGCGCCATGCCCCGAAATCGGCGCGGCGCTCGTTGACATCATGGAACAGCACCACGGCGCAATCGCTGAGCTTGGGCAACCAGGATTCGAAGTCGTCGCGGACCGCGTCGAAGGTGTGATAGCCGTCGACATGCAGCAGATCAATCGACCCGTCGGAGAAGCCCGATAAAGCTTCCTGGAAGCGCGCCTGGATGATGGTCGAGAAGCTGCCGTAACGAGCGTCGTGGTGCTGGCGCAGCTCGCTCAGCACGTCGCCGGCCGAGACAGCGCCGGGCGGCCCGCTATGCGGGTCGCCCTCCCAGGTATCGACCGCGTAGCACGCCGAGGAGAGACCCAATTCCCGGACCGCTTGGCAGAAAGCGCAATATGACACGCCGGACTGGACGCCGAGCTCGACCAGGATCCTCGGCCGAACGGCGTCGACGATCCAGAATGCGAAGGATGTGTGTTCAATCCACGCTGAGAGCTCATGCAGACGTTCAGGTGCCGAGAACAGGATCGGCCGAAACAGAAGGTCGGGACGCGCCACGGTCAACTTCGTCATAGCGCGCTCTCCGGCCCGCGCGATGCGATGCTGCGATGCAGGAGCGCTGCCTCGCCGGCGAGGGTCGTCGGGCCAGGCAAGGCTAAAGCTGCCGTCAGCGTGCTTCGGAAGGATTTCTCGCTGCAGTCCGCTGCGAGGCGCAAGAGCGCGCGATCGCGGATTTCCTGCCAAAGCCGGTCATTGCGGAGAAGCTGGATACAGGCCTCGGCAAAGTCCGTCGCATCCCCGCCAACCAAGAGCTCGGCGCCGTTCCGCCAGTCGAGCTGGCCGGCCAGTACAGGCGTTACAACACAGGGCACGCCATGCGCCGCAGCCTCGTGAATCTTATGGGGAATGCCGCTGGCGAAACGACTCGGAGCGATGAAGAGGCGTGCCGATGCGTAGAGCGGCACCAGATCGTCCTGCAGGCCAACGAACCGTACGGCGGGATTCTGTGTCAGCCGCTGAAGGCTTGAAGCGCCGCAGCGGCCGGCCAAGGACAACGGTGGTGTCCATCCGAGCCGGTGGGCGATCTCGGGGAGCACCTGATCGACGAACCACAGCACCGAGTCGACATTGGGAGAGCCATCCTCCTCGAGGCGCCCCACAAACAAGATCCCCCGCCTTTCGTCCAGAGCGGCGGGAGTCGGTCGCGCCTCGACGATGTGGCCCAGGACGCGGACGTCGCCATGACCATGAGCAGAGAACTGCTTCGCCTCTTGCTTCGACACGGCGAGCACCGCGTCGGCGCGCCGAGCAAGCATGAGTTCGTGGCCGATGCGTTCCGCCGCTTCGGTCGCGCTCCAGGTCTGCCCGAGCGTCTCGGCCCGAAGCTGCTCTCTCAACGCGAACACAGCCTCTGCATCGTAGATAACCCGCGAGTCGCCGAGCAGATCCGGCTCGGTCTCGAGCAGCTCGCGCACGAAAGCCATGTTGTGCGGCCGGCTGATCACTATTGCCGCGTAGTAGCCCTTACGAGCGCGCAGAAACGCCGCCAGCTTTGCAAGCCCCCACCCCGCCATGACCTCGATCGTCGGAGGCAGAACGCGGTGGACTTCCTTCCAATCCTCGTCAGAGACGCGGAGCGGATAGTGGGTGATGAAGTGCCCCTCGGCCTCGATCATGCGCACGATCGCGGCTGCGCGCGGATGGCCCGCTCCTCGGCTCGGGTCGGGAATCCCGTCATCGATCACCAAGACGCAGGCCCGTCCGGAAGGCCGCGCCCGGGCAAACAGGACGTTCCCCGGCCCGGGTGGAAGGTGGGCTTTGGCAAGGACTGCCTGATGCCTACGACGGAAAACGACTTGGTGCTCTTGCTGCAGCGCCAGAGCCTCGCCTGGATGCGCCGTGCTGCCGAACTCGTAATGCTGGATCTGCACGCGTGGATCATAAACAATCCGATGCCCCGCCGCGCGCAGCCGCATGCAGTAGTCCGTCTCCTCATAGTAGGCCGGTGCGAACGCCGTATCGAAGCCACCCAGCTGACGAAACAGAGCCGAGCGGGTGAGGAGAAAGGCGCCGGAAACATAGTCGACATCTCGGGTAAACATGAACTCGGGCGAGTTCGGCGGTTCGCCCCGGCCGTATCCCAGGCAAGAGCCATCGCTCCAAATGATCGACCCCGCTTCCTGCAAGGTTCCATCAAGAAGAACGATTTGCCCGCCGACCGCGCCGATCCCAGACTCGTCCTGGAGTCGATAGAGCGCATGCGAGAGGGCGCCCGGCCGCAAACGCGCATCGTTGTTTAGCAGGAGCAGGTAGGGCGCCTTGGTGACCTGGGCCGCTTGGTTGACGGCCCGCAGAAATCCCTCATTGCGATCATTCGTCAAGATCGTGGCCCCGTCGATGCGGTCGAGAAGCTGGCGCGTCTCATCGCTCGAGGCGTTATCGACGACGACAAGCTCGCTCGGCACGCCCCCATGCGCCTGGATTGATCGCAGGCAACTCAGCGTGAAATGGGCCTGATTGTAGAGAACGAGGACGATAGCGACGCGAGGGCTCGCAGCAATCCGAAAGTCCAGGCGCTCTCGACTCGCCAGAAGGGCCTCGAGCTCGACCACACATTGGCGAGCCCAGACGTCCTTCGGGTTCTCCTCCGCCGAAGGGATCAAGACGTCGGCTGCCGGCACTGGCGCCCCTGTGGCTGGGGGATCGGGGACGTCCAGCGCCGGCCCCTCAGGCGCCTGGCGAGAAAGCCTTGCGGCAGGCACAGGATCCGCAGCTTTCGGCTGGCGTTCGGTCAGAATCTTCCTCGCAAGCTCACGTGCCGATGCCGTGATCTTGGAGAGAGCGCGGACCGCAGCCCGGAGCGGCGCGGTCGCGCGCCAGGACGACGAGGTCAGCAGTGCCTGCAACTGTTGCTGATAGTGCAACGTCGCATGCCGGCTTCCTTCTTCAAGCTCTCGGACGATCTTGGTGAGGCGCTCCACGTTCTTGGTGAGGCGCTCCACGTTCCGGGTAGCGACTTGCGCTGCCGCCGAGGCGGCAGCCATTTCCCGTGCATGTCCTTCCCTCTCGCGAGCAAGGTCATTCACCTTTGCCTTCAAGGTTCGGTAGAGAGCCGGCCAGCCCTGCGCCGGCAATGTCCGCAAGGTGAACGTCAATGCACCGCCGACGGCGAGCGCCGGAAGTCGGTCGCGCGGGATCGGCAGAACCACATGGGCGCCCGGATCGAATTGATCCCACAGTACCTCAGCCGGGTCGTCGCTCGGCTGCAATGTGATCGCCGGGACGTCGATATCAGCTCTCAGCAGATCGGCGGCATCGGCGCACCAGAGAATCCGCCCGCCAGCCTCATGGAGGTGCATGGTCCCAACGCCAAGCCAGCCATTATAACCGGTGAGGCCGAGTCCAAGAGCACGGACCGTCGGCGGCAGTTTCGGAACCTCAAGTCGAACGACTTGGCGAGACCGATCCAGCGCGACCCCCTGGAGCTGCGCCTCGGCTGCGGAGAAGGTCTCGCCGGAGCGCCATGCGATCTGGGCTTCGAGAAGCGGTGTCGCCCGATCCAATGCAGCCGGCCGGCGGGCCTCGCTCGGTCGAGCCACCGAAAAGATAGGGCGACGGCCACCATCGAGCAGCTGAGCCACCAGTTCTCGCGCCGTGCCGAGATCCGAAGGGAGAATCCACCCGTCCAGACCGAGCGGAAATGCATTGAGCGGCCAGCTTGGCACGTCGACGACGCGCCGAACCTTGAGCCCCTCGGCGACGGCATAGGGCAGAGACGGCGTCCCGATGAATAATCGCGCCGCTGCGATGAGGCGCGCGAGCTCAATGGCGTCCGTCGCCGTAACGAACTCGCCGGCAATGCCCTGATAGACGTGCTGCTCTTCCGGTCGGCCGATCAGCCGAACCGGACCCAACCCGTCGAGGAGCTCGGCGAAGAACGTCGCTGGCAAATGTCGATAGCGTGGCGTGAGCGACAGCAAGATCGACTCGCCGGAGCGTGCTTCTCTTGCCGGCTCGACCGAGAGAAACGGCCGGCGCCCGTCGACCCTGAGGTTCATTGCTCGCGCGTGGGCGTCGACGAGATGCATCTCGTCGATCGGCATTAGCCGGAAGCGATCGAGGCAGTGATCGACTCCCAGCGCCCCAGCGTCGACCTGCTCTAGAGGAAGTCCCCGGCTGACCAGTTTGTCGCCCTCGCGGAGGCCAAATCGAACCGCCAGCTCCGCCGGCGCCTCCACAATGGCCACTGAGCGGATACTTGGCTGTGCCAGCAGCAAGGGAGTCAAAAAATCGGCTGAACGTCGATCAAATCGGCGCCCGCCGACACCGGGATCGTCGACCAGGTTCAGAAGCAAGCGGTCGACGCCAAGCGCGGCTATGGTCGGCAGGCTGTATAGGATGTCGCCCATATTGCCGCTGTGAACCGCGGTCCGACGCACCGCCGAGGTATCGCCGAACTCGGCTAGGATCCTGAGGAAGCTCACAGGCCAACCGCCGCCAATGCCGCATCTATCTTGGCCCTCGCATCGGCTTCGGCAGCTCTCTTCCAATTGAAGAGGGCCGGCAGCACATGGTCCGGTTCATGCTGGGCAAGAACGGCGGGTAGCTCGATCGGGAGCCCTCGATAGACGGTCGGCGCAAGCCCAATGGCTGCATCCTCGTCGACTTCTCGCAGCCAGACGGTCGGTTTGAGCCTCGCCGTCGCGCGGATGATCTGCCCGCGCGAAAAGCTCACGATCATATCGAAAGGCCGCAGCAACTCGTCTTGAGTCTCAGGCGAGACGACCCGGACCGGACATCCGCTGACGCTCTCAAGCGCCTGCGCGCTGGCCGCTTGCGTGGCGAACAGGCCAAGTTCAAAGCGATCACGGAGCGCCGCCGCGATCGTCGAGGAGAGACCGTCTCGCTCGCTCTCCGCAATGAAGGCGACGCGCCGAAGCAATCGTCTGGGCGATTCAATGGTATCGATGAACAGCCCAAGCGGTGGGAGGTCGCTCAAGACCTGGACGGACAGCCGCCACTTCAAGGCTTGAAGCTCGCCCGCGTCCACGACGGCAAGACATGGCGGCTCCGGCGGGGCTTCCTCCTCGCTGGCGCGGGGCAGTCCAATGAGCACGCATAGATCGGCGTCGCCGGCGACAAGGCGCGGCTCGCTGTCGGGGCGTACCGCAGCCACGAGCCCAAGCACACCCGCTATGGTGTCCTGCGTCGCTGCTTCGCCTAGGAACTTAATGCGCATCAAAGAAAGAACTTCATCGAGGGAACAGAAAAGTGCTATCTCACTCCATCCCGGGCGCCAAGCATATTTGCGTCACCTTTACGATTGCACGGATGACTTTCTACCCGTATTGCCAGGGTCGAAGGTGACGTCACTGGATGATAGTCGCCTGAGCGATGCCCGCGTTGACCGTCATCTGACCAGTTGCAGAGCTTCCCGCTCGTTAGTCATTCGAAGATGAACTCTTCCTCGGATAGAATTATGTCCTTGTTGAGGAGCCTAGCCGCTCAGATCCCCCGCGTGCGCCGGCACCTCGAGAGAGTGAATGCGCTCGTCCAAGAGCGAGATCGTCTCGCCGCTGAGCTCGCGCTGCTGAAGCAGCTGCAGCCCCTGGCAGTTGCAGGAAGCGCCCGTATAGGAGACGCCGCCGCTGCTGCCGCGGAGATGCGCGTCCTCAAGCAACGGAAGGAAGAGATCTCGCGGCAGTTTGAGAAGTCAGCTTCGACGGCCCGGTTGGTCGCCCCCATTCCCCCGAAGCCCGGTCACCTTTCCGAGACACTCCAAGACTGGACACGTCACAAGGCTGAAGCCGAGCCCTATTGGTTTCAACGCATCGAACTGTTCCCTGGATACTTCAGTCCCGGATGGAGCGACCCGGTTGCCGACAAGCTCCCCTATTTCGGGCTTCCGGCCGACTTAAGCGGCCTCCGCGTTCTCGATATCGGCTGTGCCGAGGGGTTCTTCTCGTTTGAGGCCGAGCGACGCGGCGCCCGCGAAGTTGTCGCGATCGATTCGTTTCCGGACTCGGTTCGGCGCTTCAACATCGTGAGAGAGGCCAAGCAATCGAACGCGACCGCCTTCCTCTGCAACGTTTACGACCTCGACCCGAAGCGTTTGGGAACCTTCGATCTAGCCCGGCCTATTCACGAGCGAGCATGATTTGAATTGCGGCGATGGAAGGCGATCAGATGGCATGCTTTGTCGTTGCGCCTTTTTCATCGCGGGTTGGTTTGTCGGGTGTCGGGTTATTGGTTTGGGATTGAGGGAACGGGTGTTTTCGGGGCATCGGCCCCGTCGGTCATGGAGCGGCGGGTCGAAGCGCGCCGGCGAGCAAGCGGATGAGAGCGGCATCCGGGCAAACGGCGGC
>Ga0194132_10010936_pt1 | contig 11898 bp, 9 predicted proteins | sample TA2KigOf80mmetaG_FD_148612 | JGI IMG/M metagenome (GOLD analysis project Ga0194132, IMG submission 148612) | Freshwater microbial communities from Lake Tanganyika, Tanzania - TA2015054 Kigoma Offshore 80m | ecosystem: Environmental > Aquatic > Freshwater > Lake | place: Tanzania: Lake Tanganyika... | reverse complement strand
AGTCGGCGGTGCTGTACGACGGCGAGGTCTGCCTCGGCGGAGGCATCATCGATCGTCGCCACTGACCCTACCAGTAGAATGCTTTCGATCCGATTCAAATCCGACAGATGCCCCTCACCTCCCTCAACGCTCTCACGCCACTAGACGGCCGCTATCGCGGCAAAGTGGAATCGCTCGCCCCATTTTTCAGTGAAGCCGGACTGATCCGCTACCGCGTGTGGGTCGAAGTCCAGTGGTTGCAAGCGCTGGCGGCGGACCCGGCGATCGCAGAACTTCCTGCCTTTAGTGCCACCACCCTGGGCGCGCTGGATCAATTGATGGCCAGTTTTGGCGACGCGCAAGCTGCGCGCGTAAAGGCCATCGAGCAGGAGACCAATCATGATGTCAAGGCCGTCGAGTATTGGCTGCGTGAAGCCCTCGCGCCGCACGCCGAAGCCACCGCGGCGTTGAGCTTCCTGCATTTCGCCTGCACCTCGGAAGACATCAACAACCTGTGCTACAGCCTGATGCTGCGCGACAGCCGCGAGAAGGTGATGCTGCCGGCACTGGACAAACTGATCGCAAGGCTGCGCCAGTTGGCCCATCAGCTGGCGGACGTGCCAATGCTGTCGCGTACCCATGGCCAACCGGCGACGCCCTCCACCCTAGGCAAGGAGATGGCCAATGTCGTTCACCGTCTGCTGCGCCAGCGCCAGCGTGTGGCGCGCGTCGAACTACTCGGAAAAATCAATGGCGCTGTCGGCAACTACAACGCTCACCGATCCGCCTATCCCGATGTGGACTGGGAAGCGTTCGCGCGACGCTTCGTGCAAGACATCGGCCTCGTGTTCAATCCCTACACCACGCAGATTGAACCGCACGATTGTGTCGCCGAACTGCTCGATGCCTACGCCGCCGCCAACAGGGTGCTGCTCGATCTCGACCGGGACGTCTGGGGCTACATTTCGCTGGGCTATTTCAAACAAAAGCTCAAGGCGGGGGAAGTGGGCTCGTCGACGATGCCGCACAAAGTCAATCCCATTGACTTTGAAAACAGCGAAGGCAACATCGGACTCGCCAACGCGGTGATGGAGCACTTGGCCGGCAAGCTGCCGGTGTCGCGCTGGCAGCGCGACTTGTCGGATTCCACCGCCTTGCGCAATCTGGGCAGCGCGCTCGGCTACACGCTGCTGGCCTACGACGCCTGCCTGCGTGGATTGAACAAGCTCGAAGCCAATCCCGTCGCGCTCGCCGCCGATCTGGACAACGCCTGGGAAGTGCTGGCCGAACCCATCCAGACCGTCATGCGTCGTCACGGCATCACCAACGCCTACGAGCAACTCAAGGACCTCACACGTGGGCAGGCCGGCATGAACGCCGATTCATTGCGTGCTTTCATCAAGGGTCTGGCCATCCCCGAAGCCGACCGCCAGCGCCTGCTGGAACTCACACCATCGAGCTATCTGGGCGAGGCGGTACGTTTGGCTCGATCCATCTGACACATCGCGCTGATGGGATACAGGCCCATTGACGCCCATCTGCTTTGCCTCAAATCCGTCTTGCGCCGTATTCATCGATCAACCCACACACCGATTCATGACATCCACTCTTCAAAGCTTTATCGCCAACCGCTGGATCGGGCAACAGCCTGCACAGCCTCTGCGTAGCGCAGTCAACGGCAAGCCGGTCGCTCATACCCACGCTGAGTCACTCGACTTCGCCGAAGCGGTCCAATTCGGCCGAGCGGTTGGCGTAGCGAGTCTGCTCAAACTGGATTTCCAGGAACGAGCACAGCGGCTCAAAGCCCTGGCCAAGTTTCTTGGCGAGCAGAAAGAAGCCCTCTATGCGCTCTCGGCCCACACTGGTGCCACCCGTACCGATAGCTGGATAGATATCGAGGGCGGTACCGGAACCTTGTTCGCCTACGCCGGCATGGGCAGCAATGAACTGCCCAGTGGAAATCTGCTGCATGAAGGCCCGGTCGTTTCGCTGGGCAAGAAGGGCAACTTCGTCGGCACCCATGTGCTGGTGCCGCGTGGCGGTGTGGCGGTGCACATCAACGCTTTCAACTTTCCCGTATGGGGATTGCTGGAGAAATTTGCCCCGAGTTTTCTCGCCGGCCTGCCCTGCATAGGCAAGCCCGCCACCGCCACTAGTTACCTCACCGAAGCACTGGTGAAATTGATCGAACAATCCGCGATCCTGCCGCCCGGCGCCCTCCAACTGGTGATCGGTTCCACCGGCGATCTGCTCGATCATCTGAACGGCAGCGACGTGGTGACCTTCACCGGCTCCGCCGATACCGCCGCCAAGCTACGGGTTCACCCGAACCTGGTGCGTCACAGTGTGTTGTTCAACGCCGAGGCCGACTCGCTCAACTGCGCCATCCTGGCGCCGGATGTGACCCCAGACGATGTCGAGTTCGAGTTGTTCGTCAAGGAAGTCGCACGGGAAATGACGGTGAAAGCGGGCCAGAAGTGCACCGCCATTCGGCGAGCGATGGTGCCGCGCCGGCACTTGGCCGCCGCCGCGGATATGCTCAAGGCTCGCCTGGCCAAGACGGTGGTGGGCGACCCCGCACTCGAGAATGTACGCATGGGTGCACTGGCCTCCCACGCGCAGCGCACGGACGTCTCACAACGTGTCGCCAAGTTGCGCGCGGAGTGCGAACTAGTCTACGGCGGCGACAGTGCCTTTGCGCCGATTGGTGACGGCGTGACGGAGGGCGCATTCTTTCAGCCAACGTTACTGCTCTGCGACCGCCCCATGACAGCGCGCGGCGTTCACGACATAGAGGCCTTTGGTCCCGTCAGTACGCTGATGCCCTACGAAGACCTGGACGAAGCGCTGGCGCTGGCCGCGCGCGGGCAAGGCAGCCTTGTCGGCACACTGGTCACGCATGATCCCTCCATCGCCCTGCGCGTGATTCCCGCCGTCGCGGCGCATCATGGCCGCTTTCTTATCCTGGATCGTGATGCGGCTGTGGAATCCACCGGACACGGCTCGCCCCTGCCCGCGCTCAAGCATGGCGGCCCGGGACGCGCGGGCGGCGGCGAGGAACTGGGCGGCATCCTAGCGGTGAAACACCTCATGCAGCGCAGCGCACTGCAAGGCAGTCCCACCATGCTGTCTGCGGTGACCGGGGAACACCTGCGAGGCGCTCGCCTGATCGAGTCCGATACACATCCGTTCCGCCGTTGCTTTGAAGACCTGCGCATCGGTGAATCGCTGCTCACTCACCGGCGAACTGTAACCGAGGCCGATATCGTCGCCTTCGGCGGCCTGTCGGGCGACTACTTCTACATGCACTTCGACGAGATCGCTGCCAAGGAGTCGCCCTTCGGCAAGCGCATCGCCCATGGGTACTTCGTGCTGTCGGCAGCGGCCGGTCTGTTCGTCTCCCCGGCGCCAGGACCGGTACTCGCCAACTACGGCCTGGATACACTGCGATTCGTCAAACCCGTCGGCATTGGCGACACCATCCAGGCTCGACTCACCGCCAAGCGCAAGATCGATCGCCGGCGGAAGGACGCCAAAGGCGTCGGGCAAGGCGTGGTGGCGTGGGACGTGGAAGTCACCAATCAGAATGCGGAGGTGGTCGCGAGTTATGACATCCTGACTTTGGTGGCAAAGCGTACTTGACCCATTCACCGAGCAGGATGCTCGTCCTGCTGTCCTGCCCCAGACCGGCGCCTGTCTGGGGCGCGTGCTTTATGGCGTCGTATTCAAATCACGCTTGAGCTGTGCGCGGTCGATCTTGTCTGTTCCCGTCATTGGCATCGTCGCCAGGTAAACCACCCGGCGCGGGTACTTGTAAGGTGTGAGTCTCGCTTTCACGAACGCCTGCAACGCTTGAGTCGTTGCTTGATCCGGCGCAAAGCCCTCGCGTAGTACCACCCAGGCCACCAGCGTCATCAGCCGGTTCTCTTCTTCGGCCGCCAGCACGGCACACTCCCTCACCCAAGGGTGCTCGGCCAAACAGCGTTCCACTTCCAGTGGATGAATCCACTGACCGCTCACCTTGACCAAATCATCGACCCGACCTTCGAAGTAGTAAAAGCCATCCGCATCGCAGCGAAATCTATCGCCGGTATAGATCCAGCCCTCGCGCATGGTCTCCGCCGTCTTGTCGGGACGATTCCAGTAACAGGGCGCCTGCGAATCGCCCCGTACCCAAAGCACGCCTGATTCGCCAGGGACCACCTCGCGCCCCTCGGGGTCGGTCAAGCGGAGTGCATAGCCCGGAACCCGCCGCCCGCTGGCGCCGGGCTTCTGCCAGTCGGGCAGATTCGACAAGTAGATATGCAGCACCTCCGTTGAACCCAGCCCCTCCACGATTCGCAAGCCATATTGGCGCTGCCAAGTCTGGAACAGCTCACCCGACAGAACTTCCGCCGCTGACAAGCAGAGCCGCAGACTGGAAAGATCACGCTGTGCAGAACCTGGATGCGCCACCAGCGCGTTGTAGAGGGTCGGCAGTCCGAACAACAGCGTAGGGCGATGTCGTTCGATGGTGGCGAACACCGCCTCGGGATCTGGCCGGCCCGGCAAGAGGACGGTCGTCGCGCCAACGGAAAAAGGGAAGGTCAGCGAGTTGCCGAAACCATAGGCGAAGAATATCTTCGGCGGCGAGAATACGATGTCGTCCGAGCGGATACCGAGCACACTCATGCCATAGGCGGCATGGGTATAGGGCGCGTCGTGATGCAGGTGCACCACACCTTTGGGCCGGCCGGTCGAGCCCGAGCTGTACATCCAGAACGCCATCTCGTCGCGATGCGTCGGTGCCTCCAGGAGCTCGTGTGGTTGGCCGTCAGTGCATCGATTCCAACTTGAACTGCCGATCAGCCCTGCATCGGCCCAGTCGTGCTCACCACCGACCCACACGACGTGACGCAGACGACTAAGCCGCACGTCCGGATGCGTTAGCAGCTTCGCGTACTGCGTATGCACGATCGCCACTTCAGCGCCGGAGTCCTGCAGGTAGTAACTCACCAACTCCGCGGGCGACAAGGTGTTTAGCAACACCGGCACGAACCCAGCACGCAGCGCTCCAAATACTGCGGCCACATACTCCACACCATCGGGCAAAAGCAGCATCACGCGTGCGCCTCGCGCCAGCCCCAAGGCCGCCAGGCCATGTCCACAGCGCGCCGCCAAGGCACACAATGCACCGTAAGTGACCCGTTGATCCTCACACAGGAGCGCGATGCGATCGCCTCGGCCCGCAGCAAGGTTGTCGAACAGGATACGAGCGCAGTTGTAGCGCTCCGGTACCGCAAAGTCGATCTCCGCAACGACCGGATTCTGGCGATCAAAAGGGTCCACCAACCGCTGCGTGTCGCCAGCAGCAGGTGCACGCATTCGCTGGGCGTTTACCTGGTGCATGAATAGCGGGGCCAGCGACTGCAGCCGGGCGTCGTCCATGCGCCCGCTGCGTGTCATGTAGTCGTAGGCCAACTGCCAGGGTTCGAAGTTCATCTTGTCGGCCATGCGCTCGTACCAGAACGAACTGGCGTTGGCGGCGGACACCAGCTTCTCCACGACAGGCCGGCGCGTGCTCTCGAACGCCACCAGCGCCCGTTCGACGTCATCGTGACCGGCAAAGGCACGATCCAGTGCAATGGCGTCTTCCAAAGCCAGTCGCGTTCCGGAACCGATGGAGAAGTGGGCCGTGCGCAATGCATCACCGATCAGCACCGCATTCCCTGCACGCCAATGAGTGTTCGACGAGAGCGGAAAATTGCGCCATATGGACTTGTTGGAAACAAGTGGATGTCCCTGCAGATCCGCGGCGAAAACCCGTTCGCAATAGTGCCGCGACTGCGATTCGCTGGCGCGATCCAGCCCGGCGCGATACCAAGTGCCGGCATCGCACTCGATCAGAAACGTACTCATGTCCGGGCTATAGCGATAGTGGTGCGCCACCCAGACACCATGCTCATTGGTGCGAAACGTCAGAGTCAGGCAGTCAAATGTGCGCGACGTGCCGTACCAGGCAAACTTGTTGGTCAGCCATTGTTGCCGAGGCTGGAACTGATCCTGATAGGAAGTGCGCACCAGGGAATTCAGGCCATCTGCCCCCACCACTAGATTCGCATCTGCCCAAGCGCTCGCGTCCGCGACCCGCTCGCCAAAGCGCAGCGTCACACCGGCCGACTCACACAAACCCTGCAAGCGCTGGTTGAGCTGCAACCGGGCTATTGATGAAAATCCGCTGCCCTCGATGTCTACCTGCTGATCGCGGTGGACGATGCGTTGCATGGGCCAACCCTGCATCCTGGGCAGCAGATCGGCGTAAATATCAGGGGCGTCGCGCAGTAAGAACTCGAGCGCGCCCTGCGAGAACACCACCCCGAAACCAAAGGTGACGTCGCGGGCATTCTGCTCGATGACTTCTACTTGCCAGTGCGGATGACTGCGGCGGAATAACAGACTGAACAGAAGTCCCGCTGGGCCACCCCCCACAATGCACGCCTTCATCGAAGACCTCCTCGCTGCCTGTTTCGGTCAGTTCATCGAAGCCGATTCATCCGGCAGGTGTGCCGTACCGAACACCGGGACCGTACGTTCACTTCCCGTGACTGATCGGTAGCACCAACAAAAAAGGCTTGCGTTTCGGCAAGCCTTTGGATGTGCTGGCGTGCCCAACAGGATGAATCTGAGCACTGGTATGAAGTGTTGCTGATCGGTTGATTGGCTGCTTTCGACCCAGAGGAGCCATTCACAGGTTGGCGAACGAACGACTGATTCCGAAATTTAGGCAGTCATTTAACGAGCCCGTAGGAGACATCGATTCCGGGCGTTATGATGAAATTCTCCCCAATGGAATCCGCTTATCACTGCAGTGATTCTTGGCGAGGCTGATATTTCCTAGAGTCGCAACGCTAAGCTTGACCAGGCCGCCGTGGCGGGTCCGGTTTAAGCGATAGTCGGGCCGTTTCCGGGACTTACAGTCATTGCACATGACTAGCTACTTATATCTCCTTTCATACTGCCCATTCTTACTGATGCTGTTCTGAGTTAGTCCACATTCGGGTGATAGCATATCTGATCTCCGGACTGCCGACAATTTCAATCAGCGCAAGTCGAACTCGGCAATTATCACTGGCCGAGATGCCAGGAGGCGCTCCAGATGGCTTTCTGGCCATATCTCAATCCTAAGCGCACTATCCGCCAAGTTCATTTTTTCCACGAGCGACACCGCATCCGCAGAGAATCGACCCGATGTAGCAATTACGTGCACATCAACACGGGGGGGTTCCCACAGCTTCATTTGCTCGCGCAAAGCAGAGATATCCGCAGGGCAGACACTTCTGGATTGCCAATGCTTGCACTGAATGATTACTCGCTGTCGAATGCAGCCCGCTAAACGGTCATAGTGGACCCTGACGACGGATAGATCTCGGCCTCTGTCCGGTGCATTGGTCTTCATGAGCCACTCGGGATTCTCGTATCCAGATTCTCCGGAAATCAGAATGAATAATAGCCGTTCAAAGTCCTCATCGGTCAATTTGGCCCACTGCAGTTTTGTAGCAACGGTCCCCCTTGGCCTAGCGCTCACCAACGCGCCTAGATCTTCAACTCCAACTGGCATCGGCTCTTTCTCACCGTACATGGCCTTCTGCAACCCCGACTTCACGCTCGGCCAATCATGCCGAATAATGTCGCTAAGGTCACCTAGCATCCTGAAGTGAAGATGACGATGAAGATCACCCCAGCGCGACGGCTTTTGCATACTGCTGCCTAGAAGTGTCCCTATCTGAGCGATGTTTTCTTCAAGGGCGTCAAAATCGACGTCATCAACGTGCTCATTGGACGGAGCATCAGTCTCGATATGCCTATTGAGATTTCTGAGCAGGGCATCAGTAGAAGCGACTAATTCAAGCAACGCATCGCGGACTAGTAAGCGACGCTTTTGCGTGAAGCGATACCGATACTCTCTTAGTTGGCGAGAAGGTTCGGAGATCTGTCTCTCTATTCGGACTATGGTTTCGAAGTCCGTGAGGTCTTGTGTGTCCAATCGTATCTGGGCAACTTCGTCTAGCTCCATAACGTAAATCTCCGGCTTCCATCCATCCAATTTTGGAAGTGATTGGATGAGCTCAACGAAATGCCGACGATCACTTTCGAACTCAACATCTTCTACAAATGCGATACCCTTTGGAATCTTTACCAATAGGCTCTCAAGGAGTTGCTCGGCCCTTACTAGATTCGCCTCGGTGGCCTCGAAGTGCCTAAGTGCCGAATTTAGTGAACTCTCTTCCATTTTCATCCTTCTGGGCCTCCGGCCTAACGAGTATGTAGAAGGTATTGAGTCGCCCCGGGTTTCGTGGAGGCGGTTTGGTTTAAGTTGATGCCACTGACGTCGCGCCTGCGTTGAGTTTTCGATAGTAGTTTGCCTCGGCTTCGGCCGGAGGGATGTATCCGATCGTACTGAGCAGCCTATGGTGATTGAACCACGTGACCCATTTCAGGGTGGCCAGTTCTAGCGCCTCCTTGGTTTTCCATGGTGCACGCCGATGGATGACTTCGGCCTTGTACAGGCCATTTGTGGTCTCGGCCAGGGCGTTGTAGTAGCTGTCCCCGCGGCTACCGACCGAGGGTTCTAACCCAGCCTGGGCGAGTCGCTCGGTGTAGAGGATAGATACGTACTGGGACCCTCGGTCGGAATGATGAATGAGCGTATCTTTTCGCTCGGGTTGTCGATCAAAGAGTGCCTGTTCCAGCGCATCCAGCACGAAATCCGTTCGCATGGCACTGCTTACTCGCCACCCCACGATCCGCCGGGCGAACACATCGATCACAAAAGCCACGTACAGCCAGCCCTGCCAGGTCGAGCAATAGGCGAAGTCGGACACCCACAGCTGATTGGGCCGATCAGCCTTGAACTTCCGATTGACTCGATCCAATGGACAAACTACACCTTGGTCTGGAATCGTCGTGCGCACTACCTTCCCTCGGCGCACGCCCGCCAATCCCAGGCGTCTCATCAGTCGTTCAACGGTGCAACGGGCAACAGGAATTCCTTCCCTGTTCATCTGATGCCAGACTTTGTCCGCACCATAGACTTCCAGGTTACCTTGCCAGACCCGCTCAACTTGGGGCGCCAGCACCTCATCGCGTTTGGCCCGCGCGCAGCGTGAAGCCGGATTTCTCCGGTGCGCCGCATGAAGCCGATATCCTGACGGGGCAATCTGCAAGACCTTGCAGATCGGCTCGACGCCGTAGGTATCGCGATGCTGGTCCACAAAATTCCTCATCACTTCAGTCGGCGGTCGAGCTCCGCCCGGGCAAAAAAAGCGCTCGCAAGCTTCAAAATCTCGTTCGCTCGACGTAGTTCCTTGACCTCTCGCTCCAGCGCCTTGCTCCGTTCTCGCTCCTCGCTGGTAACGCCTTCGCGCTTGCCGGAATCAATCTCGGACTTCCGTATCCAGTCATTCAGTGTCTGGGGCACGCAGCCTATCTTCGGTGCAAACGACTCGATGGCCGCCCACAACGAGGGATAATCGCTTCGGTGCTCCTGAACCATCCGCACAGCACGCTCTCGTACTTCAGGGGAATACTTCGGGGTCTTCTTCATAGCTCCATTCTCTCAGAGAGTAGAGCCTCCACAATTCCCGGGGCGGTTCAGACTATCGCGGTCGTCAGAAGTAGATTCTTCACGCAATACAGTGGAGGAGGTTCTACGTGAAGAGGTCTCGATTTACCTATAGCCATATCGTCCGCACGATTGTTCGTTTCCAGTAGTGCACTTTTCTTTCGGAGGCATATACGTGACTGAGTCAAAGCGCAAGAGTCCAAATGACCCAAAGTTGCCTCCATGGGCGCAGAAATGGAACCTGTGGATAGGAGCGGCGGCCGGGTTAGTTGGGCTAATGGTGACTACGAGAACCTTGTTCCCAGTAGGATCCGATGAGTGTGGGGAATCTACCTTCTTGAGTCGAAGTACTTATGTAGACCTCACACGGGCGCAACGCCCCAAGGCATGGAAAGCGCCCAGCGTTAGTAGAGACACTCTCTACACCTCCTCGATGGTGCCAAAGGATGCTGGCGAGGTCATTATCGAGCAGTCTCCGCGCCTTAGCCAACTTTCCAGAGCGATTCAGACTGGGAAGCCTTTCGCATCACAGAAGTTAGTCTTTGTCTACGGTGCAGGAGGCGCTGGCAAAAGTTCTGTTCTCATCAAACTACAATCGGGACCTTCTGTAGTGTTCATAAATGTTGGTGAGCATTTTAAGTATAAAGAAAAATCCCAGCAGATTCATCCAGAAACCACTCTACAACAGGAGCTGGTTATCGCCGGTCAGGTGGTCGGAATGATGCCTAAACTAAATGACAAGACGTTGGCAAATGGATTGGCGGGTCTCTTTGGTGCTGTAGATCCTTCTCTTCCGTTTTCTTCTGCGAGAACTGTGATTGTCGATAGCCTAGATGAGGTTCATCCGTCGTCTTCTGTCAGGATAATCGATCTTGCAATGAAGTATGTAAGCGAGAATCCTGAGAAGAACGTTGTTCTTGCCGGGAGAGGTGAAGCTTTTAGGAGGTACTTTGAGCAGGAGAGGTACTCTCGCGCAAACTTTGAGGCAATTCACATAGAACCGCTATATGTGGGAGAGGAGCCGCTACTTTCGTGGTATGTGTGGCAGGCTCTTCGGCACAACCACGTGGAAGAGAAATTGGTAGGACCGCCGCCTTCAGAGAGTGCAGCGCAGTCCATGGTTGATAAGTTGACTCAATTGTGGAAGACCAAACCGGAACTTAGGCATTTCATGCTTACACTAACACCCGCGAACTTCCTCATGCGTCACATCGAAGAAAAGTATAGGCATGACAGTCTAGCCGAGCTATTATTCTTTCGAATCGCAGAGCGAAACAAAGAAAGACATTACCGTCCTGTGTCTGAGGATAGGACAGAATGGCCACTTTACACCCGAGCTCTCACCCAGATCGCGCGAATTGCGAAACTTGAGGAAGATGGGACCTTTGTATTTCCCGTACAGCAGACTATTAAGATCAAAGTCGGAGAGGACTGCGTGGAAACCAATGCTGCACAAGTGCTGAATCTCTCTGAAATGGCAGACCTGCAGCCATTCGATGGGGAGCATCTTCGGTATAGATTTGTTCCGCTGAGCCTTCAGAAGTATCTCGCAGAGCTTCCGAGTGATTAGTCACGGCAGGTGGAATAGAAGTGCAGTCGCTTTGCCCTCGTGCAATTGATTCCTTTCTTGTAGACAGCTCAACCGTCGGTTCGTGGGGACGCCTTACGGCGCCCCTCAGTCTTAGCATTAGAGCGCTCAAACCAAGCAAAGGGGGCAACAAACCATGGTTGAGAAAAGCAAAGGTAGTGAACACAAAGAGTTGGCGGAGAAAAAGGAATGGTTCCGTTCGTCTGATGATGTGCGCAAAGGGTCGTGAAGGGCGTAACGTTTGGTCCCAAAGAGGTCACGTACTCGGTAGTGGACGGCCTGGCGATATTCGAAGGTGATATCTGCCTTGGAAACGCCGAAGAGATTGCGCAGCAGGCTCCGCCCATGGATGTTGGGCGACTCTCAGCGAGAGGTATCGGAATCACGGGAGAGGAACTCCGCTGGCCCAATGGACACATTCCGTTTGAAGTAGGGACTGGGGTACCGAATCAGACGCAGACCACCATAACAAACGCGATTGCTCACTGGGAACAAAACACGAACATCCGGTTCGTTCAGCGTACCCCTCTGTGCCAATATGACGTGAGACACGGGCTTCTCGAAATGTAAGTAGGATTCGAGGGCTCAAAGGAGATCGTCATGCCCTCTGTGCCAATATGACGTGAGACACGGGTTTCTCGAAATGTAAGTAGGATTCGAGGGCTGTGAGGAAATCGTCATGCCTAAACCGGTTTCAACTGAAGCACCCACAGAAGTAGTCGCCAATCCA
>Ga0194132_10010935_pt1 | contig 11899 bp, 10 predicted proteins | sample TA2KigOf80mmetaG_FD_148612 | JGI IMG/M metagenome (GOLD analysis project Ga0194132, IMG submission 148612) | Freshwater microbial communities from Lake Tanganyika, Tanzania - TA2015054 Kigoma Offshore 80m | ecosystem: Environmental > Aquatic > Freshwater > Lake | place: Tanzania: Lake... | reverse complement strand
CCCGCGCAACGATTTGTGTCGCTCCAGCCAGGCTTCGAGTTGGCGTGAAGATGAGAGTCAAGGACGCCTCCTCCACTTGACAACGTGCCGCTACCTTGGCGATCAACTCAACAGGAGGTGGCGAGTCAGTCTCCAACACCAAGCAAGGTTCCAGAGCTCGGTCTTCATAGCCCAGCTCCTTGAACAGCTCTTCCCTACCCGCCGCGGCTCGCGCCGGCCCTGACGCCATGGCGTGATAGGCGCCTTTGCCTTCTCCGTGGGACAGACTCCAGCCCGCATACTGGCTGGCCAAACAAGCCAACACCGGGTCCGCCGCACGTACACTCACCTGCCAGGGCCAGCGCGGAAACGGGCTGTCGGGCGTCACGGTAACCACACCCAGTCCGCCCATGCAGATTTCGGCGATTCGCCTGCCAGCCTCGATGCCGCCGCGGTGGGCAATGCCAGCATCCACCAGACACGTGCCGGTCGCCGTGCGCTCCACACCCAGACGCAACATACGCGCGTCTTCCACCAGAGCACGGACTCGTGGCGCGGCAAGCGCGTTGACACTGGGCCAGCAGACGGCAATGGCCTGTTGTTCAGGACTGGCGACGATTTCGGTCATGGGAGTTCAAGCCGTGACGAGGCGAAGTTGATCGAAAACTGTGCGGGCGCGTTCCTGCACCAGTTGCTCGGCGGCGCCCGTGCTGCCGGCTTCGCCATATACCGTGCACAGTGGACGGCGCGCGCCAATGATACTGCCGGGCGCGGGAATATCAGTTGCCCATTCCGGCCATGCCACGCCATCGGGCACGTACAGCGAAGTGCGGGTCCAGGCAATGGCCATTGCCCGCGACCGTGAAGGCTGTGGTGGATTCAACTCCGGCATCCTGCCTGCGCAGGCTTCGACGTGTGCCTTGAACAAGCCATTGGTGGATCGCCCTTCGTGGAGCGCCATTGAGGCGGTCGGGCGCGGATTGAGTTCTATGATTTGTGGCCCCTCGGGTGTCTGGATGAAATCCAGCCCGTTCACTCCGCGTAACGACAGTTCTCGCGTCAGGTCCGCCACGATACCGCTGATCTGCTCGAGCAGTGCCTGACACGGCTCGGGTTCGCTGACCGCTCCTGCGAAGACAAACGGTTGACTTGCGCTCAGCCGCACGGAGATCAGACGGTTGAAGCCCAGGACTTCTGTGCCCAAACCATCAGCCAGAAACAGCACCGACATTGCCGTCCCTTGGACGAGCCGCTGGAAGTATCGGCCGTTGCCATGGGACGCGGCGAAGCGTGCAGGTCGCACATGCGAACCGCCTGCCCCACCGATTCGCTTGCTCAACCATCCATCGCTGCCTTGAGGACTGGAAACACTGACGGCAGGATGAGGCACCCCGACCTGATCTAGCATGCCAAAGAAACTCTTGGGTGCCTTCACCCGGGCGACACATTCCGGCGAGTTACCCGTCAACGGCCCGACTCGGGCAAGCTGCGAGTGCAACCTGGTCCGACCTTCCAGCCCCGACCCAACCACGATGCCGGCAAAGCCGTCCGGCTCTGACAAGGCATGCGCGCGCTCCAGCAAAAGCCTTGCGGAGAAGCCTCCGCGGGCTGCGGCACATCGCTCGGACTTAACCGCAAGGCGCCGGGTGTCCACATCATTGAAGAGGTCGAGCACCACCACCGAAAGATCCGCCAGGCGCGCTGAGGCTGCCAGGGCACGCCCCGACGCGGACACCACCAGGTAAGGCATCGGGCTCGACACGCTACAAGCCTCTACGCCCTGTTGAAGAAGCGATCACGCGGACCGGCCGCTTCGCACTTGTCGCCTGAGCCGGAAAATCTGCCGCACCGAGGAAATTGATCTGCGCTGCGCGAACAAAGCGCTGGACAAGGGGGCCAGCCCCCTGTAACTCGCCGAAAGAATTGTCACGCTGATTGCGCAAAGCCGCTCGGTCAGCGATTCCCTAATTCAATCCCGCGTGTCGACGCGCCTCGCTCAGCGCCTCGTCGAGTCCCAGATAACGGGCTGACTGGGCAGACAGCATCGCCTCGAACAGACCTTTCTCGGTCTGATACTTGACATTGCCGATGGTCAGCGCACCTATGGCACGCGCCTGGCCAGAGCCCGCGCTCAATTCGGCGCCATTGTCAAAAGCGCCTACGCCTTCAATGCCAGAAGGCGGTACAGCATTGATGTCCGCTACCACCAGCATCCTTGCCGCCTGGGTTAGATCCGAGGCGCTTATCACTTGGACGCCGGCTTTCGCCGTGGCCAGCGCGACTTCGACTTCCGCCATCAACATCGACCGCGCTGCCGGACTCGTGGCATCCAGCACATCGAGGACCACGCCATGACGCGCCGTCAACTGTTGGCAAAATTGCCGTGTCCGATCTAGGTCAGCACGCGCCACCAATCCGACTCTTGCCCCAGCGCGGGCAGCCAGCACCGCGGCGGCCGTTCCTACCGGCCCCGTGCCGCCGAAAATCGCGACCCGTCGCGCCGTCAAGGACAGCGTCCGGTCCCGCAAATGCCGCTCAAGACACGCGATGGCCGCTGCCGCCGTAGTGAAGGCGCCACTCGGATCGACCATCACAGAAGCTTCAAAGGGCGGCACCATGGCCTTGCGCGCGACATCGAACATGTCCTCCGCCAGAAGACCGTCGCGACCGCCAATAAACAACCCGGTTCGGCGGACCCCTTTGGGACCGCGGGAAAATATCGCGTCCTGCGTCAGCGCTGCAACCTGAGAAAGGCCCACGCGCGTATGCGGAATGACCATGCCGTATCCCGCGTCGGCGGCCATGTTGATGTCGAACGGACTCATCTGCTCATCAGCTGTGAGCATGTGAAGAATGTAGGGCTTTTCCGCCACCGCCGTCTCCGCTGCCTACTTGGCGTTGTAGTGGTAGAAGCCGCGTCCGCTCTTGCGACCAAGATATCCCGCGCCCACCATCTCCTTCAACAGCAGTGCCGGTCGATACTTCGGGTCATTGAAACCTTCGTAGAACACCTGCATCACCGCCAGCATGGTGTCCAGGCCGATCAGATCCGCCAGAGCCAAGGGGCCGATCGGGTGATTGCAGCCGAGTCGCATGCCATTGTCGATTTCTTCCGCGCTGGCGAGTCCTTCCTGATAAACCTGAATCGCTTCGTTGATCATCGGACACAGGATTCGATTCACCACGAATCCCGGGCTGTTCTTGACCGTAATGGGCGTCTTTCCAATGGCCTTGACGAACTGTTCAGCAATGGCATGGGTGGTGTCTGAGGTTTGCAATCCACGGATGAGTTCCACCAAGGCCATCACGGGCACGGGATTGAAATAGTGCATGCCAATGAATCGTCCGGGATTTGACACCACCGCCGCCAACTGCGTGATAGAGATGGACGAGGTATTCGTGGCGATGACCGCACTGCTGTCCAGCATCCCGTCAAGCTGTCGCAGAATCTTGAGTTTCAGTTCCACATTTTCCGTGGCAGCTTCAATGACCAGCGGCAAGTTTTTGAGGGCATCGTAGTTCACCGTACCCACGATTCGGCCATGCGCGCGATCGCGCTCAGCGGCGGTCATCTTGTCCTTGCTCACCAACCGATCCAGACTCGAGCCAACGCCTTTCATGCCACGCTGGATGGCCGCTTCGTTTACATCAACCATCACTACATCGATACCCGACACCGCACACACCTGAGCAATGCCACTTCCCATCAAACCTGCACCAACTACGCCGATCTTCTGCATGCTTTCGCTCTAGCTGATTTAAAAGCTCTATGTTAATTCGGTTTCGCTCACCAGTTGCCCTGTGGCCCACGCCCTGAGTTGGATCGCAACCGACGGGGCTCAGAGCATTGGATTCAGACCTCACCCACTACGAGGAGGACATCGAATCGCAGACCAACTTGCGCGTGATCTCGCCGAGTGAGTTAGGCGCGATGTCCTCCCACGGCCGATTCATTTTTCCCGTCGACCAGACGATCTCGCCCTCCGGGCTGATGATATCCATCTGGACCACTCGATGGATTCGCCTCACGCAATCCAGCTCAATCGTGCCGATGCTCGATCGGAACGAAACCCTCTTGTCTCCAAAGGTCTCCAGCATGCTGAAGTTGTAGACGCCCTTCTTTCGAAATCTCAGCGTCTCTCCATCAACCGCTACCGATGTGGAATCGACAAAGTATTTGCCTTGCGGATCCGCTCCGACTTCAATCCAATTGTCAGCATGACCCGGCAGAGAGAACACGACCGTCACTCCAATAAGCGCAAGACGCAAACCCATCACACCCTCCGTTCGCAGTTTGTCACATCGTGATCTAGATTAGCCCATTCGGGCGGCCCGTCATTCCCCTGAAGCCTCGGCAATTCCAGCCGATAAGGCATATGAAGTGAATTCCTGCGGACTTGGCTGGCCGCGGAATCTCAGCACAGGTCCTCGCCGGACCGTTCATTACTGACGAAATACCGCTCATCGGGCGGCTTTGCCTGTCCCGATGCGCCAACCTAGGATGCATCCCATGAAAGCAGACGGACTCCCCATGCACACCATGCGCGGCCTGACCCTGATCGAATTGATGATCGTGCTGGCCATCATCGGCATCATCTCCGCATTCGCCATTCCCAGCTATCAGGAGTACTCGACGCGCGGCCGGCTAACGGAGGCCCATGCCACCCTGTCTGGTCAGCGAGTGCGCATGGAACAGTTCTTTCAAGACAGTCGCACTTATGTCGGAGCATGTACCGCAGGCACTACTGCGCCGCCCATGGCGAATACGACGCACTTCACTTTCGCGTGTGGCAACCTGACGGCGTCCACGTTCACCCTTACTGCCACTGGCGCCTCGGGGACCAACACCGACGGATTCACATTCACTCTCGATGAGGCCAACGCTCGCGCAACTTCCGCGGTGCCGAGCGGCTGGACCTCGAACGCCTCCTGCTGGATCATCAGAAAGTCCGGAACATGCTCATAAGGCACAAAGCTTCCGGCGGCTTCACCCTGGTCGAACTCATGATAGGTTTGACCATCGTCGCCATGATTCTTGCGATCGGCGTACCCAGCTTCGGAGTCTGGATCCAAAACTCCCGCATTCGCAACGCAGCCGACGCCATCATCAGCGGGGCCAGTCTGGCGCGAGGAGAGGCCGTCCGTCGCAACACTGCCGTCCAGTTTGAGTTGGGTTCTGCATCCCAATGGACAGTCTCCGTCGGTGGCAACACCATTCAAACCCGTCCGGCTATCGATGGTTCGGACAGTATCGTTGTTACGCCCAACAACGGTGCGACGTTTCTGACCTTCAATGGTATTGGGGCCACCACGACGAACAACGACGGCAGTGAGCAGATCACTCAAGTCGACGTCGAGTCCAGCATCGCTACCGTGACGCAAGGCGCACGGCCGCTAAGGGTAGTGATCAGCCGCGCGGGAAGCGTTCGCATGTGCGATCCGAACGTTGCCAGCTCCGATCCCAGGTCTTGTTAATCAGACATCCACACAGGTCAATCGATGAAGCTATTTCGATCAATGCGAAGCCAAGCGGGAATCATGCTGCTGGAGGCCATGATCGCCATCCTCATATTTTCGTTCGGCATCCTGGCCGTGGTCGGAATGCAGGCTCGTGCGATGCAGGATATGGGGCAGGCGAAGTACCGTTCGGATGCGGCCTTCCTGGCGAATCAACTGGTCGCGGACATCTGGACCAATGCCAAGAATGTCGCCGACTATCAATGGGCGGGAGGCGGTGGCACTACGCCCCCGTCATTGAGCAACTGGGTCTCTCAGGTGAACGAAATGCTGCCTGGCTCCGACGTCCACACCCCTACTGTCGCCTACGACGCCGCGTCTCAGCAGGTCACGATAACGCTGCGATGGCTGACGCCGGCGGAAGCTGGTGAAAACCCCTCGATGGGCCCCCATAGTTTCGTCGCGGTCACCTACATCAACACCAACAGCTAGGTTAATCATGCGAACAGCCGTGTTTCTCCCGCCGCCAAGGCTCCGCTCGCCGCGCCCACCTAAGAGGCAACTCGGGCTGAGCATGGTGGAACTCATGGTTGCAGTGGTCATTTCACTGGTCGGAACGATCGTTATCTTTCAGGTCTTTCAAGTCAATGAGAGTATCCGGCGGGAAACCACCAACGGCGCCGATACCCAGACCAGCGGGTTGGTGGCACTTACCACTATTGAACGTGACCTGCGAATCGCCGGATTTGGTTTCAACGATGAAGACCTGATCGGCTGCAATGTCACCATGTACGACGAAAAGCGTACACCCAAGGATGTCCCGACTTTCAGACTCGTGCCGATCAGGATCACGGCGGGGGCTGGCACCGTCCCTGACACCCTGGAGATCACTTATGGCACACCGTCGATCACGCCGGCGCGGGTCACGATCACCGACACCATCACGGGTGCGACCAGCAACCTGCCCATCACGCCCAATCAGACCTATGGATTCACTCCGGGCGATGTGATTGTCGTATGGGAAATCGGTAAACCTTGCAGCATCATGGAGGTGACCTCCACCAACGCCACGCAGATCTACCACGACTCTGGCAACTTCTTCAATCCGATCACCGGTCAGACCGAGCAGTCCCGTTACAACAAGTCCACGGGCCATGGCAATGACTACACCGGCGATCCTGCGACCCAGGTCTCCAACCTGGGAAGAAACCCGGTGATGAATCTGTACACCGTGGTCAACGATCAGTCGGCAAACCCCAGCACCAACAATCAACTGACGGTGAACAACCTGCGGGCTGAGCTTCCCAGCGACTTTCCCATCGCAGAGCAGATCGTACATTTCAAGGCCGAGTACGGATTGGATGACGGAATCAGCAACAACACCGTCGCGCCTCGAGATCTGCTACCCAACGACGGAATAGTGGACCAGTACACCACCACGGATCCTTCGGATTGGTCACAAGTAATTTCGGTTCGACTCGCAGTGGTGACGCGCAGCATTCAACCGGAGCGTCCGGATCCCAGCACGGGCGAATGCAACATCACACCCGACTGGGGCAGCTCGAACTACCCCATCGTCTGGGCAAGAGGACCCGACTCACCCAACGGCCGGGCCATCGACGTCCGCACAGAGACCGACTGGCGGTGCTATCGCTATCGCGTCTTTGAGAGCACTGTGCCTCTGCGCAACATGCTCTGGCGCAAGGAGGAGCTATGACCCGAATTGTTTCATTCAAGTCTCCCGCCAAGCAGAAAGGCGTGGTCTTGTTCATTTCCTTAATCGTCCTAGTCGCCATGACGCTCGCCGGCATCGCTGTTACACGGTCGGTAGACACCGGCAATGTGATCGCCGGCAACGTCGCGTTTAAGCAAGCGACACTGGCTTCCGCCGATCGGGGCATTCAAGCTGCCGTAGCTTTCCTCACGGCGGGCAGCAACAACGGCAATCTCATCCATAACATTCCGACCAGCGGCTACTACTCGGCTAACGCGACTCACACGGACTGGACGGACCCCAGCATCTGGGTTGACGGCATCGCGGTGCCGGACTCCGCGGGCAACTCCCCCGACGCCGCTGGGAACACGGTCACATACATCATACATAGGCTCTGCCTGACGCCCGGCACAGCACCCGACAAGAACTGCGCGCAGATTAGTCAGGCCACGGCGGCCACTCAAGGTACCAGCATGGCTACCGGCTCGGAGGTGCGCGTGCCGCCACCCGGAATCTTCTATCGAGTCAGCGTTCGCGTGGACGGCCCGCGTGACACGTTGAGTATTGTTCAGACGAACGTGGAGATCAAATAGATGAACTCGAACCCCTCGCAGTCCACGCATCAGGAGACGAACGTGCCTATCCGATCTTTCGCGCCACTGCCAGATGCAAACGCTGACGCCGTAAAGACGCCAAGTGCCAGGGCATTCCAACAACGTCGGCCTTTGGTGGCAAGTATGTGCGGCGCAGCACTGGCTGCACTAGTGGGGTCATTCTCCGCTCTAAGCTATGCTGCGACGACAGACATCTCACAGTCGCCCATGGCGAGCGCATCTTCCCTTAACGTCTTGCCTAACGTCCTGTTCACCTTAGACGACTCGGGGAGTATGGGATGGGACTGGCTCCCAGACTATGTGGACGACTCCAACACCTGTAAAGCTCGTAGCAGCGGCAGCACCAACTGCCAGACCGGCGATCCTGCCTATGCATCGCCACAATTCAACGGCGTGTACTACAACCCAACGATTACCTACCTGCCGGCGCTCAATTCCGACGGAACTGCAAAGCAGTCCTTCGGGTCACCTTGGACTGCAGTAAAGACTGACGGACTGTCCGGCAGCAGCGGCACGATCAACCTCACCAATGCCTTTCCTCATCGATACTATTGCAACGCAGCGCTCACGGAATGCCGTCGCAATGGTATCGATACTACCAACCCGTTTGTGTACCGGTCTGGGGACGCCAACGGCTTCCCGAACTCGACACACAATGTCTCCGCAATAGGGAGCGGTGCGCCTCACTACTTCACGATTTCGCCACGAGAACACTGCAGCGACGTGAACTTGACGACCTGTGTCCTATCGACAACACCTACCGGCGTAAATACTTTCCCAGCGACTGTACGCTTCTGCAAGTCGACTGGAGACGCGGACAATGCCGCCGCGACCACCGGTTCGTCGGGAGCGCCCGCGACACCCCGCTGCCAGGCCAAGTACACCGGTACCTATCGGTTTCCCCGCTACGGTAATTTCACACGTACTGACATCGTTCCGGCCACGACCAGCTATCCAAAAGCACTGACACGCACTGACTGCGCTGGGACCACATGTACCTACGCCGAGGAAATGACCAACTTCGCCAACTGGTATGCCTACAGCAGAACGCGGATGCTAATGATGAAAACGGCAGCAGGCCGAGCCTTCGCACCACTCGATGATCGTTTTCGGGTCGGGTTCATCACGCTCAACGCCGGCACACCGGTGAACGCCAACAAGTACCTCGCCATCAACACATTCAATTCGAGCCAGAAATCGAGTTGGTACGCCAAGCTGTACGGAACATCCTCAAGTAGTGGCACGCCGCTTCGCACGGCGCTTTCTAGAGCCGGCCGCCACTTTGCAGGCAAGCAGGACGGAATCAATGAAGGCATGACACCGGACCCCATGCAGTACTCCTGTCAACAGAACTTCCTGATACTGACCACTGACGGGTACTGGAATGGTGGAGGCGGCCAGAAGATCGACGGCTCCAGCATTGGCAATGAGGATTCCAGCGCCCCGCGCCCGTACTTTGACGGACCGTCCGGCACTACGACGTCCAATACACTCGCTGACGCCGCCTACTACTATTATCAGACCGACTTGAGAGGCACAGGGAGTGTCGGATCTCTGGGGCTTGACGTAGCCGAGAACAACGTTCCGGTCAGCGACAAGGACACCGCCAACTGGCAGCACATGACGACCTTCACCCTGGGCATCGTCGACGGACTCATGAACTGGCGCAATGACTATGAAACCGCCGCAGGGGACTACGCCAATATTCTTGCCGGAAGCTCCGGATGTTCCTGGGCATCCGGCACATGCAATTGGCCGAAACCGGCCGCGGACTCACTGACGGCATTGGATGATCTCTGGCACGCCGCGGTCAACGGCCGTGGAAAGTACTACAACGCGCGCGATCCCGCCGGAGTTGCCGACAGCCTGAATGAGGCGTTGACCAACCTGCAGAAGCGCAACGCCGCCGGTGCCGCGGCTGCGACCAGTACGCCCAACATCACACCGAGCGACCGTTCGATCTTTCTGTCGTCCTATACCACGGTGGAGTGGTACGGCAATGTCGAATCCCAATTGATCGACGCCACCACGGGGCAGGTTCTGCCTGGGATCGTCTGGAATGCCCGTGATCAGCTGGATTCTCAGGTCAGCAATAGCTCAGATGCCCGTGCGATCTATACCTTTAGCAGCGGTGCATCGAACAACCTGAAGAATTTCGACTACGCCCTACTTACCGCCACCGAGCAAGCCTACTTCGCCAATCGCTGCTCGCCAGCGACGCTGCTGACCCAGTGTTCATTGCTGTCGGCCACAGACCTGGCGGCAGCGAACAGCGGAACGAACATGGTCAACTACCTACGCGGCCACCGCGGATTGGAAGGTACGATCTATCGTGAGCGCACACACGTGCTCGGCGACACCGTGAACGCCGTACCGCTTTATGTGGCAAAGCCCAAGTACACCTTTACGGACTCGGTAACCCCTTCCTACACCACGTGGAAAGCAAGTTCGGGTATTGCTGACCGCAGCCCGACTCTCTATGTCGGTGCAAACGATGGCATGTTGCACGCCTTCGACGCGGGTGACGGCAGCGAGCGTTGGGCCTATGTCCCCAAGATGGTCATGCCCAACATGTACAAACTTGCCGAAGAGCAGTACGCCAGCAAGCACATCTACCTGGTGGATGGATCACCTGTGCAGATGGACATCTATGATGGTAGCGATTGGCGCACCATTCTCGTGGCCGGGCTCAATTCCGGCGGGCGCGGTTTCTACGCCCTTGATGTCACGAACCCAACCTCGCCCAAAGCCCTCTGGGAGTTCTGCCATCTCAACTCGCTTTGCGACAAGTACGACGCGGATATGGGTTTCAGCTACGGCAAACCGATCGTCACCAAGCGCTACTCCGACGGCCGGTGGGTCGTGCTCGTCACCTCCGGGTACAACAACGTCAGCCCCGGCAATGGCCAAGGCTACCTGTATGTGCTGGACGCGCTGACCGGTGATCTCCTGCAGAAAATCGGCACGGGTGTCGGCACGACGACCACCCCCAGCGGCCTGGGAAAGATCGCGGCATGGGCTGACAACTTCGCCAACAACAATACTGCGAAACTGGTCTACGGTGGTGACATGGAAGGCAATATGTGGCGGTTCGATCTGACTGGTTCATCCGCGTCAGTCAGCAAACTGGGCACCGCCACTGCGTCCAACGGCAAGCCGCAACCGATTACCACCACCCCGGAACTTGGACTGGTCAAGCAGACACATCGGGTAATTTTCTTCGGTACCGGTCGATATCTTGGCGGTACCGACCTATCCGATCCCGCGACCCAGAGCCCTGCCGGCACCAGCGCCTGGCAGCAGTCCATCTACGCCGTCAAAGATAGCGACACCTCTCTGGGCAACTTCCGCGGCGCTGGCCTCGTATCACAGTCGATTCTAGGCGTCACTGGAAGCGAACTGACACGATCCATATCAAGCAATGCCGTTGACTGGACAACCGCAAACGGGTGGTATGTCGACCTGCCGGTCTCGAGTTCGAGCACCGGGCCCAGCGAGTCGGAGCGGGTAAACGTGGATCCTCAGCTCATTCTGGGCACACTGGTGGTCGCTACCAATGTCCCGGGCGGTAGTGCCTGCACCATCGGTGGAGAAGGCTGGCTATACCAGTTCGATTTCGCCACGGGATCGTTTGTTCAGTCTTCGTCCGGGGACGTTGTGGCAAACAAGCAGTCAGGTGCGCTGATCGTGGGATTCGTCGTGTACCAGTTGCCGGGTGGCGCGGTAGTGGGTCAGGTTGGCATGGCCACACGCGACCTGCGCAAACAGGACATCAACATTAGCGGGCAAGGCAGCGGACGGCGCGTGTCCTGGCGCGAGCTGACCCAGTAGATCTTGGGCAGTCGCTGGGCGCCTATCGGCGCCCAGCGCGTTCTGAATCGCTATTCCGTTTCGAGACCTTTGGGCAACGGAAACTCGATGGTTTCCTCGACTGTCACCAACTCACGCACCTCGGTGGCGCCCAGTGATCGCAATCTCGCGAGCAGCGCCTGGACCAGGGACTCCGGGGCCGATGCGCCGGCCGTAACCCCGACCGTACGCTTGTTCTCCAGCCACTGCTCCCGCAGTGCTTCGGCATCGTCGATAAGGTAAGCGGGCACCCCCAGTTTCTCCGCCACCTCACGCAGTCGATTCG
>Ga0194132_10010933_pt1 | contig 11899 bp, 7 predicted proteins | sample TA2KigOf80mmetaG_FD_148612 | JGI IMG/M metagenome (GOLD analysis project Ga0194132, IMG submission 148612) | Freshwater microbial communities from Lake Tanganyika, Tanzania - TA2015054 Kigoma Offshore 80m | ecosystem: Environmental > Aquatic > Freshwater > Lake | place: Tanzania: Lake Tanganyika... | reverse complement strand
AAGGGATCAGCGGCGGCGGAGGGGCCTTTCTGCGGATGGGCCGGGCACAAGCGTGGCCGCTCCGGCGCGATTGACCCGCAAAGGCGTGCGCCCCTAAGGTGGTGCCGGGACGGGCGGCGCCTCTCTGTCGTGAAGATGAATCGCGCGCGAATCGCTCCCTCAGGGAGAAGGCGCATGGCGCTCGGGTCGATCAGCTCGTCTCTGGCGCGGATCGGGCGCCATCGCGGCGTTCATCTGCTGCTGCTGTTCGTCCTCGGCTCGAACTACAGCCTCTTGTTCGCGGTCAACAAGCTCGCCGTGGCGCATGGCGTGCCGAACGTCGCTTATGTCTTCTGGCATTCGCTCGCGGCGGGCCTGTTCCTGCTGGTGCTCTGCGCGCTCCGGCGCGATCTGCCTCGGTTCGATTGGCTGCATCTGCGGACCTATCTGGTTTGGGGCCTCCTGACGACCGCCGCACCTATCTCGCTGCTCACCTATGTCGCGCCCCATCTGCCGGCCGGCGTGATCACGATGGTGCTCGTGCTGGTGCCGCTCTTCACCTACGTGCTCTCACTCATCTTCCGGGCCGATCGGTTCAGGCCGCTCGGCGTCGTCGGCATTCTGTGTGGCCTGGCGGGCGTGCTGCTCGTGATCGTGCCGGATGTAGGCCTGCCCTCGCGTGACATGGTGGGCTGGGTGCTGCTCGCGCTTCTCGGCCCCATCATGTTCGGCCTCGTCACCGTGTTCGCCGGAAAATACCGGCCGCCGGCGGCGTCCTCGCTCAACCTTGCCTGCGGGCTCCTGCTCGCGTCCGCCGTGATGCTCGCGCCGGTGATGGTCGGCCTCGGCCAGACCTATGTGTTCCCGGGCGGCGATGTGCTCGGCGATCTCTGCATTCTCTATGCCGGCCTGCTGACCGCGTGGGTGTTCTTCCTGTTCCTCGAGTTCGTGCGCCTCGCCGGCCCCGTGTTCGTGACCCAGCACAATTACATCGCCACGCTCTCGGGCTTCGGCTGGGGCGTGGCCTTCTTTGACGAGGGGTACAGCGCCTATATCTGGGGTGCGACCGCACTCATGTTCGTCGGGCTCGGGCTCCTTAACCTTGGTCTCTGGCTCGACGCACGACGCGCCCGCGCATCGATCGCATCCTGAGCCACCGTACTTGACAGTAGCGTGCACGAGGCGCACGATTCGATCGTTCGTGCGAGGCGCCCGCGCTGGGCGCGCGGCTCCGATAGGGGCCCGCGGCGACCGCCGGGAGAGCCCGCGAACACCGTATCAACCAGCTCGGGAGGTTGCGCATGCAGGAACTTCCACCGGGCCATCCGGTCTGGCCCCGCTGAGCCTCGGGGCCACGATCGGGCGAGCCGCGCCGGCACTGACCGGCCAGCGCCCGGTCGCCAACAACCCAGTCGAAACACCCGGGTTGGACCGCGCCCGCAAAGGCCAAGCGGGACGGCAACCCAAGATGGATCTGCCTTAGAGGCAGAAGGCAATACGCTAAATCGAGCCCCGCCCGTTGATTCGGGCGGGGCTTTCGATTCGAGGCCGCGAGGTTCTGAGCGAGCTGACCGCGACGCTCAGCCGCGGCGCTCCCGCAAGGTCAGCACCGCGCCGAGCACGACGACGCCGAACACGATGTCGCGCACCGCGATCGGCACCTGCGAGCCGGTGACCAGCGTGCCGAGCGCGGTCAAAAGTAGTGCGCCGCCGAACATGCCGAGATAGTGGCCGCGCCCGCCGGTTGCGAGCGTGCCGCCGACCAGCACGACCGCGATTGTCGGCAGCAAGAGCGGAATACCCATCGAGAGAAACGAGATGCCGCTGAAGCCGGTCATCAGCACGCCGCCGAGTGCCGAGCAGAATCCGCTCAGCACATAGACGCCGAGCAGATTGGCGTCGACCCGCGTGCCCGAAAGCTTGGCGACGCGCGCCGAATTGCCAATGGCGAAAATGCGCCGGCCGAAGGTCGTGCGGTGGAGCACGACGATCGCCACCGCCGCAACCAAAATGAGCGACCAGGCGGCGGGCGCGAAGCCGAGGAAGCGCGCGTTGAACAGCCATTGCAGCGCCGGCGGCGATGCGCCGGTCGGGATGCCGCCGGTATAGAGGAGGGCGAGGCCCTGCATCACGCCGTTGGTCGCAAGCGTCACGACGATCGATGGCATGCCGAACAGCACGACACCGAGCCCGTTGACCAGGCCGACCAGCATGCCGGCGCCCAAGACCATCGGGATCGCCCAATAGGCCGGCCCGTCCTGACCGTTTGCGACCGCGGCGAGCACGACGCCGGCGAAGGCCAGCGTATGCGGCACCGAGAGGTCGAGGCCGCCGGTCAGCACCACTGCGCCCTGGCCGATTGCGAGCACGGCATAGAAGAGGGCGAGGGTGAAGAGCGAGTTGAAGTAGTGCGTGCCCCAGGATCCGCCGCCGATCACGGCGAGCACGACGATGTAGACCACGAAGAACAGCGCCCAGGCGGGAATGAGCAGCCTGAGCGTTTCCCAATTGACCGTGACCCACTGGCGCAGCGGCGAGCCCTTAAGCTCGTCATTCGGTCGGAGCGCCCAGTCGACATTGAGCGGCGATCGACGGGCCTCTGCGCCAGGTTGGAAGCGCGGCAGGCTTCGATTGGCGAGGCCCGAAAGCTGCAGGCGCATGACGCGGGCATATTCCGCGAGCGCCGAATCACGCCCGACGGTCGCGCCGATCACGGCCAGGATGAGCACGATGCTCTCGACGATCGGCGAATAGCTCGAGTTCACGTTGAGCACGAGCAGCACGTTGACGATGAGCGTCAGCGTGAAGGCGGCGAAGATGGTGCCGAGGCAGCCGCCCTGGCCGCCGCCGATGCGCGTGCCGCCGAGGATGGTGGCGGCGAAGATCTGGATCAGCATGCCCGAGCCGACCAGGGCGTCGCCCGAGCTCGTCTGTACGGTCAGGAACACGCCGCCCGCGCCGTAGAAGAACCCGGCCAGCGTATAGCCATAGAACTTGGTGCGGTTGGCGGGGATGCCGTTCGAGTACGCCGCGTCCTCGTTGGAGCCGACCGCATAGAGCGCCGTGCCGAAGCGCGTGCGCTTGATCAGCACCCAGAAAAGCAGCGCCAGAAGGATGAAGACCAGAGGTGCCGGGAAGCCGTCGGGAATCAGGTTGCCGATGAAGAAGCTCGAATAGCCGGCCGGCACATAGCCGCCAGGGTCGGGCATCACCAATAGATTGAGTCCAAGGATGATGAACATGCTGGCGAGCGTCACCACCACGGGCTGGAGGCGCATATAGGCGATGAAGAAGCCGTTGAAGGCGCCGACCAGCGTGCCGATCGCGAGCCCTACCACGGTCATGGCGGCCTGGCTGCCGAACGAATCGCCCGTGTAGGACGCCATCATCACGTTGACGAGCGAGAGCGTTGCGCCGGCCGAGAGATCGAAGCCGCCGATCAGGAACACGACGGTCTGGCCCATCGCGGCGAACACCAGGGGACCGGTGTTCGCAGTCAGGAAGCTGATCTCGAAATAGCTGATCGAGCCCTGGATGATGCCGTGCAGGAACACCATCATCGCGACAAAGGAGAGGATCGCGACGATCAGCCCGCGTTCACGGCCTGCACGTTTGAGCCAGCTCGTGCTCTGCAGGCGCATGGTGGCGTCGATGGTGGTCATGACGCAGCCTGTTGCACGCCGCGGCCATCGGCGCCGAGCGCGTAAGTCATGATCGATTCCTCGCTCAGCTGATCGGCCTTGAGCTCGGCCACCAGCCGGCCGCGATACATCACGAGCACCCGATCGCACAGATTGACCAGCTCGGGCACCTCGGTCGAATAGAACAGCACGCCATGGCCCTGGCTCGCGAGCTCGCGGATCAACACATAGAGCTCGTGCTTGGTGCCGACGTCGACGCCACGCGTCGGGTCGAACATCAGGAGCACCTTGGAATCCGCGAGCAGCCATTTGGCGATCGCGATCTTCTGCTGATTGCCGCCGGAGAAGGACGACGCCGGCTTGTAGAGCGCGCGCGGGTGTACCTGAAGGCGCGCGAACACCTTGTCGACCGCCTTCCTCTCGGCGGTGCGATCGACCAAGCCGAGCCGCGAAAGCCGATGGATCACGGGCAGGGACGCATTGTCCTTGCCCGAGAGCTTGAGGAACAGGCCCTCGGACTTGCGATCCTCCGGCACCAGGCTGATGCCAACGCCGGCGCCGACCGCATCGGCCGGACTTGTCAGCGTCACCGGGCGACCATCGAGCTCGACCTTGCCGCTCTTGAGCCCGATCGCGCCGAACAGCGCCTCGAACAGCTCGAGCTGGCCCATGCCTTGAAGGCCGGCGATGCCCAGCACCTCACCCGGCCAAAGCTCGAAGCTGGCACCCTCGAGCAGATGGCCCGCGCTCAAATTCTCGCCCTTGAGCGCGGGCGCAGGCACCCCGCCCTGGCGGTAATTCTCGCGCGGCGGATAAATCGCGCCGAGCGAGCGGCCGATGATGAGCCGCACCACATCGGCGTCGCTCACTTCATCGATCTTGTAGGAGCCGACATGCTTGCCATTGCGCAGCACCGTCAGGCTCTCGCAGAAGCGCCGCACCTCGGCCATGCGGTGCGAAATGAAGACGACGGTGATGTCTTGCGCCTTCAGTTTCGCGATCAGCCCGCCGAGCCAGTCGACATCGGCGGCGGAGAGCGTCGATGTCGGCTCGTCCAACAGAAGTACGCGTGGCTTTCGCCCGATCGCCTTGGCGATCTCGATCTTCTGGCGCGTGGGTAGATCGAGATCGCTGATGAGGCTGTCGGGCCGGATATCGTGGAGGCCGAGGCTGGTCAGCAGCTCCTCCGCAACGCGCCGGGCGTGGCGCTTGCGCAACTGGCCGAGCACGGTCGGCTCATAGGGCAGCAGAAGATTCTGCGTGACGGTCAGGTCGCCGATCAAGGTCAGCTCCTGAAACGCCGTATGGATGCCGGCCTGATAGGCGGCGCGCGGGCGCCCGAGCGGCACGGGTTTGCCCAGCATCCTGACCGTGCCGTGATCGGGCCTGACGAGCCCGCTCAGCACCTTGACGAGCGTGGATTTGCCCGCGCCGTTTTCGCCAATCAGCGCGCGCACCTCGGCCTGCCCGATCGACACGCTGACGTCCTCGAGCGCGACCGTGGCGTCGAAGCGCTTCGAGAGTCCCTCGATCTCGATCGCGGGCGGGGCGGACGTCATGACCGTTGAATCCATCGGTTCCAACACGCGCTCACCCCCACCCCAACCCTCCCCCGTCAAGGGGGAGGGGGTAAGAAGAACAGGCTCACACCTCCTTTTCCCTCCCCCCTTGAGGGGGAGGGTGAGGGAGGGGGGGTCCCCCAGGCCGCCGAAGCGATGAAATCAGACCTGTCCTAATGAGAGGGCCGCGAGCGATCGCGGCCCCCTCCGAGATCAGTCCATCACGAACGTAGGACCGTCCTCAATAGTCCGGCTCGCCGAGCAGCGCGGACGAGAAGCCGAGCTCCGGCGTGTTGGGCGACCAGAAGTCGATCGCGTAGTCCGGCGGCACGATGCCGGGCGCGATCGTGTTGCAGCCGGCGGCAAACTCGGCGGCGGTGCCGCTCTCGCAGATCTTTACATTGTCCTTGGTCACGTGAACGATCGCGTCGTTGTAGAAGATCGGGTTCGACGCGGGTTTCTTGCCGTCGAGCACGTCGACCGCGACCTTGAGAAGATAGGCGACCGCCCAGAGGCCCGAGCCCGAGGACAGGCCCGCGCGACCCAGCGCGCCCTCGACATTGGAGTCCGGCGGCAGCATCTGCAGCCGCCCACCGTTCGAGGATTCGCCCGAGCATGGGATGACTGGATTCTTCGGATAGTAGCCGTCTTCCACCTGCATCAGCGAAAGCGTGTAGCAACCGGTCTGCGCCACGATGCCATCGATGTCCTCCCACTTATGGGTGGCGAGGAACTCCTTCATCTTCACGCGCGCGAGCGACTGGTCCCACATGCCGACCAGCTCGCCGATCACCTTGATGTCGGGATACTTCGCGACCGTCTCCTTGAAGCCCTGATGATGCTCTTCATTGTAGGAGACGCCGGGCACGCCGGTGATGGCGACGATGTTGCCCTTGCCGCCCAATTGCTTGATCACCCACTCGGTGCGCTCCGCGCCGAGCTTCACGCCATCGACCTTCACGACATAGGCGCACGGCTCGGTGACGCCGTTGATGACGACGACGACGACGCCCTTCTCGCACGCGTTCTTGATCACGCCATTCAGCGCGGTCGGTGAGATCGGGAAGGCGAGGATGGCATCGGCGCCCGCCTGGATCATCGCGTTCATCTGCTGGATCTGTTTTTGCGCGTTGGCGCCGGCGGCCTGGGTGCGCAGCTCGACGCGATCCTTATAGGCCGCGGTCTTCGACATGGCGGTGACCGCGTTCTTCGCCTCGGTCTGCCAGGCGTTCCCGACATAGCTCATGCTGTAATAGATGAGGTACTTGCCGTCCTTGGTCTTGGCCTCGGCATGGTCGGCGCCGAGCCCGAAGGCGGCGGCGGCGCTCAAGGCGGTGCCGAAGGCGAGGCCCTTCAGCCAGCCGAATCTCCGTGCGCTCATGATGATCGATCCCCCTGTGCCTGATGATCCCCCGGACGCGCGCGGCGAGGCAGCGCCGCGCGACCGATAGTGAAGAAATATTCACCTTTGGAAACCGCGAGAGTCAATGTGGATTGGGGTGGCCGGATCACTCATGACACGGCGAGGGCGGAGACCATCCCTTTCGTCATTCCCCGGCGGCGTCCGCGCCGACCGGGGAATCCATCGACCCGAGCGCGCCAAGCCATGGGTCCCGGCTCGCTTCGCGGCCGGGACGACAATTGAAGAGTGCGTCAAGGCTGGTCTTTATTCGTCATGCCGGGCGCTAGCCGAGCCCGAACGCCGGAGGTGTTCGGCCAGCGAGGCTTGCGACCCGGTATCCATCGCGCCGAGAATACGCTGAGAGATGAGTCCCCCGGCCCGCGCGTTCCGCGCGCCCGGAGGACGAAGAGAAAATTAGCCGTGTTGCCTCGGCCCGCCTCTACGGCCACCCCTCCGACGCAAACGCGCGGAGCACATTCTCGGTGATGCGCGAGACGTTGTTGCCATAGCGATTCCAGCCCAGGCTGCCACACCAGGCGATCGAGCCGGTGGCGAACACCGCGCCGCCCTTCGGTGTCTCGTAGAACACGAGGTCGGCCTTGATGCGTGGGTTGTCGCGGCCCGAGATGGTGGGGATCGTCACCACCAGCTCCTCGAGCACAAGCAGATAGTTCTCCGAGTGCTTCTCGGACGTGGCGAGCACCAGCGCGTGCGGCGGCGTGCCGAGCGCGACATCGGCGCAATCGATCTCGATGCCGGCCGCGCCGCCGCCCTGAAAACCGAAATCGCCGATGATCTCGTCCTTCACGCCCTCGAAGATGAAGCGCGCGCGTTTGCTGTGGCTCGCCTTGGTGCGCCGGTAATAGCTCGACGCATCGAAGCCCTCGGAGACAAAGCCGACACCGCCGATCGCCTGCGGCGCCATGCCGTGCTGGCGGAAGAGCCCGCCATCGAGTCCATCGAAGCTCTGCCACTGCTCGCCGGGCTGCGCGTCCCAGGCGCGGATCGCGGGGCCGGGGCGCCGCACCTCGATCACACCCGGAAGCGTGGGATGATAGGCGATGCGCCAATAGAAGCCGTTGCCGCCCATGTACATCAGCCGGCCGCCCTGATCGGTATAGGCCTTCACCGCCTGCCACATTGGGATCGAGTAGTACTCGGGGTGCGTGCCGGTCAGGATCACGCGATAGGGTGCCAGCAGCGCGAGACCCTCTTTGTGCAGGTCGTCGTCGGTGATCACGTCGTAGCGGAACTTTTTCGCTTCCAGCCAATCGATCAGATGAAGGTCGGCGTTGAAGCCCCAGAGCGAGGAGCCCATCGAGCCGTTATAGCTCATGACCTTCGGGCGGAAGTCGAGCACCGGGCGGCGCATCGAGGAATAGCAAATCCCGCTGCCATCCGAGTGCGCGTCATAGAGCGAGGCGCCATATTCGCGATGCACATTGAGGAAGATGTCCTGCTTCGACCAGGAGGTGAGGCGGCCCATCATCATCTCGGCCCAGCGCGCATCGGTGCACATGCGCTGATTGGCATAGGCGGCGTAGGAGGCGGTCGGTGCAAGGAAGGCGATTTTCGCCGTCGCGGCGCCGCGCTTCGGGCGCACATAGAACGGCACATAATCTTCGTCCGCGCCTGCGCGCAGCCGCGCAGCATAGACGCCGCTTTTCAAACCGTCGGGAACGGTGAGGGCAAAGTCCTCGTCCCAGCCGGCGTCATAGAGGTCATCGTCATGGAAGTGGATCGCGCCATAGTGCTCGGGGTGCGTCGCGGGCGATTGTCCCGTGCCGCCCTGCCAGGCATGGCCGGTCATCGACCGCGCCGGCAGGTTGACGAGCACGCCGTCCAAGTGGTGATGGCCACAGTCGACGATTCGGGTCGAGCTCATGTCGCGGCCGAAGTCCCACGCCGCGACGAGGCCTGGCGTCATGCCGCCCTTGCGCGCGCGCGCTGCGGCGGCTTCGAGCGCGGCCGGGCTCAGCGCGCGATCGGCCAGCGCCGGGGCCTCGAGCTTGCCGTTGTAGTGCCGGCTGCTCCGCGCCTTGCCGCCGCCGATCGCCACACCGGCCGCCATGGTGAGGGCCGCGCTCGGCAAGGGCGGCGGTTTGCGCGCGAGCTGCGCGGCGGCTGCGCCTGAATCCCGCACGGTTGGGGGGGGCACGAGCGCCTCCTGATAGACCGTCGCGGTGTTGCCCTCGAGCCCGCCGCCGACCCGATACCAGCGCTTGGCGAGCAGGGTCTTGCCGGTCGAGATCACCTTGCCGCGCGCGCCATCGCCAAACCTGACCGCGACCGCGCCGTGCTCGTCGATGATCAGCTCGAAGCCCTTGCCGTTCTGCCAGCAGGCGATCAGCACTTGCTCGCCTTTCACGGGCGTGGTCGGCCAGATCAGCGCCTGCACCGCGAAATCCGTGAGCCCGCCGATCGCGCTGTGGGCCGGCACGCAGGCATAGGAGCCGGTCGCGATGGTTTGTTTACGGCCCTTGTATTGCTTGTTGGCCGCGGTCTTGACCACGCGCTCCTTGTAGCCCGGGCCCTTCGGGTTCAGATCGCCGCAGATCAATTGCACGATGTCAGCGCGATAGGTCTTCGGGCCATCGCAGTTCACGAAGAAGCGAATCGTCTCGCCGGGCGCGACGCTCAGGCGATCAGCGTATGCGGTGAGTTTCATCAGAATCTCTCCGGCAGGGTCTGGCCGGTCGCGGCCTTCCAGCGCAGGCGGAACACGGCGCGCTCGGCGTCTTCGAGTGTGCGAAAGATCACGCTCTTGTGGAGCTTGAGCGGCTTGCCGGGCCGCCCGTCCATCTGCGCCAGCATCCACTTCCGATGCGGCTCGAGGCAGACCAACACGTGCTTGCCCGCCGGGGCTGAGCCGCGGAACAACCAGAGGATCTGCTGAAGATCGGGGCTGTGCGGCCCGATCGGGTTGGCCATGAACTCGGCCGCCAGGTCGAGCCTCGCAGGATCGACGGTGATCATGTGGCACCCCCTTTCCTCACGACGGCCTCATGGTTCGACAGGCTCACCATGAGGACTTCTGTTATCGCCTTATCCTGGGCCTCCTCATCCCGAGCTTGCCGAGGGACGAAGGATGAGGACCGATGTGTCCGGCATTGCCCGCCGCGCGATTTCGTTGTTCAAGTATGTTTGATTAGAGGGCGGTCAGGCCCGCGGGTCAACCGAGGGATCAGCTTTTCATCCTTCGAGACGCCCTGTCGCCTCAACCTGAGGAGGCCGCGTCGCGGCCGTCTCGAAGGAGAGGTGACAAGGCTCCTCAGGATGAGGGCGAGAGGAGAAGGGGGGAAGAATCATCATGGCGATCGAGCTCGGCGAAGGCAGCGGCGTGATCTATGAGCCGGACGTGCCGATCGCGATGCGGGACGGCGTGACTCTACGCTGCAACGTGTTTCGCCCGGCGGGCGGCGGCAAGGTGCCGGCGCTGATCCAGCGCCAGCCCTACAACAAGAACGCGGCACAGTGTTACGTCTATGCGCACCCCGCCTGGTATGCGCGCCACGGCTACGCCACGATCGTGCAGGACACGCGCGGGCGCTACGCCTCCGAGGGCACGTTCTATCCGCTCCGGCTCGATGCGGAGGACGGCTATGACACGATCGAGTGGGCCGCGAAGCAAGGCTGGTGCAACGGCAAGATCGCGAGCTTCGGCTTCTCGATTCCCGGCATCAACCAGCTGCTCGCGGCCTCGGAGAAGCCGCCGCACCTCGTCACCGCGATGCCCGGCTTCTACCCGGCCGGCATGTATGAGGGCTTCACCCATGTTGGCGGCGCGTTTGGTTTGGCGGCGGTGATGGACTGGGGCATGCTGCTCGCGCCCGAGGAGGCGCGCCGCGCCAACCGAGCCGATCTGCTTCCGGCGATCCGTGCGGCCGCCGGCTGCGTCGGGCGCTGGAACCCGACCCTCAGCCTGCGCGAGATTCCGTTTCTGCTCGATCCGCCGCTGATGCCGTTCATCCGCGACTACTTCAATCACCCGATGTATGACTCTTATTGGCAGGAGTTCGCGCTCGATCGGCGTATTCCGAACATCGATGTGCCGTGCCTGCACATCACCGGCTGGTGGGACAGCTTCATCGACCAGACGATCGAGAGCTATGAGCGCTTTGTCGAGCTGGGGCGCGCCGATCATTGCCTGTTGGTCGGCCCCTGGTATCACATTCCTTGGACCCAGCAGGTTGGCTGCATCGACTATGGCGAGGACGCCAAGAACGTGGTCGACGAGGTGCAGCTCGCCTGGCTCGATGCGCAACTCAAGGGCAAGAAGAAGGCGCTCGAGGCGATACCGCCGGTGCGCCTCTTCATCACCGGCGAGAACCGGTGGCGTGACTTTCCGCGCTGGCCGTTGCCCGGCACGCGCAGCGAGAATCTCTATCTGCACAGCGAGGGGCGCGCCAACTCGCTCTCGGGCAATGGCACGCTTTCATTCGAAGCGCCTTCCGACGAGCCGCCAGACTTCTATGTCTACGGGCCCGACAATCCGGTGCAGAGCGCCGGCGGTCATTCCTGCTGCATGCCGCAGAACACGCCGATGGGCCCCGCGGATCAAAAGGGCGTCGAGCTGCGCAACGACGTGCTGGTCTACACCTCCGAGCCGATGGACAAGCCGCTTTTCCTCGCGGGCAAGGTGATCGCGCATCTGCATGCCGCGACCACCGCGGCCGACACCGACTGGGTGGTGAAGCTGTGCGACGTGTCGCCCGAGGGTCAGTCGACCAATCTTCAAGAGGGCGTGATCCGCGCGCGCTATCGCGAAGGTGTTACCGTCGAAAAACCGATCGAGCCCAACAAGGCGCTGGCCTATCGCGTCGCGGTCGGCGTTGTCTGTCACGTCATCAAGCGCGGCCACCGGATTCGCGTGCAGGTGACGAGCAGCAACTTCCCGGCCTGGGAGCGCAACCCCAATACCGGCGGGCCGATCGGCAGCGAGCCGCCGTTCAGCCTCGTGGTCGCAAACCAGACGGTGTTCCATGATGCGCGCCGGCCCTCGCGGCTCGAGCTGCCGGTGGTGCGCGGTTGAGCGCTGGACGAAGCCGCCGCGACGCGTGTTTACTTGGGTGTGTCAGCCGCGCCGCGCGAAGAGGCTGAGCGCAAGAGCCGTGACTGGGTGGGCGCGGCAAGGGAGGGGGCGGTGCAAGCGGACGAAACACGCTTCGGGGATGTCATCGTCCTCTGTCCCCCGTCATCAACCGAGAGACAGATTGAGGGGATAGGCTAAAGGAGGAATTCTGGGTCATCGGAGCCCACCAAGGAGCGCAGATGAGACAGAATTCCGGGCCGTTGGAGACGGCCGAACAGCTTGTGAA
>Ga0194132_10010931_pt1 | contig 11900 bp, 11 predicted proteins | sample TA2KigOf80mmetaG_FD_148612 | JGI IMG/M metagenome (GOLD analysis project Ga0194132, IMG submission 148612) | Freshwater microbial communities from Lake Tanganyika, Tanzania - TA2015054 Kigoma Offshore 80m | ecosystem: Environmental > Aquatic > Freshwater > Lake | place: Tanzania: Lake... | reverse complement strand
GCTGAACAGCAGGCCGACCGTATTGCCCTGCTCACCTACCAGCTGCAGGAACTCGACGGCATCGAAACTGCCGACGTTGAACAACTGTTTGAAGAGCACCGGCGCCTCGCACAACTGGATCATCTGCTGGAAACCGTACTTGCAGCCGACAACGCGCTGACGGAACTGGATACACCCGGCCGGTTAAGCGGCGTCCTGGAGGCATTGCACGATTCCCATCCCGCCCTTGAGAGCGCACGGGCGGCGCTCAAGGACGCATCCGCCTTGCTGGATGATGCCAGCCGCCAGCTGCGCCGCTATGCAGACATCCTTGAACCCGATCCGGAGCGCCTGACAACCTTGTCCGAGCAGATTGAACTGCTGCATGGTCTCGCTAGGAAACATAAAGTGAATCCGAAGGAGCTGCCGGCGAGGGTCAAGGCACTGGCGGATGAACTGGCCGGCATCAATGCCGATACCAACGCGCTTGAAGCGGCCGAAGCAAAAGCTCGGATCCTCGACACCGCATTTCGCGGCAGTGCCGCCGCCCTGAGTGAAAAGCGGCGAAGCGCCGCCAAACAGTTAAGCCGCGAAATCGCTCGAGTGCTTGCGGATCTGGGCCTCGCCAAAGCGCGTCTGACTGTCGACTTCGCACCCGCAGAGAACGAAACCGGCATCGACGCGGTGGAACTTCAAGTGACCACGAACAACAAGTACGCCGCGGGACCCTTGGGCAAGATTGCGAGCGGAGGTGAACTGGCCCGGATCAACCTGGCCATCGTAGTTACTGCCGCTGAGCGCAGCGCCCTGCCTTGCCTGGTTCTGGACGAGGCCGACGTCGGCGTCGGCGGCAACCTGGCCGACACTGTCGGACGATTGTTGCGCCGCCTCGGGTCACACACCCAGGTGATCTGCGTCACCCATGCGCCACAGGTTGCAGCGCTCGGGAATCAGCACCTTTGCGTGGTCAAGACGCCTACGGAGGACACCACGATCCGGACCCTGGACGCCGCAGCACGGCGGGAGGAGATCGCTCGCATGCTCGCCGGCGCCGAGGTCTCGGCAAAAACCCGCGAATACGCCGATACCCTGCTCGCCGAGGCGATCAAGTAGCTTCCTGAACGGGATTCGATCCGATCACGGTTCTGGTCAACACGGGCTTTCGAGTACCATCCGCGCACCGAATCGCCCAAGTCGAGCCCAGCAGCCCATGCGCCCCCAACTTCTGACACAGAGCATTGCAGTGACGCTGTCCGTTCTTCTGCTCGCAAGCGGCTGCGGCATGAAGATGCCCAAGCTGGGTTTGCCTAAAGTGCACAAGATCACCGTACAGCAGGGCAACATCGTCACCCAGGAGATGGTTGATCAGCTGAAGCCTGGCATGACGCGCAACCAGATCCTTTTCATCATGGGTGATCCCGTGATGAAAAATCCGTTCAACAAGGACCGCTGGGACTACATCTACTTCGTCAACTTACCCGGTTTTCCGGAAGAGCAGCGCAAGATGTCGCTCTTTTTCGAGAACGACCGGCTGACCTCCTTCGCCGGAAACTACACACCCTCCAACGTGGCTGAACCGCCAGCGCCTCCGGTTGCGCCGGAACACATCATTGAAGCCCTGCCACCAGATGAAGATGACGATGGTGACCGGCCACAACCCATCGAAGGAGATGGACCACCCGATCCGGCCTGACGAGGATCAGCGTTTGAGCGCCTGCTGCGCATCCTTCGCCCGCCGTCGTCTTGCTTCTTTGGGATCCACGAGCAGTGGTCGAAGCAGTTCGATCCGGTCGGCATCCTGAAGCCGCTTTGCGCGGTCGACCACAACCCCCCAGATACCAACCGTTAGCTCTCCCTCGCTGAATCGGCTGAATACGAGGTCATTGGCTGCAGCCCTCAGGGCGTCAGCAACAGTAGCACCCTCATCCAACTCAAGCGGCAGCACATGCTGTTCTTCCGGCAGCGCATAGACGAGTTCCACGCGGATCTTCACTTTTTGTAGACCACTTTGGCTCGCTGCACGAACGCATCGACGATGGTATCTGCCGCGGAACCGGCGAGTGGCTCAACGGCGCGCAACAATCCTCGCAAGGTAAAGTCGAGACTCAAGGTCACTTTGCACCCTGACGTGCCGAGCTGCTTGAAGTGCCACAAACCGGAGAAGTGTTCAAACGGTCCATCACCCAAGCTGAGTTCGATCCTCTGATGCGGCTCGAGTGTATTGGTGGTGGTGAACGACTCACTGAATCCTCTGGCAGCGACATGAACGCGCGCCGTAACCTTGTTGGCAGAGTGCTCGAGCACTTCAACTGCCTTGCAACCAGGCAGGAACTCGGGATACGCACCAACATCATTGACGAGCGTATAGAGACACTCAGCCGAATACGGCAGCAACACACTCCTGACAAGCGTGCTCACGTGGTGCAGCTGCCGTTCAGAAGACAAGGGAAGAGCCCGAGAACCATGATGGTCAAAACACTGAGCGGGGCGACGATGCCAATCAGCGACTGCCAGAGCCACCACGGCCCTTCCCGTTTGATGCCGAGCTGACTCTGCACCACCCGTCGTGGCAAGCGCCAGGCGCAGAACAGCGCAATCAGAAGTCCACCAACCGGAAGCATGATGTTCTGCGTAAGGTGGTCGATGAACGCGAAGATGGTGCGCGATCTATCAACGGTAAAGTCCGAGAGTACGTTGAACGAGAGCACGGTGCCCAGCCCGATGAACCAGCACACCACACCGAGTGTCACCGCCACCCTGGATCGTTTGGCGTTGTATTCCTCAACAAGATAAGCGAGCGCAGGTTCCGTCATAGAGATGGCGGAGGTGATCGCCGCAAAACTCACCAGCGGGAAAAACAGGAACCCAAAGAGCGCACCCAAAGGCATGTGACCGAAGGCGAGCGGCAAAGTGACGAACATCAGTCCGGGGCCTTGTCCGGGCTCGAGGCCATTCACAAACACCACTGGAAAAATCGCGAGACCCACCAGCAGCGCAACGCCTGTTGAAATCAGCGCGATCATCGCAACAGTTCCCGGAATCGATGCGTTGCTTGGCACGTAGGCGCCGTAGGACATCATGCAGCACATCCCTAAGCTCAAGGTGAAAAACGATTGCCCCATCGCCATCAGCCACGTGGACGTCGTCACGTCCTCCCAGCGGAAATCAGCCATGAAGTCGAAGGCGCGCCCGAAGCCGCCGGAGGTCATCCCGTAACCCAGCAAAACCAGCAACAACACAAACAGCAGCGGCATGATTCCGGTTCGTGGTTTCGAGCCCCTTCACCACGCCCCGGCGAATGATGATGACTGTCAGTGCCAGGAAGAGCGCATGACAAATGCCAACCAGCCATAGATTGCCCGTGAACGCGGCAAAGGTCTCCTGCGCAGTTGCCACAGCGGCGCCTTCGAACGCACCCATCGCCATCAGAACGATGTACCAAAGTGCCCAGCCGGCCAACATCCCGAACCACGCCACCAGCCCGATCGCCGGTGTTGCTGCACAAGAAGTCGCAGCGAATTCAACGGACTGTTGCGACCCTGTCGACCGATCAGTACCTCCGCCATGAGCATCGGGACACCAACCAGAAAAATCGTCAGCAGGAAAATCAGGACGAACGCCGCTCCACCATTGGAGCCAGTGAGATAGGGAAATTTCCAGATGTTGCCGAGCCCGACTGCAGAGCCGACCGCCGCCAAAACGAACAACCATCGGCTCGACCACATGCCGTGAGGTGATCCACCGCCCTCTTCTGACATCTCATACTCCCGGGAACACGCACGCATTATAAGGACGCGAAGCTGCCTATAATGCGCGCCTCCGATATGTAGCATCATGGCCAAGAAGAAATCCGCACTGCCGGAACCCACTATCGCCCGCAACAAAAGGGCATCCCACGACTACCACCTCGAATCACGGTTCGAGGCGGGGCTCGTGCTGTTCGGCTGGGAACTGAAATCCATCCGCGCTGGCAAGGCCCAACTCACGGACAGTTATGTGCTGGTGCGGGATGGCGAAGCCTTTCTGCTCGGCGCCAACATCACACCCCTCGACACTGCATCAACGCACGTTGTTGCCGAACCCAAGCGGACACGCAAGCTGCTGCTGCATGCGAAGGAACTGGCCGATCTCTACATGTCGACGCAGCAGAAAGGTTATACCTGCGTTGCGCTACGGCTGTGCTGGAAAGGCAAACATGTGAAGTGCGAAATCGCGCTGGCCAAAGGCAAACAGATGCACGACAAACGCGAGTCAACCAAGGACAAGGACTGGGCGCGCCAGAAAGAACGACTGATGAAGCGAGCGTCTTGACGCACGCTCGAAGGAATCACCTCAAGTTCGCGTAACGCGACGCCTCCAGGCGATCATTTCGATGGCGGCGACGGCTGCTTCGATCCCCTTGTTGTATTCATCGTCCGCTGCCCGTACGGCCGCATGGGCAATGTCGGTCACAGGAATCACTTCAACGATCACGGGCCGGCGAAACTCGTGCATCACGTCGCCAAGGCCGCGTATGCACTCGTTCGAAATCATCTCGAAGTGATACGTCTCGCCTTTGACGATCACACCAAAACAGATGATCGCGTCGATCGCGTGTTCCCGATCTTCCGCGAGCAGATCGCGTGCGGCGAGTGGCAGTTCGAGTGAGCCCGGCAGCGTGTGCGTGATTACGTCCGTGAATCCATTGGCACGCAGGACCTTTTCGCAAGTCGTCGTCAGGCTACGAACCAGTTCGGGATACCACTTGGAACAGAGAATGTGGATCGCCCGGGGCCGCTCGATGCGTGGAAGCCCGGAGGTATCGACAGTGGTTTTCATCCGCCGGCTCGGCGAGATTCTGCAGCGCTTGGCGAAAGCGTCCACGCTGCGGAGGCCGGGTCGATGCGGATAACGCCTTCGGATTCAAGGCGCGTGAATTCAGCTCTTACTTCCCACGTGCCCATGGGCAATCCCTTTTCACGCAGAAGGGTACAGACATCTCCGGGACGGACAGTCGCCTTCCCACCAGCGATCAACTCTTCAATCACACCCTGCACGACAGCCGTGCGCCGACGCTCTACGCTCACCAGTCTGGCCCCTTTTTTGAATGCGTTTTACCCGGACGGACGCGCGCAACTTTGTACCAGAAGCGTCCTACTCCCGCCACGGGCGACCCTTTTCATAGGACTCGAGCCGCTGCTCCATTTTGGGGCGATGGCGAGGGTCTTGTCCGTCAGGAAGCGCGAGTGCCTGTTTCTGGATTTCGACTGCCTTGTTGAAGTCACCGGCCTCCGCCCAGGCGGCCGCCAGGGTGTCCATCACAGCGGCTTTCTGATTTCCGTCGGATGCAACCAGCGCCAACCTCACCGCTTCCTGACCATCGCGGATGTCTGGGTGTGTCGATGTCGCCAACAACCACGCCGCTGAATTCGCGCGATCTTTGTTCTTCGCTGCAAGCTTGCGGAACCAGATCACCGCCTCACGTTGGCTCAACGGGTCACTGCGTCCCCCCATAAGCGAGGCGTACCGCGACATGCCTTCCGGATTGCCCGCGAGCGCCGCCCGCCTGTACCACTTGAGCGCCATCTCGAGATCTGCAGGTTTCCCTTCGCCCGCTTCGAACAGAAACCCGACCGCAACCTGGGCGTCGCTGTCGCCTTGCGCTGCGGCCTTCTCGAACCAATCCGTTGCTGCGGCGACATTTCGCGATACGCCCTGGCCTTGCAGATAGGCGTGGCCAACCAGCGTCTGACCCGCGGCAAGCCCAAGATCCGCGGCACGTCGATACCAGGTCAGTGCTTCCCTCAGATTCCGATCTCCGAGTTCCCCATTGGCATGCATGAAGCCGACCGCTAACCATGCTTCTGCGGCGCCGGATTCGGCGGCTTTCAGGTACCAAGCCTTGGCTTCCTGAGGATCCGCATCTGGGGAGTCCTGCAAACGAAAGCTCGCACCCAGGTGCATCATCGCGTTGGCATCACCAGAACTCGCTGCCTCGGCGAGCCAGCGTCTCGCGACCTGAACATCTCGCGTCGCCCCTTCACCCAAAAGGTAGGCACGACCGGTTGCGACCTTGCCGAGTGTGTAACCGAGTTTCGCCGACTTCTCATAGAGTTTGAGCGCATATTCGGGATTCGGTTCGATACCCAGCCCGCTGCGCTGCAGATCGCCGAGCGCCACTAGCGCACCAGGATTGTCAGGATTAAATTCAAGTGCCCGGTTGTAATCGAGCCGCGCGGACACATAAAGGCGTTCATCAGCAAAGCTGTAGCCACGGATGTAATAGGCGCGGGAACGTTCCGACTCGTGCAGCTCCGGCGCAATCAGCGCGGGCTCAAGGTAAGCGCGGGCGAGCCCAAGTTGCCCAAGCACGATGAGCTTGTCAGCTTCTTCGATGTATGCCCGCACATCGAGCGCAACAGCAACGGCTGGGATTGCGGCAATCCACAGGGTGAAGAGGAGGCTGTACCGTTTCATAGTGAGATGCAGTGTAAGAAAAAGCCTGTCTGTGCGCAGGACGGCGCGTGGTAAGATACCGCCTCTGCTCGCCGGAAGGTCTTCGGGATCTTCGGCACTGAAACCGGGGGCGACTTGGTTTCGACACGGGTAGCAACGTTTGAGGTGCATGCCGAGAGGGTAGTAACTCTCGTAAATCAATTACTGCAACTTTTATAGTTGCCAACGACGAAAACTACGCACTAGCGGCCTAAAACCGCCGCTTACACTGACGATTCGTTTCCTGTGCGATGACGTCAGTGGCAGGCTCACAGGATCGCGCGGAGATCTCGCCCGGGGCCAAAGCGTTAAAACAATCGGGCTCGCCGAGAATGATCCTGGCCGTCGGAGCGTTCGAGGTTAAATAAAACGACGTGTTCTAAGCATGTAGAGCCGATCTCTGAGCGCCAGTGGACGCGGGTTCAACTCCCGCCGCCTCCACCAATACGGTTTCCCGGACCATCCCGGGAGACCCCGAAAGCCCGCGGAATGCGGGCTTTTTTGTTGGTTTCCGGATCTGGCAGGTTCAAAGTGATCCTTTGACATCCCGAAGGCTTTGGGGGCAACTACCACAGTGCGTAAATCAGTTGCCCCCATGTCCTTGACGATTGCGGCGATCAAGAACGCCAAATCCGCCGACAAGCCAAAACGCCTCTACGACGAACGAGGCTTGTATCTAGAAATCGCGCCGAATGGTGGCCGTTGGTGGCGGTTCAAGTACCGTTTCGACGGCAAGGAAAAACGCCTTTCCTTTGGGGTGTTTCCCGATGTTGGCCTGAAGGAAGCCCGGGAAGCCAGAGACGAAACCAGAAAACTAGTAGCTCAAGGCATCGACCCCAGCATCCAGAGGAAGGCAGAAAAGTGTCTGCGCGTTGAGACCGGACAGAACACGCTTGAGGTAATCGCCCGCGAATGGTTCGAAAAGCAGAAGCCAGGATGGTCTGAGGTTCATGCCAAGAATGTCATCGAGCGCCTTCAGAACAATGTCTTCCCCTGGCTCGGTAAACAACCAATTGTAGACATCAGAGCGAAGGACTTGTTGGGAGTGCTTCGTCGAATGGAAGCTCGCGGGGCTATCGAGACTGCACATCGGACGAGGGGGATCTGTGGAGCTATTTTCCGATACGCCATCGCCACCGGAAGGGCTGAACGGGATATAGCAGCAGACCTGCGAGACGCCCTTCCACCCGTTAAGTCGCAACACCTAGCCGCCGTTGTGGAGCCCAGCAGGGTGGCTGAGCTCATGCGAGAGATCGAAAGCTATCAGGGCACCTTACCCGTCCGTTGCGCCTTGCGGCTCGCTCCATTGGTGTTCGTTCGACCAGGAGAGCTTAGAACAGCCCGTTGGACGGATATCGACCTGGAGGCAGCGGAGTGGCGTTACGTGGTCAGCAAGACCCAGACACCTCATATCGTTCCATTGTCTCGGCAGGCGATTGCGATTCTGCGCGAGCTTCATCCGCTTACCGGAAATCGTGAGTACGTCTTCCCGAGCGCCAGAAGCCCGCGTCGCCCGATGAGCAACAACGCCATCCTGTCAGCGTTGCGGCGGTGCGGAATCCCAAGGGATGAAATGAGCGGTCACGGATTTCGGGCAATGGCAAGGACGATTCTGGACGAGGTTCTCGGGTTCCGGCCAGACATCATCGAACATCAGCTGGCTCATGCCGTCCGGGACCCACTTGGGCGTGCCTACAACCGAACCGCTCACATCAAAGAGCGGAGAGAAATGATGCAAGGGTGGGCGAACTATCTTGATCGACTGCGTAAAGGGCCGTCGTCGAAGTAACCACACGAGATCGCACATGACATACACGGTCATCTTCGGCAGGGAAGCCCGAGAACGAATATCTGCATACGCTCAGAGTATTGCATCCGGGGCAGCAGTTCCCGGCAAGTACCTGCAAGAACAGCTGGGACCGGGTGGGATTGCCGACGGCTTGAAGTTACTCGAAACCTTGCTCCAGACCAAACGTCCTCAAATCTTTGCAGAAAGTGCCGTCGCCGGTGATGGACGGGACTGGAGTGACATCGAACTGTCTATATTGGGTGACATCAGTATCGCTACGCCAGTAGCGATCTACGACGACGGCCAGCACCACCACCCACTGATTCACGAGTCACCTTTCCGTGGAACTCTGATTTTTGTTTGTGGCGCCCTGCTGCGAAACGATATTGGAGTTTCAACGCCTGACTTCAGGGAAGTCGTTACCGGCCGGACCATCGACCCAGTGGCCTTCACTGAACTGTACCGACGTCGGCTCCGTCCAGTGTTTCACTATATCCAGCACTCGGCGAAATCCCGTCAACGTGCCGCCATCGTCACCATACCCGGCTTGGGTTGTGGTCAGTTCGCAGGTCCCTTTCGAGGTTGTTTGGGCAGCCAACTGCAACAATCACTGTGCACGATACTGACTGGCGAAGTGGCTCAGTTGCCAAATATCCGGCTCGTCCGCTTTGATGCCTTCGATGAAGGAGAGGACGACGCAGTAAACATAGGAACGCTTATCTTCAGGTCTCGCCCGCTTCGTCGAAGCACTCATCCGCTCCCACAACTCTGCCATCCAACGACGTACGAGGAAGATATAGAGGAGTTTGGACAGTGCGATCTGTACAGCCTTGTAGCCTGGGATCCTGTGTCATGGCCAGGAAACGATTTCTACATCGGCTCTCGTGCGACGGATGACGGGGTCAAAGCTGCAGCGACGAGCAGCATGAATGTGATGACCGGCATAGAAGGGGCCTACGACCCGAGGCGAACACAGTACCTTCCACCGCATCCATATCGAACATGGCTCGACGTTGTTCGATACGAAGAAGTAACACTCCGCATTTGTGACCCCTTCACCGTCTAAATCGCAATCCGAGCGTTCAACGCGAGAAAAACGTCGTACAAAGTCGCCGACGGACTCGGGCTGCACCTCTTGGTACGACCAAGCGGGCGCCGTTTATGGCGCTTTAGGTATCGTGTCACCGGAAAAGAAAAACTCGCTGCGCTGACCCCGTAGCGGGCCAGGCAAATAACGTGCGCATCGCCAGCGCAGCGGTCATTACGGGTACGCTTCGAGTGATATCGGATCGGTAGGTAAACATCATTTCCAGCCCTCCCAGTCGCCACAGTCGGAGTCCAGTTCCCAGCGTTCGCCCTCAAGAATCAAGTGGTCCGGTCGCCCACTGCGCAGCGCCGGTCCGAGGGTGTAACGACGGGTCTCGTTACGTAGCGTTATTTTTTGGCAATTCGGCAAGGTGAACTCTGTCTCTAAGACGTCGCGGCCTGAGACGTCGAGCGATGATGTGCTCCCGGCGCCCCGCACGGTCTGCGTGACGCCCGTGCCGCTATACGCAATCCGTAAATTAAGCCGTCCGCCAGCGTCGAACCCGTAGGTCCCGCGTATTGACTGCACTACCGCGCCGCCCATGGCAAAGCCGCCGGAGCCGGTCTGTGATTTCATGAAAAAAATACCACCGGGAAAGAATTTCAGGTTTGTGACATCCCGACCGTTTGATCGGTAGAAACACATCCGAGCACGACGCCCTGTAGGGTTCCCAATATATTCCGCACTCGCGTAGTCGATGGGTTCGATGTAGGGACCCGCAGTGCAATCAGCACTCGGCACCGTGGGACTGCTCACAACGCGAGCGGCTGGGAAATTGTTGTTTGTATCCGCTTCTTCGGAGACGCCTGCGAACTCGCCCGCTCGCCAAGTGCCTGTCCGCTCGACCTGACCATCACTTGAGTAGAGAACGCCTCGCCCCTCCATCACATCGTTGCGAAACTCCCCGACAAACTTCGAGCCGTCGGGCCAATAGTAGGTCCCTGAGCCGCTTTTAAGTCCGTTGTCAAAGGTGCCCACATACCGACCTGCGCCGGGAAAAATCACCTCCCCGGGGCCGTGAAGCACGTCATCACGCCATGATCCTGAATATTGCACACCACGTTCATCTGTCACGGTGCCGCCAATGCAGTTGTGCCAAAGGACTCCCTGATCAGATGGGCACGGCGTATTGGCTCGAACTGGCACTGCAGAAAGCAGCATGGCGAGGAAGATTAAGGGCGTGACCAGAACATTCATGAAGTCACCTGTATGTTCGACTTACTCTGACCGCTACATGATTGTGTGACTAACGCTGCAGCTTCTGCAACTTGCGGCTTCTGCAGCCGTGGAATATCGCATTTTGATGGGGTAAGGGTCGTGGACAGTGCTTTCTCTCACCCAAGACCCCGTTCGCAGTTTGTAGCGGACTTGCAAATAGGGGCTACCGGCTCTGTGAACGCCATGGTACGCGCCGCGGGTTTGCAGTTGCCCGCAGGAGTCATCGTAGCCCCGCATTGGGAACACTTATCGGCAGAAGAAATCTACGCCCGGCTTGCATCCGAAGACCAGGCTGCCTCGATGTCGCTCGCGCTGTTCGACCTCTCCCTCGAGATGTCCGACTCGATGCGGAAGGACCCAATATTGGACGAGAGCGCACTTTCGGCGAGATGGCGTATCGCAACCCAGCCGGCAAGGATCGTCTCGCGAAACGCGATCCGCGGACAAGCAGGAGGCGAGGCCGGGGATTGGGGGCGGGAATGGCGTGCCGCTCACGACCCTCGCGTCGATTGGCGCCAGTTATTGTGGCAGGAGATCGCTACCACACCCACAGACTACGAAGGGTACGACCGTCGCCTGATTTGGACCGGAACCTATGTCGACTCGGTTGCGATGGGACAGTCGTACATTGCGGTCTGTGTCGATACTTCCGCGTCCATCAGCAAAAGGGATCTCGATGATTTCGCAACCGAAATTGCAGGTCTCCTAAGCGCCTATCCCCACATGAGGTGCGATCTTTTCTTTTGCGACGTCGATCTCAAGGGACCCTTACCGATGCGGGACTCCTTCAATCTCCCCGCTGCGCGAGGGGGTGGCGGGATCGATTTGCGCGCGTTCTTCCGCTGGATCGAAACGGAATTAGGAACAGGTGCTCCAGGCCCAGATAAACTCGTTTTCTTCACCGATGGTTACGGACCGTTGCCCGATCAGGCTCCGTCAATACCAACGGTATGGGTCGTACCGGAAGCCGGTCTGGAGACGGAAAGATTTCCGTTCGGCCTCGTATTGAAACTGAATTAACCTCATCGACAAAGGCTTTTCGTTGCGGTTTTTTCAGGTGTTTGGCGACGTCAACAATTCCTCATTCGAAAGGTCTCTAACTCTCTAACGCCACATTTCTGTGGCATCTTACTGTCGAACTGCGGTTAATCCTCGTTTGAGTCATCACTATCATCGTCTTCCTGGTCCTGCAGTGCTCTGCTTGCCAGCATCGCCTCGTCTATCGGAATCAGGTCGTGGTAATCGTGACCCTGGCCACGCCTCCAAACAGACGCAAACTTCTCGAACACTTCCGGCGGCGCGCTCATTGAACGCGCCCACACTGTGAACTCGGCCGCAGGGGCTCCTTCGATA
>Ga0194132_10010930_pt1 | contig 11900 bp, 12 predicted proteins | sample TA2KigOf80mmetaG_FD_148612 | JGI IMG/M metagenome (GOLD analysis project Ga0194132, IMG submission 148612) | Freshwater microbial communities from Lake Tanganyika, Tanzania - TA2015054 Kigoma Offshore 80m | ecosystem: Environmental > Aquatic > Freshwater > Lake | place: Tanzania: Lake... | reverse complement strand
TTCCCCCTCGCGGCGAAAGATATCAAGACCGGCCACGCTCCAGCCCAGCTGGGGCAGCGTTGTCCGGTAGAACGACAGCACCGCGTCGCGGTTGGCAGGGCCCTCTGCCCAAGCCTCGACGACGCGACCGCCGGGGGCATCGAACACCGTGCCTTCGCCCGGCAGCGCACGCAAGCCTGGCATCAAGGGCAGATCGTTGATACCGGCCACGAACGCGCCGGTCGCCAGGGCTGGCCACGCGCTGAGCCAGAGGAAGAGAAGGGCCAAGCCTCGGGTGACGTCCATGGGGCGGCTCTTATCCTACCGCTGGCACTTGGAGCAATAGAAGGTCGAGCGCCCGCTCTGCACGATGCGCTTGATCGGCGCCCGGCAGGATGGGCAAGGCTTGCCCTCCCGGTCGTAGACCACCCATTCGGTCTGGAAGTAGCCCTGCTCACCGTCGGCATTGACGTAATCCCGGGCCGACGAACCGCCGGCCGCCACGGCCTTCTCCAGAACCTCGCGGATCGACGTGGCCAAGAGGGCCGCACGCTCCCGCGTCACCGTCCCTGTACGCCGCTTGGGCGAAATGCGCGCGCGATAGAGCGCTTCGCTGGCGTAGATATTGCCGATACCGGCCAAGTTGCGCTGGTCCAGGAGCGCCGCCTTGATCGGCCCCTTGCGCCCCTTGAAAGCTGCTTCCAGGACGGCACCGCCAAAACCATCGGCCAAAGGCTCCGGGCCGATGCCCTTGAAGCGCTTGTGCGAGCCCAGCTGCGCTGCCGGCACGATGTCCATCAACCCGAAGCGCCGGACGTCATTGAAGCGCAGGACACGGTCGTTATCGAGCGTAATGACCACATGGTCGTGCGGACCAATGGCGTTCGGCTTGGCGCCGATGACGAACTGACCGGTCATGCCGAGATGCACGACCAGCAGATTGGCGTCCGCGAGGCCGATAAGGATGTATTTCGCCCGCCGCTCGACGCTGTCGATGCGTCGCCCTTGGAGACGCCCGGCAAAGCGCGCGGGAAATTTCTCCCGCAGGTCCGGGCGCCGCTGCTCGACACGCGTGATCGTGAGGCCGACGAGCTGCGACCGCAGGCCGCGCACCACGGTTTCGACTTCCGGAAGCTCAGGCATAGGTGGCGTAACCTAGCGAAAAGACAGGGGTCACGCTATCTTGGCGCGAATGGCGACAACTTCCGAAAAACCGCCGGCAAACCCTGCCGAGACAACGCATTTCGGCTTCCGTGACGTGCCGGTCGCGGACAAGGCGCCGCTGGTGCGCGGGGTTTTCGAGCGGGTCGCCGGCAGCTACGACCTGATGAACGATCTGATGTCGGGCGGCATCCATCGCTTGTGGAAGGCGGAGCTGATCGCGGCGGTTGCGCCCCGCGCCGGAGAGGTGCTGCTCGACGTCGCAGGCGGGACCGGCGACATCGCCACACGCTTCCTTGCGGCGGCAGGCGCAGCACGCGCGGTCATCTGTGACATCAACGGTGCGATGCTGGAGGTCGGCCGGGATCGCGCCCTGGACGGGGGGCACGTGGCCGGCCTGAGCTGGGTTGCCGGAGACGCGGAGAACCTGCCCGTCGCCAGCCACTCGGTCGATGTCTACACCATCGCCTTCGGCCTGCGGAACGTTACACGCATCGATGCCGCGCTAGCCGAGGCGAAGCGCGTACTCAAGCCCGGCGGGCGCTTCTTCTGCCTGGAGTTCAGCCGCGTGGTCGTGCCCGGCCTGGCGCAGCTCTATGACCTCTACTCCTTCAATGTCCTGCCGCTGCTGGGGCAGGTCGTTGCGGGAGACCACGACGCCTATCGCTATCTGGCTGAAAGCATCCGCCGCTTTCCGCCGCAGGATGAACTCGTGCAGCGCATGGCAGCCGCCGGACTCGGACAGCCGCGCTATCGCAATCTTTCCGGCGGCATCGCGGCCATCCATTCGGCCTGGCGCATCTGACCGATGTTCCGCGCCCTGCGTAACCTGCACCGGCTGGTCCGCATCGCCCTGACGCTGGCTCGTCATGGTGCGCTTGACGGGCTCGAGCGCGTCGGCACGCCGCCTTCGTTCCTCGTGCTGGCCAATCTGTTCCGCCGGACCGATCTGCCGCCACGCCCTGGCCAGCGCCTGGCCCTTGCCCTGACCGCGCTTGGCCCCAGCTTCGTCAAGCTGGGGCAGGCCCTGTCGACACGCGCCGACCTTGTCGGTGAAGCCGTCGCAGCCGATCTCTCGAGCCTGCAGGACAAGCTGGCGCCGTTCCCCGGCGAGCAGGCCCGGGCGACAATCGTTACCGAGCTCGGTCAACCGGTCGAAACCCTGTTCCGGCGTTTCGACGACGCGGCCGTAGCCGCTGCCTCGATCGCCCAGGTGCATTTCGCTACCGCCGCCGACGGCAACGAGGTCGCCGTCAAAGTGCTGCGGCCGGGCGTCGAGCGGCTTTTCGCCCGCGACATCGATCTCTTCCTCTGGCTGGCCGAGCTGGCCGAACGGCTGGTTCCCCGCATCCGCCGGCTGAAGCCGGTCGCCGTGGTCCGCGCCTTCGAGGAGACGGTGCGGCTGGAGATGGATCTCCGGCTCGAAGCCGCCGCCGCCGCCGAACTCGGCCAGAATTTCACTGGCGATCCCGATTTCCGCGTACCCAAGGTCGACTGGGCGCGCACGGCGCGCCGCGTACTCACGCTGGAGAGGGTCGGCGGCCTGCCGGTCGACGAACGCGCCGCCATCGAGACCGCCGGCCACGAACCCCGGGCGGTTGTCGGCCGGGCGGCACGCGCGTTTTTCAACCAGGTCTTCCGCGACGGCTTTTTCCACGCCGACATGCATCCGGGGAATTTGTTCGTCGCAGCGGACGGCTCTCTGGTGGCGGTCGACTTCGGCATCATGGGCCGCATCGACCTGGCGACCCGCGAGGCGCTGGCCGACATGCTGATCGGCTTCTTGCACGGCGACTACGCCAAGGTGGCGGAAGTCCATTTCCGTGCCGGTTTCGTGCCCTACGGCCAATCGATGGGCGCCTTCACCCAGGCCTGCCGCGCCATTGCCGAGCCGATACTAGATAAGCCTCTAAACGAAATTTCACTCGCCCGGCTGCTGGCCCAGCTGTTCGAGGTAACCGAGCAGTTCCAGATGGAGACTCAGCCCCAGCTGCTGCTGCTGCAGAAGAGCATGCTGGTCTGCGAGGGGGTGGGGAGGAAGCTCGCACCGGAGCTCAATATGTGGGAACTGGCGCGGCCTCTGATCGAGGAATGGATGCTCGAGCATCGTGGGCCGGCCGCACGCACGCGTAGCGTGGCTGAACAGGCCGTTGCCCGCATCGAGGAGCTGCCGGCCTTCGTCGGCAATCTCGAGAAGGCGGCAGCGATGCTGGCGGCTGGCGGCGTGCGGCTGCACCCCGATTCCCTGGCAGCGCTGGGCGCCGGGCAGCCGCGCGGCAGCTGGTGGCCCTGGGCGATTACAGCCGGGGTCGTTGCCGCCGCTATCTTTCTATTGGCCTGACGCATGAAGATTCGCGCCGCGCGCCGCCGCGACGCGGCCAGTATCGCGATCCTGCATGCCGCCAGCTGGCGCTCCGCCTACCGCGGGCTGGTCCCCGAACGGCGGCTTGGCGTCGGACTTGACGACGACCGGCGCCGGCGCTGGCGCGTCTTGCTTGCGGCCATGACAGCCCGTGACGTCGTGCTGGTGGCCGATGACGGCCGGCGGCTCCTGGGCTTCATTGCCGTCTGGAGCGATCGCATCGCCCCAGCCTTGATCGACAATCTTCACGTGATGCCGGACTCGCGCGGCCAAGGGATCGGCGAGCGGTTGTTACGTGCCGCGGCCAGGCGGTTGCGGGCCCGCAGGATCAAGCGGGCGTTTCTCTGGGCCTTCGTTGCCAACCAGGCTGCCGTCCGTTTCTACGAGCGTCTCGGGGGGCTGGCCGACCGGCGCAGCTTCAAGCAGTTTCCGCCCGCCACACCTCCCTGCCAGCGCCTCGTCTGGCTCCGGCTCGACCCGCTCTGCCGCTAGATTCTCGAACCGCCCTGAAACGGGGCAAAGCGCACCGGCATGAGCGGGATGCGTTGCGAGCGGCCGTCGGGCTGCTTGATCACCAGCGTCAGCATCTGGCCGTCATCAGGCGGGCCGAGCGGAATCACCATGCGACCGCCGGGCTTGAGCTGTTGCCACAATGCGCCTGGGATATCGACCGCCGATTCCTTGATCATCATGGCGTCGTAGGGTCCGTTCTCCTGCCAGCCGTAATATCCGTCGCCGGCCTGCAGCCTGATCCGCGAATAGCCGAGGGCCGGCAACAGCTGGCGCGCGATGTCGAGCAGCGGATCGACGATCTCCATGCTGAACACCTCGACGCCCAGCTCGGCCAGAATGGCTGCCTGATAGCCGGTATCCGTGCCGGTCTCGAACACGCGGTGCCCCGGCTTCAGCGCCAGCGCCTCGGTCATCAGGGCGAGTAGGAACGGCTGGGTGAGATTCTGGCCATGGCCCAAGGGCAGCGGCGTGTCGCGGTAGGCGAACTCGGCGAGCGGTGGCGGCACGAAGCGATGGCGGGGGACCTTGCCGAAGGCCTCCAGCACCGGACGGGAGAGGCTCGAAAACCCGGTCATCGAGCCGAGCTCTTCCATGCTCCGCTCGATCTGCCGGACCATGGCGCGCCGCGCCGCGGCCTCATCCAGCGATTGGGCAACCGCGGGAGGCATGAACAACAGCAGCAGCGGCAGCGCGGCAAGGCGCATCCCGCCAACCTATAGGCTGACGGCCAAAGCTCCAAGCGAGAGGCTATTCGGCAGCCGCCGCGGCCGGAACGTTCTCCGGCGGACGAGGGAAGGCCAGGGCCGCAGCGGCGACGGCGAGGGCGATCACCGACAGGGTGAGGAAGATGGCCTCGAAGCCGCCGGTACCGCCGTGCAGCACGGCGATCAGCGGCACGGCCGTGGCCGAGCCGCCGAAGGACAGCACATAACGCAGGGCGTAGGCGCGCGCCCGCCAGCGGTCATCGGTGTATTTCGCCACCATGGCGTCGTTGATCGGGATCTGGCCGAAGACGAAGAACATCATGGCGATAGCGATGACGATCATGGCGCTGTTCTCGACCGAGGCGGCGAGGAAGAGCAGCGGCGCCTGCATCACGCCGACGAGGATGAAGACGTTGCGCAGGCTGCCGCGATCGATGAGCTGGCCCACACAGAGCTGCGCCAAGGCCGCCAGCGAGTAGACCACCGCCACCCACACCCCGACGCCGAACGGTGTGCTCGCAATCTCCGGCAGGCGCTCGTCGAAGATCTTCGGCATGGCGACGGTCGTGGCGTTGAAGATGACGCCGCCGGCAACGGTCGCCACCGCGACCACGGCGAACACGCGCACCACGTTCACCCGCACCGGACCGGCCGCACCCTTCTTGTTGGGGGCCGCGTTGGCCAGCGCCGGGGGTACCGCCAGCGCAAACCACAGGCCGCAGAGGATCGAGAGCACGCCGGGCACGATGAAGGCCGCGCGCCAGTGGAAATAATGCGCCAGAGCGCCCGAGAGCAGGGCGGCGAAGGCCAGGCCGAGATTGCCGGCCACACCGTTGATACCCAAGGCCAGGCCGAGACGCTTCTCGTCCTTGACCAGCATGGCAATGCCGACCGGGTGATAGATCGCACCGAACAGCCCGACCAGAGTCAGGCACACAGCGATCTCCCACTTCGACGCCGCGAAAGCGGTGAGGATCGACGAAGCCCCCATGCCGACGAAGAAGACCACCATCATGCCGTGGCGGCTCCAGCGGTCGCCCAGCCAGCCGGCCGGCAGCGAGCCCGCGCCGAAGGCGATGAAACCACCCAGCGCCAGCGGCAGCAGCTCGGAATAGGGCAGGCCGAGCTCCGGCCCCATGACGATGACCACGGTCGGGAAGATCAGCATGAACAGGTGGTCGAAGGTGTGCCCGAGATTGAGCAGCACGATCATGCTGAGCGGCTTGGTCATGGGTGGCTCCGGCTGTGCGAGCCGTAAGTTACCGCTCCGGTTTTTGGCGTACTTACGCTAAAATGCCAAAATATGTCGCAAAACGGACAGCCCCGCCTGCCCACCGCGCCCATCCCGGGACGCAGCATCGATTCCGAGGATTTCCAGAAGGTGCCGCGCCCGATCGCGGCCATGGCCAAGGACTACCCTGACGGTTGGGTACAGCCGCGACATAGCCACCCGCGGGCCCAGCTGGTCTACGCCTCCACCGGGGTCATGACCATCCACACGCCGCACGGAGTGTGGATCGTGCCTCCCGATCGGGCGCTCTGGATTCCGCCCGACATCGACCATCGCATCGAAATGTCGGGCAGTGTCGCCATGCGCACCCTGTATGTCGAACCGGACGCAGCCACCGGCCTGCCCGATGTCTGCTCGGTCGTGGCAGTGTCCGGCCTGCTGCGCGAATTGATCCTGCGTGTGGTGGAGATGCCGCTGCTTTATGACGAGCGCGGTGCCGGCGGGCGGATTGCGGCCCTGATCTTCGACGAGCTGCGGACCCTGCCCTCATTGCCGCTGCATCTGCCCAGCCCGCGCGACAGCCGGCTGCGGCGTCTGTGTGCCGCGGTCCAGCAGCGCCCGGCCGATGGCCGCGCGCTCGCCGCCTGGGGGCGCGAGGTGGGGGCGAGTGCGCGCACGCTCGCTCGCCTGTTCCGCGACGAGACGGGTCTCACCTTCGGGCGCTGGCGCGCCCAGGCACGCCTGCTGGCGGCGCTGACCCGCCTCGGGGCGGGCGAGAAGGTGACGACTATCGCCCTCGATCTGGGCTACGACAGCCCCAGCGCCTTCAGCGCCCTGTTCCGCCGCCATTTCGGCGTTCCACCCTCACGCTACTTCTCCGGTCGGCGGCAGCAGGCCGGCGCGGTATAATGGCGGCCATGCTTCAGGGACGACGCATCCTTCTGGTCATCGCTGGCGGCATCGCTGCCTATAAGTGCCTCGATCTGCTGCGTCGCCTGCGCGAGCGCGGCGCTACCACACGCTGCATCCTGACCAAAGGCGGGGCGCAGTTCGTCACCCCGCTATCGGTCGCCACGCTGTCGCGCGACAAGGTCTATCAGGATCTGTTCTCGCTGACCGACGAGAGCGAGATCGGCCATATCCGCCTCGCCCGCGAATGCGATCTGGTCGTGGTCGCCCCCGCCACTGCCGATCTGCTGGCCAAGATGGCACATGGGCTAGCCGACGATCTGGCGTCGACCGTGCTGCTCGCCACCGACAGGCCGATTCTGGTCGCCCCGGCTATGAATTTCGTCATGTGGGAGAGCAATGCCACCCAGGAAAACCTGACCGCCCTGCGCCAGCGCGGTGTACATGTCGTCGGCCCTGACGCCGGTGAGCTCGCCGAGGGCGAGAGCGGCGTGGGTCGGATGAGCGAGCCCCTGGCCATCGTCGGCGCGATCGAATCGCTGTTCGCATCCGGGCCTCTCAAGGGAAAGCGCGCCCTGGTGACCAGCGGCCCCACCTACGAGCCTGTCGACCCGGTCCGCTTCATCGGCAACCGCTCCTCGGGCAAGCAGGGTCACGCCATCGCGACGGCTCTGGCTCTGCTCGGTGCCGACACCACGCTGGTAACGGGCCCGACGCGCCTCGCCGACCCGCGCGGCGTGACGGTCACTCATATCGAAAGCGCCGATGAAATGCTGGCCGCCTGTCGCGCAGCTCTGCCGGTGGACATCGCCGTGTGCGCGGCGGCCGTAGCCGACTGGAAACCGCGTGATCGGCGCAACCAGAAGATCAAGAAGAACGGCAGCCTGCCGGCGCTCGAGTTGGTCGAGAATCCCGACATCCTGGCCACGCTGTCCGCCAAGGGCAGCAGCCGGCCAAGCCTGGTGATCGGCTTTGCCGCCGAGACCGAGAACGTGGTGAGCAACGCCACGGCCAAGCGGCACAAGAAGGGCTGCGACTGGATCGTCGCCAACGACGTCTCCGCCGCCGCCGGCACGTTCGGCGGTGATGCCAATACAGTGCATCTGATCGACGAGGGCGGGACCGAGACCTGGCCGCGTCTGCCCAAGGACGACGTCGCCCGCCGTCTGGCGCAGCGCATCGCCGACCGTTTCACGCGCTCTTGAACCCGTCTCCGTCCATTGCCGTGCCGGTCACACGCCTGCCGCACGGTGCCGGGCTTGATCTGCCCGCCTACGCCACGGCACATGCCGCTGGCGTCGATCTGCTGGCCGCAGTCAGCGCCGATATCGTGCTGCGCCCGGGTGCCCGTGCCCTGATCCCCACCGGTATCGCCATCGCCCTGCCGGCGAACTGCGAGGCCCAGATCCGGCCGCGCTCCGGCCTGGCGCTTAAGTACGGAGTCACGGTCCTCAACAGCCCGGGTACGGTCGACGCAGACTATCGCGGCGAGATCGGCGTCATCCTGATCAACCACGGCCAGGAGCCGTTCACCGTGACGCGCGGTCTGCGCATCGCACAGCTCGTGATCGCCCCGGTCGAGCGCCTCGCGTGGCAGGAAACCACCTCACTGTCGGAGAGCGAGCGCGGCAGCGGAGGCTTCGGATCGACAGGTCTTGGAGCGAAGGGGCGATGAGCCTCAACGACGCTCAGTTCAAGCGCTACGCCCGCCACCTGATCCTCGACGAGGTCGGCGAGGAGGGGCAGGAGAAACTGCTGGCTGCCCGTGTCCTGGTCGTCGGCGCTGGCGGCCTGGGCTCGCCGCTGCTGATGTACCTTGCGGCTGCCGGCATCGGCACGCTCGGCGTGGTCGATAACGACGTCGTGGATCTCACCAACCTGCAGCGACAGATCGTGCATTCGACCGCCAATGTCGGCCATACCAAGGTCAAGAGCGCGCTCGAATCGCTTGCCGCCATCAACCCGGAAGTGCGCGTCACGCCGCATGCCCTGCGCCTCACCGGTGCCAATGCGGCGGAACTCATCGGCGAGTACGACATCGTCTGCGACGGCAGTGACAATTTCGCCACCCGCTTCCTGCTCAACGATGCCTGCTATTTCGGGCGTAAGCCGCTGGTGGCGGCGTCGCTGCTGCGCTTCGAGGGGCAGCTTTCGACCTTCAAAGCCTACGATGGCAAGACAGCCTGCTATCGCTGCCTGTTTCGTGAGCCTCCGCCGCCCGATCTGATCCCGCGCTGCGAGGAAGCGGGCATCCTGGGCTCCGTGGCCGGCGTCCTGGGCACGCTGCAGGCCACGGAGACGATCAAGGAGATCTTGGGCCTCGGCCGTTCTCTGGCCGGACGGCTGCTGATCTACGACGCGCTGGAAGGCACGACCCGCACCATCAACGTGCCGCGGGACCCCGCCTGCCCGCTCTGCGGGACATCGCCCATTCTGCGCGATCTGTCAGGCCACAAAACTGCCTAGACAGCTTTTAGTTTTTCTCAATCGGCAAAGAAAATTTTGTCATTTGTCCGCCTCGGCCTGGGGGCCTAGTTGAATAGCGTTACCCCAGCCCCTCGACGGGCCGCGGATTCGGTGAACCCGAGCCCCGGCCCGCCCTTTTCTGAGGCGCCGCCCCATGGCTCCTAACAACATGGCCAGGATCTACGTCATCCACGAGAACGACGCCTGGGTCGAACCGTTGCGCACGGCCTTCGCCGAGCAGGGACTGTCTTACACCGAGTGGTTCCTCGACCGCGGCGTGCTCGACCTCTCGGATGCCCCACCCGAAGGCGTTTTCTACAACCGGATGAGCGCCTCTTCTCACACAAGGGACCACCGCTACGCCGCCGAATACACCGGCGCGGTGATCTCTTGGCTGGAACGCCACGGGCGGCGGGTCGCCAATTCCGGGCGAGCGTTACAGCTCGAGATCAGCAAGGTCGCGCAATACCAGGCCCTGGCCTCGCACGGCATTCGTACACCCCGTACCGTCGCGGCAGTCGGCCGCGAGGAGATCGTCGACGCGGCGAAACGGTTCACCGGCCCATTCATCACCAAGCACAACCGCGCCGGAAAAGGCCTCGGTGTACGATTGTTCAACAGCCCCGATGCGCTCAAGACCTACGTCGCCAGCGACGCCTTCGAGCCGCCGGTCGACGGCATCACTCTGGTGCAGGACTACATCCAGGCGCCGGAGCCCTTCATCACCCGCGTTGAGTTCGTCGGCGGCAGGTTCCTCTACGCGGTGCGCGTCGACACGTCCCTAGGCTTCGAGCTCTGCCCCGCCGATGTCTGCGAGGTAGGTGACGCCTTCTGCCCGGCCGGCACGGCCCCGACCATCACGGCGCCGCGCTTCAGCATCATCAAGGATTTTCGCAGTCCGATCGTCGAACGCTATCAGCGTTTCCTCGATAGCAACGGCATCGACATCGCCGGCGTCGAGTTCATCGCCGATCGCAGCGGCAAGATCTATACCTACGACGTCAACACCAACACGAATTACAACAGCGCCGCCGAGGCGGAAGCCGGGCTATTCGGTATGAAAGCTATCGCCCGCTACCTGGGCAGCGAGTTGCAGCGCATCTACGGAACCCGTGCCGCCGCCTAGCGCGCCGGTGCGGCATCAAAGGCGCGTGCCAGCGCCACCCAGGCCGGAGTGCGGTTGAGATCGCCGTCGAGCGGCAGGCCGTAGCTACTCCGGTCGGAACCGCCCTGATTTGCCAGGCCGGCGCTGATGACCGCAATCACCGCTTTCTCGCTGAGAGCCGTCTCGATATAGCGCCCCAGGCGCTCGGCCGCCCGGTCTGCATGGCTTGCCGTCACGTCGAGCCCGGCGATGATGACACGCAGCCCCATGCCAGCGACGGCGCGCAGAAAATCCCTGAACGCCGGCCCGTCGAACGGGGCCAGAGCATCGAGGCGAGAGTCGATGGAAAGGGCGTCGAGCGGAACCCCGCGCCCCCGCAGCCAGTCGAGCAGCCCCAGGACGGAACGCCGGCGGGTGGCGTGCTCGGGTGCGCCCGCATCAAGACCGCTGTCGCTGTAAGCCAGCAATGCATCGCGATCGATCGCCCGCGCCAGGCGGAACGCCACATCGATGTAGCGCGGCCCCATAGCCTTCAGCCAGGGCGTGATGCGCAGCCCATCTGCGCGGCCATGCGCGGGCTCGACCGCCTCGCTGACGATGTCCCAGGAATGCACACGACCGCGATAGCGGGCTATCACCGGGCCGACATGCTCGGTCAGTGTCCGGCCGGCGCTTGCGGGCGTCACCGCTTCGGCCATCCAGTCCGGCAGTCCCGAGTGACGGATCAGGCTGCGCGGCCGGAACAGGAGATTACGCCGCTGCGCAAAATTGGCCAGGCGGTCGAAACCGGTGAAGTCGAAACGGCCCGGCTGCGGCTGCAGCGCTGCCCAGTCGGCTTCGCCTTGGGTAGCAATCAACCCGCACTCATCCGCAAGAATATCGCCGAAGACCGGGTTTGCCAGAGAAGCCGCCGGCACGGAAGCGCCATAGACCAGGCCCTTGCGGTGGGCGCGCAGGATGAGCGGTTCCTCCTCGCGCGGTTTGGGTGACTGGGCAAGCGCCGGCACCACCACGACGCCGGCGGTGGCGGCGAGCAGGGCGCGTCGCGACAGGGGCATAGTCCTCTGCGCCGTTCTAGAACTCGGTCCCCAGCACCCGGTCAGGCGGGCTATGACCGTCGGCGAAGGTCCGGATGTTGATTAGCACCCTCTCGCCCATAGCGATGCGGCCTTCGAGCGTGGCCGAGCCCATATGCGGCAGCAGCACCACGTTGTCGAGCTCTGCCAGCTTCTGATCGACCTGCGGCTCATGGGCATAGACGTCGAGCCCCGCTCCGGCGATCTCTCGTGCGTACAACGCCCGGATCAGCGCCGGTTCGTCGATGACTTCGCCGCGCGCCGTATTGACGACGATGGCATGCGGCTTTAGCCGCCTCAGACGGCGGGCCGAGAGCAGATGATACGTCGCCGGCGTGTGCGGACAGTTGATCGAGAGAACATCCATGTGACCGAGAATCTGGTCGAGGCTTTC
>Ga0194132_10010925_pt1 | contig 11904 bp, 8 predicted proteins | sample TA2KigOf80mmetaG_FD_148612 | JGI IMG/M metagenome (GOLD analysis project Ga0194132, IMG submission 148612) | Freshwater microbial communities from Lake Tanganyika, Tanzania - TA2015054 Kigoma Offshore 80m | ecosystem: Environmental > Aquatic > Freshwater > Lake | place: Tanzania: Lake Tanganyika... | reverse complement strand
AGTCACGCGCGCGTCCTCGCGCGCGTAAGTCCGCGGCGCAGCCGCGGACTCCCCCACTCCCACTCCCACTCCCACTCCCACTCCCCCCTACGTCTTCACCTCAAAATCCGCATCCACCGGCTCGTCCTTCGACGCGCCCTCCGCCTGCCGGCTCGCCCCCTCCGGCTTGCCCGCCGCCCCAGCCGCCTGCTGCTGGCTCTGATACACCGCCTGCCCGAGCTTCTGCGCCGCGCTCTGCAGACCCGTCAGCGCCGCCTCCAGCTTGGCCTTGTCCTCTCCACCCAACGCCTGCTGCACAGCCGCCTTCGCGTCCTCGATCGCCTTCAGATCGCCGACGGGCAACTTGTCCTTGTGCTCGCCGAGCTGCTTCTCCAGCTCGTGCACCGTGTGCTCGGCCTGGTTCTTCAAGTCGACGAACTCGCGCTTGGCCTTGTCCTCGCCGGCGTGCGCCTCGGCCTCGCGACGCATGCGCTCGATCTCCTCCTTGGACAATCCCGACGACGACTCGATCCGGATCTGCTGCTTCTTGCCGGTGCCCTTGTCGGTCGCCGACACGTTCAGGATGCCGTTGGCGTCGATGTCGAACGTGACTTCGATCTGCGGCATGCCGCGTGGAGCGGGCGCGATGCCGTCGAGGTGGAACGTGCCGAGCAGGCGATTGTCGCGCGCGAACTCGCGCTCGCCCTGGCTGACCTTGATCTCGACCGACGGCTGGTTGTCGCTCGCGGTCGAGAACACATTGCCCTTCGAGGTCGGGATGGTCGTGTTGCGGTCGATCATCCGCGTGAACACACCGCCCATCGTCTCGATGCCGAGCGAAAGCGGCGTCACGTCGAGCAGCACGACGTCGGAGACCTCGCCCGCGAGGATCCCGCCCTGGATCGCGGCGCCGACGCCGACGACCTCGTCGGGGTTGACGTTCTTGTTCGGCTCGCGCTGGAAGATCTTCTTCACCATCGCCTGCACGAGCGGCACGCGCGTCGAGCCGCCGACGAGGATCACCTCGTCGATCTTGGCCGGCGTCAGCCCCGCGTCCTCGAGCGCCTTGAGGCAGGGGCCCTTGGTGCGCTCGACGAGCTCGGCGACGAGTTGCTCGAACTTCGCGCGCGTGATCGAGAGCTGCAGGTGCTTGGGCCCCGAGGCATCGGCCGTGATGAACGGCAGGTTGAGCTCGGTCTGCTGCAGACCCGAGAGGTCGCACTTGGCCTTCTCACAGGCCTCCTTGAGCCGCTGCAGCGCCATCGCATCCTTGCGCAGGTCGACGCCGTTCGTCTTCTTGAACTCGTCGGCCACGTAGTCGATCAGCACCTTGTCGAAATCATCGCCGCCCAGGTGCGTGTCACCGTTGGTCGCGAGCACCTCGAAGACGCCGTCGCCGATCTCGAGGATCGAGATGTCGAAGGTGCCGCCGCCCAGGTCGTACACCGCCACCTTGCCGGTCTTCTTCTTGTCGAGACCGTACGCGAGCGCGCTGGCCGTCGGCTCGTTGATGATGCGCACGACCTCCAGGCCGGCGATCGTGCCGGCGTCCTTGGTCGCCTGGCGCTGGCTGTCGTTGAAGTAGGCCGGCACCGTGATGACGGCCTTGCCGACCTTCTCGCCGAGGTAGCTCTCGGCGGCTTCCTTCAGCGCGCCCAGCACCATCGCGCTGATCTCCGGCGGCGTGTAGTGCTTGCCGTCGATCTCGACCTTGACCAGTTCCTGCGGCCCGCCGACGACCTTGTACGGGACGATCTTCTCCTCCTGGCCGACCTCCGCGTGTCGGCGGCCCATGAAGCGCTTGATCGAGAAGATCGTGCGATGTGGATTGGTGACCGCCTGCCGCTTGGCGGCCGCACCGACGAGCCGGCTGCCGTCGCTGGTGAATGCGACGACCGACGGCGTCGTGCGCGCGCCTTCGAGATTGGCGATCACGATCGGCTCGCCGCCTTCCATCACCGACACGACGGAGTTGGTCGTGCCGAGGTCGATGCCGATGATCTTGCTCTTGCTCATGGGGTTGTCCTGCGCGAGTTTGGGTACGAATGCGCGCCACCGGACTCGGCGGCGGGCACGCGGGGGAATCAAACGCTGTGCCAGCAATCGCCGGCATAAATGCCGCCCCGGAAAGCACTTCGAGTACCTCCCGCGGGCGCAGCCCCTGCCAAACTGGCGGCATCCGGGCGCAGGCCGAGGGCGACTGCCTCATTGGCAGCAAGTCGACCCACACGAAGGCCCGGCCTTCCTCGCCGCGTGGCCGCGACGAGGGCTGCACCTTTGTCCTCAGGATGTCCCGAACGCGCGCGCGCCGGATCAGGGCAGTGAGTAGCTCAACCCGGAGCTGTTGCCAGCCTGGTCGGTCGCCGTCCACGAGATCGTGATCGTCGCCGTGCCCACCGGGCTGGGCACCTCGGCGCGCCACTGCCCGCAGCCCTGGTGGAAGGCCTGCCCACCGCCCGAGCCCGCACCGACCCCCGTCGTGACGTAGGTGTAGGTGACCACGTAGTTGTCGACATAGCCATCGTCCATGATCGCGTCCTGCACCTGGCAGTGAAGCACCGTCTGCGGGTTCTTGATCGTGCCCTTCGGACGACGCAAGAAGCGCGGTGCGAGCGTGTCGATCGGCCCGTTGTTCATGTAGACCTTGTTCGTGAAGTTGCCCGACTCCCCCTGTGCGGTGACGAAGTCGTGGCGACCATCACCGTTCAGGTCGCCGATCGCGAGGTCGAGGGTCGCGTCGGCCTGCGCCTGGATCGCCGCGTTGTCGTTGGTCCAGAGTCCGATGCCGTCGGAGCGGTACAGGCGTTCGGTGGAGCCCAGCGACCCGATCAGCACGTCCATCCGCCCGTCGTTGTTGTAGTCGAGGCCCGCCATCTCATTGTCGTCCGAGCCGTTCGGCGAGGGGAACGTGGTCGGCACGACCGGGGAAGACACGCCATCGTTGCGCGCGACGCCCTCGTTGATGCCGGAGATCGACTGCACGAGGCCGTCGAGGTCCCAGTCGCGATCGAGCTCGGCCCAGTCGATCTCGTAGGTGCTGCCGGTGCCCAGCGCGTCGAGCACGGTATTGACGGTGAAATGGCCGGTGCCGTCATTCAGGTACAGGCGCGAGCGCTTGCCAGTTGCGCCCTTGCCCGAGAGCGTGATGTCGATGTCACTGTCGGCATCGAAGTCGAACAGCGTCACATCTTGCGCGTTGTACAGATCGACCGGCATGTGCGTGGCGGTCGCGTTGCTGAACACGCCGGCGCCGTTGTTGAGCAGCAGGAAGGCCTGCGATGCGATGCCGCCGAAGGTGCCGCCGTCGGTCAGGACGACGTCGAGGTCGGCGTCGTCGTCGACGTCGCCGGCCGCGACGCAGAAGGAGCGCGGATTGGTCGCGAAGGTCGGTATGCGCGTGCCGGTCTCGTCACTGAACGTGCCGAAGCCGTTGTTGACGAGGATGCGCGGCGGGCTGCCGGTGGATCCCGAGGCGTACATCAGGTCGGGATCGCCGTCCTTGTCGAAGTCCTCCGCGATCACCATCTTCGCATTGAAGTTCGCGACGTTGAGCTGCGCATGCGCTGCGACGAAGGAACCAGAGCCATTGTTCAAGAACAGATGCTGCGGCTGTGCGCCGGCGGTGCCGGTACCGCCGTAGGAGCTGCCGTTGGCGAACACGATGTCGCGATCGCCGTCGGCGTCGACGTCGACGAGCACGACGCCGTCGGTCCAGATGTTCTGTGCCGGCAGCGCGGCGGCGTTGTAGGTGAATTGCTGTGCGAGCCCGACCGCCGTAAAGGTGGTCGAGACGAACAGGGCTCCGACGGCACGTACGTACTGCATGATGAATTCCAGGTTGGGGAAACGGATCAAGGATCCGGCCGCAAGGGGCGGGCGATCCACACCGCTGCATCCAGTATTCGGGGGATTCCCAGGGCGTCAAGGCACACGCGTCCGCCGCGGGCCGCGGCGCGACTCGAGACCGTCCTTCGTACCCGAGCCCGTGGTTTCTGCTCGAGACCGACGTTCTTTCCCGAGACGGACGTTCCTGCTCGAGGCCGGCGTTCCGACTTGAGGCCGGCGTTCCGACTCGAGGCCAAAGTTCCTACTCGACGCCGACGCCCCTACTTGAGGCCGGCACTTCTACTCGAGGCCGACGTACCTACTCGAGACCGGCGTTCCTACTCGAGACCGACGTTCCTACTCGAGACCGAAGTTCCTGCTCGAGACCGACGTTCCTACTCGAGACCGAAGTTCCTGCTCGAGACCGACGTTCCTACTCGAGACCGACGTTCCTACTCGAGACCGACGTTCCTACTCGAGACCGACGTTCCTACTCGAGACCGACGTTCCTACTCGAGACCGACGTTCCTACTCGAGACCGACGTTCCTACTCGAGACCATATTCCTTGATCTTGCGGTAGAGCGTGCGCTCGCCGATCTGCAGGATCTTCGCCGCTTTCTGACGGTTGCCGCCGACGAGCACCAGATTGGCTCGGATCAGTTCGCGTTCGACGTCGGCCGCGCTCTTGCCGCGCAGGTCGTATCCGCCGCCCTGTTCGGACGGCAACGCGGACGTGCCCGCGCGCTGTCCGCCATTGCGATCGAGCACGGTTTCGGGCACGTCCTTGACGTCCAGGACGTCCGAACGCGCCAACAGCACCATGCTCTCGACGGCATTGCGCAACTCGCGCACATTGCCGGGCCAGGACGCGCGCACGAGCAGCGTGCGCGCCTCGGGCGTGATCCCGCGCACGCTGCGGCCGTGCGAGCGCGCGAACTCGCGCAGGAAGTGATCGATCAGCAACGGGATGTCGAGCGGTCGCTCGCGCAGCGGAGGCAGCGTGATCGTGACCACCTGCAGCCGGAACAGGAGGTCCTCGCGGAAGCGCCCTTCCTTCACCATGGCACGCAGGTCGCGATTGGTCGCCGCCACCAACCGCACGTCGACCTTGCGCGATGCGTTCCCGCCCACCGCCACGACCTCGCGCATCTCCAGCACGCGCAGCAGCTTGGCCTGCGTCTCGAGCGGCATGTCGCCGACCTCGTCGAGGAACAGCGTGCCGCGGTCGGCGTAGACGATGCGCCCCTCCTTGGCCGCCACGGCGCCGGTGAAGGCCCCCTTGACGTGCCCGAACAGCTCCGACTCGATCAGGCCTTCCGACAAGGCGGCGCAGTTCACGGCGACGAAGTGCTCGTGCTTGCGCGGGCTGTTCTCGTGCACCGCGCGGGCCACGAGCTCCTTGCCCGTGCCGCTCTCGCCCAGGATCAGCACGGTCGCGTTGGTCGGGCTGACCTGGCGCAGCACGTCGAACACGCGCTGCATGAGCGGCGACTCGCCGATGATGCCCTCGAATCCGTAGCGCTTGTCGAGCTGCGCGCGCAGCTCGGCGTGCTCGCGCGCCAGCAACTGCGCGTCGATCAAGCGCGCCAGGCGCGTGCGCAGCTCGGGGAGACGCACCGGCTTGGTCAGGTAATCGGTGGCGCCGTTGCGCATGGCCTCGACCGCCGTCTCGATCGAGCCGTGGCCGGTGATCAAGAGCAGCGCGGCCTGCGGCTGCAGCGATTGCGCGCGGCGCAGCACCTCGAGTCCGGAGACGTCGTGCATGACGAGGTCGCACAGCACGGCGTCGTAGGAAGCCTCGCTCATGCGCTCGAGGCCGTCGCCGCCCGAGTTCGCCAACTGCACGACATAGCCTTCCACTTCGAGCCCCTCGGCCAGAGCGGAGGCGTGCGCGGCATCGTCGTCGATGACCAGCACACGCCGCGGCGCGGCGGCCGGAGCGCGGCGATCGAGCGCTGCGGCCGTGGTTTCAATCACCGGCATCCTCCTCGGCCGGAGCGCCGGCGATCTCGACGGCGAGCGGCAGCCACAGCGAGAAGCTCGTGCCGCGCCCCACCTCCGACAGGACCGTGATGCGGCCGCCGTGCTCCTCGACGATGCGCTTGGCCGTGGACAGCCCGAGTCCGGTCCCGCCGCGCTTGTCAGACCAGTAGACTTCGAAGCAGTGCTCGAGCTGCTCGGGGCGCATGCCGATACCGGTGTCGGTCACCGAGAGCACGCATTCGGAGCCCGCACGTGCCAGCCGCACCAGCAGCTCACCGCCCTCGGGCATCGCCTGGCGCGCGTTGACCAGCAGGTTCAGGATCGCCTGCTTGATCTGCGTCTCGTCGATCAGCACGAGCGGCATGCCGAGCTGCAGATCCACGTGCTGGCGGATGTTCGAGCGCAGATTCTCGGGCTCGACGAAATCGAGCACCTCGCGGACGATGCGCGCCAGATCCTGCGGACGGCGATTGATCTCCGCTCCGCGCGCGAATTGCAGGAATTGCTGCAGGATGTCCTCGAGGCGCTGCACTTCGCGCTGCAACCCCTTGATGCGCTTGAGCGAGCGTTGCTCGCACGGGCTGGGCTCGGGATGGTCGCTCGAGCGGACCGCCGCGGCGCGCTCCCAGTCCTCCTGCAACAGCGCCAGGTTGATCGACATCGTCGAGAGCGGGTTCTTGATCTCGTGCGCCAGGCCGCCGGCAAGCCGGGACAACAGCGCCACCCGATCGGCATCGGAGCGCGCGGCGCTGCGATCCGAGGGGTCCTGGTTCATGGGTTCGCGGAGCACGGCTTTGAGCAACTCGGGCAGGATAGGCTAGCCTGCGGGCCGGCGCGAACGAGCGCCTCGTGAATGAACCCCTCGCCCAGTCATCGCGCCGCGCAGGACGTCGATGCGGCGGCCGTCGTCGCGGCCGCGACCGCCTTGGCGGCCGGCGAGCTCGTGGGCGTCGCGACGGACGGCTTCCTCGCGCTGGCAGCGCGCGCCGATCGCCCCGAGACGCGCATGGCGCTGTGGGAGGCCAGTGCGCGAGCGGGAGCTTCGTCGCCATCGCTGCTGCGCTGTCCCGACCGCCTCGAGCTGAGTTGCGAGTGCGCCGGACTCGTGCGCCGCATCGCGCAGCGACACTGGCCCGGCCCCCTGATCCTCGAGGTGCGCGCGGAAGGCGATGAGATGCGCTGGTCGAATGACGCCTGGATGCCGCTGTGCTGCCCGGCCGAACCCCACGCGCGCGCGCTCGCCGAGGCCGCGAAAGTGCCGCTCCTGCTCGCCACGATCCCGCAGGCCACCGACGCGACCTCCTTCCGCCGCCTGACCGGCACCGAGCGCGTGCTGGGATCCCGACAGAACGCGCTGAGCGAGCTGCCGGCCTGGCTGCGCGTCGCACGGGGCGTGTTCGAGCTGCGCCGCGACGGGCTGTACAGCCTCGACACGCTCCGGACCTCTGCGGGACTTGCGATCGGGTTCGTGTGCACCGGCAACACTTGCCGCAGCCCGATGGCCGAAAGCCTCGCCCGGCGCCTGCTCGCCAAGCGCCTCGGCGTCGAGCCCTCCCGCATCGGCGATTTCGGATTCCGCGTGCTTTCGATGGGGACCTTCGCGGCCCCCTACCAGCCGGCCTCCGCGCACTCCGTGGAAGCCGTCCGCGAACTCGGCGGCGACCTGACCGGCCACCGCTCCCAAGTAGCGACTTGGAAGCTGCTGGCCGACCTGCAGCGCGTCTATTGCCTCACCCGAGTGCACATGGACCAGGTGCGCCTGCTGCTACCCGCGGACTGGCCGGGTCAATTGGCGCTGCTCGACGAGCACCGGGATGTGACGGATCCGATCGGGGGCAGTTTGGTGGACTACCGCGAGTGCGCGCGGCAGATCCGCGCGGCACTCGAGCGGCGCCTCGAAGAGTGGCTCTAGCCGGACCCTGGTCCAGCAGACTGCGCGGAAATCCGGCCATCACTCGCCACCGCGGCGAGTTGCGCGCATCCGGGCGTTGGGCAGTCATCGCCGCCGTTTTGGCGCCTGCCCGGAGGCCCCGATGTTCCAACCGCCCTGCTGTCCCAATCCCCTTTGCCCGTCGCGCTCCAGCGGCCAATTCACCTATCAGTGCAGGGGATCGTTCCGCCGCGCGCTCGATCAGCGTCTCGTGCAGCGCTACCGCTGCGGCGCTTGCGGCAAGTTCTTTTCCGACCAGAGCTTTCGCCTCGACTACCGGCTCAAGCGTCCCCGGTTGACCGAACCGGCCTTCTGGATGTTCGCCTCCAAGGTCACTCATCGCCAGACCGCCCGCTTGCTCCGCTGCGCCCGCGGTACGGTCCGGCACCGGCTCGAATTGCTCGGCGCCCACTGCCGCACTTTCCACGCTCGTCAACGCCTGCGCCTGGCAGGCCACCTCGAGGCTGCCTTCGCTCTCGACGAGCTCGAAACCTACGAGACCGATCGACGCCTCAAGCCGCTGACGGTGCCCGTACTGCTTCACGAGCCGACCTGGTTCGTGCTCGACCTGCAAGTCGCACCGATGGCTTCACGCGGCGGATTGCGCGAGGTCGACCAGGTGCGCCGCGACCTGCTGCGCCAGCGCGAGGGTGTGCGCAGGAGCGAATCGACATCGGCTGTGGCCAGATGCCTGGCCAACGCAGCCGCGCTGCTCGCGCCCGAAGCTCGCGGTCTGTTGCGCTCCGATGAGAAGCACACCTACGTGCGCCTGAAGCAGCAGCACCTGCCCGCGGGAATCCAACACGCCCGGATCTCGTCGCAGGAACCCCGCGGCATGAACAACCCGCTGTTTCGGATCAACCGCACGCTGGCGATGATGCGCGATGGCGTGTCGCGTCTGGTACGCCGGACCTGGGCCGCCTCCAAGACGCGCGAGCAGTTGGAAAAGCACCTATGGGTGTGGACGGTGTTTCGCAACTACGTGCGCCGCAGGGTCAATCGCAGTGTGGGCGAATCGGCCGCCAGCGCGCTGGGACTATTCCCTGGCCCATTGCCTACCAATGACCTGCTCGGGCTCTGCCCTCAATTCCGCACCGATCCCCCGCTTCAGCGCGCAGCCAGCTAGGCCAGGGTCCGGAAGGCCTCGAGGACGCTGTCCGTCCCCACATCGCGATCCAGCCGCTCCCGCCACGCCGCCGACTGCAGCACATGCCCCAACGACGCCCCACGGCCCCCGTTCACCGCCCCCGTGTAAACGCGCACCTGATCCACGAACTCCTGCTCGAGGAAGGCGGTCTGCAAGGTCGGCCCGGCCTCCAGCAGGGCTCTGCGCACTCCCAAGGACCACAACTGCCCGAGCACCTCGCGCAGCGAGAGGCGGCCGTTGCGGTCGGGGAAGCAGCCGTGCACGATCGCCCCGGCGGATTCGAGCGCCCGGTGCCGCGCGGGAGCCGCGCCAGCGAGGCAGAAGACGTGCACGCGGCCGCCACTTTCTCCGTCGGCCAGCGGGTGGAAGAGGCGCGCGTCGGGCGGCGTGCGCAGTTCCGAGTCCAAGACGACTCGCAGCGGAGCGCAGGGTGCCTCGACGGGCCGGCGAACGGTCAAGCGCGGATCGTCGGCGAGCACGGTGCCGACACCGGTCAGGATCGCATCGACCCGCGCCCGCAGGATCTGCACCTCTTCGAGCGCGGGTGGCGAGGTGATCCAGCGCCCGGCACCGACGTCCTCGGGCGGCTGCAGTTGCCCGGTGCGCGTCTGAGCCCACTTGGCGATAAGCCAGGGTCGCGGACGGCGCACGCGTTCGGCTCCGGTCCAGCTCAGAAAGTGCGGCGCGACGCGCTCGAGTGGCGCGGCACCCTGCATCAGCTCCACGTCGATGCCGTGTGCGGCCAGCGCCTCGAGCCCGCGTCCGCGGTGGCGCGAATCGGGGTCGGTCGCGCCGACGACCACGCGACGCACGCGCGCCGCCACCAGCGCGTCGACGCACGGCGGCTGCTTGCCATGGCTCGAGCACGGTTCGAGCGTTACGAAGAGTTCGTCGCCATCCTCCACCGCGATGCGCCGATCCGCGAGCTCGCGCAACAGTGCCGCCTCAGCGTGCAGTCCGCCCCAGGCCGAGTGCACGGCATTCGCGAGCACGCGTCCGCCTCGAACGAGGGCCGCCGCGACGCACGGGTTGGGAGCCACCTCGAAGCGCTGCGCACGGGCCAACGTCGTGAGTTCCTCGAACAGGGCTCGAGCAGCCGATGGGTCGAGTCGGGTAGCAAGGGCTTCGGTCATGCGCGAAGGTCTGGCGGACGAGGCGAGCGGCGAGGACTCCCCGAGGCCTGGTGCGGCGGGTACCGGCAGGTCGCTCTGGGAGTGAACATCCATAGGTCGCGCGTCGGCCCGTGTCCAGGCCGACGTGCGTGCCTATCGGCTGCCGGGGTCGGCCCGACCGGAGTCTTTTCGTCCGCACCCGAATTGGCCACCAGGGGCTTCTATCGGGCCGCTCCGGCGGCACACTATTCCGCCCCGAACCCCGCAGTCCCACATCGACCATGAGCTCCTCGAAGACCCCCATTCGCGTCGCCGTCACAGGCGCCGCCGGCCAGATCGGATACGCGCTGTTGCCCCGGATCGCCAATGGCGACATGTTCGGCTCCGACCAGCCGGTGATCCTGCAACTGATCGAGATCCCCAACGACAAGGCGATGGCCGCGCTCAAGGGCGTCGCTATGGAACTCGAGGACTGCGCGTTTCCGCTGCTCTCCGACATCGTCCTGACCAGCGATCCGAAGATCGGATTCAAGGACGCGCACTGGGCGTTGCTGATCGGCAGCAAGCCGCGCGGGCCCGACATGGAGCGCAACGATCTGATCCGCGAGAACGGCCCGATCTTCACGGGACAGGGGCGCGCGATCGCCGAGCACGGCCACTCCAGCGTGCGCGTCGCCGTCGTCGGCAACCCGTGCAACACCAATTGCCTGATCGCGATGCACAGCGCGAAGGGCTTGCCGCGCGAGCGCTTCAGCGCGATGACGCGCCTGGATCAGAACCGCGCGCAAGCGCAGCTCGCCGCGCGCGCCAAGGTCCCGACCACGTCGGTCACGAACACTCTGATCTGGGGCAATCACTCCGCCACGCAGGTGCCTGACTACAAGAACACGCGCATCGGCGGAAAGAGCGCGGAGAGCGTGATCGGCGACCTGAAGTGGCTGCAGGGCGAGTTCTTCTCCACGGTCCAGCAGCGCGGCGCGGCGATCATCCAGGCCCGCGGCCTGTCGAGCGCCGCTTCGGCCGCTTCGGCACTGATCGACCACGTACGGGACCTCGTGCGGCCGACGCCCGCGGGCGAATGGCGTTCGGTGTGCGTCTCGAGCGACGGCTCCTACGGGGTGCCGGAGGGGCTCATCTCCTCGTTCCCCGTGCGCGCCGATGGCAAGGGAGGATGGTCGATCGTCCAGGGACTCGACCTCGACTCCTTCCTGAAGCAGCGCCTGCAGGCCACGGTCGCGGAACTCGCGAAAGAACGCGAGGTCGTCGCGAACCTTCTGAGCTAGCCCGCGGCCTCAACGGCCACCGGGGCCCGTGCAGCCTCGCCGCGTGCACTCGCAGCCCACGGACCCTGGTCCAGTTCGCTGCGCGCGCCCCGATTTTGCACTACCGGCGGGGGTGACCCTGCCGCATTTCCCACCAGCACCTGTGGCCGCGCAGCCAAGTGGACCAGGGTCCCGCGTGCCGACCCTGGTCCAGGTCGCTGCGCGCGACCCGATGTTGCACTACCGGCGGGGGTGACCTTGCCGCATTTTCCACCAGCGCCTGTGGCCGCGCAGCCAAGTGGACCAGGGTCCCGCGTGCCCCCGCTGCCCCACTGGCCGCCCTGCCAGCCGATCACATGCACCGCAGCTCCAGGCGGGGAATTCAACCCTGCCAATCGAGCCTTTTCGCCAGGCTGGTAGGAGCTCCCATCGCGAGGGGCCGTCGACGACACCCCCCCATCGCCAAACATCACTGTTACAATTCGATCCTGGGGGGGCTCGCTGGAGGGGCACTCGACCGCGCCAGCGACCGCCACACCCACGCATTCTCGCCCCTAACCTGACTTCCGCAGTTCAGAAAGGCGAGACGAGTTCTGCCAAGGACTTACGTCCGTTTTGGTGCCGATGTTGTCACTACACGGACGCGGCGACTGGTGAGCGGTCGT
>Ga0194132_10010923_pt1 | contig 11906 bp, 10 predicted proteins | sample TA2KigOf80mmetaG_FD_148612 | JGI IMG/M metagenome (GOLD analysis project Ga0194132, IMG submission 148612) | Freshwater microbial communities from Lake Tanganyika, Tanzania - TA2015054 Kigoma Offshore 80m | ecosystem: Environmental > Aquatic > Freshwater > Lake | place: Tanzania: Lake... | reverse complement strand
GGTTCCCCTCGTCGGTTCGGCGCATGAGTTGCGATTCATCCGCGCCTCGATCGAGGAGGTGCTCCACGACGTCGGTGCCGCGAACGGAATGCAGCTCGACCTCGCGATCGGGACGATGATCGAGCTGCCCCGGGCTGCATTGCGTGCGGGCAGCATTGCGCGCAGGGCGGACTTCTTCTCCTTCGGCACGAACGACTTGACGCAGACAACGTGGGGCTTCTCGCGCGACGATGTCGAGGCGGCGTTCTTCGCGGCGTACCTGAGCATGGGTGTCTTCACGGTCTCTCCTTTCGAGACCCTCGACGAGGTCGGCGTAGGTCGGCTAGTCCAGATCGCCGTGGAGGAGGGACGGGCGGCCTCTCCGGGAATGAAGATGGGTGTCTGCGGGGAGCACGGTGGGGATCCGCGGTCGATCCACTTCTTTCATCGGGTGGGGCTGGACTACATCTCATGCAGTCCGCTGCGGGTTCCGGTGGCTCGGCTCGAGGCCGGGCGGGCGACCCTGGCAGGCCGTACCTCGACCTCGGCGAGTGCCTGAAACACCGCTCGACCCCGGTGTGGTGCCATTGATAACAATGGGACAAATGTGAACATAGGGGCGTGGCTTCCCCTCCCGTCATCGTGGCGCGCCCGCACTCGGTGGCCCTCCCGCGCCTGGGCGTGCGCGGTATCGGGACCTGGCTCGGCACCCTGCTCGTCTCGGCACTCCTCTTGATCCCGGTCGGGGCCGCGCTTCAAGTGGTCCTCACCGCCCAGGTCGACGACCGATCACCGACACAGGTCCTCGTCGTCCTCAACCCCTCGCGCACGTGGGGGGATCCCGACGAGGCGCGGACCTCGCGACTCGACCAGGCGGCGGCGCTCTACCGCTCCGGGGTCGCCCCCGTCGTGGTGATCGCCGGTCCAGATCGCATCGAGCGGGTCTCGCGGGTTTACCTGATGGGTCTCGGGGTGCCAGATCGCGACATCGTGACCTTCCCCACCGGCTCGGACACCGTCGGTGCCCTCGGCGTGGTCGCCCGGGTCCTGCGCGACCTCGGCTGGTCGAGTGCCACCATCGTCACCGATCCTGCGCATGCTGCACGCGCTCAGGCGACGGCGAACGCGTACGGAATCGACGCCCATATGTCACCGGCCCAGGAGCAGGTGGCGCTGACATCCGACGGTGTCGGGCGCGAGGTGATGGCACTGCTCCGTCACTACGCGTGGACCCGATGGTCACTCCCGGAGATCCTCACCTGAGTCGTAGTCTCATCGCATGATCCCCGGTTACGACGACGCCGATCTCGCACGCTTCGTTGTCGAACCGATCAAGGAAACCGTTCGCAGTGGATTCGCGCGTGACCGCGCGCGTGTCCTGCATTCCTCCGCACTGCGGCGGCTTGCCGCGAAGACCCAGGTGCTCGCCGCGGGATACGCAGATTTCCCGCGCACACGACTGACCCACACGCTCGAGGTCGCGCAGGTGGCGCGGGAACTCGGGGATGCGCTGGGGTGCGATGCGGACCTCGTGGACATCGCCGGTCTTGCCCACGATCTGGGCCACCCTCCCTTCGGTCACAACGGTGAAGAAGAACTCAATCGACTGAGCGCATCGATCGGGGGATTCGAAGGCAACGCGCAGACCCTGCGCGTGCTCACCCGGTTGGAAGCCAAGGTGGTCGATCCGGCCACCGGAGTCAGCGTCGGACTCAACCTGACCCGCGCCAGTCTCGACGCGGCCTGCAAGTACCCCTGGGGTCGACGCCCGGGCGATACCAAATTCGGCTACTACCTGGATGACGCGGAAATCTTCGACTGGATGCGCACAGGGGCCCCCGGGGAACGCACCTGTCTGGAAGAACAGGTCATGGATTGGTCCGACGACGTCGCCTATTCGGTGCACGACGTCGAGGACGCCATTCATGTGGGACTCATTCAGCCCGCCGAACTCGCGAGTCCCACCGGACAGGACCCCCTCGTGCGCATCGCGCACGAGAGGTACGCACCAGATGCCGATCCTGCCCGTCTGCTCTCCGCACTCCAACGGCTCATCGCCCTCGAGTACTGGCCCCGCTCCTTCGATGGCTCGATGAACTCACTCGTCGGTCTGAAGCGGTTCACCAGCTATCTGATCGGTCGGTTTTGCGTGACCGCCCAGATCGCCACCCAGATGGAATTCCCCAACGCACCGCTCACCCGCTACTCCGCTCGCCTCGTGGTCCCCGAGGAAGTACGCGATGAGGTGGCGGTCATGAAGGCGATGGCAGTGCGCTACGTCATGGGGCGCGAAGGTGCCGACGCGGAGTACGCGCGGCAGAGGGAGATCATCGCCGAGGTCGTGCACGCCCTCACCCTCGATGAGGGCCGATCACTCGAGGCTTGGCTGCGACCGGCCTATGAGGCGGCGAGCACGGATGCCGAGCGTTTCCGGGTGATCATCGACCAGGTGGCCAGCCTGACGGATACGAGCATCGTGGCGTGGCAGAGAAACTTCACGAGATAGCGGAGACGGCTTCCACCAGTTGAGTGATCTCATCGTGAGTGTTGTATGCGTGAGGTGAAACGCGAACCAACCCCTCAATCCCCTGGGTCTCAAAGTCCACGCGCGCATAGTCGGGCGTGGACAGACTCACATTGATGCCATGGCTACGAATTCGATTCACAACGGCTGCTGCCGGAACACCGTCCAGGGTGAAGGTGACGATGCCGCTGCGCGCAGCGGCGCTCCCTCCCCGATCCCGAACGCGAACACCTTCGATCCCTGCCAATTCGGTCCGCGCGTACTCGGCCAGCAGTGAGATACGGGAACGCAAGGCATCGATCTCGCAGTCCAGGGCGTAGTCCACGGCAGCGCCCATGCCGAGCAGCGCTGCGTAGGACTTCTCCCAGGATTCGAAGCGACGCGCCCCCGGCTGGATCTCGTAACCCCCGGATGTCCACGTGGCCGAATGCAGGTCAAGGGGAAACGGTTCGAGTTCGGCTAGAGCGCGATCTGAGGCATACAGGAAGCCGGTGCCGCGTGGCCCTCGGAGGAACTTGCGTCCGGTCGCGGACAGGAAATCCGCCCCGATGACCGACGCGTTTACCGGCAACTGCCCGACGGACTGGCAGGCATCAAGCAGGTAATACGCATTGCTCCCGGACTCACGGATGGCGACTCCGATCGCTTCGGCGTCGTTGATCAATCCGTTTTGGGAGGGACAGTGGTTGATGGCTACGAGTGCAGTGGGTGTGGTCAGCATGTCGCGAAGAGCCGCGACGTCCACGACGCCAGAATCAGCCTCGGGAATGAACTCCAGGGAGCAGCCGAGTGAGTTCACAAGCTGCATGACGGGGATCACATTCGAGGCGTATTCGGCTGAGGAGACGAGGATGCGGGCACCCTCGCCCAGGACACCTGAGTACTTCAAGGTGATGAAGGCCCGGTCCCAGGCAGCCGTGGCGGACTCCACCAGGGCGATCTGATCGGCACGGGCACCGATCAGGGTCGCCACCGAATCGGACACCGCGGCCACACGTTCGGCTGCCTCGGCGTGGGCCTCGTACCCACCGGTTTCCCCTTCTCGGCGCAGATGGGCAACGACGGTGTCCGTGACGACGGACGGGGGCAGTGCGGAGCCCGCGTTGTTGAGGTGGATGACCCGCGTGCACCCTGGGGTGTCGGCGCGGAGGCTGTCCACATCGAGGCTCATGGGTGCATCCAACCGCACCTACACTGACCAGGTGGCTGGCCGGATCCGAGACGAGGACATCGCGGCCGTTCGTGAGCGGGCCCGGATCGACGATGTGGTGCGGGAATACGTCACGCTGAAGAACGCCGGGGGTGGGTCCCTGAAGGGCCTCTGCCCATTCCACGACGAGCGGACTCCGAGCTTCCACGTCACTCCCAGCCGCGGCATGTGGTACTGCTTCGGCTGCAGCGAGGGCGGGGACGTCCTCAACTTCGTGCAGAAGATCGACCACCTCTCGTTCGCGGAATCCGTCGAGAAGCTCGCGGGCCGCACAGGAGTGCAGCTGCGATACGTCGAAGGCGGCGCGGCCGTCTCCAAGTCGACCGGGCAGCGCACACGTCTGGTGGAGGCCCATGCAGCCGCTGCGGAATTCTTCCGCAGCCAGCTTGCCTCCCCGGAAGCACAGGTGGGTCGCACCTTCCTCACCGAGCGGGGTTTCGACTCCGAGGCGGCAGCCCACTTCGGGGTCGGCTTCGCTCCCAAGTCCTGGGACGCGCTGACCTCCCACCTGCGCTCCCGCGGTTTCAGCGAGGCCGAGATCCTCGCCGGAGGACTCGCGAGTCAGGGCAATCGCGGGATCTACGACCGGTTTCGCGGCCGACTCATCTGGCCGATCCGGGACCTCGGTGGCGATATCGTCGGGTTCGGTGCCCGACGCCTGCTCGAGGACGACGACGGGCCGAAGTACCTCAATTCGCCGGAGACACCTTTATATAAAAAGAGTCAGGTGCTCTACGGCATCGACCTGGCACGCCGCGAAATCGCCAAGGAGCAGCAGGTGGTCCTGGTCGAGGGTTACACCGACGTCATGGCCTGCCATCTCGCCGGGGTTACCACGGCTGTGGCCACGTGCGGGACCACCTTCGGCGCAGAACACATCAAGGTTTTGCGACGCCTCCTTATGGACGACGCCACGATGCGCGGATCGGTGATCTTCACCTTCGACGGGGACGCCGCGGGACAGAAGGCGGCCCTGAAGGCATTCAACGAGGACCAGCGGTTCATGGCCCACACCTACGTCGCGGTCGCAAGGGACGGGCTGGACCCGTGCGATCTACGCCTGGCGCAGGGTGACGCCGCGGTGCGGGCCCTCGTCGAGGATCGGGTTCCACTCTTCGAGTTCGCGATCAAGCAGACTATTGCCGCCTACGACCTCAACACCGCTGAGGGTCGAGTTGCCGCCCTGCGCGAGGCCGCACCGATCATCAGCACCATTCGCGACTCCGCGCTACGACCCGAGTACGCGCGCCGGTTAGCCGGTTGGCTGGGGTTGGATGCCGTCGAGGTCACACGAGCACTCGGTAAGGGTGCAGCGGCACCGTCCGCGCGGAGCGCGCCCCTTGCTCCCAATGACCCCACGCTGATGATCGAACGCCAGGCACTCAAGTGCGCGCTGCAGTATCCGAAACAGGTGCACGAGTGGTACGAGTCTGTGGAAGAGACAGCCTTCACGCACTCGCGTGCGGTAGCCGTCCACTCCGCCATCACCGCTGCTGGGGGACCAGACACCGAACGCGATGGCCTCGCGTGGATCGATGCTGTCCTCGACGCTTGCCCTGATGACGAGGTCCGGGGGACGGTGCGGGAACTCGCCGTGGATCCGATACCTGCCGACGAAACGACCATCGACCGCTACGCCACCGGCATCATCGCCAGGCTTCTGGAACGCGACGCCGCGAGGCGCATTGAAGAATTGCGAGGTCGCATGCAACGCAGTGACGATGACGCGGAGCAATCCCAGGAACTCCTCGCCGAGATCGTGGCCCTCGAAGACCACCGCCGGAGCCTGCTCCGCCAGGCACTGGGGGAGAGCTGATGGGTCTGCGCGCAGCGCGTCCCTCAGCGGACGACCGAGGAACCCTGGGACTCCCGAACGAAGAGAAAGTGCTGGCCTTCGCGCACACCATCCATCGCCAACCTGTCGCAGCCACGCGGACCGCGCTCTATCTGCCCGAGCGTTGTATCCCCTGGCACACGATCGCCAAGGCCGAATGGGCGGAGCCGTTCCTCGACGTGGTCGTGACCGCTGGGCCGCGGGGCGAGCTGATCCGGCTGGAGTTCGAGGATTCAGGGCGCCTTGCACCCGTGATCCGCGAACGCGTGACGGACAGCGTGATCATCTCCGAGCACCGCACGTTGCCGAACGGCGGTGGCGCTACCTTTGCCGCGCGCCGGCTGCCCGGTGATGAGATCGTGTGGTCGGTCAGCTTCGATACTGGGGTCGATCCCGCGGCCCCAGACAACCAGGCCCAGGCCACCGAGGTCCTCGCTGAACTGCGTTCTACCCTCGGGGTCTGAAGCCCCACCCGGTTGGTAGCCTTGCGCGGCCCACAGTCCCCCATAGCTCAATTGGCAGAGCATTCGACTGTTAATCGAAGGGTTGATGGTTCGAGTCCATCTGGGGGAGCCACCCCGCAATGGCGACGATCGCCCCCGAGTCAGACACCGTCAGGACGTGTTGACCCGCCACACAACGTTGCGCACCTCGGGTGCTCCCTCGCGCAGTTCATTCAAGGGTGTCGGGTCGCGACGCTGGTAGTCATTTGCTGCCAAGAGTCGAGAGATGCCGGCCATTGTGGAGGTAGTGAGCGAGGACTTATCCTCCCACGCCAGAGGTGAATCGTGGTCGACGACGGTGCTGATGATCGCGGCACCCATCGTCGAGGTGAACATCGGGAGACCGGGCACGGTAAACTGGAGCCTCCGCGGGGGCGGTAGCTCAGCTGGTTAGAGCCCCGGACTCATAATCTGGTCGTCGTCGGTTCGAGCCCGACCCGCCCCACCCTCGAAAACCGTTGTATTGAAACGGTATTGCGCTCCTTCAGCATGATTGTTCGTGCCCGCCCGCGCCCCCTGGACCCCTGTCACTATCGCACGCTTATCGCACGGCCGGATTTCCTTGAGGGGTAAGGACGCCCGGACAGCGGCCGGGAGGTTGCCCGAAGTGCCAGTCGGGGCTCGTTATCGCACGCCTATCGCACGAATCTTTGGCATTTCCACATCGACCCCGAAGAGCTTCAGATGTGACCCGCATAGGAGCGGCACGAGACCTCAGGCGCTTCACGAGGCGATCGCCGCCGACCTCCGGCGATGGCTTGGCCCGTGGTGCGTTCCCGCGGACAGGTTCACGCCGGCGATGACCGCTTGGGTCAAGTCCTTTGGGGTGGTGCACGACGGCTGATCCTTCCTCGCCGGATACCACCCCAAAGGACTTGACCCCGTGCGAAAGGTTCTAATCATCGCTCCAGCTCCACCCTCGTCCAGCGATCCCCTTGGGGGTGCAGTGCGGTCATGACCTCACCGTCGTGGAACCTATGACCGCCACAATGGCAGAGGCTTCTGCAGGAGATCGCAAGGGGACGCCCCCAAGCGGACACTCGACTTCGCTACTGTTCGCGTCACCACTTCCACTACGGATCGTCCGGCACGTTCCTGCCGGTGAAGGGAATTCCATCATGACCAAGCAGGTTCGGTACGAGGACGTCAGCCTTGTGTACCCCGGCGGCACCGAGCCCGCCGTCTCCCATCTCGACCTCACCATCGCCGAGGGTGAGTTCCTCGTACTTGTCGGGCCCTCCGGCTGCGGCAAGTCGACGTCTCTGCGCATGCTTGCCGGACTTGAGCCGATCTCCAGCGGCACGATCTACATTGGTGACCGCGATGTCACGCATGTCCCTGCAAAGGACCGAGACATCGCGATGGTGTTCCAGAACTACGCCCTCTATCCCCACATGTCGGTGGCAGAGAACATGGCGTTCGCGCTCAAGATCCAGAAGGTCTCCAAGGGCGAGATCAACCGCCGGGTCAAGGAGGCCGCGGCATTGCTGGATCTCGCCGACTACCTCGACCGCAAGCCGAAGGCTCTCTCGGGCGGTCAACGACAGCGCGTTGCCATGGGCCGGGCGATTGTCCGCGAGCCCGAGGTGTTTCTTATGGACGAGCCACTATCCAACCTCGACGCCAAGCTCCGTGTGCAGACCCGCACCCAGATCGCCGCTCTTCAGCGCCGGCTGGGCACCACAACCGTCTACGTCACCCACGACCAGGTCGAGGCAATGACGATGGGCGACCGTGTCGCCGTGCTGAAGGACGGGATACTCCAACAGTGCGCGAGCCCGCGCGAGCTCTACCACGACCCCGCCAACGCCTTCGTCGGCACCTTCATTGGGTCACCGGCGATGAACATCATCACCGCGCCGATCGTCGACGGGGGCATTGACCTCAACGGGTTCACCGTCCCAGTCGAACGCGCGATCCTCGACAAGGCACTGTCGGGCAAGGTGCTGGTCGGCGTCCGCCCCGAGGACCTCGTCATGTCGACCGAGGGCGCCGACATGACGGTAACGCTCGTCGAGGAGCTCGGCGCCGACACCTATGTGTACGGCGCGTTCACGGCGTTCGACGGCACGAACGTAGATCTCGTCGCCCGAAGCCAGAGCATCACCTCGCCCCGAATCGGCAGCGTCGTCAAGGTCAACCCGTCGCGCACCTACATCTTCGATAGTGAGGGCGCCCAACTCCGCCTCTCGTAGTTACACGCGCGCCCCCTGCGGTTGCCCACGAGAAGTGTCGAAGTTGCCTGTTAAAGTCATGGTGTCCAAAACTCGGGCAGATCCTCCGACATTTTTGCTTGTCGGTTCGAGCCCCACCCGCCCAGTAGGCGACGTGCGCTCCCGTAGAGACCCATGCGTGCACCCGAGATAGCGCGGCTGTGCGGGGCGGCGTAGCGTCCGCGCCGTGACGCCGGTTCCCATCCAGACATTGGTGTCCCCCTCCATCTGGCACGCCTTGCAGGAGCGGTCTCGCACGAGTGGTCAGAGCATCTCCCAGATCGTGCAGATGGCCCTTGCCGATTCGCTGGATATCCAGCACGACGCGATCTTCCAGGTTTCGACGTCGGGCGCCATCGTCCAGGGCCTCTATCAGGGGTGCATTTCGATTGCCGAACTCCGTCGGTATGGGGACTTGGGAATCGGGACGTTCGAGGATCTCGACGGCGAGATGATCCTGATTGATGGGCGCTGTTATCAAGCACGATCCGACGGGACCGTCGTCGAGGCATCAGATGAGGCACTCACGCCCTTCGCCAGTGTGGTCCACTTCGCACCTGACCGAGTCGCTGAGGTTTCGGACGTAAGCTCCTGCGCGGATCTCACCACCCGCATCGATGGCTTGCGCACATCAAGAAACGGAATGCTGTCGCTGCGCATCACGGGGCTGTTCTCCCGGATGCTTGTGCGCGCAGCTTGCCGGACTGAGCCGGGCGTTGACCTAGTGGAGGCCACTTCCCGGCAGAGCCTCTTTGACTTTAAGGATGTTGACGGAACGATCGTTGGTTTCTGGAGCCCCGAGTACATACAATCCGTTTCCATCGCCGGATACCATATGCATTTCATCAGTGACGACCGCACGATGGGCGGGCATGTTCTCGAGCTCTCGGCGCCGTTGCTCGGTGTTGAGATTAATGATGTCAATGACGTTCGACTCGCAATTCCAGACAGCCAGGAGTTTCTCGAAGCGGATCTAGGTCGGGATAACAGCGAAGCGCTCGATGTCGCTCAGCGGCAGGTACGGGGGCGTTGATCCGGGCGTGGACACTGGTCAATGTGCCGGACAGCCTGGCTAATTACGCTACGTGTATGTTCCTCCATCTGCATCGTTCCATCGCTGCCACTGTCGTGGCGTGCTTCGTTCTCATCGGGGCGGCACTGCCGGCCTCAGGCGCGCCCGATCCCAACCTCGCGAGTGGGGGGAATCCGCCTGGGGGATGGATCGTTGACCCTTCCGTTTACCAGAATGTCTTTGGCAACACCGGTGTCGGTGCGCCGCAGGGGACTCTCGTTGCCGACTCCGGCTTTCGCCCTTACCCGCACGGTTTCCCAATGCCGAACTGGGGATCTGCGGAGTCCTTCGCCCAGAACGCCGTTGTGTACGGCCTTCCAACGCGGGTCACTTTGGCGCAACTGGAGAAGGGGCAGATCCCGGCGCAACCACTACTAAATTCCCTGGCCCTGCGACGCTCCCTCGGTGACGGAGTCTGCCGCGATGTGAAGTCCATTGATCCGAAAACTGGCCGATGTGATCTCATCCTCGGAGCCGAACTCTTGGCCCAGATGATCCAGACGGCAGGCCTCGGTGGCCGCTGCTTCGGGCTCGCCGCTGCCGCTGCCGCCCTCTATAACGGGCAACTTCCCGCCAACCAGGTAGGAGCCTCCGGCCTGGGCATCAACGCCTTCAATCCAATGGGCACCCCAGCCGTCCAGACGATTACACGTTTGTTCGGCACCCAGTACCTCGACCCGGATGTGCTTCCCGATGCGAAAGCGGGTCAGTCGCCAACGCAACTCGTCCAGACCCTCATTCGGACGCTGCCTAGCGGCACTGTGCCGTTCGTTCTCACTGTGTACGGGGAAATCGGTGGCCATGGCATCACGCCATACGCGGTCCTCAATCGGGGTAATGGCTTGTACGACATCGCCGTATACGACAACAACTTCCCGTTCCGGGCCCTCGCAGTCACGGTGGATACGAAAACGGACAGTTTCGTCTACACGTCGGCGACGGACCCGAGTTCTCCGTCCTATACCTGGAGCACGGCGAACAAGTCGACTATGGCCCTTGTCGAGGTCGATGATCTTCTGCCCCGGCAGCCATGTCCTGTCTGTCGAGGCCGGGACCAGGGAACGATGCTCGCCTTCAACCCCTGGGCGACGGTGAACTCGGAAGCAATCACGATCGGGCTCCTCGATCTTGAGGGCGAGCCCCTGGCCGCGGATCTCTATCGCGTCCTGAACCCATTGAATCCCCCCACGGAGGCGCAGCAGAGCACGCCACTAATGATTGTCGATCCGGGCGTGGATTTCTTGGTTGCGATTCAGGCCGGACAGTTGGCCGAGTCGCAGCCAGTCGAGGTCTACGCCTTGAGCAATGGTGCTTCCCAGTATCTGCTCCTCGAAGAACTTCGATCAAATAGCACTACTCTCTTCGGAGTGGGAGACGACAGTGCGCTCTTCCAGTCCAGCAGGGCATCAAGTCCACGAATCCAGCAGTTGTATGACGGGCGTACCACGAGTTACGACGTCAACGGACACCCGCTCGCGCTGCCCAAAGATGTCATCGTGAATCAGAACTGGGATCGGAGCCGAAAGCAGGTGCGTTACAGCACCACCGCGACGCGGGCCCTCACCTGGAACGTGCAGGTGACCGGTGTCCGCGACACCGGCGAGGCTGGCTGGGTTGCCCTCGGTGTCTCGGTTCCTGCGGGAGCCGAGATCCTGGTGGACTACTCCCGAGCCTCTACAACGAGAGCCCCGTTGGCGTGGATCGTGGCGAAGGGTGGAGACCGCACACCCCTGACGATGCAGCCGGTGACGGAGAATCTCATTGAGCAGTACCGCGATGAGATCTACGTGACCCAAGGACCATCCTGACGTCCAGGCCCTATCGCAGCGGGGTACGCCACCGGGGGTCCAGCCCAACGACCACGAACGAACCCGAAGTGCCGTGCCGAAGTGGGGTGTCCGCTGCTGACGCCCAACGCGTCCCGGCGAGTTCATGCACGTAAATGTGATGATGTCGGCCCCCAATCGGCCCAGTAGTGAAGTCGTTATGTCGCACCCTGGGCGCGATCGCAGCGACACCTGGATGACTGACACTGCGCTTATGGACGACGCTTTCGCTTGGCCACAAAGAAGGTGATGAGCCCGTAGACCACCAAGAAGATCACACCCGTGATCAGTGCATTCACGACTTCGGGGCTCGTGATTCCATCCGCGGCAAGTGCGTCAAGGAGCAGCCAGACCGCCACGAAGACCACGAAAATGACAAGGCCCTGGAGCACGATCAATCGAACCTTCATCGAGACCCCTTCTCGCGTATGTGAGGTGACTGGTCGGAGATGCGGAGCCTAATCGAGTCGGGCGATGTGCACGATGGTTCGGACGGCCACCCTCACAAGGCTTGTGCGAGTCGCATCACGGCTTGCGCCGCCCGACCCACCTCGGATTCCCTCACGGTGGTGGGGAGCTCCACGGTGAGGGCGATGGCATCGAGCTCCGCTGTGGCCCACTCGGTGAGCGTTCCGCGGCACGGCCCGGTGCAGTCCACGATGCGTGCCGGCAGATCCAGCCACTTGGCGAGTTGACGGCCGGCCTCACGGGCTGGTGGATGGGTGATATCCACAACGCCGAAGGG
>Ga0194132_10010922_pt1 | contig 11906 bp, 10 predicted proteins | sample TA2KigOf80mmetaG_FD_148612 | JGI IMG/M metagenome (GOLD analysis project Ga0194132, IMG submission 148612) | Freshwater microbial communities from Lake Tanganyika, Tanzania - TA2015054 Kigoma Offshore 80m | ecosystem: Environmental > Aquatic > Freshwater > Lake | place: Tanzania: Lake... | reverse complement strand
GGTACCGCATCATGACCGAACGCTTCGGCGCAAAGAACCCGGCCAGCCACTTGATGCGCTTTCATACTCAGACTGGTGGCGCGACTCTCACCGCGCAGCAGCCGCTGAACAACGTGGTGCGCGTCGCAGTGCAGAGCATGGCGGCGGTACTGGGCGGCACACAGAGCCTGCACACCAATGGCTATGACGAGGCACTGGGGCTACCGACGGAAGAGGCGGCGCGCATTGCACTGCGCACGCAGCAAATCATCGGTTATGAGAGCGGCATCACGGATACACCCGATCCGCTCGCGGGTTCGTATTACGTGGAGTCGCTCACCAATGAGGTCGAGCGACTGGCATGGGAGTACATCAAGCGCATCGACGAGATGGGCGGCGCCGTGAACGCCATTGAGGCTGCATTCCAAATGGAAGAGATCGAGGAAGCGGCATATTCCTATACGAAGTCGATTGACGACAACTCGCGCACCATCGTGGGTGTCAACAAGTTCACGGCGGATGAAACAACCGACATGCCGATACTCAAGGTGGATGCCGAGCGTGAGCGCAATCAAGTCGACCGATTGAAGAAGTTCAAAGCATCACGCGACGCATCTCAGGTCGCTGCGCGGTTGGACGCGGTGCGTGCGGCAGCCCGTGGCAGCGACAACCTTCTTTACCCGATGAAAGCCGCACTCAAGGTGAATGCGACACTCGGGGAAGTGAGCGACGCACTTCGCGATGTGTTCGGGGTGTATCGCCCAGGCTGAGCCCCGACGGGCTTCCGCGCGACGGCAGCTGCCGGCGCAGACGGTTAGGTGAGGCGGTTGATGCGCGGTGCGGGTCGCTCGAAACCCTTCGGCACGTCGGTTGGCCAGCCGAGATACACCATCGCGACGACCGTGGTATCGCTGGGAAACCCGCAGAACTTCGTCACGGCGTCATTGGTGCCCTTCGGACACGACGACCAGAAACTGGCGAGGCCGAGCGCGGTTGCCCCGAGCAACAACGTTTGCACCGCTGCTGCGACCGCATCGCGATTCTCCGCCGTGCGAAGGTCGGAGTCGCCGACCTCGGAGCCCACGACGAGCACGACAGGTGTTCGCGCAAACTTGCCGCGCGTCTTGGTGATCCGTGGTTCTGGTTCGCCCTGTGCGGCCATCACTTCGGCACACACCGAACCGAGTTGCAACCGCGACTCACCGCGCACTTCGGCAAAGACCCACGGCCAGGTGAGCTTGTGGTTCGGCGCCCATGTCGAAAGCTCGCAGAGTTGTTGCACCACCGTGGGTTCGACGTCGCGTGAACGGTCGATCATCAAATTGGTGCGCCGCGCGCGAACGAGCACCGAAAAGTCGTCGAAGTTCATGCGCGAACGACGCTGTTGCGCGGCATGTGACTAGTTCTTGTGCAGGGCGGCATTCAAGCCACCCCAACTTCCCTTGCGCACGACGGCTTCGACTGCGCCGGTCGTGGAGTTGCGGCGAAACAACATGTTCGATACCCCCGACATTTCGCGGGCCTTCACCGTGCTGCCGTCGGGCAGGCGAACGAGCGTGCCAGCGGTGACGTACAAGCCGGCTTCGATGATGCTGTCGTCGCCGAGGCTGATACCCAGTCCACTGTTGGCGCCGAGCAGGCATCGCTCGCCGACGGTGATCATCTCCTTGCCGCCACCCGACAACGTGCCTTGAATGGAGGCGCCACCACCGATGTCGCTGCCGTCGCCGACGATGACACCGGCGGAGATGCGACCCTCGACCATCGACACTCCGAGCGTGCCGGCGTTGAAGTTGCAGAAGCCCTCGTGCATCACGGTGGTGCCCTCCGCGAGGTGTGCACCGAGCCGCACGCGACTGGCGTCAGCGATGCGTACGCCGGACGGCATGACGTAGTCGGTCATGCGCGGGAACTTGTCGACGCCGTTCACCGTGAGATGTTCACCCTTGCGGCGCAGGGCGTCGCGAACTTCGTCGAGCACGTCAAGTGCGACCGGCCCGATGCTCGTCCACGCAACGTTGGTGAGCAGACCAAAGACCCCGTCCAGGTTCAGCGTGCGCGGCTTGGCGAGGCGGTGCGAAAGCAGGTGCAGCCGCAGATACACATCAGTTGCATCACGCGGTGCAACTGCGGTATCAATTTCGATGACAACCGGAACGATGTCGACGCCACGCCGCGCATCGACCGTGTGTGGTGGTGCCGCATCGCGCTCGTGCGCCGGACACGCATCGCCCCAGCCGAGGCGGCGAAAGTGTGCGTCGAGCACCGCACCGCCCGACGAAATCGTCGCCGAGCCCACACCCCAAGCGCGGGTGGTGGTGTTGGTCGCGTTTGCGCCGGTGGTCATTCCATCACCTCTGGTCGCAGGGTGGGGAAGAGGATGACCTCGCGAATCGTCGACACACCAGCCAGCAACATGGTGAGACGGTCGAGGCCGATGCCAAGACCGCCGGTCGGTGGCAGGCCGAATTCGAGCGCACGCAAGTAATCCTCGTCGACGGTGCCGGCCGTGACATCGCCGGCCTCCTTGGCGCGTTGCTCGGCTTCGAATCGTCCGCGTTGCTCGACGGGGTCGTTCAACTCGCTGAAGCCGTTGGCCAACTCACGCGCCTGCACGAACAACTCGAATCGCTCGGTGAGATGCGGATCGTTGCGGTCGACGCGGGCGAGCGGCGAAATCTCGACGGGGTGTCCGGTGACGAACGTTGGCATCAGCAACTCCTGCTCTGCCTTCTCGGCGAAGATCGCTTCAATGATGCGTCCCGAGCCCCAGTGCTTCTCCCACTTCACGCCGTTGTCGTCGGCGACTTTGCGTACGTCGGCAACCGACTGTGATGGGTGCAGCTCCCGGCCCACCTTGGCGCCGGCGAGGTCGACCATCCGTTTGCGTGGCCACGGTTTTGACAAGTCGCACGCCGTACCCGCGATGTCGATGGTGGTGGTGCCGAGCGCGTCACGCGCCGCATTGACGATGACCGCCTGTGTCAAGTCCATGATGTCGGTGTAGTCGGCGAATGCCTGATACGACTCGAGCATCGTGAACTCGGGATTGTGACGGGTGGAGACGCCCTCGTTGCGGAACACACGACCGATCTCAAAGACGCGCTCCATGCCGCCGACGATGAGTCGCTTGAGATGCAGTTCGAGTGCGATACGCAGGTATAGCGGCATGTCGAGGGCGTTATGGTGCGTGAGGAAGGGCCGCGCGTGTGCGCCGCCGGCTTCGACATGCAAGACCGGCGTTTCTACTTCTACGTATCCGCGCTCGCCGTACGTCTTGCGAATACTGGCAATGACGGCGTGGCGAATCTCGAACGTTCGGCGCGCATCCGCGTTGACGATGAGGTCGGCGTAGCGCTGGCGGAAGCGCGTGTCAACGTCGGCGAGGCCGTGCCATTTGTCGGGCATCGGGCGCAGTGTTTTGGCCAGCAACTGCACCTCGCTGACCTTCACCGACAATTCACCTTTGCGGGTGGTCATCACCACGCCGCGTCCCCCAACCCAGTCACCCATGTCGAAGGAGTTGATGAGGTCGAATGCTTCGTCGCCCACGACCGACTTGCTGACGAAGAGTTGGATCTCGTCGTTACGGTCGCGCACCGTGATGAAGATGAGTTTGCCCTGATCGCGCTTCAGCATGATGCGACCGCACACCGCAACCAACTCGGTGGTCTCGGTGCCGGCGGCGAGCGAGCCGTGTGCCGCGCGAATCTCGCCGAGCGTGTGGGACCGATCGAAACGGTACGGATACGGATTGATGCCGCGCGCCTTCAACGCAGCAATCTCGTCGAGACGCCGCTCGCGGAAGGCGGCGAGGTTGACCGCAGGTGCAGCGTTCTGAGTCGTGTCGTCGTTCATGCGATGACGACGAGCACGTCGCCCGAGCCGACCTTGTCACCAGGTTTCACGTTCACCGACGTGACGGCGCCGGCCTTGTCGGCCTGAAGTTGATTCTCCATCTTCATTGCTTCGAGCACGACGACGGGATCGCCTGCTTTGACGTGTTGCCCGACTTCGACGAGCACCTTCACGATGGTGCCCTGCATCGGTGCGACGACGCTGCCGGCGCCAGCCAGAGATGATGCTGCAGCCGAAGCGCGCGGAGCGCGGCGCGCCACCGGGGCGGCGCCACCCGCCTCGGGCACCCACGCCTTCACTTCGAAACGCTTGCCGTTGACCTCGACGGTGGTCGTCTTCTCGACGAGACCGGCCGTGGGTGGCTCGGCTGGTGTGACCCGTGGGTTGACGCCGCTCAGATCGAGTTTCTCCTCGACCCACTTCGTGCTGTGCTGCATCGCGGCAAAATCCGGGTGACGCAGGATTGCGAGATCGGCCGGAATCGTCGTGTGCACGCCTTCGACCTGCAGTTCGTCGAGCGCGCGAATCGTGCGCGCGATTGCAGTGGGTCGGTCTTTGCCCCACACGATGAGTTTGCCGATCAGATTGTCGTAGTACTGACTGATGGTGTCGCCGGCTTCGTAACCGCCGTCGAATCGCACACCGAAACCATCGGGCACCTTCAGTGCGCTGATCGTGCCGGGCGAGGGGAGGAACTTGCCACCGGCCGGATTCTCTGCGTTGATACGAATCTCGATGGAATGCCCACGGCGCAGCGCGTTGACCTGCTTCTGCGTCATCGGCAACTTTTCGCCGTCGGCGACACGAATCTGCCACTCGACGAGGTCGATACCGGTGATCATCTCAGAAACCGGGTGTTCGACCTGCAGGCGCGTGTTCATCTCCAAGAAGAAGAAGTCGCCGTCTTGGTAGATGAATTCGACGGTGCCGGCGTTGTAGTAGCCGACCGCCTTGGCCGCCTTGACCGCAGCCTCACCCATGGCTTCTTCGACGCCGTCGGGTAGCGCGGGCGCGGGTGCTTCCTCGATGAGTTTTTGATGTCGTCGCTGTGCCGAGCAGTCGCGCGTCGAGACCCACACGACGTTGCCGTGCTTGTCACCGACCAACTGCACTTCGATGTGACGCGGCCAGGTGAGGTAACGCTCGACGTAGATTTCGTCGCGGCCGAAGAACGCCTTCGACTCGCGTTGTGCGGAGTCCATCGCTTCTTGCACCGATGCCGCCTCTTTGACCACCTTCATGCCGCGTCCGCCGCCGCCGAACGCCGCTTTGATGGCGATGGGCCAACCGTTGTCCTTGCCGAACTTGACAATTTCGGCTGCCGATGTGACGAATTCGGTGGTGCCCGGCACGATCGGAGCACCACCACGCAGTGCGGCCTTACGCGACGACACCTTGTCGCCCATTTCGATGATTGCTGCAGGCGGCGGGCCGATGAATGCGACGCCGAGATCAGTGATGGCTTGCGCGAAGTCGGCATTCTCGGAGAAAAAGCCGTAACCGGGGTGCACGGCATCGGCGCCGCTCTTGCGGATTGCGTCGAGAATCGCCCCGGTGTTGAGGTAGCTCTGCGCCGCCGTCTCACCGCCGAGGGCGTAGGCCTCGTCGGCAAGTCGCACATGCAGGGCGTTGCGGTCGAGCTCGGAGTAGACGGCGACGGTGGCAATCCCCATCTCCCGCGCGGTACGGATGACGCGAACGGCAATTTCTCCGCGGTTGGCAATCAGGATTTTCTTCGGCACGAACACCTATCTTGTGAGAGCAATGACGCCTTCGAATCCTAGTTCGGCAACGATTTGGCCCATCGGGTGGACGGTGCATCATGTGGCGGAGACGGGCTCCACGAACGACGACCTCGTGGCTGCGGCGAGTGCGGGCGCACTGGATCGCACGGTGATCGTTGCGGACTTCCAGACGGCAGGCAAGGGGCGTCTCGATCGCACGTGGGATGCCACGCGCGGCAGCAACCTCTTGGTGTCGCTGCTGTTTCGTTACGAGAGCGAAGACCCGTCGCGTTTTGCGCGAATCGTCGCGCTCGCCGCTCGTGATGCGTGTGAGTCGCTGAGCAAGACGCCGGTGCAGGTGAAGTGGCCGAATGACTTGATCGTGGGCGGTCGCAAGTTGGGTGGGTTGCTCGCAGTCGCATCACCGCGCGAACGATTCGTCGTGGTGGGAATCGGCGTCAACGTCGGTTGGGCGCCGCCGGATGCCGTATCGCTGGCGAGTGCGTCACAAACCGGTGCGCCGCGCATCGCGTCGGGCGAGCGCATGCCAGCGCCACTGATACTGCCACCAACCCTGACACCCCAGGTGCTCCTCGTGGCGATGCTTGAGCGCGTCGATACACGGCGCCAGTGCGATGACGCCCAGTTGCGAACCGAACATAAGTCGGTGCTTGCCACGCTCGGCGCGCGTGTGCGCATCGACCTGCGCGCGGGCGAGTCGTTGTTCGGAGACGCAATCGACTTGGACGACGCATCACGGCTGATCGTGCAAGATGACGAAGGCGTTCGCCATGTGATTGATGTCGGCGATGTGGTGCACCTGCGCGTGCAGTAATTTCACTACCGTCGTACGGCGGTGTCACCGTGTGCATGAACGAAGAGACCGTATGAACGAAAATCCCGTATGAACGAAAATCTTGTGGCACAGAGGCGCGAGCGTCAGCAGGTCTGGCTGGTGGCAGCCGCGCTGCTCGTGGTGTTGAGTGTTGCCGGCTACTTCGGGGTGGGGCGGGCGCTCGACACGCGATTCACCGATGTGCGCCGTGAGCTCTCGCTCTCTTCGACGCTCGCCGACCCGAACGATCAGTTCGTCAACTTTCTTCTGGTTGGCTCCGACTCACGGGCCGGTGCCGACCCGAGCGATCCTGATTTCGGCAACGTCGGTGGTGAAGGCGAGGTGCAGGGTCGGCGTAGCGACACCTTGATCATCGTGAACGTAGAAAAGTCATCGGGGATCATCTCGCTGTTGTCGATTCCACGTGACCTGTGGGTGAACATCGGCGACTCCGACAACACCGAACGCATCAATGTGGCGTATCGCGAAGGTGCGCCCGTCGTCGTGCGTACGGTGACACGCGCACTCGGTATCCCGATTCATCATTACTTGGAGATCGACTTCCAGGGCTTCAAGGATTTGGTGGATGCCGTCGGCGGGGTCACCGTGTGTGTTGAACATCCGACGCGCGATCGCAACACGGGTCTCTATATCAAGCCCGGCTGCAAGAACCTGACCGGCGTGCAATCACTGGCGTACGCGCGCAGTCGCTTCTTTGAGGAGAAAGTCGACGGCGAGTGGCGTATCGACGGCACATCCGACATCGGACGCGGTAAACGTCAGCGACTCTTCACCGCGCTCCTGCTGCAGACGGCGGTGAATCGCACGCTCGGCGACCCGTTCCGCGCCGGCACGATCATGGACGGCGCCACCTCGGCATTGCTCGTCGACGAACGGCTTGACATGTTGGAGTTCGCCAAACTGATGCGACCGGCTGCGACGGGCAAACTGCGTCGATTCGTACTCGACACGTACGGCGACACGGTGCGCGGCAACTCCGTGCTGCGGCTCGCCGACTCTTCGGCGCCGGTGCTGGCGTTTTATTCGGGGACGGGTCCCGCGCCGGTCCCCCCGGAGTGACGCGCACGCTCGACCGTCGCGCTGCGACGCACGAAATCGCGCACTCCGTCACTTGTCGTTGGTTCGCACACATGGTTGCCCTGTGCGTGATCGCAACCGAGCAGTCGCAGACGCTGTAGTTGTTCGGCTGACTGCACCCACTCTGCCACCACCGACATGTCGAGGGAGTGCGCGAGTTGCACGATCGACCGCACGATCGGGTCGTCGGCTCCGTCGCGACCAATGTTGCGGATGAACGTGCCGTCGAGTTTGAGTTGCGCGGCGCGAAAATCGCGCAAGTGGGCGAGTGAGGAGTAGCCGGTGCCGAAGTCGTCGATCGAGAGCCGCACATCGAGCCTCCCGAGCGCGTTGAGACTGCGGGTAATCGCCGCACTGCCGGCCAACGCGGTGGCTTCGGTGAACTCCAGCACGAGTTGTTTGGTATCGATGCCCGCCGCGCCGAGTGCCGCCGTCGTGCGCTCGACGAAGCCCGCGTCGCTCAACTGGCGCGGCGACACGTTCACGTGCATCGTGACCGAGCGCTCGAGCGTGCCATCGTCGAGCAGAGTGCGCAGCGTGCGCGCAGCGGTAGCGATGACCCAATCGCCAATCGGGCCGATGACGCCGGTTTCTTCGGCGACGTCGAGAAACGCTGGCGGTGTCAACGCGCCGCGCTCCGGATGCTGCCAGCGCAACAACGCTTCAATCGCCACGACACGACCCGTGTGGATGGAGATGATCGGCTGGTACACGAGCGACAACTCCGTCCGCGCGAGTGCGCGCTCCAGTTGTGAGCCGAGCGTCAAGCGGTCGCGTGCCTGCGTGCGCATCGCTTCGCTGTACACCTCGCAACGACCCTTGCCACGTTGCTTGGCGCGATACATCGCCGTATCGGCGTTGACCAACAGCGTGAGCGCCGCATCCGTCGGTGACTGCTCGGCGAGCAAGGCCTGTGTGGCGATTGCGATGCCGACGCTCGCCCCCGAGGTCACCTCGACGCCTTGGATGACGTGTTGGCCAGTGATACTGACGCGCAGTCGCTCGGCGATCTCCATCGCGAGCGACTCATCCCCGACACCTTCGGCGAGTACGGCGAACTCGTCGCCACTCAGTCGCGCAACCACATCGGACGGTCGCGTTGCATTCACGAGTCGCTTGCCGACGCTGACGATGAGTTGGTCGCCGAAGCGGTGCCCGACGGTGTCGTTCACGTTTTTCAGCCCGTCAAAGTCGAGGAACATCACGGTGACGCCGCGCTTCAGTGTGCGACTGCGATCGAGCGCCTCGGCGACGCGCCGCAGAAACAGCGTGCGATTGGGCAAGCCGGTGAGCTCGTCGTGGGTTGCCTGGCGCTGCAGTTCCGCCTGTGTTTGTTTGTGCTCGGTGACATCGCGGGCAACGATGGAGTAGTGGTCGACCGTCGAGTCGGCGCGGCGCACGACGTGCAACGTGAGCGCCAGCGTGCGCATGAAACCGTCCGGGCTGCGATGGCCGAGTTCTCCCGACCATGAACTGCGCGTCGCGCCGATCAATACCTCGCGCGGCACTTGATTTCGCACCGCATCAAAGAAGGTCGCGGCGGCCTCATGGTCGGTGTCGGGAGCGTCGGATGTGTCGGCGATGCCCAACAATTCACCCGCACCTCGATTGGCGAACACGAGGCATGCGTTGGTGTCGTAGACGACTATCGCATCGTGGGCGGCATCGAGCGCACCGACGAGTTGATCGTTGAGTTGGTCGTTGCGCACGAGCGTGCTCATGTCGTGTGCCGTGCCGATGTAGTGGGAAACGTGCTGATCGAGGTCGCGCACCGGATGTGCGGCGAAGGCGATCACGACGTCGTTTCCAGCCACATCGGTGACGCGGAAGTGGGCGACGAACGGCGCATCGGCCGCCCGCGTGGCAATCCACTGCGACTCCAGTTCGGCGCGTCGCGCCGGCACGGCGTGCGACCATGCAGCAACACCCAGCGTGAGCGGAGCACCACCCAACGCGAGTGCACGGAAGGCGTCGTTGGCGGCGATCAGCCGACCGTCGAGGTCGGTCTCACACAGGGCGATGGGAAGCGAAGCGAGTGCGCGATCGATGCGTCAAGTCTCACAGATTCACGCGCTCCAGTGGGGGAACGAGCGGGTTCAGACTGCGACGACGACCGACGCGACTGCCGCAGTTGGATGGGCGACTGCCGCGGTTGGTTAGGGCGCCTGCACGTAGAACGTGCTCTCGGCCAGGTCAAAGGTGCTCATCTCCACCGCCGTGAGCAACGCATCAGCATCCACTTGACCGTCGGCATTCGTGATGCCGGATACATCGAGCGCCTTGTCCAGTGCGAACACCGTCAACAAGTACTGGCGTCGCTCGCCACTCGACGGGCAGGGTGGTTGATACGCGGCGTTTCCATCACTATTCGTGGCGACGACCACGTCAGGTGGTGTCGCGCCTTCTCCGATTGCAACGGTGCCGCCGGTGATGTTGGCCATCGCCCAGAGAATTCGGTCGGGCGTCTCCACGTCGTGCAACAACACGGCGAGCGTCACGGTGCCGGGTGGCTGGGCAGAGATCTCGAGTGGCGGCGACACGTTGCGGCCGTAGCACGTAAAGGCGAGGTCGATATCGGCACCGTCGATCCACGGTCCACGAATTGCAAACGCTTCGCTCGGTTCGAGCGAGACTGAGGACTCCGTCGGCGCAATCGCGATGCTCTCGTTCTGTTCGGGAGTGGCCGGCGCGAGCACTCGCCCGTCTCGCGAGCACGCAGTCAGTGCGAGCAACAAGATCACGACACCGAGAAGTTGCGTGCGTCGTGCGGTCATCGCCTACGAGAGTACGAGATGATGCAGCGGCGCGCAGCGACTCGAGCAGTAATCAGCAACTAGCCTGCTGCGTGCACATGAACGAGCGCCTCAGCATTCTCACGGTGCACGCACACCCTGATGACGAAGCGTCAAAGGGTGCGCCAACGCTGGCCAAGTATTCGCGCGAAGGAATCCACACCGTGCTGGTGTGCTGCACCGGCGGAGAAGAGGGCGACCTCAACAATCCGGCATTGAAGGAACCTGGCCAGCCATTCCACAATCTGGAGGGTGATGCGGCGAAACGCCTGCTCGCTGCGCTGCGGCCGCAGGAACTGGCGGCATCCGCCGCGGTGATCGGTTTTTCGCATGTGGAGATGCTCGGGTACCGCGACTCGGGCATGCCTGAGTCGCCGGCCAACGCACACCCCGAGTCGTTTCATCAGGCGGACATCGACGAAGCGACTGGTCGCCTCGTGCGCGTGATTCGAGAACACCGCCCGCAGGTGATGATCACCTACGGCGACGATCAGCGCGGGTACCCGCACCCAGACCATTTGAAGGTGCACGACATCAGCGTGTTGGCGTTCGACCGTGCCGGCGATGAGGAGTGGTATCCCGAACATGGCGCCGCCTGGCAGCCACTCAAGTTGTACTACTCGGTGTGGTCGCGGGCGCGACTCACCGCTGTGCACGAGGCGTTGATCCGTCTGCGTGGCTCGTCACCGTACGACGAGAAGTGGTTCGACCGCCCGAACCTCGACCAGCGCATCACGACACGTTTGCAGATCGGCGACTTTCTGTGGGCCCGGTCGGGGGCGTTGCGTGCGCACAAGACACAAGTAGATGAGCGTGAACCGTTCTGGTTTGGTTTGAGCGACGCCGAACTTGCCGAGGTGTACCCGTACGAGGATTGGGTGTTGGCGCGTTCGTTGGTGCCGGGAACGCGCCGCGACGACGAAGTCGAAGACGACATGTTCGCCGGCATTCGCAGCGCCGCGCGCCGATGAGCAGCGTGCCCATCCTCGATTGGTCGCTGCAATGAGCAGCGTGCAGTACCGCGTGGTCTTCGGCAAGAAAGACGAAGTCGTGGAAGGTCCCGATGATGCAACGCTCGTCATCACCGTAGGCGCGGTGGACGCAAGTGGTAATCCGACGAGCCTCTACATGCAGGGCAAATTGAAGGCGGCTGGTAGCAGTGGTGATTTGTTCGCGTTGTTGCGCTCGGGCGAAGTCAGCCGCGTACTCGCGCGGCTCGCATCACGTCCCTGATTTCCCGATAGCCGATCAACACCGCACCGGCTGCACTGAGTGCATCACGAAGTTCGCGGCTCGTCACCAAGTCGAGGTCGTCGATCCAACCTTGCGTCACGGCACCGACGGCGCGCACTTCGGGTGAGTCGATCACCGGCTGCACATGAATCTCGGTGACACCTGGCTGTAGTGACGCAATCGACCGCATCACGCGCTCGCGACTGCCCGACGACCAGTCGTGATCGAAGTGGTCAGGAAAGAACACGCCCTCGTCGCGCGCCAATCCGCGAAAATCAAATCCTGCAGCCGTGGTGGAGACCGTTGAAGGCAGACGAATCGGCAGTTGATACTCGACGGCAACTTCTAGGTAGACATCGAAGAACTCGGGCCGCAAGGTGATGGCCG
>Ga0194132_10010921_pt1 | contig 11907 bp, 10 predicted proteins | sample TA2KigOf80mmetaG_FD_148612 | JGI IMG/M metagenome (GOLD analysis project Ga0194132, IMG submission 148612) | Freshwater microbial communities from Lake Tanganyika, Tanzania - TA2015054 Kigoma Offshore 80m | ecosystem: Environmental > Aquatic > Freshwater > Lake | place: Tanzania: Lake... | reverse complement strand
TTATGAAAAAGTTTGCAGGTGTTATTTTCGCTTTTCTGGGGACATTTGCTATCGCTATACCGCCAAAGGCTAGTTTCAACTCAATGAAAAAGTTGGATGGAGATACACTACTACATTTCACCATCAATCAACAAAAAATTACTCTTATCGACGATGACGGAGTCGGAACACTCGCTACCCTTCAATATGTGTTAATTCAGAACCCTTCTGAGGCTCTTTACCTTAAAAAGAGTAAATGGGAAAATGTCCGCAATGAAGCTGTAGAGGGCTGGAACAAAAATGTAAAAGCCGCTTACTTGGAGGCCCTTAATCGAGCAAAAATAGTCTACCTAAAAAATGGGAAAAAGAAGGGCGCCCAGGAATTAGAGCAAATCATATTAAAGCTCGAGAAGCTCGAGCTTTTACAAAAATCCCCCACCTATGAGGATTTAAACGAAATTGGAAAATGGCTTAATGAAAATGCCATAAATCACTCCTATACTATGAAAGTGATAGAGAAAGATAAGGAAGAGCAGATTCAAAAGGGACAACGCCTTATTGATAATTCATCGGATAACCCTCTTGGAACAGCCCTCAGCGGGCGAGGATTTACTCTGCCGACCCGATTCCTCTTGAGATCCAGAGCGGTTTTTGTCGTAGACTTAGAGACTATCGTTACGCGATACAATTCATCGAGGTTTAATAAGGAGGAGGGTCAGAAGAAAGCAGAACCTTCAAAAAAGTATACCCACTAGAAGCTCCTAATAATTTAACCAAGGCCTGGGTTCTCCGAGCGAGAAAACTCGGGCCTTTTTGTTTTGAGCCCGTTTGGTCATCGCTCTGTTGGAAAGCGCGTTGATTATTGCCTGGTGGACCGAATGGGGATCGAACCCACGACCTCCGCATTGCGAACGCGGCGCTCTCCCAACTGAGCTATCGGCCCATGCCCTGAAATTATTATTCCAAGTTAATCGCGAAAGGTTTCAAAATCAATCTTGAGATTAAGAAGAAAACTTTATACCTGCGAGTTATCATTTCGCTTATTTGAGGTGATTAATTGAGTGAGGGAAAAAGTGTGTACTTGATTAATCCAAGCCGCTCTTTGATCCCTAAACTTGTGGACTTAAGTGCATCTAAGGTTGGAATTAAACTGTCTAAAGTGAACTGGGTATTGGACCTGAAGTCAGTAGGAAACGGGATAACAGAAAGACCGGTTTTTTTGAATAAGTAGACGGCTCTCGGCATATGGAAAGCACTTGTGACTAAGATAATTTGCTTACCTCCACGAGCTTGGATCAATTCCTTAAGAAAAGTAACGTTTTCAAAAGTGTTTCTTGATCTATTTTCCTCAATGATTTGCTTTGTTGGTACGTTTAGGTCGATGAGGTAGTCCTTCATGTCGGTGGACTCCGTTCGTTCGATGCCCGAGAGAGGAGTGTACGGAACTCCACCACTTGCATAAACAAGAGGGGCTTTCTTTTTGTGAAATAGTTTTGCAGCAGCACTAAGCCTATCTCCCCAAGGTTCCTCAGGAGCCACTCTGGGAGGCTGAATGTTAGATACCGTTCCACCCAAAACGACAATCGCATCAGCGCTAGGACTTTCAGCAATACGAAGACCAGGAAATTGGTTTTCTAATGATCCAATAAAAAAATCAGAGAAAAGGGGTAAGCTCAGAAGGATAAAAATAACAAAGGTAAAAATTAGTAGCTGTTTTGCTGCACGAATCTTGTTTCTTGAAATAAAGTTTATCGAAAGGGCAAGAAAAATTAGCAGTAAAGTTATTGGTTGTGTAATAAAAAGAAGAAATTTAAAAAAATAAAAGCTCATCAACTTTTAAGTTCAGTCCACATCCGGTTCATGAGGGGTAAAGTATCTCCGATGTCTTCAAGAAAGAAAAGCTTCTTAAAAACCTCTTTAGGAGGATAGATGTTGGGGTTGTTTTTTTCTTCAAGAGGTAAAAGGTCTTTTACTTCGCGGTTGGGGGTTGCAAGGTGACTTTGTCGGACCGTTTCAAGGGCATGTTCTGGAGAAAGAAAATAGTTAATAAAGGTATGAGCTTGGAGTTTGTGTTGGCTTGAAACTGGGATTGCAAAATTATCTGTCCAAATCAAGCCGCCTTCTCTGGGAATAAAATATCGGATAGCCGGATTTTCTGCTTGAGCTTGGACTGCATCGCTGGAAAAAATATGCGCGATATAAACTTCTTCTTTGAGCAGTAACGGTTTGGATTCTGAATTGAACATGAGAACATGGTTTTTTATTTGTGAAATCTGCTGTTTGGCTTTTACTAAATTGTCGAGATCCCGCGTGTTGGGAGAGAGATGGTTGAGAAATAAAACGGCCGAAAAGACCTCTCTCATGTCATCCAGCAATGAAGTTTGTCGAGGATATGAAGAGTTAAGCAGTAGTTCCCAACTGACTTCCGTTTCGTTCAATTGTACTTTGGCTGTGTTGACTGCGATCCCCGAAGTTCCCCAAGTGAAGGGGACAGAGTATTCATTTTTCAAATCGTAAGATAAATGACGATAATAGTCATCTAGATGAATCAGATTGGGCAGCAAAGTAGGATCTAACTTGGACAACATCGAAAGACTCTTCATTTGTCGAACCATGTAGTCTGATGGCTGAACAATATCAAGCCCTGTGGCTCCGGCTTTAAGTTTGGCAAACAGTTCTTCGTTACTCGAAATGTATGAAAGCTCTACTTTGATGCCGGTTTTCGAAGTAAAATCTTGAATGACCGAGTCCGGAAAATAATTACTCCAAGTCGAAATTCTTAACCTAGGAGGAATGGTGTTTTTCGATCTTAAATAGATAAGACACGCTGTTGCGAGCCCTAAAAAAATGAGAAGACCAATTATCCTCTTAAGACCCATTTGCGGCTTTGCTCCTTAGAAACCAAAAGAAGAACTAAGAAAGTAGAAATACAGATCATCAAAAACGACAGACCGTTGAGTTCGGGGGTTACTCCGATTCTCATTAAAGAATAAATCTTTAAGGGAAGAGTGGTCAAACCGGCTCCGCTGGTAAAAAATGAAATCAGGAAATCATCGAAAGAAAGGGTAAAGGCTAGCAGCCATCCCCCCATCATCCCAGGGAGTATGTTGGGTAAAGTCACCTTCCAAAATATTTGGTGCGGTTTAGCGCCTAAGTCTTGCGCAACCTCGGCCATTTGAGGGTCGAGTTTTTTTAGTTGCTCTAACATGATGAAATAAACAAAACTGGCACTAAAACTGGCATGAGCAACAACCACAGTCGCAAATCCAAGTTCGATATGCAGAAGTAAAAAGAAAAGTAAGAGAGAGAGGCCGGTGATAACCTCCGGCAATAAAATGGGTAGCATAATGAGAGATTGAATCGTGGTTGGTAAAAGAGCTGAAAATTCAAATAGTCCTAAAGCTCCAAAAGTGCCCACAGTCACAGCAAGGGAAGCGGACAAGACCCCAATTTCCAAGCTGTTCATTAAAGGCTCTAAAAGTGACGGACTATGAAACAGTTTAAGCAGCCAGCGAAAGGTAAATCCGCTTTTGAGATCGTAGGGGTTGTTGAGAAAAGTCTGTAAAATAAGATAGAAGAGCGGTGTGTAGAGTAAAAAAATCGCAATGAAAAAGATCGTTGCAACAAAAGGATTAGCTTTTCGCATTGTCAATTCCATTTCTAAAGCCGCCGATACGCGACCATCGGGTCTGTATCCAGAGGGTAATTAATAGAAGCAAAGATAACATGCCGGCTATCGCCGAACCAAAGGGCCAATCCTGCATGACAAAGAACTGACTGACCATTACATTTCCTAAAAAAGCCTCTTTAGCCCCTCCAAGAAGGTCGGGAATCACATACTCCCCTAACATTGGGATAAAAACAAAAAGGCTTCCGACAAAAACGCCCTCCTTAATGTTCGGTACGACAACTTTCCAAAATACTTGAATTCGATTGGCCCCCAAATCAAAACCGGCCTCTCTTAAAGCGGGATCCAACTTTTCTAAGGAGGAGAAAATGGGAACGACGAGAAAAGGTAGGTAATTGTAAAGAAGCCCTAAATAGACCCCCGTTCGAGTGTAGAGAATTTCAAGGGGGGTTTTAATTAGTCCCCACTCCAGTAGCAGTTGGTTGATGAGGCCATGGTTGCCAAGCAACGATACCAAACCGTAAACCCGCAGAATAAAGTTCGTCCAAAAAGGAATAAAAAGCAAAACCAAACCTAATTGTTTTAGCCAACCCCGGCTTCGGGCCAGGTAATAGGCAACGGGGAATCCGATGGCCAGACAACTCAGAGTGGCTACGAGAGCTAACCACACAGTTTTTAAGAGCACTTTAATGTAGATGTATTGAAAGCTCCGTAAATAGTTGTTGAAGCTTAAATGAAAAGAAATGGTTCCTAAAGGGGTTCGTTCTAGAAAGCTCATCCCCAAAATAATGAGGAAGGGGATAAAGGTCATCAAAAACAACCAGCCAATAAAAACGAGAGCTGTTAGTGGAATAGGCTTGGACGATTTAAGTGGAGTATTCAAAACTTTGTTGATTCCTTATGAGTTTGAAATATTAAGCAAGATAGCGTCTTCGGTTCTCCAAGTGAGGTAGACGTTATCTCCTACATTGAGTTTTCTCTTTTTTAACCGTTCCAATTCCTGTTCAAAAACCTTAAAGGTAGCGTCTTTAACTTTGACCGTGTATTCGGTTCGAGAGCCCAGATAGGTAAGGTCACAAATGCTTCCCTCAATTAAGTTTTCCTGAAGTTGAGAGCGTTGTCTTAGAAGCCTCATTTTTTCAGGACGAAGCACTAAATTTAGCTTTTTGGTTAGGGCATGACCATTCTTTTTAACTTTAAAAGTCCCTAAAGCCGATTGAAGTGCAAGGACTTCCGGAGCATCCCCTACTAGTTCTCCGGTGATTTCATTCACTTGGCCGATAAATCGAGCCACAAAAGAATCAATAGGGTCTTCATAGATTGTTTTAGGCGTGCCGACTTGAAGACATTGTCCGTCACGCATGACGGCCATTCGATCTGACAATTGGAGAGCCTCTTCTTGATCGTGAGTTACCATGATAAAAGTGAGTCCTACTTTTTTGCAGAGGGCTTTGAGCTCCTCTCTCATTTTGATTCGCAGCTCAGGATCAAGTGCCGAGAGGGGTTCATCAAGGAGTAAAACCTCAGGCCTATTGACTAAAGCCCTTGCCAACGCCACTCTTTGGGCTTGTCCGCCACTAATTTGAGTGGTCTGTCGGTTTTTTAAATCCTCTATCTGAACTAATTTTAGCGCTTCTAAGACCCGGTCTTGGACCTCATTCTTTCCAAGTTTTTTCAGTCTAAGACTGAAAGCCACATTTTCAAAAATGGAGAGATGGGGAAATAAAGCGTAGCGTTGAAATACGGTGTGAAGATTTCGTTTGTGGGGAGGCAAACGGGTAATATCCCGTTGATTGAGTGTAATTTTGCCGCCAGAAGGTGATTCAAATCCTCCAATTAACCTCAAAACCGTGGTCTTCCCGCAACCGCTAGGGCCCAATAGGCAGAAAAACTCTCCGGTTTCAATCGTAAGATCGACGGGCCACAACTTAAAACCGGAGCCATCTTTTGAATAGGTTTTGGTTAATCCGCTTAATTCTAGGGGCATGGCGTTTTAATAAAAGAAACTCGCGTTTTCTACAAGGAAAAAAAACCAATTTTCATAAGAATTTGAAGTGAGTTACACTACACTTTATGAATATTTCAGCACTTGACAGATTGAGACTTTTTCTTCGCCCTCCAGGAAGAGGGCTTCACACCAACTCAACCGGGGGGTGGTACGCGAATTCGGTCCTTAAAAAACTTTATGGCACTGACTCCAATAAAGAAGTGATGGCCGCTTGGGAAGAGAGCCTGCAAAAATTACGAAGAGTCGAAGGGGTTGTTTTTGGCATTCCTTCCGATATCGGAGCAGGGATTTTACGCGGCGCTAATTTGGGTCCCATAGGAGTCAGGGATGCCTATCTCACCAAGTATTCCTCTTTTCCTAAAACACTGGTGGACATAGGTGATGTGATTGTTATTCCACAATTGCTTCATGATGAAATGCTGAACGACAAGCAACTAGCCGCTAGCCGTTCTGAACTTTATCCCAACCGAACCGTACCGCTTCCGGTTGGGCCGCTTTCTATTGCCGAGGCTCTTTTTGAAGCTTTAATGGAACTCAATCCTGAACTAAAGATTTTTATGATAGGTGGGGATCACAGCGTGTCCTGGCCAGCCATGGTTCACTGCCACAAGCGCTTTGGAGATTCTTTTGGGGTTTTGCATTTTGATGCTCACAGCGATCTGATGGAAAGTCGTTTGGGAATTAAGTACTGTTTTGCGACTTGGGCCTGTCATGCTGCTCGTTTGATTAAGCCTCACCAAATGGTGCAAGTAGGAGTCAGGACTTCCACTAAAACAAAACAATATTGGATGGAGAAATTTCCGTTGTTGCAAGTTTGGGCTAGTGAAATTCCAGGGCGTGAAACTGAGGTGATCTCAGAAATCCTTCAGTACCTGGTGAAAAGTGGAGTTAAACGAATTTATATCACTAATGATATCGATGGAACCGATCCTAAATATGCCCCTGCAACTGGAACCCCGGAACCCAACGGTTTAGGGCCCCAGTTTGTTTTGGGATTGATTGCAGCGATTCGACAGAAGTTCCAACTTATAGGGGGGGATATTGTGGAAGTGGCCCCTCCTTTGTCTGGCAGTCGAGACTTTTCTAAAGAGAAAACCTGTGAAGTGGCTGCTGACTATTTACATGCTCTTTTTTAGTTTTTAGTTATAATGATTTCAAACTTTGGGGGGATGAAATACTAAGTGAAAATCGCATTTGTATTTAATAAAAAGACCAACGCTTCTCTAGAACAAGCAGAGTTTGATACTCCTGAAACGATTCAGTCCATCCACCAAGCCTTAGCTTCGGGTGGACATGAAGTCATTGATATTGACATGTCGGGCGAAAATTTAGCGGTTCCTATCGAAAAACTGATTTCGACCAAGCCCGATATTATTTTTAATACAGCCGAAGGCTATTATGGGGTCGGACGAGAGAGTTTAGGGCCGACTTTGTTTGAGCAGTTGCAGATTCCTTATGTGGGTTCGGGTCCTTATGGATGTTTTTTAACTTTGGACAAATTTTTGACCAAACAGGTAGTCGCTAGTCGAAAAGTGCCTGTGGTCGAGGGGTATTTCGTTAACTCAGTCGATGAGCTCAAGAGTATTTTACGAGAAGTCGTTTATCCGGCGTTCGTTAAGCCTAACTACGAAGGCTCGAGTAAAGGGATTACCAGCAAATCGGTATGTAAAGACGCCGATGAGCTTTTATCTTACGGGACCGAAAGCTTGAAGCTATTTCCGCAAGGGATTTTGATCGAACGCTATATTTCCGGTCGAGATATTTCGGTACCTTATATTTCGGGGTTGGGGGAGGGGGGAGTCTTAGAACCTTTGGAGTATGTAGTTCAATCTCTCAAAGAAGGAACCGAATTTATTTATGATTATGATTTGAAAAATTCTTATGATGATGCCGTAGGTGTCAGGTGTCCTGCCGCTCTAGAACCATCCATTCGTGCTGCTCTTATCGAGATGATAAAACGGATTATTCCGGCTCTCGGAGTGGTGGATTTTGCAAGAGCCGATTTCAGAGTGAGTCCGGAAGGGGAGATCTATTTTTTAGAGCTTAATGCTCTTCCCAGCTTGCAGCCTGGGGCAGGGGTTTTTGAGGCCTCTCGTTGTTTAGGTTTGAACTATGAGCAGACCATTCTAAAAATTTTAGAGGCTGCCCGAACTCGTCTTAAAATTACAGGTAAGGGGGGGCGCAACCCAAAGAGATTAAGAACCTTAAAAAATCCCAAAGTGGCTCTTGTTTATAACTTGAGACGGAAAGAAGTGTCTGATCCCGATTATGAACATGAAGCCGAATTTGATTCTCAGCGAACAGTCGATGCACTTAGAAAAACACTTGAGGGTTTCGGTCTAAATGTTGCATTAATTGAGGCTAACAAACAGCTCATGGAAAATCTTAAAGAGTCTAGAGTGGATGTGGTTTTTAACATCGCAGAAGGCTCTAATAAGAGAGCGAGAGAGGCTCAAGTTCCGGCGATTTGCGATCTACTAGGGATTGAACACACGGCGAGTGATGCGACTTGTTTGGCGATCACACTGGATAAAGCGATTACTAAAAAACTTCTAAGCCAAGATGGAATTCTAACGCCGCAATACCGACTCTACCAGGGAAGTTCTAGAGGGGTTGAGCCCGGCTTAAGATTTCCTGTGATTTGCAAACCTAATCACGAAGGAACATCCAAAGGGATCGGGGATACTTGCGTAGTCAACCATCAGGAAGAGCTTGATCAAGAGGCTGCGCGACAATGGAAGAAATTTAAAGAGCCCATTTTGTGTGAAGAGTATATTGAAGGAAGAGAGTTTACGATTGGGGTGTTGGGGAATACTACCTTAAAAGTTTTAGGGCCTATGGAAATTGCTTTTAATCCAACTGGTGGGAAGTACCCGGTTTATTCCTTTGAGGCTAAACATGTGGAGCCCTCAGCCAACCCTATCTTCTCTTTGGTTTGTCCAGTAAGCTTAGGGCGTGAGCTGGATAGAAAAATAGTAGCTTTTGCCAAAAAGTGTTTTAATTCTTTGGGGTGTCGAGATGTGGCTCGTGTTGATTTTAAAGTGGACTCCAGAGGAAATATTTTCTTTATCGAAATTAACCCTCTTCCGGGGCTAGCTCCACAATTTAGCGATCTTGTGATTATGGCCGAAAAATCAGGGATGGCTTACGATAGCTTAATTCGAAGAATTATTACTCCTGCTATTCAAAGATGGCGAAATGTTGAACGGATGAAAGCCTGGTAAGGGATGAGTAATTTATTTGAAAAATACCAAGAAGAAGGAGTGCAGCGAAAGAGGGTAAGAGAACTTGGGGTTTGTATTGGGGAGTTTCCTACCGGTCCTTTAAATTCTATTACCGATGTTCCCGGGGTTAAAGTGGGCCACTCCACATTAATCGAGGGCTCGGGAAGAAGAAAACCGGGCAATGGGCCTGTGCGCACCGGAGTTACCGTTATTCAGCCAAACGAAGATATTTACAATCGCAAGCTAGTGAGCGGAAGTTTCACTTTGAGTGGAGCTGGGGAAGTATCGGGATTAACTCAACTGATGGAATGGGGAGTGATTGAAACCCCGATTGCTTTGACCAATACTCTCTCAGTAGGGAGAGTCAGTGATTGTATCGTAAAGTGGATGGCTCAGAAATATCCTGAAATAAGTGAACAACAAGAAGTGATTATTCCGGTAGTAGGTGAGTGCGATGATAGCTTTCTCAATGACGCTGTCGGATTGCATATTAAACCTCAACAAGTGTTTTCGGCTTTAGACAGTGCTAAGGCAGAATTACCTCTTGAGGGGGCTGTTGGGGCCGGCACTGGAATGATCTGTTGTGATTTTAAAGCGGGGGTTGGGACTTCAAGCCGTTTGATTCAACTTGGAGATCAGCGCTACACGTTGGGGGTTTTGGTAGTCAGTAATTTTGGTTTGATGGAGCATTTGCGAATCGATGGATATCCGATAGGTCGGAGTTTGATTAAAGTTCAAGGGAAATACGCTAGAAGGGTCAATAACTACGGATCGATTATTGTGGTGGTCGCAACTGATATTCCTTTAACCCATATGCAAGTGAATCGAGTTTGTCGAAGAGCTGCTTTGGGTTTGGGCAGGGTAGGAAGTTATGGGGCTCATAGTAGTGGTGAGATTATCATTGGATTTTCGACAGCAAATGAGGTTTCTCGATTAGCGAAACACCCTCAAATGGAGCTAAGAGCGATTCGGGATACGGGATTAGATCCAGTTTACAAAGCCGTGATCGAAGCTACTGAAGAGTCAATTTTAAATTCTCTTACTCGAGCTGTAACAATGGAAGGGGTTAATAATAATAGAGTCCCTGCTATTGATCTGGAGCTTTTAAAACAGTTGTATGGTCGTTACAATTTAGTCACTATTTAATTTGAAGAGAGTCTCATGGAATCTACACAAGCAATTGTTTTAGGGATACTTCAAGGATTAACAGAGTTTATTCCCGTGAGTTCTTCAGCTCATCTAGTTCTCTTTCCCTGGTTCTTTAAATGGCAAGATCCTGGATTAGCATTTGATGTTTTTTTACATTTGGGAACACTCTTGGCTTTATTGGTCTATTTTTTTAGGGAGCTGTGGTTAATAACGGCAGGAGGACTTGCAAGTATTTTGGAGCGTAGAATTGGCTTTGAGCCTCATCGACAGTTGTTTTGGATGTTGGGGGTGGGGTCGATTCCAGCGGCGGTTGCGGGTGTTCTTTTCAACCATTTAGCAGAAGAGTTTTTTCGAGCCCCTTTGTTGATAGCGACGATGTTGGCCCTGGTTGGTTTTGTCATTTTGTGGGTCGATGGACATTACCCTTCACTTAAACGGATCGAAGAAATGGGGTATGGGTATGCCTTTTTGATTGGTATCGCTCAAGCCTTTGCTATCATTCCCGGAGTTTCAAGGTCCGGTGCAACCATGGCCATGAGCAGACGTTTGGGTTTTAGTCGAGAAGCTGCAGCTCGTTTCTCCTTTTTACTCTGTATTCCTATTATTTGTGGAGCGGTTGTTATGAAAGTCCCTGATCTGATTAATCAGGTGGGGGCAGAAATGTCTTGGAACTATGTTCTATGCGGGTTTGGGGCTTCGTTTTTTTTCGGGCTCATTAGCATTCACTTCATGTTGAGTTATTTGCGTTATGCTGATCTGGCTATTTTTACCTGGTATCGTTTATTTTTAGCGATTGGAGTAGTGATTTGGAGCTTAACCCATCCTTAAACTTCTAAAGAGAAGATAATCCTCGAGAGCAGTTGGGAAAGTAGGATGAATATTGAGTGATAAGAGAGCAGGAATTGCGCAAAGTGCTAATCTGACTCTGAAGAGTGTCACAGTTCGATGGGGTTAAGTTATAGAAAGCTGACAGACATCGTGGTGCTGCTTCGTTGATTTCGTCGTAGTGATAATCCACTTCTCTGTAACAAGAGTCTTTAAAATTTTGAAGCTGAGTTGACTTAGCTGAGCATCTTGCTGATGCCGATTGGGAAGGAGTTGTAGTTGATGAACCCGAAGAAGTTGGATTTGGGTTTGTATTAGCCAAGGAAGAGAAATCTGCCGGCCGGCTTGTGTTTCCGTTTTGTCGGTTGCTTAAAGAGCTAAATCGGGGGGAAAGGTCAAGAGGCATCGAAGGCTGACAGCCTATCATGGTCAGAATCGAAAGGACCCCTAAAGTCAGTAATAATGGTTTTTGCCTCTTCATGTTGTATCCCTTTCTGCGAAAACCTAGTTGTATTAGTCTCAGTCTACAGAGTTTGGATAACGAAATGAACCTGTAGAAAATAGTGCACTCTTTTATTCAAGTTTTTAGGCGGGTTATAATAAAAATATTTTAGCTGTCTAGAAGTTAGACAGTTCTAACAGTAAATCGACAGTGATTTTTGGTTGTGTAAAATCTTAGTAGTTGGGATTGAGTTTTTTAATTAAAGTAAGATAGGGTGTTTGATTTATTCCTAATTTATTTAGTCTGAATTGAAAGGCCGATAAGAGGCATCCTAATCCATATTTAACTGATCTAGGAAAGTTTATCGAAGATGCTTCAGGAAAATATTTTGTAGGGCAAGAAATTTCTCCGATTTTGAAATTACCCAAAATGATTTGAATTAGCATTTGGCTGTCAAAAACAAAATCATCTGAATTTTTATCTAATGGGAGTGACTCAAGGAGTTCTTTTGAGAAGGCTCGGTAACCCGTATGGTACTCAGATAGCTTTTGCCCTAACAGGAGATTTTGTGTGGCCGTGAGAAATCGGTTAAAGACGTATTTATAAATTGGCATTCCGCCAGCTAAAGCTCCTCCGCCTAGAATACGAGATC
>Ga0194132_10010920_pt1 | contig 11908 bp, 10 predicted proteins | sample TA2KigOf80mmetaG_FD_148612 | JGI IMG/M metagenome (GOLD analysis project Ga0194132, IMG submission 148612) | Freshwater microbial communities from Lake Tanganyika, Tanzania - TA2015054 Kigoma Offshore 80m | ecosystem: Environmental > Aquatic > Freshwater > Lake | place: Tanzania: Lake... | reverse complement strand
TGATGAAGAACGTCGCCGGACTCCACAACCGGATGTACGGGTAACGACCACACAGGATCGTCTGGCCGAAGTGCGACTGAACCAACACCTATTGCGCAACGAGTCTATTATACCGGCGCGCCCGGTATCACAAGGAAGCTCGGTTCGCGCGCCCCTATGATGACCGCCAACGCGCGGGGGCAACGTATGGCGGTCGTGCTGCGCCGGTTCGTCGTGGTTCAGGCGCTGCTGCTGTGGCAGGGCGGGTTCGTGTTCTACGCGGCCGTCGTGGTGCCGGTCGGCACGCACCTGCTGGGCGCGGCGTCGCAAGGGGCCGTGACCGCGCGCGTCACGGTCGCGCTGAACGCGCTCGGGGTCGCGGCGCTGGCGGCGCTGGCCCTCGACCTGCGCGCCGGCGGGGGCCGCGCGCGGTGGGCGTGCTGGGGCTTCGCGACCCTGTGCCACACGCTGCTGTTCGCGCTGCACGCGGCGCTGCGCGCGCGACTGGGCGACGCCACAAGCCCGGCGTTCTACGAGTTGCACCGCGCGTACCTGCTCGCGAGCACGGTGCAATGGCTCGCGGTCGCGGTGCTGACCGCGCTCACCCTGCGCGCGTGGCGCGCCGCGGATCGATCATGTTCGTAGTGACCCGCTTCAGCGGGTCGCGGGGCCAGCGACCTTCGCCGTAGCTCACCGAGTGAAGACCCGCTTCAGCGGGTCACTACGAACAGGGCCTCACTCCTTCACCAACTCCAATCCCTTCTCGTCGGCGAGTTCGAGCTGCACCGAGCCTTGCTTGTTCACGGTCACGGTGCCGGTGGCGCGGATCGTTTTCCCGACGAACGTGTCCGCGCTCGCCTTCGCCCACGCGCCGACTTGCAGCTTCACCGGCAGCACCACCGCGAAGTTGTCCTTCGCGCGGAAATCGGTCTGCGAGTTCAGGTACAGGTTGGCTTTGCCGCCGACGGACTTCACCGCGAACTGCACCGTCACCTTCTCGTTCACCTTCTTCGCGGCGGCGGCGGGCGCGATCACGCCGTCGGGCAACTTCGCCACGATCACCGGGCCGCTGCCCTTCAGCGTGCTGAGGCGCACCTTGAAGCCGCAGGTCGCGTCGCCGTCCTCGTCGCGCACCTGCACGGCCAAGCGCGGGTCGTCGCTCCAGTCAATCGTGATGTAGCCGAAGTTGTCGCCGTAGGGCATTCCGCTCAGGCGGGCGCTGTTCTTCTCCGGCGCGCGCCAGCCCTTGTTCGCTTGGTTGAAGCCGCTCGACGTGATGTCGTACAGAGGGTAGCCGACCGCCTTGGTATCGACGCTGATCTCGGCCAAGTGCCGGTCGCCGCTGAGGATCACGACGCCGTTGGCCCCGGTGCTGTTCAGCAGCGCGTACAGCTTCTCGCGCTCCTTCGGAATCGTCGTCCACTTCTCGAACGGGTGCTCTTCCGAGATCACCTGAATGCTGGACACGAGCAAGCGTACCTCCGCGGGCTTCTTGAGCTGCGCTTCGAGCCACTTCCACTGGTCCGCGCCGAGCATCGTCGCGCCCTCGTCGTTGTTCTGAAGGTACGGGGCGTAGCGGAGCGTCGGGTTGAACGGCCCCTTCTTGAGCGGGCTGCGGAAGTAGCGCGTGTCGAGCATGATGACCTGCACGCGCTTGCCGACCGGCCCGTACACCTCCGCGCGGTAGATGCCCTTCTGCTTGCGCAGCGGGTCGTCGGCCGGTGTGCCGAAGAAGTCGTGGAACTCCTTCTGCGCCGCGTCCTTGTGCTCCCAGTCCGCGCCGGCGTCGTTCTTGCCGTAGTCGTGGTCGTCCCACGTGCCGAGGATGTGCGCGCTCGCGGCCTTCAGTTTGATGAACCCGGGCACCTTCGCCATCTGTTGGTATTTCTGGCGGATCACGTCGGGCGTGACCTTCACGCTCTTGTCGAGGTCCGCGTACATGTTGTCGCCGAGGAGCAGCAGCAGGTCGGGCTTGAGCGCGGCCATCGTGTCGAAGATGGGCACCGGCTTGTCCTGATCGACGCACGAACCGAAGACGATCTTGGTGACCAGTTTGGGATCGTCGCCGCGCGCGGCCGGCGCGAGCGCCAGTGCGAGGAGCAACCCGGCCAGAATGCGGGAGCGCATGGGGGAACCCGGTGAGGAGCGGAACGGCGTCTATTCAACGCGGCCCGCGCGCCCCGGCAACCCGGAATCGGCAATGTGAAGGCGGCGTGTGGGCGAAGCGAGAAGAAAGAGTGTCGGTCGCGCCGGCGGTCTACTACCTGACCTGAGGCGCGGAAGGCTCACGGCACCGCCGGTGCGCAGCCCCGGGTACCCGGGGCTGAAGCACGATCGGCGGGCTTGCCCCAGACAGCCCCGGGTACCCGGGGCTGCGCACCGATAGCGGTGCTGGAACAGCCTTCCCCGAGTCGCACTGAAAGGCAATCGCCCGGGCGACGCAACATCGCCCTGTCGCAAAGCGACGAGCTAAACCCGACCGGCGCGACCGACGGTGCCGTTGTAGCACGAGCGACGCGAAGGGCAATCGGGGCGCGAGGCGGATGCGCATGGGGATTGCGGGCGAATCCGGAGCTATCGGCGCCCTCACTCCCCCTCTCCGTCCTCGCCCTTTTTGGGCAACTCGAAGGGCGGGAGCGGGTCCAACCCCACGTGCGCGCGGGCGGCGCTCACGAGGTTCATCAGGTACACGCGGGCGCGCAGGTGCTCGGCCATCACCTCCGCGGGCACGACGACCGGCGCGGAGACACCCACGCCCAGCGGCCGGCGCACGTCCTTCTTCTTGTTCTTCGTGGGCGGGCCGTTGGCGTACGAGGTGTAGCTGCCCCACGCGCCCTCGATCCACGTCGCGAACACCGGCGTATCCGGGCGCGCCTTGAGCAACTGCCACACGCCCTGCCCGAACCGCTTCAGCGGCTTCTCTTCGGTGCGGCGCAAGTACCCTTCGGGGAAGATCACGACGCACTCACCGCGGTCCAGCGCCGCGACCGCTTCTTGAATCTCGGGCGCGTCCTTCTTCAGCGCCTTCTCCGGCACGCGAATGACACCGAACGCCTTCATCAGCCGCACCATGATCGGCAGGTCGTAGAACCGGGCCGTCATCATCGGCGTGGTCGGCCGCGGGAGCACCTTCGAGAGGAACATCGGGTCGAACCAACAGGCGTGGTTGACGATGACGAGGCACGGCCCGGTGTGCGGGAAGTCGGCGAGGCCGGGACCGGCCCCGCGGATGCGGTACGAGAGCCACAGCACGGGTTCCACGCACAGCTCGAACAGCGGGCGGAACAGCCGCGCCCACGCGAGCGCGAGAACCGCGAGTGACGCCGCCAGCACGAGCAGTTCGGCCACGTCGAACGGCCGGTTGCGGTCCACGACGGCCCAGCCGAGGCCCGCGCCGAACAGCACCGCGAGGAGCAGCATCGCGGTTTCGGCCGGCGGCTCGGTGCCGCGCCGCCCGCGCACCAGCGCGCCGACGATCAGGCCGAGCGGCGCGCCGTGCGCCCACCCCGGCCACTCGTGCCAGTACGCCCCGTGCGCGGTCGCCGCGACCCACGCCAGCGCCGCCGGCGGCACGAACCCCAGCGCGCGGTACGGTGCCCAGTACAGCAGCGGAACGAGGGCCGCGCCGAGCGCGCTCGCGGCGAACCAAATCGCGGTCGCGCGCCGGGCCTCGTCCGCCACGTCCAGCACGAGGACCGCGAGCGTCGGCCCGACGAGGCACACGAGCGCCCCGACCGCGAGCGCGGTGCGGCGAGCGTGAACGACCTGCGGCGATTCGGGCATGGCGACTCCGCGTGTGGCTCACTCCAACACAACGCCGGCTTCAGCGAGCGCGGCGCGCAGCGCGGCGAAGTTGTCCTCTTCCACCACGACCGCGAGCGGGCCGAGGCGCTCCGCGATCAGCGCCCGCGTGCCGGGCCACTGCGTCACCCCGTCGGCCACGTCCGCCGTCGGCAACTTCACCACGAGCACGCGCGCCGCCGTCGGCGGCGGGAGCTGCGCGCCGAGCAGCAGCAGCCGGCCCGCGGGCGAGAGCGGCGCGCCGGTGCGCTCCAGAAACCACTGGTCGGTGTCCGCGAGCGGGCGGCCGGTGCACCGGCGCAGCGACGCCGGCGTGAGCCGGAACTTGCGCGTCCCGTTCGGCTCGATGGGCAGCGGCTCCGCGAACTGGCCGATCTCCGCTTCGAGCAACAGGTCGGCTTGGGGCGTGTCCACCGTGAGCGTGACGCCGTCGTCGGCCACCGCGAGGCACCGCTGCGGGCGCGACTCGTAGTCGCGGTTGCCGATCAGCCGCAGTTGCGCGAGCGCCGGCTCGCCGCCGTCCGCGGTCATCCCGATGCGGTCGGTCAGCCGCAGCACCACGACCCCGCGGGCGACGGCCGCGTCGAGGTCCGCGGGCGTGGGGAACTCGACCAGCACCGCGGACGCGAACGCCGTGATGCGCTCGCGCTTGCTCGCCCAGCGCTGCAACAGGTCCGCGACCCCCGGCGGCACGGGGCGCGTGCCGTGCCTGTTCAGGGTCTGCACGATCATCGGCAGCGTGAGGCCGCTTTCGAGGCCGCGGTACGTCTGTTCCGGGGTCAGTTCGAGCGTGCACGCCGGGCCGACGCCCTTCCACCGCGCGAACCGCGACAGCGCCGCGATCAGCCCCGGCGTCAGCCCCTGTCGGTACGCCAGCACCTCGGCGTTCGGCTGCACCATGAGCGCTTGCGGGTACGCCGGGGGCGCGGCCGGTTCCGGCTCGCCCGCAAGCAGGTGCCGGCCCAGCGGCGACAGGCGCAGAAGGTCGCCACCGACTTCGATCAGGCCCAACGGGAAGGCGACGCCGAGCAGGTACGCGCGCACCCAACCCGCGCCGCGGTCGGCCGCGGCGCGCGTGGGAACCGCCCCGGCCCACGACGGGTGGTGCGACCAGAGCCAATCGGCGATGGCGTCCGGGGTGACGAACTGGCGCGCGAGCAGCAGCGCGAGGAACCCGGCGGTCGGGGCGGGCGACGGCCCGCCGTCACGGGGCGCGTAGCCCGCGAGCGGGTCCCACGCCTCCACCAGCGGGAGCGCGGCGAACAGGTCCGCGAGCAGCGGGACCAGCGGCCCGTCCCACGCCGGCGGGAACGCCCCGGCCGCGAGCGCGCCGTCGCGCTCGGCCAACAGCCCGGTCGCCTGCGCCCACAGGAGCGCGAGCACGCCGGGGTCCGCGACCGGGGCGAGCTGCTCCACCGAGGCCGCGCCCAAAACCGGGTCGGCCTGTAGGCGCTGGAGGTCGCGCTTGAAGAGCGCGTTCCCCTGCGTGAGCCGCACCGGGTCCGCGTGAACCTGCTGCCACACGGCCGCGAGGCGCAGGGGCCATTCGAGGCCATCGGCCACGCGCGCCGCTCGCGCGCCGGCGTCGTCGCGTGCCAGATTGGGCAGGCCCAAGTCTTCGCCGCGGGCGCGGTGGGCCACGCCGGGGTGCGCGAACACCACGGCCGCGGTCGCGCCGGCCGCGCCGCACCACGCGCCGAAGTCCGTCACCGGCGCGTCGCTCGGCCCCACCTCCGGGAACAGCAGGCCGGTTTCGAGCAGCGCGAGCACCGGCGCGAGGCCGTCGCTGTGGTCGAGGGCCGCGAGCAGCGCGAGCAGGTGCCCGACCGCCCACCGCGGCTGCCGGCTCAGGCCGACGAGCGCCAGTAGCTTACGCGCGGCCGGGGGCTGCTCCTTGATCCGCCGGTCGATCACCGGGGCATTGGTGAGGGTCGCGGTGGCCTTGTCGAGCAGCTCGTCCGCGCCGAGTTTGGTGCGCGGGCGCACGAGCTTGTCGGCGACGGCGCGCAACAGCGGCTCGCTGTACCGTGCGAGCGCCGCGCGGCAGACGGACGACCAATCGAGATCAACGGGTGGGGGCATCGGCACGTGAGGGGGAGCGCGTCGGGAACCCGTCACGGTCTCTAGCGACCCGCGACCGGAAGCGGAACAGCAAAGCGCGAGCGAGCCGCGGGGCGGCGCGCCCGATCATTTTACGACCGCCGCGGCCCGCTGTCTGGCGCGGCGGTGTCGCGCGGGGGCCGCGGGAGCGCTCGGCAGGGCGGCGACCGGGCGCGGTTGCGTCGTGCCGACCCCGTTCCGCATCTCCAATGTGTCAAGTGACTTGCGGCGATAATTCACCGTCCCATCGCGCATTCGCGCGTTACTCTCGCGTTACACCCGGTCCAATCGGTTATCTTGACTACCTCGTCGGAACTGTCGTGGCGGGCGACCGCGCCCGTGCCCCATTCGTGCCCTACTCAGGAGGCTCACAATGGCCCTCTCTCTGCGGTTCGCCGCTCTCGCGACCGCCGTCGCGCTGGCGGTCGGCGTCGCGCTCCCGCTGTCGGCGAAGGACAAGCCCGCCGCCGCGCCCCCGGCCGAGGTGAAAGCCGTCGAGGGCAAGCCCATCGACCTCGTCATCTGTCTGGACGTGTCCGGCAGCATGGACGGGCTGATCGCGTCCGCCAAGATACAGCTCTGGAACGTGGTCAACGAGTTGGCCCGCATCAAGCCGACCCCGAACCTGCGCGTCGCGATCTACAGCTACGGCGCGAGCAAGTTCGACGTCAAGAAGGGCTGGGTGAACAAAGAGGTCGATCTGACGGAAGACCTCGACGAGGTGTACAAAGTGCTCAACGGTCTGAAGACCGGCGGCGGCGACGAACTGGTCGCCCGCGTCACCAAGACCGCCATCGACGAGCAGAAGTGGAGCACGGACAAGGACGCGCTGAAGGTGATCTTCGTCTGCGGCAACGAGCCGGTGAACCAAGACAAACAGGTGAACCTCGAAGACGTCGCGGGCGCGGCGAAGAAGGCCGGCATCGTGGTGAACACCATCTACTGCAAGTGGGGCCACGACACCGAGATCGCGGGCTGGGCCGAGTTCTCCAAGCAGTGCGGCGGCAAGCACGTCAACATCGACCAGAACCGCGCCACGCAACAAGTGGTTGTGAAGACCGAGTTCGACGACCAGATCATTAAGTTGGGCGAGGAACTGAACAAGACCTACGTGGTCTACGGCGCGGACGGCAAGAAGAAGGCCGACAACCAACAGCTTCAGGACAAGAACGCGGCCGAGGCGAAACCGGCCGCCCCCGGCGCGGCCCCGACCGCGGCCCTCGAGCGCAGCCTCACGAAGGCCGGCGGCCTGTACCGCAACGCCACGTGGGACTTGGTCGACAAGATGAAGGAGAAGGACTTCGACATCAAGAAGGTCAAGGAAGAGGACCTGTGCGACGAGCTGAAGAAGATCAAGCCGGAAGACCGGCTCGCGTACCTCCAGAAGAAGGCCGACGAGCGGGCCGCGCTCCAGAAGAAGATCGCCGAGCTGTCCGCGGCGCGGCAGAAGAAGGTGGACGAGGAGCGCGCCAAGACCCCCAAGAACGAGACCGAAAAGGCGCTCGACGAGGCGTTCAAGGGCGTGATCCGCGAGCAGGCCAAGGCCAAGGGCTTCGAGGTCGCCCCGGAGAAGAAGTAGTGCCCTCAGCCGCTTGCGGCTTCGCGAGCGCGGCGCTCGCGAAGCCGCAAGCGGCTCCTCTCTTTCAGAACCCTCCCAGTGCCTCGTCGCGCGTTCGTCGCCTCTGGCGACCGCACTCGCTATGCACCCTGAACACCCCCCTGTAGCTGGAGCCTGACCATGTTCCCCCGCCTCTCCGCGCTTGCCGTCGGCATCGCGCTGTTCGTCTCCGCCGCGGGCACCCGCGCGCAGGACAAAGAGAAGGACAAGGACGTCAAGCCCGCGCCGAGCAAGGTCACGGCGGTCACGGTGTACGCCACCACCGCGCTCGTCACGCGCGAGGTGACGGTGCCCGACGCGGCCGGGCTGAACGAGGTCGTCGTTTCGCCGCTGCCCCCGTTCACCATGCAAAGCTCGCTGTACGCCGAGGGGAACGACAACATCCGCGTGCTGAGCGTCCGGTACCGCACGCGGGCCATCGCCGAGGACACGCGCGAAGAGGTGCGCAAGGTCGAGGCCGAGATCAAGACCCTGCAAGCGAAGGCGGCCGGGTTCGAGGCCGACCTGAAGGCCGCGGTCGAGAACCTGAAGCTGCTCGACAAGCTCGAAGGGTTCACCGCAAAGTCGCTGGAGAACCTCACCGACAAGGGCCAACTCGACCCGGAGAAGATCATCACGCTGGCGAAGTTCGTGCAGGACGACCGGGCCAAGCGCACGAAGGAGCAGCTCGCGATTAAGCAGCAGCTCGAAGACGTGCATGGCAAGATCGCCTTCGCGCAGCGCCAACTGGAAGAGAAGGCCGGCGGGCGCGTCCGCACCGAGCGCGACGCCGTCATCCTGCTCGACAAGAAGGCCGGCGGCGGCACGGTGAAGCTGAACTACCTCGTGAGCAACGCCGCGTGGCGTCCGCAGTACAAGTTCCGCACCACGGGGAAGGACGCCGACCCGGTCACGGTCGAGTATCAGGCCGCGGTCGATCAGAAGACCGGCGAGGACTGGACGAACGCGGAGATCACGCTCTCGACGGCGCAACCGCTGCTGAACGCGGCCCCGCCGGACCTCAAGGCGCTGTCGGTGAACGTCAGCCCGGTGGGGGCGGTCGCGGTGGCCCCGGTCGATCCGGCCACCGGCATCCCGGTGCCCGCACCGGCGCAGCCGATGCAGGGGGGGGGGCATGGGGCCGGGCGGGATGCCCAGCGCCACCGCCTACGCCCGCGACCTCGAAAAGCTCTCGAAAGACCTGCGCCGTCAGGTGGCCGACAACTACCGCGAGAAGAAGGAACAGGCCGCGGGCGACCTCGCGAACAACGCCGCGGCGCTCGAACAGTTCCGCGACCTGTTCGCCGCGAAGGAAGAGTTGATCGCCGCGGCCGCGCCCGCCGCCGGGGGCGCGGGCGAGGGGCCGAGCGTCACCTACAAGCCGGGCAAGCTGTCGATCCCGAGCCGCAACGACGAACAGGTGATCGAGATCGTGCGCCTGAACCTCAAGCCGAAGTTCTACTACAAGGCCGTTCCGGTACTCACGCCGAACGTGTACCGGCTCGCCGACCTCACCAACGACGAGAAGAACGTGCTGCTGCCGGGCGACGCGACCATGTACCTCAACGGCGACTTCGTGGGCCAGACGCGGCTGCCGCTGGTGGCCGCGGGCAAGCCGTTCACGGTCGGGTTCGGGGTGGACCCGCAACTGCAAGTGTCGCGCATCCTCGTGGACAAGACGCGGACCACGCAGGGCGGCAATCAGGTGCTCACGTTCAAGTACCGCATCATGCTGTCGAGCTACAAGCAGGCCGCGGTGCCGGTGCAGGTGTGGGACCGCACGCCGCACGCCGAGACCGCGCAGACGCTGGCGATCAACGTCATCAACCCGAAGCCGGCGCTCAGCGACGACGCCCTGTACGTGCGCGACGAGAAGACCCGCGGCATCCTCCGCTGGGACGTGAACATCGACCCCAAGCAGCACGGCGAAAAGGCGCTGTTCATCGACTACGAGTTCAAGATGGAACTCGACAAGAACGTGAACATCGGCGGGTTCTTGGCGAAGTAGCTCGGCGCGCGAGCGGCGCGGCGTTAGCCCGCCGGTGTGTTGTCAAACCAATCACCGACGGGCTAACGCCGCGCCGCTCGCGCGGATCGGGATCAACTTGTTCGGCTCGCGGGAAAGGAGGGGGCGCGGTATTATGGCCGCGTTCCCCTTTCGTAGGAGTCTCACGATGTCGTTGTCCCGTCGCGAACTGTTCCGCGGGGGTCTGGCCGCGACCGGGGTCGGCGCGCTGACCCTTCGCGCCGACGCCCTGCCCACGCTCCCCAGCGGCACCCTCACGCATTACCCGGAGTTCCAAGTTCTGGCCGACGCCCCGCTGCCGTTCGTCGCGCCTGCGGTGCAACTCCCCGCGAGCACAAAGCCCACCGAAGACAACATCCTCGGCCCGTACTTCCGCGAGGGCGCGCCGTTCCGCGCGAAGGTCACGCCGCCGCTGGTGAAGGGCACCACGATGCTCATTCGCGGGCGCGTGTGGGGGTTCGACACCAAGAAGCCGCTGGCGAACGCGGTCCTCGACATCTGGCAGGCCGACGCCAACGGCCGGTACGACAACGACGACCCGAAGAACCCGCCCGCGAAGGGCGTGTACGTGAACCGCGCCCGCGTCCTGACCGACGAAACCGGGTACTACGAGTACGAGACGATCCACCCCGGCGCGTACAAGACCGGCCCGGACACGTGGCGGCCGGCGCACATCCACTACCTCGTGCGCAAGGCCGGGTACGCGAACCTCGTCACCCAACTGTACTTCAAGGGCGACAAGTTCAACGACAAGGACCAGTTCATCAAGGCGTCGCTGATCATCACGCTGGAACAGGCAAAAGTGGCCGGCGGCACCATCGAAACCGGGGTGTTCGACGTCGTACTAGCAGCGGCCCAAAAGAAGTGATCCGTGGCAGTGGGCAGTGGGTAGTGGGCAGTGGGCAGTGAAAAGCACGTTGATCGCACGCCCCAGCTTCGTCTGCCTCTTATCCCCTGCCCACTGCCCACTGCCCACTGCCCACTATTCTCTGGTGTTCCATGCCGAAGGCCCGAATCGTGGTCGTGGAAGACGAGCCGGCGATCCGCCGGGGCGTGGCCGACGCGCTGCGCCTCAGCGGGTACGACGTGACCGAGGCTGCCGACGGCGCGGTCGGCCTGCGCGAGGCCGGGGCCGCCGGCGTCGATCTGGTCCTGCTCGACATCATGCTCCCCAAGAAGGACGGCCTCGAAGTCCTCAGCGACCTGCGGCGCAGCAACCCGACGCGCCCGGTCATCCTGCTCACCGCCCGCGGCAGCGAGGACGACCGCGTCCGCGGCCTCAAGAGCGGCGCGGACGACTACGTCGTGAAGCCGTTCTCCGCGAAGGAACTGATCGCGCGGGTCGAAGCGATCCTGCGGCGCACGATGAAGCCGGTGCCGGAGGTGCGGCTGGTCGAGATCGGCGGCGGCACCATCGACCTGCACCGGCGCGAGATCCGCTGGGCCGACAACACCCGCGCCGACCTGTCCGAGACCGAAGCGGCCCTGCTCAAGTACCTCGTGAGCAACCGCGAGCGCGCGGTGTCCCGCGAGGAACTGCTGTCGCGCGTGTGGGGCATCGGCACCGCGGGCCTCGAAACGCGCGCGGTCGACATGCACGTCGCCCGCCTGCGCGCTAAACTGAAGGACCCGGCCGGCGACGACCAACCGGAGGCCATCGTCACCGTCCGCGCCCACGGGTACATGGCCGGCCCCGCGCTGACCGTCGCGGACGAGGTCGTCGCTACCACCGCGGGCAAGCGCTAGCGAACAGCAGGCAAAAGGCAGAAGAGTTTTAACAGGATCACGGGATGATACAGGATGAGAAGAACGGAACTCTTCTCTTCATCCTGTTTCATCCCGTGATCCTGTCGAAACTGCCTTTTGTCCGCCGATCCCTGAGAACGAACCTATGAGGCGGTTGCTCGGTCCCGTCGGCGGTCCGGTCACGTTCCTCCTGATCGCGGCCCTCGTGTTCGCGGGGCTGGGTTGGGTGACGGTGGCGGCGCTGCGCGTCGAGCGGGCCCAGAGCGACGCCGCGGCCCTCGCCAAGCAGAGCGCCGACCTGCGCGTCGCGCTCCGCGACCTCGACAGCCGCGTGCTGCCCGTTCTGGGCGTCGAAGACAGCCGCCCGTTCTATCACTACACGTCCGCGGACCCGCTCGCCGGGTCCACCGCCGCGCCGACGCCGCTCCTCGCCGCGCCGCTGCCCGACTGGGTGAGCGTTCACGTTCAACTGGACCGCGCCGCCGGGTGGGACTCGCCGCAAGTGTTGGACGAGAAGGCCGCGGGGCGCGTCGCGGTGGCGTGGCCCGAACTGCCGCTGCGGAACAACACGACGGCGCGGGCCGCGGCGCTGGCGCAGCTGCGGGCGCGGTTCCCCGCGGCCGGGGCGTGGGAGCGGTTCGCGGCCCGCGACCGGGCCA
>Ga0194132_10010918_pt1 | contig 11911 bp, 13 predicted proteins | sample TA2KigOf80mmetaG_FD_148612 | JGI IMG/M metagenome (GOLD analysis project Ga0194132, IMG submission 148612) | Freshwater microbial communities from Lake Tanganyika, Tanzania - TA2015054 Kigoma Offshore 80m | ecosystem: Environmental > Aquatic > Freshwater > Lake | place: Tanzania: Lake... | reverse complement strand
CTCATGGCGATGCTCTACATCGCCAGCCGTCGCGACCTGTTGAATCTAGCCATCAGCTTCCAGCGGAATCCCCCGCTGAGAATCTGACAAAGTAGTGCTAGGGGCCCCATGATTCAGATTTCCGAGGGCGCCGCGAAGAAGATTCGCTCGCTGATGGCCAAACAGGGCATCACCGAGGGCGGTCTTCGTGTGGGCGTCAAGGGCGGCGGCTGCTCGGGCCTCAGCTACACGTTCGCGTGGGAGCGTGAGCCGCGGCTCGGCGACGAGGTGTTCGAGGGACCGGAGGGCGCCAAGATCTTCGTCGACCGCAAGAGCTACCTGTTCCTGAAGGGGACGACGCTCGACTACGACACCGCAATGCTGTCGAAGGGGTTCGTGTTCAACAACCCGAACGCCACGCAGACGTGCGGCTGTGGGAGCTCCTTTGGAGCGTGACACCCGATCCGATCCCCGTCCGTTCCGTCTCCACGCTTGAATGCCGCAACTGCGGCGCCGGCGCCCCTGTGGACGAGCACTTCTGCCCGCAGTGCGACCGCATCCTCGCGCTCGGGCGCTACGGCGACTATTTCTCGTTCTTCGGCCTGCCGCGGCGGCTCGGCATCGACCGGCAGGATCTCGAGCAGCGGTTCCGCGATCTGAGCCGCAGGTTCCACCCCGATTTCTTCTATAACGCGCCTCCGGCGGAGCGGCTCGCGAGCCTGGAGCGGTCGTCGTATCTCAACGACGCGTACCGCGTGCTGCGCGACCCGGCCGCGCGCATCGAGCACCTGCTGGCGATCGAAGGTCTGCCGCCCGTGAAGCACGAGGGCGGGGACCCTTCGACAAGCTCAGGGCAGGGGGTGAAGGTGCCGCCCGCGCTGCTGGAAGAGGTGTTCGCGCTGAACGAGGAGCTCGACGACATTCGCGAGCTGCGCGAGTCGGGCGGCGACCGCGCGCAGATCGCGGCGCGCCTCGCGAGGGCGCGCACGCCGATCGAGCGCAAGCGCGACGAGCACGAGCAGTGCATCCAGGAGCTGAGCGAGCAGTGGGATCGGCAGGACGGCGCGCCTCCGGCGGAGCGCCGCGCCACGCTGGACGCCCTGCGCGAGCAGCTGCTCGAGCGGACCTACATCAATAACTTGCTCGCTGCTGTCGATCGTGAAGCAGCGAGCCTTGGGAATCTGTGAGTTGCGATTTGCGAGTTGCGATTGAAGAACCGTGATGAAACGAAATCACAAATCACAAATCACAAATCACAAATGATTTATGTCTAAGGTCGTCGGCATCGACCTCGGCACCACCAACAGCCTCGTCGCCTACGTGAAGGACGGCGCCCCGGTCGTCATCCGCGACGAATCGGGCGACGCGCTCGTGCCGTCGGTCGTCTCCATCGGCAGGGACAACACCGTCTACGTCGGGCGCGAAGCGCAGCGCCGCCTGCTGACCGAGCCGTCGCGGACGGTGTATTCCGTGAAGCGCTTCATGGGACGCGGGATCGAGGACGTCGGCGACGAGGCGCGCCTCCTGCCGTTCGACGTCGGCGGTGAAGAGGGCGGCGTCGTGCGCATCGGCGTGGCGGGCCGCGAGTTTACGCCGCCCGAGATCTCCGCGTTCGTGCTGCGCGAGCTGAAGCGCCGCGCCGAGGACCACTTCCGCGAGGACGGCGAGTTCGATTTCGAGGTGGACCGCGCGGTGATTGCCGTCCCCGCCTACTTCAACGACGCGCAGCGCACGGCCACGCGCGACGCCGGCCGCCTGGCCGGCCTCGAGGTCCTCCGCATCATCAACGAGCCGACGGCCGCGTCGCTGGCCTACGGCCTCGACAGGAAGAACCGCGGCACGGTGGCCGTCTACGACCTCGGCGGCGGCACGTTCGACATCTCGATCCTGCGCGTCGAGGACGGCGTCTTCCAGGTGCTCGCCACGAACGGCGACACGCACCTGGGCGGCGACGACATCGACGCGATGCTGACGACCTTCGTGCTGGCCGACATCGGGCATTCGGCGGCCGAAGGGGAGACCGTGCAGACGGTCCGCAAGGCCGTCATCCAGGCGAAGATCGATCTCTCGGAGACGGACGAGACCGAGATCCGCATCGAGCCGGGGCGCGCCGTCCCGCGCGGCTACCGGAAGCGCATCACGCGCGCGGATCTCGAGCACATGATCCGCGAGCTCGTCGAGCGCACCGTGGGCCCGTGCCGGCAGGCGCTTGCCGACGCCGGCCTCGGGCCGCAGGACATCGACGAGGTGGTGCTCGTCGGCGGCTCGACGCGCATCCCGCTCGTGCGCCGCGCGGTCGAGGAGCTCTTCGGCCGGCCGGCGCACGCCGGGCTGAACCCGGATGAAGTGGTCGCGCTCGGCGCCGCCGTGCAGGCCGACATCCTCCTCAGCGGACGCCGGGAAATGCTGCTGCTGGACGTGACGCCGCTCTCGCTCGGCATCGAGACGCTCGGCGGCGTGACGTCGAAGATCATCCTGCGCAACTCGACCATCCCCGCCAGCGGGCGCGAGATGTTCACCACCGGCGCCGACAACCAGACGGCGGTGGACGTCCACGTCCTGCAGGGCGAGCGCGAGCTGGCGAGCGACTGCCGGTCGCTGGCGCGCTTCACGCTGCGCGGCATCCCGCCGATGCCGGCCGGCCTGCCGCGCATCGAGGTGCGCTTCCAGATCGACGCCAACGGCATCCTCAGCGTCAGCGCACGCGAGCTGCGGACCGCGATCGAGCAGACCATCGAGGTCAAGCCGTCCTACGGGCTCACCGACCAGGAAGTCGAGCGCATGCTCATCGAGTCGTTCGAGCATGCCGAGGCCGACTTCGAGGCACGCCTGCTCATCGAGGCGCGCAACGAGGCCGAGACCGTCATCCACGCGACCGAGAAGTCGATGCGCCGCCCCGATTTCGAGACGCTCGCGAACGAGGAGCTCGAGCCCGGCGAGCGCAGGCGGATCGACGACGCGCTGGCCGCCGCGCGCACGGCGATCGGCGGTACCGATCGCGAGCAGATTCAGCAGGCCACCGCGGCCCTCAACGAGGCGACGCGCCACCTCGCCGAGGTGTCGATGAACCGCAGCGTTCGCGAGGCGCTCGCGGGCCGCAATGTGAAAGACCTGTAATGCCGAAAGTCACCTTCATCCTCAGGGACAAGACGGAGAAGACCGTCGAGTTCGAGCACGGCAAGCTTCCCTACGACGGCCATGGACTGCCCGAGTCGTTCCTGGACGTGGCGATGAACGCGGGCATTCCGCTCGAGCACGCGTGCGGCGGCAGCTGCGCCTGCACGACGTGCCACCTCGTCATCCGCAAGGGCATGGAAAACCTGAGCGAGATGGAGGACAACGAGGCCGATCGCCTCGACACCGCGTGGGACCTCACGACGAGCTCGCGCCTCGGCTGCCAGGCCGTCATCAAGGGCGACGTCGTCGCCGAGTTCCCGATGTACACGCGGAACTACGTGCAGGAGGGCGGCGGCATCCAGCTCGGACAGCCGGACACGAAGGACGAGAAGGAAGAGGTGCTGCCGTGAAATGGCTGGACGCCGAGGACATCGGCATCGCGCTCTTCGAGAAGTTCCCGGCCATCGACCCGTTGACCGTCCGGTTCACGGACCTGCGGCAGAAGGTCCTCGAGCTCGACGGGTTCGACGACGACCCGAAGACATCGAACGAGCCCAAGCTCGAGGCCATTCAGATGGCCTGGTACGAAGAATGGAAGGACAACCAGTAGGGGCGTGGTAACGTCCTAACCCCATGACCTCGAGGCTGAGCGTTCTGCTCGTGCTGGCCCTGACGGCTCCCGCGGCTGCTCAGGAGACGCTCGACGTCAGCAAGCTGCCGCTGGACCTCGAGCGCATTCACAAGGTCCTGAAGCAGGGCACCGTCCGCGAGGAGCGCGACGGCCTCAACCTTCGGTACACGGTCGAAGTCTTCGGCCAGGCGCCGCCGCTGGAGCTGTTTACGCCTGGCGAGAGTCTGACCACCGGTCCTGTCCCCGACAGTGCGCCCACCCACCGGGACATGATCGAGCACGTCACGCCGAGGGAATATCGCGCGCCGCCGGCGGATTTGTCCGCATTGTTCCGGTGGCTCGCCGAGCGCGCCAGGAAGTAGTAATCTCGGCCCGCCGGAGGGTGGGCTTATGAGTACGAGAGCGTCCGTTGTCCTCGCGGGCGCGGGTTTCTGCGTGTTGCTGGCCTCGACGCTCGTCGGGGTTGATGCCTTCCAGACGACACGTGCAACCGTGCAAATCGACCCCGACGACATCGGCGGCATCGTCATGGGTTCGCGCGGAGCGGAAGCGGGCGTCTGGGTGATTGCCGAGACGACCGACCTGCCGACGAAGTTCGCCAGGATTGTCGTCACCGACGATCGCGGCCGCTACGTCATTCCCGACCTGCCGAAAGCCGGCTACAGCGTGTGGGTGCGCGGCTACGGGCTCGTCGACTCGCCGAAGGTCCAGGCCGCGCCGGGCCGGCTGGTCAACCTGACGGCGGCGCCGGCGCCGAGCGCGCGCGCGGCCGCGGAGTACTACCCGGCCAGCTACTGGTATTCGCTCGTCCAGGTGCCCGCCAAGAGCGAGTTCCCCGGCACCGGCCCGAAGGGAAACGGCATCGGGGAAGGGATGAAAGCGCAGGCTGACTGGCTTGCCGAGATGCGGTGTGGCGCGTGCCACCAGATCGGCAGCAAAGCGACCAGGGAGATGCCCGGGACGCTCGGCGTGTTCGATTCGTCCGCGGCCGCGTGGGAGCGGCGCCTGCAGTCGGGGCAGATGGGCGGCAACATGAGCGCCACGCTGACCCGGTTCGGCCGTGAGCGGGCGCTGGCGATGTACTCCGATTGGACCGATCGCATCGCGGCCGGCGAGGTGCCGACGGCGCCGCCGCGGCCGCAGGGCGTCGAGCGCAACGTCGTCATCAGCCTGTGGGACTGGAATACCGACCGGGGATTCGTCCACGACACGATTTCCACCGACAAGCGCAATCCCACGCTGCATGCGAACGGGCCCGTCTACAGCATTTCGCGGTTCAGCGCGCCCGAGCTGAACATCCTCGATCCCGTACGTCACACCTTTACCGGCGTGACCGTGCCGGTTCGCGATCCCGACACGCCGTTCACGACGCCGCAGAAGGTGCAGCAGCCCTCTCCGTACTGGGGTGAAGAGATCATCTGGTCCAGCAAGCCGAGCCTGCACAACCCGATGCTGGATCAGACCGGACGCCTCTGGCTCACGCATACGATCAGGGCGAACGCCAATCCGGCGTTCTGCAAACAGGGGTCGAGTCATCCCTCCGCGCAGGCGTTCCCGCTGGACACGGCAGGCCGCCACCTCTCCGTCTACGATCCGAAGACGAAGCAGTTCACGATGATCGACACCTGCTTCGGAACGCACCATCTCCAGTTCTCCGAGGACCCGAACAACACGCTGTGGTTCAGCAGCGGCGGCAGCGGCGGCCGACAGGTGCTGGGGTGGTTCAACACGAAGCTGTTCGACCAGACCGGCGACGCGCAGCGCGCGCAGGGGTGGACGCCCTTCGTCATCGACACGAACGGCAACGGCCGGCGTGACGCCTACGTCGAGCCCAACCAGCCCGTGGATCCGGCCAAGGACATGCGGATCCAGGGGGGCAGCTACGGCGTGATTCCGAATCCCGTCGACGGATCGATCTGGACGGCGGCGCCTGGCGTGCCCGGCGCGATCATTCGCGTGATGCCGGGCCAGAACCCGACGACCACCGCGCTGGCCGAGGTCTACGAGCCGCCGTTCAACAACCCGAGGTCGCGGGTCAACGCCTATCTGCCGCGCGGCATCGACGTCGATCGCAACGGCGTGATCTGGACCGCGCTGGCCGGCAGCGGACACCTGGCGAGCTTCGATCGGCGCAAGTGCAAGGTGCTGAACGGGCCGACCGCGACGGGGCAGCACTGTCCCGAAGGGTGGACGCTGTACATGACGCCGGGACCGAAGTTCAAGGGGGTCACCGACGAGGCGAACACCGACATGCTCTACTACAACTGGGTCGATCAGTTCGACACGCTGGGCCTCGGACGGAACGTCCCGATTGCCACCGGTTCGTACTCCGACGCGCTGCTCGCGCTGGTCGACGGGACGTTCGTCGTCATGCGCGTTCCGTATCCGATGGGGTTCTACCACCGCGGCGTCGAGGGCCGAATCGACGATCCGAGAGCCGGCTGGAAGGGCCGCGGGCTATGGGCGAACTACGGCAGCTACAACCCGTGGCACTACGAAGGCGGCAAGGGGCAGACGAGCAAGGCCGTTCACTTCCAGGTCCGGCCCAACCCGCTTGCGAGGTAATCGCCGATGCTGACCAGACGATCGCTGCTGCTGGCGCCGGTGGCGGCGCTTGCCGCGAAGTCCGTCCTCGCGCAGGCGGGGAAGATGACGCTCGCCATACACCAGAACACCTCGTCGGGTTCGGGGTACCGGGGCTCGCTCGAGGGATGGGCGAAGGCGGGCATCCGCTACGCCGAGCTCACCGCAGCCCTCCTCGATGAGTTCCTGAAGACCGACACGCTCGCGGCCGCGCGCCGCGTGCTCACCGACAACGGCATCACGCCCGTGTGCGCCGCCTGCGGCGTCAACGGGTTGTGGGAGCCGAACCCGAAGCACGCCGCCGCGATCGACGACTTCACGCGGCGATGCGAGCAGTTCGCCACGCTCGGCCTGACGCAGATCTATGCGCCGAGCACGGCGACCGGGATGCCGTTTACCGACGACGATTACAAGGCGACCGCCGACAACATGCGCAAGGTCGGCGAGGCCGCCGCGCAGTTCAAGCTCGTGGCGATGGTGGAGGCCACCCGCGCCTCCACGCTCATCGGCACGCTGCCGACGATGCTGCGCGTGACGCGGGCGGCCAACCACCCGAACATGAAACCGCTGCTCGACTTCTATCACTTCTGGTCGGGCAACAACAAGCTCGAGGACCTCGATCTGATTCGCAACGGCGAGATCGGCCACGTGCACTTCCAGGACGTGCCCGACGTGCCGCGCGAGCAGCTCGGCCAGCAGACGCGCATCATTCCCGGCGACGGGATCGCGCCGGTGAACCGCATCCTTCGCGCGCTGGCGGAGAAGCGATATGCTGGATCGCTGTCGGTCGAGCTCTTCCTGCCGCAGTTCGCGAAAGGCGACCCGTTTGCCGTCGCCACCGAAATCCGCCAGAAATGCGAGCGAGTGATGCGCGGCGCGCGGGTGACCTAGGGGTGCAATGAAGATCACGGTAGCTCACAGTCCCGATTCAGACGATGCCTTCATGTTCTACGGCCTGGCCAGCGGCAAGGTCCCGACCAACGGGATCGAGGTCGAGCATCTTCTCGCCGACATCGAGACGCTGAACCGCGCCGCCTTCGAGGGCACGTACGAGGTCAGCGCGGTTTCGTTCAACGCCTACACGCATCTCACGGACACGTACCTGCTGCTGCCGCACGGCTCCAGCATGGGCGACCGCTACGGCCCTGTCCTCGTCGCGCGCCGCGACGGCCCGTCGTCGACGAAGGGCATCACGGTGGCGGTCGCCGGCACGCTGACGACGTCGTTCCTCGCGCTGCGGCTCTACGACCCGGACGTGAAGTACGTGGTGATGAATTTCGACCGCATCCAGGATGCGGTGAAGAACGGCGAGGTCGAAGCGGGCCTCCTCATCCACGAGGGCCAGCTCACCTACGAGAGCGAGGGCCTGAAGAAGATCGTCGACCTGGGTGAATGGTGGGCGGAGCAGACGGGCGGGCTGCCGCTGCCGCTGGGGGGCAACGTCATCCGCCGCGACCTCGGGCCGGACATGATCAGGACCGTCTCGCACCTGCTGCACGCCAGCATCGCCTACGGGCTCTCTCACCGGCAGGAAGCGCTCGACTACGCGCTGCAGTTCGGCCGCGGGCTCGACCGGCAGAAGGCGGACCGGTTCGTGGGGATGTACGTGAACGAGCTGACGCTGGAATACGGGGAGCGGGGACGGGCCGCCGTTCAGCGGCTCATGGACGAGGCGTGGAAAAAACGGCTCATCCCCAGAGAGATCACGGTCGAGTTCAGCGAGTAGGCTCCTTGTACTTCGCCGGCGTCGTGTCGTCCGGATACGGGCTCTGCATCGTCTGGTAGAGCTCGGCGATGCCGACCTCCGGATCGCAGTCCCAGATCCCGACCATCGGTTCCGTCGTCCGCTTCAGCGTGCCGACGAACGTGAACGGCTCCTTGAGGAACAGCGGATCGGTGACCGTGATCGCCAGCTCCATCGTGTCCTTGTCCTTCATCGTGTAGCGCTCGACGAAGGTCGCCATGTGCGAGCGGGCGATGTGCGAGTGGTCGTCGTAGCCGTCCGGATCCCACGTGAGGTTGGTGGTCTCGACGACGAACGTCTTGCCTTCCATCCAGCCGATGGCGTGGCCGTGGTAGTACGCCTCCGTGGCCGGCGGGTGCTTGCGGCCGTCGGTGTAGACCGTGCGCAGCCAGTTGGACTGGTCGAAGTGCATCATCACGCCTTCGGGGCGCTTGTAGAACGCGCGCAGGTACCCTTCCGTCAGCACGGTGCCGAGCCCGGCCGCCACGCACGTCCAGCGCGGCGAGATCGCGTCGTCGGCGCCGTTGAGCGTGAACTGCCGCCACGCGCGGCCGCGTCCGTTCATCAGCTTCTCGAGCTGATCGATCGGCCACTGGCAGAGCGCGCGCCCGCCTTCCTTGCCGTCGAACGTGCCCGCCTGCCCGTAGGAGTCCTTCGTCGTCCCGCAGCTCTGGCGGGGCGTGGCCCAGTCCCAGGTGCCGACCATCTCGTTGGGCACCGGCGAGATCGTGGGGATCCGATCGAGGTTGAAGATCTGCCCTGACGATCCCGTCGCGCTAAGGCCGACCAGAAGCGCCGCGCAGATGAGAGCTCTCGCAGTGTTCATGCGGCAGACTATACACGACCTTCGCGATGATCTCGTGCAGCTGCCGGAGGCCTTCCGACAGGGCCGCCGGGCCCGGCTGCAGGATGTATGCGGACTTTATTTCGTAGATGTGGCCGTCGCGCACCGCGGCCACGTCGCTCCAGCCGACGCGCGACGCGATGCGGTCCTTCCGCACCGGCTTGCCGCACCACGACCCGATGATGACCTCCGGATCGCGGCGCACGACGTCCTCGGGCGTGACGATGCGATCGCGTCCGAGCTTCGCGCGCCGGAGCTCCGGAAAGATCGGATCGCCGCCCGCGATCTCGACGAGCTCCTCGACCCAGCGGATGCCCGAGATGAGCGGATTGTCCCACTCCTCGAAGAAGACGCGCGGCCGGCGCGGCAGCCTCGCGGCCGCGGCGCGTATCGCGTCGATCTCCAGCTCGAAGCGCGAGGCCAGCTCGTTGGCGCGGTCGGCGCGGCCGACGACGCCGCCGAGGACGCGGATCATCGACAGGATCTCCGCGACGCTGCGCTGGTTGAAGACCATGACGGGGTAGCCGCGGCGAATGAGCTCGGCCGCGATCTCGGCCTGCAGGTCGGAGAACCCGAGCACGAGATCCGGCGAGAGCGCCTCGATCTTCGGGAAGCGCGCGTTGAGAAACGCCGACACGCGGGGTTTCTTCCGCGCCTCGGGTGGACGGATCGTGTACCCGGAGACGCCGACGACGCGGTCGCCCTCGCCCAGCAGGTACAGCGTCTCGGTCGTCTCTTCGGTCAGACAGACGATGCGGGATGGATACATGACAGATCGCGCCAGGCAAACGGCGGCCGCTCGACAACCTCGCCGCCTTCGATGTTGATGGGCTCCTTGAACATGGGACCCGCGTACACGCAGGTGTGGAACTCGCCCTTCTCGCCGCACGGATCGGTGCCGGGCGGCAGCTCGCGCAGCAGGGCGCGGTCCCACTCGCGCCCCGCGAACGAGCGGTCGAGCACGCGCGTGTCCACGCAGGCGAGCCGCGCACGCAGGCCGCCGTTCAGCATCTCGCCCGCGAGCTGGCCGGTCGGAATGCCCCAGATCGGAAACAGCGGCTCGAGGCCCGAGCCCGCGAGCCTCTCCTCGCGGTAGCGGCGAACGTCCTCGAGAAAGAGATCGCCGAACGCCGCGTGCGTGAAGCCGTCGCGCACGGCCGCCTGGACCGCGGTGCTCATCCGCGCCTCGTAGATCTCGTTGGGGCACGGGTGCGGAATCGGGACGACGAGGAGCGGCAGGCCGGCGGCGGCCGCCTGCGCTTCCAGCAGCTCACGGCGCACGGCGTGCATCGCCACGCGATCCACGGCTTCGTTCACCGTGGTCAGCAGCCCGGCGACCGCGCCCGGATGCGTCTCGTTCAGCGCGTGGAGCGCCCACGCGCTGTCCTTGCCGCTGCTCCAGGACAAGAGGATCTTCATTTGTAGGCGTCCGGATGGATGACCCGCGCGAGCGCCTCGGTCGCCAGGCCCAGCCGCGGGCCGGGCACGACGAGGTAGTCGGCGTTGAGGAAGTGGACGCGGCCGTTCTGCACAGCCGGAATGGACGCGAGCGCCGACCACGTACCCTGCTCCTCGCGCGCCTCAGCGGGCGCGAGGAGACCCGTGGCGCGGACTTCGACGATCAGCTCGGGCGCGCGGGTCAGCAGCGTCTCGTGGGACGGCTGCACGGATTCCCGCGCGACGTCGGCAAAGACGTTGTCGGCGCCGGCGATGGTCAGCATCTCGTTGAGGAACCCGGCGCCTCCACTGACGTACAGCCCCTGCAGCGTCCGCGGCTGCCGCTCGAAGACGAGCAGCGTTTTCGGCCGCGGCCGTCCCTTGACGCGGGCCCTGACGCCGTCGAGCTGCGACCGAATGTCGCGAATGGTCCGCCCGGCGCCCGCCGACTGCCCGGTCGCCATGCCGAGATCCCGCAGCGTCTGCAGCGCCGTGTCGATGCCGCCATGGCGGTAACTGAACGCGCGGATGCCCGTGCGCGCGAACTGCGCCTCGAGCACGGTCTGCGAGCCGTAGGTGACGACGAGATCTGGCCGCAGCGCGAGGATCCGCTCGAGATCCGGATCGAGCAGCGCGCCGACGCGCGGGAGCTTCTTCACCTCGGCGGGGAAGTCGTCGTAGCTGCTCACCGCGACGACCTGCGGTCCGGCGCCGATGGCGAACAGCATCTCGGTCAGCGCGGGCACGAGCGACACGATGCGCCGCGCGGGTGCGGGCGCCTGTGCATGCACGAGCCTGACGAGGCTCGCCCCACAGAGCATGACCAGAGCGACGGCGACTAGCTTCTTCTGACCAGCAACCATAGGAAGAAAGGCCCCCCGAGGAGCGCCGTGACGATGCCGACCGGGAGCTCGATTGGCGCGATGACGGTGCGCGCGACGAGGTCGCACGCCACGAGGAACGCCGCGCCGAAGAGCGCCGACGCCGGGAGCACGATGCGGTGGTCCACGCCGACCATCAGGCGCACGAGATGCGGGACGACGATGCCGACGAAGCCGATGGGGCCGGCGAGCGCGACGGCGGCGCCGGCGGCCAGCGACGTGCCGAGGAACGCCAGCCGCTGGGCGCGGCCGACGTCCACGCCGCGCGTGGCGGCCACGTCCGTCCCGACGCTCATCAGGTTCAGCGACGAGGGCAGCAGCGCGAAGATCGCGAACGCGCCCATGAGCAGCGGCAGCGTGGCGCCGACGGCGCCGAAGCTCCCGACGTCGAGGTCCCCCATCAGCCAGCGCACGGTGCGGTAGGTCTCGGCGAAGTCCGCCATGTACTGCGCGAACAGGATCAGGGCGGAGAAGAAGGAGTTCAGCGTCACGCCGGCGAGCAGCAGCACCGACGTGGAGATCGGGCGGCCCGGGCGAGTGGCCAGTCCGTAGACGATCGCGGCCGCCACGCACGCGCCGGCCAGGCTGGCGAGCGGCACCGGCGAGAGCGGGCCCAGCGTGGCGGCGGCGCCCATGGCAATCGCGAGCACGGCCCCGAGCGCTGCGCCGGCGGACACGCCCAGCGTGAACGGCGT
>Ga0194132_10010916_pt1 | contig 11912 bp, 11 predicted proteins | sample TA2KigOf80mmetaG_FD_148612 | JGI IMG/M metagenome (GOLD analysis project Ga0194132, IMG submission 148612) | Freshwater microbial communities from Lake Tanganyika, Tanzania - TA2015054 Kigoma Offshore 80m | ecosystem: Environmental > Aquatic > Freshwater > Lake | place: Tanzania: Lake... | reverse complement strand
AAAAAACTCTCACGCAAAGCGCCTTCTCGCCAGACTTCAAAACCTCGGATACGACGTCCAACTCACTCCTATCAACGCATGACCCAAGTCGATGTTTCTTGTTAGTACCGGCAGGCGGTCGCGACGGTGTAATCCGATAGCGCGTCGCTGGTCGGCGACTACACTTGCGCCGACGAAATTCCCGTGAGCGGATCACCATGACCGAGCAAAGCCCCAAGGACAGCAGCACTTACTGGAAGCGTGCGCGCGTCGAAGTGCGCGCCGCGGGCTTCGACCCCGACCGCGTCGCTGTCGCCAAGGCCATCATCACGATCGCCGGCGCCTGGACCAATGCCCATCGCTGCAACAACCGGGTGCGCACCATCGCCGATCTCCTGGTCGAGCTGATCGGTGCGCGCGGCGGGCAGGGGTTGATCGTCGGTGCGCCGGCGGTGTCGGACGCGCTGACCCAGGGCACCCCAACAGCGGGCTACAGCCTGGTGTCGCGCGACGTGGCAGCCGACTGCTTCGAGATCGGCCACTACGCCCATCACGGTGACGCCATGATCGTCATCTCGGGCTGTGACAAGACCGGCGCCGCCGCCCTGATGCCGCTCGCGCGCACGAATGCGTTTGGTCTGGTGCTCTATCCCGGCACCTCGTCGCCCGGCAAGGTCGACTTCGGCCCATGGGCCGCCAAGGGTAGCAATCTCACCATCATGGACTGGGCCGAGGGCCGCGCCGCCCACGAGGCCGGCCGCATCAGCGATCGCGAGATGGACACGCTGGAGCGCAACGTGCTGCCGGGTTCGGGCACCTGCGGCGCCATGTTCACCGCCAACACCATGAGCACCATCGCCGAAGCGATCGGCATGATGCTGCCGCACGGCGCCTCGCATCCCGCCGACTACGATGCCAAGAGCGACATCCACGCCGATGTACGCTCCCAGGCCAGTGCCTCGGTCGAGGCGCTGTTTCGCCTGATCGAGCGCGGCATCCGTCCGCGCAACATCATGACCGAACGCGCCTTCGAGAACGCCATCACGACCGTCTACGCCATGGGCGGCTCGACCAACATGTATCTCCACCTGCTGGCGATCGCCCGCGAAGCTCAGGTGCCGATCTCCATCGAGCGCATCCAGGCGGTCGGCGAGAAGGTGCCACTGCTCGCCAATCTGCAGCCGCATGGGCCCTACGCCATGACCAGCCTGCACGCGCTGGGTGGCGTGCCGTTGGTCATGAAGGAGTTGCTGCGGGCCGGCTTCCTGCATGGCGACGTGCTCACGGTGAGCGGCAAGTCCCTCGCCGAGAATCTCGAGAGCGTGCCGACGCTCGACCAGCTCGGCGCGCAGGACATCGTGCGGCCGGTCGGCCGGCCGCTCGCCCAACCCAACAACCACATCAGCGTCCTCAAGGGTAACCTGGCGCCGGAAAGCTGCGTGCTGAAGCTCTCGGGCAAGACCTTGGACAAGGGCACTTTCCGTGGCACCGCGCGCGTCTTCGACTCGGAGGCCGCCGCCATGGCCGCGATCCGCGCCGGTGAGATCGTAAAGGGCAACGTCTTGGTGGTGCGCAATGTCGGACCGGTCGGCGGTCCCGGCATGCCGGAGATGGTGATGCTCACCATTCAGCTACAAGGCCGGGGGCTCGGCGAGGATGTGGCGTTGATCACCGACGGTCGCTTCTCCGGCGTCAGCCACGGCATCCTGATCGGCCACATCTCGCCCGAGGCAGCGCGCGGTGGGCCGATCGCCGCGGTCAGGGACGGCGATGCGATCGTGATCGATCCGCGGGCCCGAACGCTCAACCTCGACGTGCCCGATGGCGAGATCGGGCGGCGCCTTGCCGGCTGGCAGGCACCCGACCCGGCGCGTCTGGCGCCGGGCTCAGTGCATGGCAAGTACGTGCGCCTGGTGTCGTCGGCGCACTATGGCTGTGTGGTGTGATCTGGTGACTACGATGACGACCGCCGCCGCGCGCTTCGCCGCGCACGCCCTCGATACCGGCTTCGCCGACTTGCCGGCCGCTGCCGTCGAGCGCACCAAGATCTTCGTGCTCGACAGTCTGGGCGTGGGCATTGCCGGCTCCTCGGTCGAAGGTGGCGCGGACCTGTTGCGCGTTGCCGCCGGTTGGGGGTCCTCTGGCGCCGGCGTTCCGGTGTGGGGTCGTGGCCTGCGGCTTGCGGCGCCGGCTGCCGTCTTCATGAACGCTTGGCAGATGCACAATCAGGAGTACGACGGCCTGCATGAAGGCGCCGTCGTGCATGCCATGGCAAGCGTCCTGCCCGCCGCATTGGCTGCTGCCGAGTTGGCCGGGGGCGCGAGCGGCCGCGCGCTGATCACGGCGGTCGCGGTCGGCGTCGATGTCGCTGCCAGCCTCGGTCTCGCCTCGAAGTCGGGCTTTCGTTTCTTCCGGCCCGGCACCGCCGGCGGCTTCGGCGCCACCGCGGCGGCGGGCCGCCTGCTCGGTCTCGACAGGGTGGCGTTGCAGCGCGCCTTCGCCTGGCAGCTCGCGCAGGTGAGCGGCACCATGCAGGCCCATACCGAGGGCAGCCCGATCCTGCCGGCGCAAGTGGCCTTCAACGCCCGCGCTGCTCTGCAATCCTGCGAGTTGGCGAAGTTGCCCTTCGCCGCGGCGGAAAGCGTGTTTGAAGGCGCCTTCGGCTACTTTGCCCTGTTCGAGGGTGACTTCGCGCTCGAGCCGGTGTTGCAGAGCTTGGGCCGGTCGTGGCGCATCGCCGAGTTCAGCCACAAGCCCTTCCCCGCCGGTCGCGCCACCCATGGCGGCATCGAGGGCGTCATGGAGTTGCAACGACGCCACGGCTTCGCCGCCGCCGATGTCGCCACGGTCGAGGTCGCCGCTCCGCCGCTGATCGTGCGTCTGGTCGGCCGCCCACCGCGGCCCGACAAGGGTGCGAGCTACGCGCGACTGTGTCTCGCCTACGCCGTGGCCCGCGTGCTGTTGACCGGCGCGATCGATCTTGCCGATTTCCGCGGGCCAGTGCTGACCGATCCTTCGACCCACGACCTCGCGCGCCGTGTCCGTCTGGTCGACGACGGCAACCCCGATCCTAACGCGCTCGCTCCGCAGCGCGTGACGGTACGGCTGAAGGACGGTCGACAGCTCGATTGGTCGTGCGTGACCATGCTCGCCCATCCGACGCGGCCGCTCAGCCGCGATCAGCATGTCACGAAGTTCCGGCGCTGCCTCGAGTTTGCCGCGGCGCCGCTGCCGGCGGACACCGCCGCACGGCTGGTCGAGACGGTTGACCACCTCGAACGGGTCGACGACGCCCGTACGCTTGCCGCCTTGGCGGGCCTGCTGTAGGGCGAGCCATTGGGGCGGGTTGGGAATTCGATGATCGTCGACGTTGCCTTGGCACTGCTGGTAGTTGCATTGGCCGGCGTGTCGTGTCTTGCCGCCTGGCCGGAGCGGCGCGGCCGGCCGTTGCGGCGCTGGCGCCCGTTCGCACTGCCGCTGCCGATCGCCGCGTCGGCGGTCGTCCTGCTGCTCGTTCCGCCGTCCAACGATCTGCGTCATCCCGAAGTCTGGATGCTCGGCCTGCTCGGCATCGTTGCCGGTCTGCTGCGCGCCGCGACGATCCGCCTGCGAACCGACTACGGCAACGGCTATCTTCTGCTGCGCCAAGCGTCCGAGGGCTTTTGGGTCGCGCTGTTCGCGCTGGCGCTGATTGTGGTCGACGTCGTCGCCGAGCCGTTCGGCGTGCTCTACTCGGCGTTCGTGCAGATCGTCGAGCTGATCCTGGTCGTGCTGGCGACCTTCCTGCTCGCCCGCAACATCGCCCTGCTGGTGCGTAGCCGCGACGTGCCGCACCATGGGTTGTGAAGCATCACAACGCGTACAGCCGAATCGGCCGGTCGAATCCCTTCAGAGTATGCTCTGCACTCTGGGTGGCGCCCGCATGCTCGCCGAGCGCGCGATGGGTCGCCTCGGTCAGCAGGATTTGGCCGCGCTCGGCGGCCGCCTGGATCCGGGCGGCGCGGTTGACCACGGTGCCGATGGCGGTGACGTCGCGATGCGTGTTGCCGAACTCGCCGAAGCTCAGCTCGCCGGTGTCGATGCCGATGCCGACGCCCAAATCGGTTCCCGCCGCCGCGCTGATCTCGCCGAGCGGCCCGCCGCTCTCGGCGAAGTGGCGGCGGATGTCGCGCGCCGCGGCCACCGCCTGCGCCAACTGATCGGCCTGGCGCAGCGGGAAGTTGAACACCGCCATGACGGCGTCGCCGATCGTCTTGTTGAGCAACCCGTCATGCGCCCAGATCGCCGTGGCGCAGACGTCGTAGAAGGCATCGAGCAGCCGGCTCATCTCGGCCGGCGCCAGTGTCTGCGACAGGCTGGCGTAGGCACGCAAGTCGGCAAACAGGATGGTGCCGTCGACCGCGATGGTGCGCGCCTTCATCATCCGCTCGAACATCGTCTCGCAGATCGTGCAGGTGTTGGGGTTCATGCGGCTGCGCCGGATTCCCACGGCCCGCAGCGGCAGCGACAGCGCGCCGCCGAGCGGTATCGGAATGCGCTTCTGCTGCCAGCAGCCTTTGCAGATCGTGGCGTATGGCACGTCGGGCCCCCTGGAATTGTCACCCTGGCAGACCGCGAGCCGGGAGCGCAAGGGCGGTGCGCCGATCCGTACCAGCAACCCTGCGCCACGTCGCGGCCATGCCGCAGCGCCGGGGCCGGCCGGCGCGTCGTGCCGACCGGCCTCGCAACGTGATACATCGAAGCTGGACGGCCGGATCGGAGAGAGACGCCGGATGACGCATGACTTGAGGGTTTTCAGCACCATCGCCGTGCAAAGCGCGCTCGAAGCGCTGGTGCCGGCGTTCGAGGCGACGCGGGACTGCCGGCTTGCAGTCGTCTGGAACACTGCGCCGGTGCTGGTGAAGCGCCTGCGGGCGGGCGAGACGGGCGACCTGTTGATCCTCAATCGCGCCGGCATGGACACCATGATCGGCGATGGCCGCGTGCGTGCCGGCACCGAAGTAGTGCTCGCGAGTTCAGCGACGGCGCTTGCCATCCGCGCCGGTGCGCCGCGGCCGGACATCTCGACACGAGATGCGCTGATCGAGACGCTGCGTGCCGCCCGTGCCATCTCCTACAGTGATCCCGCGGCCGGCGGCGCGAGTGGCATCTACTTCGCCAGGCTCCTCGACCGCCTGGGCATCGCCGCCGAGATCAACGCCAAGACCCGCTTCCCGCCGCCTGCCGGTCTATGCGGCGATCTGTTGGTGAGCGGCGAGGTCGATCTCGCTCTACAACAGAAGCCGGAACTGCTGCAGGTTCCCGGCCTGGAAATTCTGGGCCCGTTGCCGGGCGACCTACACATGGTCACGACCTTCGTCGCAGGCGTCGAGGTATCGAGTCCCTGTCCTGGGGTGGCGCTGGGTTTGATCGACTTTCTACGCACTGAGCGTGCGGCGGCCGTGTGTCGCGAAAAGGGGCTCGACCCGGCGTAGCTTCTGGCCGTCGGCGCGTCAGCCCGCCTTGCGTACCGCCCGGGCCACTTCGCCCCAGCGCTCCAGCACCTTGGGATCGACCTCGCGCCAGTGCGAGGCAAGATAGATCACCAGCCGCGCGGCGATACCTTTGTAGCGGGCGATCATGCGGTCGGCGACGTCGTCCCAGCGCGCCACCACGGCGAACTGATCGAGGATCTCATCGGTGATCAGCGCCTGGCTCCTGGCGCTGTCGCCGGTCTTGAGGCACTCGCGCAGCTGGTCGCGCAGGCCGACATGGCCGAGATCGTCGAACTGGAAGGCGTAGTTGGGCGTGGCGCCATAGAACGCGATGGTGGTCTTGGCCTCCTTGATCGGCAGCGCCCGGGCCTCCGGCGTGTCACCGGCCGCGACGATCACCGGGATGATCTTGTCGACCGTGGCTGGATCGCGCCCGGCCCGCGCCGCGCCCTCGGCCAGGCCGGGCAGCAGGCGGTTCTTGATGTAGTGCATGGAATGCATGGGATGGACGTGCACGCCGTCGGCGACCTCGCCGGCCACACGCACCATGATCGGCCCGACCGCCGAGATGTCGACTTTGACGTCTTCGTAGCCGTGCCGCGCCGGCGTCCATTGTTCGGTGAGCAAGCTGAGCTTGTAGTAAGGCCCGTCATGCTGCAGCGGACCTTCGCGGCGAAACGCTTTCAGGCAGGCCTTCACCGCCTGGACATAATCCTTCATCTGCGGTGCTGGCTTGTCGAACGGGCTGGCATAGCGTCGGGTGATGTGCGCTTTGACCTGGCTGCCGAGGCCGAGCCGGAAGCGGCCCTTGGTGTTGTGCGCCAGCTCCCAGGCGATCTCGGCCGAGATCATCGGGCTGCGTGCAAAGGCGATGGCGATGCCGGTCGAGAAATGCAGCGAGGGCGCGGCCTGTGCGGCCGCCGCGATGTTCATCCACGGCACTTGATGGCCCTCGGTGAACAGCATGCCGGAGAAACCCGCCGCCTCGGTGCGCCGCGCCAGGTCGGCAACGTGGTCCCAAGTAGTGGCGCGCGTCATGACGTCGAATTCCATGGTCGTCTTCCTGTGCCGCGATGCGATGTCCCGCTGGCCTTGCCACGGCCGCGACCGCTGGGTCAAGTTTGCCGCAATTCGAGGAGCGCCGACCGTGACGCATGATCAACCAACCTATGACTACATCGTCGTCGGCGCCGGCTCGTCAGGTGCCGTGGTCGCCGCCCGCCTGAGTGAAAACGGCTGCCACCGTGTGTTGCTGCTCGAAGCCGGCACCGAGGATTCGGGCTACTTCTGGTCGCGCATCCCGGTCGGCGTCTCCAAGATGATCGACTTGCCTGCGGTCAATTGGTGCTTTTCCTCCGAGCCGGACGAGGGCTCGGGCGGCCGGCGCATCGAGGTGCCGCGCGGAAAGATGTTGGGCGGTTCCTCGTCGATCAACGGCATGGTCTATATTCGTGGTCAGGCGCAGGACTACGACCACTGGGCGCAGCTCGGCAACCGCGGCTGGAGCTGGCAGGACGTGCTGCCGGTCTACAAGCGGCTGGAGAACTACGCCGGCGGCTCCGACGAGCTGCGCGGCCGCTCGGGGCCGCTTCGCATCACCGACACGCCGCGTCACAAGATCCCGCTGCTCGAGAAGATGATCGATGCGGCTCAGAAGATCGGCTTGCCGTTCAACGCCGATCTCAATGGCGCAACCCAGGAAGGCGTTGGCATGTCGCAGGTGACGATCGCCAAGGGGCGCCGCCAGAGTACGGCATTCTGCTACCTCGATCCGGCGCGCAACCGGCCGAACCTTACCATCGAGCAGGGGGCGCTGGCCGAGACCCTGATCCTCGACGGCAGGCGCTGCGTCGGCGTGCGCTACGCCGCCAACGGCCAGAAGCGCCAAGCGCGGGCATCGCGCGAGGTCGTCGTCTGCACCGGCTCGATCGCCTCACCCAAGCTCCTGGAGCTTTCCGGCATCGGCCAGGGCGAGCGCCTGCGCAGCCTCGGCATCGCGCCGGTCCACGAGCTGAAGGGCGTCGGTGAGAACCTGCGCGATCACTACTCGCCGCGCGTCAAGTTCGCGCCCAACGCCACCTTCAACGACAATGCCCGCGGTTGGCGGTTGGCGCGCGAGGCCCTGAAGTACGCACTGTGGGGCGAGGGCTTCCTCGCCACGACCTCGGTGCCGATCCGCCTGTACTTCCGCACCCGGCCGGGCCTCGAGACGCCCGACGCCACCGTTTCGATCCTGCCCTTCCTCTACGAACGCATCGGCCACGAGCGCAAGATCTCGCGGCGACGCGGCATCACCATGAATGTCAACGTGCTGCGTTCGGAGAGCACCGGCTCGGTCCACATCAAGTCGGCTGATCCCGCCGAGTCGCCGGCCATCCGCTTCAACTTCCTGTCGGCCCGCGCCGACCGCGAGGGCGTGCTCGCCGCCATCAGCAAGGGGCGCGAGCTGATGGCGACCTCGCCGCTCAAGGAGCTGACCGGTGAGGAGATCGCGCCGGGCGCGCACCTCCGCACCGACGACGAGCTGCTCGATTGGGTGCGCCACAACGCCGAGACGACCTATCACCCGGTCGGCACTTGCAAGATGGGCAACGATGCGATGGCCGTGGTCGACAACGAGCTGCGGGTCCATGGCCTCCACAGCCTGCGCGTCGCCGACGCCTCGATCATGCCAACACTGACCAGCGGCAACACCAACGCCCCTTGCATCATGATCGGCGAGAAATGCGCCGAAATGGTGTTGGCGGCGGCCGTTGCCAAGGAACGACAGGCAGCGTAGCGGCGCCGCGGGCGCGGTGTGTCAGGCCCGCGCGCAGTGGTCGGCGATATCCTTGGCGCCACCACCGGCGTCCGTCGTCGGCCCGCCATAGATGCTGCGATAGGCCACCTCGGTGCCGCGGGCCGAGACCCGCCTGATGTCGAATGAGCCGATCACTGCGCCGGTCGGGTTGGTCACTACCACCTGCGCGCGGCCGGACGAGAAGGTCGGCGTCACGGTGAGCAGCGGCCGTTGCGAGCGCGCCACGATGCAGTTCGCCAACGGCTCCCATGGCGCCTGGTAGACGGCGGTCCAGGTCGGCGGCTTCTGCGCCAACTCGCCGGGCGATTCGCAAGCAGCGAGTGCGATGAGGGGGATGATGGTCAAGGCGATCTTGTGGTTCATGGGTGAACTCAAATGAACATGTCGAGCTGATTGTAGTTTTTCAGGACGTCGATGCGCGCCTCGTCGGTCCAGCGGTTCTCGTCCTCGCGTCCGGCCAGCGGCTTGTAGACATACGGCGTCTCGTGCGGGAAGCGCTGGCGGCGGGCGTCGATGGCGATCTGCAGGATGCGCGTGCGCGCCTCGATGCGGGCGAGGTCGTAAGTCTCGACCGCGCCGTGCAGCCGCCGGGCCGTGACGCCAAGGACGCGTTTGCGTGGGAAGAATCCTTCGTTCAGCGTGATGCGCCGATTGGGCGAGGAGTTGGCGAACGAGCCGTGTACCAGTTGGCGATTGGTCACGATGGTGTCGCCGGCATCGCACAGCATCGGCACCGCGCCCTCGATGCGGTCCGATCCGCTGGCGGCCACCAGTTTCTTGATGTCGGCCTTGCCGTGCCGGTGGCTGCCCGGCAGCACCCACACGCCGTTGGCCGCCGTGCTGGAATAGAGCTGGGTCATGAAGTTGAAGCCGTGTGCGCCGGCATCCCAGTCGGGCGCGGTCCAGTGCGTCGTGCCATCCTGGTGCCAGGCGACCGAGGGGCCGAGTCCCGGCTCCTTCACGAACGTCACTTCGTTGTAGGGGACGAAGTCATCGCCGAGGATCGAGGCCGCCGCGGCGAGCAGGCCGGGATGACCGTAAAGGCGCAGGCAGGCGTCGCTGAGATGCAGGTTGCCGTCGAGCAGCTCGACGGTCCAGGCTGGTGCATCCACCCCCGGCTCGGGCTGCAACATGGCGGCAGGATGGCGGCCGTTGTTCCTGTCCGTGCCGCCGACCGGGTCGCTCAGCGGCTTGGCCCAGCGATAGGGCGGCTTGCGGATGCCGAGGTCGAGAACCGGCCGGCCGAGACGGTCGACCGCGGCGTCGGGCGCCACTGGAGCGCCTGCGAGGACGGCGTCGATGTCGGAGCGTAGCTCGGCCAACTCCTCTGGCTCGACAACGCCTAGGAAGACGTAGAAGCCATGCGTCCAGTACGAGTCGACGATCTCGGGCAGCAGCTTGCCGTCGGCGCCGAGCCGGATCGGCCCGCGATTGCCCAGCGCGTGGGCCCGCGCCTCGGCGCGGCGGCCGTAGTCCCGCATGGCGCGCTCGTGCTCGGCGGCGCTCATCGCGGATGGGGGGAGGGCGAGGTTCATGGCGTTGCTCCCGATGATAACGCGTGCCCCGGCCTCAGGCGCGTTCGACCTTGGCCTTGATGTTGGCGAGGCCGAGTCGGGCTTCCTCGTCCATCCGCCGGATCTGGTCCCCGGTCGGGGCCTTCGGCCGTTGCGGATTGCGCAGGGTGCGCGTGAAGCGCGTCCCGCCGTCGGCCGGCTCGAAGCTGTACTGGGCGACGATCGGCCCGATGAAGGTCGTGTTGGTGAGGCCGATCCACAGCGATGGTGGCTCGCAGGCGATCACCACCCAGTCGAGGTCGACGCGGCCGGTGCGGGTGCTCCAGTGCTCGTGGAAGGTGTCGCCGAAGCCCATTGGCCGATTCTCGCACTCGATATGGTGCGACGACGGCAGCCACTCCGGCCACGATTTGGGATTGGTGACGTAGTCGAAGATCTTCTGGGCCGGCGCGGCGATGACGATACTGTTGCTGTGCTTGAACGGAACCGTTGCCATGAGGGTGATCGCCGCGACTGTTGATGTCGCGATATCATAGGGCTTTCGCGACAGCGCGCCAGGAGGGCCAGTCTAGTGACATCTCTTCGTCGGGCGTGGGCCGCCTTGCCGCCCAGGTTGAAGGTACTGGAACCGTTGTCGTTCTCCGCCGACCACTGGTCGATCGTCGAGCGCCTGCATGCCAATTTCAACGATCGCCAGGCGCACACCCGTTTGCCCATCCCGATCGCCCGCTTCCGCGAAGCGGTCAAGACGGAGATCCATGAGCATGCTAAGCGCTTCGACGAGGTGAAGACGGAGCACATCGACGATCGTTGGTTCCGGGAGAAGTTCGTCGATGGGCCGCCCGACACGATGGCGACCTTTGTCCGCCTCTACAATGAAGATGTCGACGAGATGCTGAGCGTGCTCGTCCCGGCGGCGCGCTATCGCAAGGGGCACTATGCGTACGGCAAGTTCTCGGTACCCGAACCACATGGCCTGCATACCGACCATAGTGCGGAAGATCCGGCGAGCGAGGGCGAACCGATCTGCATCGCCCGGATAGAAACTCTGGGGACGCACTATGTTGCCGGCGACTACGAGGCGCATGACCCCAGGACACAGAGCATGCTCAAGGCCCTGAGATACTGGATTGCAGTGCCCGAGGGCGAACCCGAAGACATCTTTAGTGAGCTGCTGAAGCGGGGAACACTCAAGACCATTCCAGTCGATCGCGTGATGCTGATGGTCGCCGGGAACGGTTCGAGGAATGCCCAGATCACCCAGCATATCGCCGCCAGGCCGCCTGACGGCGGACTGCATTCGGCATTCTTTCAACGGCAATACAGGCTCACGTAGAGGTGTCGTCCGCGCCAGCCATGGTTGCCCTGGCAGGGGCCGGTGCCCACCTCTCGATAGCAATGGAAATCCATCGCCGGATCGCGCACGCTCGATGATCCCGTGCGGCGTTCATGGGACGGAAGGAAACGGACATGACGACGGAGAAAATCCCACGGCGACTCGTGTTGGCGGGGGCCGTTCTGGCTCTTCCTGGCGTGGTGCGCGCCGCCGAGTGGCCCGAGCGCCCGATCCGCATGATCATCCCCTTCGCGCCGGGTTCCGGCGCCGACACCGTCGGGCGCGCCTTTGCCGAGGAGCTGGCCAAGGCGATCGGCCAACCGGTGGTGGTCGACAACAAGGGCGGCGCGGGTGGCCTGCTCGGCACCGTCGAGGGCGCCCGCGCCCCGGCCGACGGCTACACGTTGCTGCTCACCTCGCAAGGCACGATGGCGTGGAACCTCGGCATGTACAAGGCGCCGGGCTACGACCCGCTGAAGGACTTCACCCAGGTTTCGATCGGCGGCGTGCTGCCCAACATCCTCGTGGTCGCTGCCGCCAATCCGGCAGCCAGCGTTGCCGATCTGATCGCCCAGGCGAGGGCCAAGCCGGGTGAGCTGACCTACGGATCGAGCGGCGTCGGCAGCAGCCTGCATCTCTCGGGCGTGATCCTCGAGCAGCGCACCGGTATCCGCTTGCAGCACGTGCCCTATCGCGGCGCGCCCGCTGCTGTGCTCGCCGTGCTGAACGGCGAGGTGACGATGGGCTTCTTCAACACGCCGACGGTGCTGCCGCAGGTCAAGGCCGGCAAGCTCAAGGCGCTGGCCATC
>Ga0194132_10010915_pt1 | contig 11914 bp, 12 predicted proteins | sample TA2KigOf80mmetaG_FD_148612 | JGI IMG/M metagenome (GOLD analysis project Ga0194132, IMG submission 148612) | Freshwater microbial communities from Lake Tanganyika, Tanzania - TA2015054 Kigoma Offshore 80m | ecosystem: Environmental > Aquatic > Freshwater > Lake | place: Tanzania: Lake... | reverse complement strand
AGCGATCGTGGTCTGTGTCGTAGCGTCCGTGGTCATGGCTGTACTCCTCTTGTTTCGGCGTTCTGGGCTTGTTCCAGCCGCTCCAGCCGGGCCAGCACCTCGTCGAGTTTGACGTCAAGGGTGTTCTCCTCGCTCCGCTCCACCATGAAGGCCGCCAGGCTGGCCGTCAAGGCGCCGAACAGCGTGATGCCCATCACCATCAGTACGGCGGCGATGGCGCGTCCCTCTGGCGTCACCGGAAAGCGATCGCCGTACCCAACGGTGGTGATGGTGGTCACCGCCCACCACAGGCCGTCGGCCAGGTCCTTGATGTTGGCGGTCTCGGCGGCGCGCTCCACGTAGGTAACGGCCACCGCAGCAACGGTCACCAGCCCCACGCCGACCGCGAGCGTGTAGGCCGCGCCGTAGCCCAATAGCACCCGTCGGGCGCCCATGGTCACCTTCACGGCCAGCAACGCGACACGCAGCAGGCGCAGCGGCCGGAACATGGGCAGCAGGATGATCAACAGGTCCACCCAGTTGTCCCGTAACCAGCGCAGCCGCTGTGGGGTCAGGTACAGCTTGACGGTGAACTCGACGACGAACGCGCCCCAGATGAACAGCGAGACGGCCTCCAGCAGGTCGTCGGTTTCTTGCGCCAGATCGAACAGCAGCGGTACCAGTAGCAGCGCAGCAAAGGCCACCGCCAGCACCAGCATGGGCACGCGGGTCAGGCGGTCGAAACGTGCGTAGAGTTCGGTGCGTTCAGCGAGGGTCGGCATGGGCACAACTCCCAGGGGTGAAATCCTGGTCATTGTGTGGGCGGCCGCGGCCCAGGGCAAGCCCGGGCAGCGCAGGGTACATGCCCCCTTACACCTGGAAGCGCGAGCAGGTGCCCTCGGCGTCCTGGCCCGGTCAACCTTCGGGGCGGCGCGTCTTTCCCACCCGCCCACCCACAGGGCTTTTTGGGGGACACCCCCAAACCCCCGGCAGGAAGCCCTTCCTGCACCACCCCCTTTCGGACGAGCCCAGTAGCCGCTTATCCCATGCCGCTGCGGGTGGCAGTGCGGGCTAGCGCACGTAGCCGTCGTGCAGGCCGCCATCCACGGTGAGAATGCCGCCGGTGATGACCTTCGAGCGGTCGCCGGCAAAGAACAGCGCCGCCTCGGCCACGTCGTCGGCGCTCACCGGCGTTTTCAGCAGGTTGCGGCCCTGGTAGAACTCCTCCAGCCGGTCAGCCGCCACGCCGTGTGAGGCAGCGCGCGCCTGTCCCCACTGGCCCGACCACAGCCCGGACCCCGCGATGATTGCGTCGGGCGCCAGCGAATTCACCCGGATGCCGTCGGCCGACACCTCCTCCACCAGACAGCGCGCCAGGTGCAGCACCGCTGCCTTGGCGCTGGCGTACGCGCTGGCGTTTTTGGCCGCCGCAAGTCCCGCCTTCGACGCCACGAAGATGATGTTGCCCCCCAGCGTTGAACCGTCGGCCCGGCGCTGCTGCCGCATCACGTTGATGCCCTCGCGGGCGCACAGGAAGTAGCCGGTGGTCAGCACGTCGAGCGTCTTGCTCCACGAGGCCAGCGGCATCTCCTCGATGGGGTGTGAGAAGGCGATGCCGGCGTTGCACACCACAATATCAACACCGCCATAGGCAAGCACCGTGGCCCGGAAGGCGGCCTGCACGCTCTCCTCGCTCGTCACGTCCATCTGCACCGGTAGCGCCGCCCCCTCGCCGAACTCCGTGCACAGATCGACGGCCAACGCCCCCGCGCCCTCCAGATTCAGGTCGGCGAGCACGACCTGTGCTCCCGCCGCGGCAAACCGGCGGCTGATGGCTTTGCCGATGGCCCCGGCTGCACCGGTGACCAGGGCGATGCGGCGCGACAGCTCGCGCTCAGCCGGGCGCAGCGTCAGCTTGTACAACTCCAGCGGCCAGTACTCTACGTCGAAGGCTTCGCGGTCGGTCAGGGCGGTGTAGTGCCCCAGGGCCGCCGCTATGTCTGCGATCATGAGTGAGCGGTGAAAGGCGACTGCGGCGTCTTTGGCTGCGGCGGCACTGACGCCCGCGGCCACGATCCCCAGGCCGGGCGCCAACGCCACCTTGGGCGCCGTTCCTAGCGATTCGCCGTCCCGGCCGCCCTGCTCCGCATACCAGCGCGCATAGGCCGCTCGATGGGCCTCGCCCGCAGCTGCGAGCTTCTGCGTGTGCTCGGCCTCGCCGGGCGCTGTTTCGAGCACCAGCGGCGTGATCCGGGTGGTGAGCACGTGGTCGGGGCACGGTAGCCCTGCCTGCGCCAGCGCCCGTGCTTCGGCCGAGGCGGCGTACGCCAGGGCCTCGGGCGAGTCGTCGATGTGCAGCACCGAGGGTGCTGCGCCGGTTGCCAGCTCGGCGCGCAGCCGCGGCAGCGCCGTGGCGACTACCCCTGGATTGGCCGGTGCCGCTGCCGCGAAGGGCCGCCCCTGCGTGCGCTCGACGAGGTAGTCGCTTACCCGCTGGTTGAACTCGAGCGTGTTGGCATAACAGACCTCGCCGTCGTCACCCCAGGTCACCAGGCCGTGCTTTTGCAGAAGGGCGAAGCGCGGCGCTGCCAGCCGCTCCACCGCGTCGGCGGTCAGCTTACCCAGGGCGAAGCCAGGTCGCACGTAGGGTACCCACGCCGCCTCGTGGCCGAAGATGTCGCTCAGCAGCTGGGGTCCGGAGTCGGCGGTGGCGATGGCGAGGGCCAGCACCGCGTGGGTGTGGTCGATGTTGCGGTACGGCAGGAACCCGTGCAGCGTGGTCTCAATGGAGGCCCGCGGCGCCGCTGGGTCGAGCTGACTGGCCGCTAGGTACGCCACCATGTCTTCATCGGTCATGGTGTCTCGCTCCCGCAGCGCCCGCAGGTCGTCCAGCCGCAGGTCGACGAAGCCGTTGGAGCCGATGGCGGCGAGGTCGGCGCCGGTGCCCTTCACCGTCAGCACCTCGGTGGCTCTGCCGCGGTGGTCGGCGATGATGCGCTTGATGGAGGTATTGCCGCCGCCGCGGTTCACCAGGGCGGTGTCGGCTCCCAACAAGCGGGAGCGGTAGATAAGCAGGCCGAGGTCGTCGAGGCCCAGGGTGGCGGTGGAGGACCAGGTAAGAGGTGTCACGGGACTATGGTAGCCGAGCATGCGCCCGGTTGGAAGCGGCCGAACGGATGAGACGCGCCGGCGGGTGGCGTGCGAAACGCCCCGCCGAAGGCGGGGCGATTGTGTTGACCAGATAGGAGCTATCGGGACTGTAGGAACTCGTACAGGTCGGTGGCGTCCTCGTCGCTCATGTCGGGGTTGGCGGGCATGGGGTCGGCACCACCGCGTACCTGGGCCACAAAGCTGCCGAAGTCCATGCGCAGGCCCGCGATACGTGGCCCCTCCTCGCCGTTGGGGCCCACGCCGCCCTCGGCGCCTTGGCCATGGCAGGCGGCGCAGTTGTACTGGAAGTAGAGCGCTCCCCCGCGCTCGGGATCGGCGTGGAGGGCTGCCATCACCTGCGGAGCCAGTGCCGTGGCTATGGTCACCGCTGCAAACACGAAACCGCTCGCCAACAGGGGCCGGACCTGCTTCAACGCATCCTCCAAGGGCATGAACTTCTGTGTCTAATATACGAGCAGGCGTTACGGGGTTCCTGAACAGCGGCGAAAATCGAGGTGATCGCCGGATGCTGGGCCCCTGCGAGACCGAGCACTCGTATACTGACCTCGCTTACTTACCCACCAGGTACTTGTCACGGAGGTGACCCTTGGCACTCAAAGACACTCTGGCATTCGGCATGGCGCTGCCCCAACGCTACCCCGATGCCGCTGCCGACCCCACCGTCGTTCGCCGCGTGGCACAGCGGGCCGAGGCGCTGGGCTTTCGCGACCTGTGGCTCACCGAGAACACGCTGGACCACGTGCCCTGCCCCGACCCGCTGTTGCTGCTGAGCCACGTGGCCGCGGTCACCAGCCGCATCCGGCTGGGCATCGCCGTGGTAGTGCTGCCGGTGCATCACCCAGCGCACGTGGCGCACCAGGCGGCCACGCTCGACTACCTAAGCGGGGGCCGAGCAGTGCTTGGCGTGGGCCTGGGGCGGGATGCGCACTATGGCGAGTTCGGCGTGCCCGTCGCCCGCCGCGCCCGCCGTTTCACCGAGGGCTTGGAGCTAGTGCGGGCGCTGTGGAGCCAGCACCAGGTGAACTACGACGGCGAGATCTATCAGCTGCACCAGGCCGGTATGCTGCCCAAGCCGGTGCAGCAGCCGCTACCCGTGTGGTTCGGCGGCGCTCATCCCGACGCCATCAAGCGCGCGGCGACGCTGGCCGATGGCTGGATGGGCTCCGGCAACTCCGGACGCCAGGCATTCGTGGGCCATGTGCAGCAACTCACCGAGGCTCTGAGCGCGGCCGGACGCGACGTGGCCGGCTTTCCTATCTCGAAGCGCATCTTCATGTCGGTGCACGCGCAGGAAGCGCAGGCCCACGAGGAGCTGCGCCACTACATGCAGGTGGTCTACCGCAACGGCGACCTGGCCGACCGCTCCGGGGTGTGTGGCACACCGCAGCAGGTGAGGGAGCGGCTGGCGGAGCTGGCGGTGCCGGGCGTGAACCACCTGCTGCTGCACCCCATCTGCCGGCCCGAGGAGCAGGTGGAGGTGCTGGCCGAAGTGGTGGGCCTGGCCTAAAAGAAATGGCGCGTCGGACCGTCCTCACCACCAACCCGGCCTCTACTTTCAGCAACGCGGGCGCTGACGGCATCAGCCGGCTGGTCACGGTGGGCGATCGCCTGTTCGTCAATAACATCGCCCGCAACTACGAGCTGGTGACGCCGGTGGCGGGGGCTGATGGCCGCCTTATGCTGCGGCGCGACGCTTACCACGACGTGACCAGCTTCCCGGGCGAAGACATCCCGTCACAGCTCGACCTCGACGCCCACGGGGTGTTCCTGCGACCCGACGGCGGCGCCCTGCTGATACACGACCACCACGGCCGCGTCCGGAGCTTTCGCCATCCGTCGGCGCCCGGCCCGCTGCAGCAGACGGCACAATGGCGCCTTCTGGGCGATACCGAGCGAGTGGTGATGACCGGCGACTGCCTCATAACGTCGTCGCCACGCGGCCAGTACAGCAGCGACCCACCACAGCCCGGTATCTTCATCGCTGAAACGCTGCCCTGGACACGGCCCTCGGACCCGGAAGCGTTGCCGCAGCTCGGCTACCGGCAGGCGCTCGCCGACTGGGACGTGGTGACGGCGCTGGCGGTCTCGGCCGACGGTGGTCTGCTGGCGGTGGGCTCGCCGGGCCGGCTCGGCATGTTCGTTATACACGCTGATGGCGACGCGCTGGCGCTAGGCCGCTGCCTCTGGCGCGCAGCCGTGCCCTTCCACTCGCAGTGGCTGCAACTCCTCCCCGACGGCAACGTGCTGGCAGGCGGCTACGCTCTGGACTCGGCAGACGCCGACGGCGGGTCCTGGGACGCGTGCCGGGGCGGTGCCGTGTCGGCCTTCGACGCAAGCGGGACCCTCATGCTCAGCGTGTCGGCGCCCGCTGACACAGCCTGGGGTTACGCCGGCAATCCGCTGCTGTCGTCACCCGATGGCGAGATGGTGTACGCCATCGACCGGCACGGTGGCCTGTACGCCCTCTGCATGGTCTCCGGCTCGACCGGCGTGGTGCACTCGCCCGCCGCCGACCCGTCGCTGGGCATCGGCCATATCGCCGCTCTCGGTGGCCGGCTCTACGCCGCATACACCCGTGGCGGCTTCCGGCTGCTGGCGTTCGACCTGGGGTGACGTTTGGGCTCGGTGCTGCGCTGGCCTTGGGGGAGTCGCCGCTCACTCGTGGTGTGCCGGTGAACCGCAGGCACAGAGAACGGCACCGTAAAGGATGACGGCCGGGTGCGCTGCAGACTGACAGCATCCGAACAGAGAGGGCTTTCATGAGCGAAGCTACGTACTCCGGCAGCGGCACCAAACAAGACCCCTGGCTGTTCAAGACCCCTCCGGGCAGTTCCGACTATCAGATGTACCGGGACGAGGCCGCAACCCCTCCAGCGCCGGTGTGCACGGTCGGCAAGACGGTGCTGCACTACGACCCGTGTTGCATCGACGGCCTGCACGCCATGCTGAAGGCCCACGGCGACCGGGTGCTGCTGGGTGCAACCGACGAGCAGAAGGAAGCGCCTGAGGGTTCCATTGAGGCATGGGGCCGCTCCGCTGGCAATCCGCTGGGTGGTTGGTACGGCCTAAAGAAGGGTTACCGTGGCCGCTTCGGCATGTACCTGCCGCCCCTGCTGGAGGCGTCGGGTCTGGCGGAGGTGGAGCACAACCCCCGCAACAACCGGATGCGCGCCCGCTAGGTCCCGCCCAGCACCACCAGTACCAGGTCGCACACATTCGTCCCGGTGGCGTCGGCCTCCACCAAGCTGCCCAGCGCCTGGTGCAGGGGGTGAGTGTCGTTATTGGCCCGCAAGCCAGCGAGGTCGACCCCCAGGGCGCGCGCCAGGGCCGCCGTCGCGCCGTCCACCACTGCGCCGCCCACCCCCGGCAAGTAGTCCTGGCCATCGGTCGCGATGCACGCCGCCGCGCAATTGGGCAGGCCCGCGATTTCGGGGATGAGCGCCGCCGCCAGCTCCTGGTTGCGGCCGCCGTGGCCGTTGCCGGTCACCCGCACCGTGGTCTCGCCCGCGGCCAGCACCACCTGCGGCCCCGTGTGGGCCCGCGCCTGGTAGCGGATGGCCTGCCCCAGGTAGCGAGCGGCCACCGGCGCCTCGCCCGCCAGCCCGTCGGTCAGTACCGTCACCCGGCGATAGCCTGCCTGGCGGGCGGTGGTGGCGGCCGCTTGCAGTGCCGTGCCAGGGCCAGCCAGCAGCGTGAAGCCGGTACCGGCGAAGCACGCGTCACCGGGCTTGGGGGTTTCTGGAAGGTCGCCCGCGGCGCCCATCTGGAGGTGGTACAGGGCGTCCTGGGGGATGTCCCGCTGCAGGCTGTAGTCAGCTATCACCGCCAGCGCGTCGTCATAAGTCGTGGGGTCAGGCAATGTGGGCCCCGAGCCGATCATCTCGAGCTTGCCACTGATAATGTCGGAGATGGCCAGCGTGAACACCCTGCGCCCTTCGAGCCGCCGGGCAACCTGTCCGCCCTTCACGGCCGACAGATGCTTCCGCACGGTGTTCATCTCGTCGATACTGGCGCCGCTGCGTAGCAGGGACCTGGTCGTCTCTTGCTTGTCAGCCAAGGTCAGGCCCTCGGCCGGCGCCGCCATAATCGCCGATGCGCCACCCGAGAGCAGCCACAACACCACATCGCCCTTGGGAATGCTGTCGGCCAGCGCCAGCAGCGCTTCGGTGGATGCGACACCCGCTTCGTCGGGTACCGGGTGGCTGCCCCGCAGCACCTGCACCCGTTGCGGCCGCGGCTCGCCCTCTGGGCTGTTCGTGATCACGGCCCCACCGTGCACTTGGTTGGTGCCCAGCGCCGCCTCCACCGCAACAGCCATCGGTAACGCTGCCTTGCCAGCGCCCAACACCCACAGCCCGCGGCCGCTCAACCTGGCACGGTATCTGCCGACTCGCAGCACGCCTGCCCGCACCTCGAGGTGGCGGGCCATCAGCTGTTGCGGCGTCACCGAGGCAACGGTGGCCTCGGCCAGCTGCAGGGCAAACGCACGCGCTGGCGTGGTGGCCAGCGCGTGGTGGTTGCGGATGAAAGGCATTGGACACCGCTCATTTCTCCCCCTGCCTAGGGGGAGACTAAGAGGGGGTCGAACTGCCACCAAGTACCGGGCTCTCTGGGATGCCCTTCGACCCTCCCCGAGCCCTCCCCACTGGGGAGGGGAGATTGGTTCGCCTACTTGGCCACGCCGGCTTTCCAGTCGGCCAGGTAGTTGCGGGCGGCGGTAATGAGCAGGCTCTGCACATTGGTGGCGAAGTAGTTGTAGCCCCAGCCGCTCAGCTTCCGCACGTGGTCGGTGCCAAAGCCGATGGTGCCGGCGTGCTTGCCCGAATCGCGGATGATCTTGCCCATGTCCTCCAGCACCTTCAGCACCTCGGGGTGCTGGGTCTCGCCCGGGAACCCCAGAGCGCTCGAGGTGTCGGTCGGGCCTACGAACACCATGTCGACTTCCGGAATGGCGGCGATGGCCTTCACGTTCTGGAACGCCTGCTTGGTCTCGATCTGCACGATGCAGAGCACCTCGTCGTTGGCCATCTTCACGTAATCGGCGGCGCTGCGCAGAATATTCCACTCGTTGGCACGCACACCGGCCAGACCACGGATGCCACGCGGGGGATAGCGCACTGCGTCGGCCACCCGCTGGGCCTCTTCGGCGGTGTTCACCATGGGGATCTCCACGCCCAGGCAGCCGGCATCCAGGTAGCGCAGCAGGTTCTGTGGGTGGTTGAACGCAATGCGGGCCAGTGGCGTGATGTTCGCCACGTCGGCCGCGCGTACCATGTTCTCGATGGTCTCCAACTCAACGGGGCTATGCTCGCCGTCCAGAATCACAAAGTCGTAGCCCAGGTAGCCCAGCGCCTCCACGGTTGCGGGGGCGGGCACGTTGGCGAACGAACCGAACACCGTCTGGCCGTTGTTCAGCTTCGTCTTAGTCTCGTTCTTGCGCATGTATGCCTCCGGGGAAATGGTCTCCGGCCTCGCGCGCCCACGCAGCTGCGGCGCGCCCAGCGTCCGGAGAAGACGAACGTCGCTCAGTGTAGCATGCGTGACCGGGCACCGCAGAAGCCGCGTATTGCCCGCCCTCCCTGGAACCCGCTATCATCACCGAGACTTCAGCAGACACCAGGGGGTACGCAGGCATGGCGCTCGATTACGTGACGAACGAAGAGGTGGTGCAGGCCGCCCGCAAGAAGCTGTTTCAGGGCGCCTACGACTACCTGGTGGGCGGCGCCGAGACCGAGACCACCTTCCGCCGCAACCGCCTCGCCTTCGATACCGTCGCCTTCCGCCCACGCGTGCTGGTGGACGTGAGCGACGTTGATCCCGCCACCACGCTGCTGGGTCACAAGCTGCGCATCCCGGTGCTGCTGGCGCCCATTGGCTCGCTGCAGACCTTCGACCCCGAGGGCGGCCTGGGTTCCACCAAGGCGGCGCACCAGTTCGGCATCGTTCATGTCGTCAGCTCGGCCACCGAGCCGGGGCTCGAGGAGATCGCTGCCGCCAGCCCCAGCCCCAAGATCTACCAGCTCTACATCCGCGGCGACGAGGCATGGGTGGAAGACCGGCTGAAGCGGGCGGTGGACGCCGGCTACAAGGCTCTCTGCATCACCGTCGACACGGCGGTCGACAGCATTCGCGAGCGCCCGCTGCTGACCCGCTGGGCGCAGCCCACCCGCCGCCGTGACCCCCGCGAGCGCGAGTACTCGAAGAAGGTAACCTGGGACACGGTGCAGGGGTACAAGCAGCGCACCGGCTTGCCGCTATTGATCAAGGGCATCGCTACCGCCGAGGACGCTGCCATCGCGGTGCAGCGCGGCGTCGACGTGGTCTGGGTCTCGAACCACGGCGGACGCCAGCTCGACCACGGCTTGGGCAGCATGGACACGCTGCCGGAGATCGTGCAGGCCGTGGGTGGCAAGGCCGAGATTGTGCTGGACGGCGGCGTGTACCGCGGTAGCGACGTGCTGAAGGCGATTGCGTTGGGGGCCAACGCCGTGGCCATCGGCCGGCTGCAGGGCTACGGGCTGGCCGCGGCCGGCGCCGAGGGTGTGGTGCGCGTGCTGGAGATTCTGGAGGGCGAAATCCGTTCGGCCATGGGGCTGATGGGCATCACCCGGGTCAGCCAGCTCAACCCCAGCTACGTTACCAAAGCGCCCATGGTCACCATGCCCCACGAGCACAGTGCCTGGGTGAACCTGCCCGGCGGCCGCATTCAGTAGGCTGCGGCGCTCGGCGGCTGGTCACTCGAGCGGCTGGTCACTCGAGCGGCTGGCCCGCCTCGAGTCTGGCACGAAGCCGAGCCATTTGGTCGCGCACCGACTGCAGGCCGGGCCGCAAGGTTGCCGTCAGGTTCTCGATGGTGGTGGCGCTTGGACTTGCGTTCGGCCGCGCTGAAGGTGGCTGGGTCGTCGGTCGACGGGGTGTTGAACGGCGGTACGGCCAGCACCGGTTCGCCGGTAGACGCGTTCCAGGCGGTTCCGGTGAGGATCTGTCCATCGAAGTCGAGGAAGATCGTCTTGGCGGCGCCCGGTTTGCTGTGCAGCCTGAAGGTGTTGCTCAGTGGGTAGGGCGCGGCAGCCACCCGCGCCTCGGCGCTGGGGCGGCGCGGCGGCGCGGGCGGGTCCAGGTAGTACAGCCGCTTGCTCTTGTCGACGCACAGCGACCGGTCGTGCTGCAGGTGCTCGCGCAGGCGGGCGCCCGATCGCCGGTTGCGGGCAGCCACGTCGTCAATGTCGGCGCCCAGGGCAATGGCTGCCTCACGCCCGCAGGTGTGCGGCCCGCGCCGCATCGAGTTCTGGGGTAGGCAGCAGGGCCAGCAAGCCGAGGAAGCAGACTGCCAGCGCGCGCTGAACGCTGATCGTCATGGTGACCTTTCTATGGCTCCAGGGGGTAGAGCAACCCGTCTTGGAGGCATTATACGCGTGCGCTTGGCGAAAGGTCAGTGATAGGGCGCATGCACGTGCCTGCGGCTTTGGGCACCAAGTGAGGTACCACTACGCCGCCGGTAAGGTCGGGAGATATCGCCGACGGTTGCTACAGCTTCTCGGCCTCTTCCATCAGCACGTCGAACATCTCGCTCTCGTCCACCGTGCGGAATATCTCGCCGTGGCGAAAGATGACGGCACGGCCCTTGCCGCCGGCTATGCCGAGGTCGGCGTCCTTCGCCTCGCCCGGCCCGTTGACCACGCAGCCCATCACGGCGATCTTGACCTGCTTGTCCATCGTTCGCAGGCGCTCCTGCACCTTGGTGGCCAGGCCAATCAGGTCGATCTGCGCCCGCCCGCACGAGGGGCAGGCCACCAGGGTCGGGCCCTTCTGACGCACGTTGGTGGCGCGCAGAATCTCGAAGCAGGCGTCGATTTCCTCCACGGGGTCGCCGGAGAGCGAGCAGCGGATGGTGTCGCCGATGCCTTCCATCAGCAGCGCCCCGATGCCCACGGCGCTGCGGATGGAGCCGGGCTTGGGGGTGCCTGCCTCGGTGACCCCCAAGTGCAGGGGATAGGGCATGAGCTTGGCGATGCGGCGGTTGGCCTCGATCATGGCGTAGACGTCGAAGGCCTTCAGCGAAATCTTGATGTCGTAGAAGCCCTCCTGCTCCAGCAGTTGGATCTCCTCCATGCCGGCCTTCACCATGCGGTTCACCAGAAACTCTCCGGCCAGCCGGGCGTCGGCGCCCTCGGGCAGCTTGTCGCCACCAGACAACGGCGGCAGGCTGCCCTCGTTCACGCCAATGCGGATCGGGATGCGAGCGGCCTTGGCGGCAGCCACCACCTCGCGGATCTTCTTTTGGTCGCGAATATTGCCGGGGTTGAGCCGGCAGCAGTCGACGCCCTGGCCGATGGCAATCAGCGCGTTGCGGTGGTCGAAGTGGATGTCGGCCACCAGCGGTATCTGCACCTGCTTCTTGATTTCACCGATAGCCCGCGCCTGCTTCTCGTCGAGGCACGAGAGGCGGATGATCTCGCAGCCCACCTCCTCCAGCTGGTGAATCTGGCGAACGGTGGCTTCGACGTCCCAGGTCGGCGTGGTGCACATGCTCTGCACCACCACCGGCGCGCCGCCGCCCACCTTCACCTTGCCCACAAAGACGGGGCGCGATTCGCGGCGAGGCCGCGGGCCGACGGCGTCGACCACTACGGTGCTGTCCTGTACGTGCTCTATGGTCATCGGATGACGCTGCCTCCCCCGATAATGCGTTGAATGTCGCCAATGCTGATAATCACGATGAGCGCGAGCAGCACCGCCATGCCCGCGGCGTGCACGTAGCCCT
>Ga0194132_10010911_pt1 | contig 11916 bp, 10 predicted proteins | sample TA2KigOf80mmetaG_FD_148612 | JGI IMG/M metagenome (GOLD analysis project Ga0194132, IMG submission 148612) | Freshwater microbial communities from Lake Tanganyika, Tanzania - TA2015054 Kigoma Offshore 80m | ecosystem: Environmental > Aquatic > Freshwater > Lake | place: Tanzania: Lake... | reverse complement strand
GAAGGGTCAACAGGGTTGCGGGACTTTGGCGTTACTGCGGCCAACTCCGCGAGGAGTGCTGCCCCCGCCGGACCGGGGGAGAAGAGGCGCTCGTAGCACGCCCGCGCGCGGGCGATGATTGCCGACTTACGGGCGGGTTCCTCAATCGCGACGCGCAGTCGCTCGACGAAGCCATCAGCGTCTTCCGCCAGCAGGCAGGTCTCGCCGTCCACCAATGCCGGGTTCGTAGTCGCCACGAAGCGGTGTGCCACCACCAGCCAGCCGTTTGCCATCGCGGTGACGATCCGGCTGCGGTTTCCCACGGGGATGTCAATGGGCACCACCAGCGCATGGCGCCGAGCCATTTCCGCCGGCAAATCAGCCACAAACCCGAGGAACTCGATCTCCGGCTTATTCGCCGCCGCCGCACGCGTCCACGCCGGTGGCTCGCCGCGTCCGGCGATTCCGAGCCGGAAACCACCCCGCCCCCACTTCGCGACCAGCCGCGGATACAATTGGCGGAACAAGAACAACAGCGCGGATTTGGATCCCAACGCATTCAACGTCCCACAGAATAGGAACGAGGGCGGGCCTTCGGGCGAAGGGTGCGCTGCCGAAACATTTTCATCCGCCGGCCACGGATACGGGTGATAAACCGAAGGCACACCCAGCGCAGCCAGCTCTTTCACCGAGGAATGCGAGGAGACGATGACACGGCTCGCTCCGGCCAATACCCGCGCGTAATCGCGCCGCCATTGGCGCGCCCTTTTCCAAGCGGAGGGCAACCGGAAGATCGCGCCCCAACCTTCTTTGGTTCGGCACACCGCGTGATGCCAACCGGTCTGAAAGTTCAAGTCCCCCAGCCACACCACGCGGGGCACCTCGGGCAACTGAGTGGCCACCCAAGCGCACGTGAGGTCGAGGCAGCAAATGAGTTCGGGGGCGAATTTCCGAGCTGCGGCCAGCACGGGAGCAGCTGCCGCCTCGTTCAGCGCATGACCACCGGAAATCCGCCGCAACAAGGGGCCGGTTTGGCAGACTTCGATCTGCACGCCTTCCCCCGCAAGTTGTGCCCGATACGCCGCTAGGTCGGCCTCGCGGCAAGGTTCCTCGCCCGTGAGGCAGAGCAAGATGAGCATCGGATAGCCCGCCTGTCTGAGCGCCGCAGTGTAGTGATAAAACACTACCGTGCTGGCGCCTTGCGATGCGTGAGGCACCCCCGGACAAAGCACCAACAAACGGGGGAGAGCAGCGGACTTCACGCGCGGGGGCCGAGATGGATGAACGAATTGCCTTCGCTGGTGCGGACGAACTCCTCAAAGCGCAACTCTGGATACTTCTCTCGGAATTCTCGCCACGCTCGCCGTTCTCCCCGCTCGGGATCGCCGTAGAAACAGTTCCAATCATCGAACACGATCACTGTGCCGGGCTGGAGAAAGTCCTTCACATACTCCAAAATCGGAACCGTCGAGGCATACAAATCGCAATCCACGTAAACCACCGCCGCCGGCCCGTTTGCCCGGAGCCGATCCCGCAGCGCCGGAGTCAGCGTTTGGTCGTAAAACCCCTTCACTGTCGTCAGTTTCTCCGCTGGCATTCCATGCTTCAGCACGAGATCACGGAAGTCTTCCTCGGAGGTTTTCAATTTGCCCTTTTCCCAAATCTTCATCCGGTCAATCGGCTGAATCTCTGGTAAGCCTTCGAAGGAATCGAACCCGACGTATTGCCAGTCGAACAAGTGGTGGAAACACTCCCACGCCATCCGCATGGTGAAGGCTCCATGGCAGCCAAACTCGAAGTAATGCCCGGTGATGGGGCGGTTGATATGGCAGAACCGGGCGATACTCATCATGGTCTGCCGCTTCTGCTGTTGGCCGAAAAGAGCGTATGTCCCCTCAATCCATTTGCGGCGGCTCGGTCCGCCGAAGATTCTTCGCATGCGAGGATATAGCCGTCGTTTGAGGGCTCTTTGCAATGAATTTCCGATGAGAGCCGGCCCGCGCTGGGATACTTTTTGCTCGAAGCTCCGATTGCCTGCGGCTATTTATCCCGCCACCGGTTCTCCGCCGCCCGCATGAAACAACACCTCGACCGATTGGTCTTCCAGCGCTTCCACGACAAGCTCGTGCGCAAGACCAACAACTTCGGCAACATCACTTGGCTCGGCCAGCCGGTTTGGCAAAACGTCCTCGACCTCTGGACCATCCAAGAGACGCTCTTCGAGGTGAAGCCGGACCTGCTCATCGAGTGCGGCACCAATCGCGCCGGCTCCGCCATGTTTTATGCGCAGCTCTTCGATCTCATGGGCAAGGGCCGCATCGTTACCGTGGATGTGGAGAAGCTCCACGACCGCACCCACCCACGCGTCGAGTTCCTCCTCGGCAGCTCCGTGGGCGAGCCGGTGCTGCAAATCATGCGGCAGCGCGTGGCCGCCTCGCCGGGGCCGGTGATGGTGATCCTCGACAGCGACCACTCGATGAAGCACGTCCGCGCGGAACTCGAAGCCTACGCCGGGTTCGTCTCGGTGGGCAGCTACTGCATGGTGCAGGACGGGGTGATTGACACGCTCAAGCGCTTTCGGCGCGGCCGGCCCGGCCCGCTGCCGGCCATCGAGGACTTCCTGCGCGGGCGCGCCGACTTTGTGGTGGATCAGGAGCGGTGTGATCGCTTCCTCATCACGCATCACCCCAAGGGCTGGCTGAAGCGCGTCCGCTGATGAAGATTCTGCGCCGCCGATTGCACGATTGGTATGCCAGCGCCAATGCGCGCCTGGGCAGGCAGTTGAGCCGATGCGGGGCGCCTGATGCGTGCGCGGTGCAGCCGGTGTCGTCCTTGCATCCGGCCGGCCAGGCGCAGCTCGACAACCGCTTGGAGGCGGAATTTTACCAGTTGCCCGAGACGCGCACCCTGCCGATTTCCTATCCGCAGGCGGACCTGTATCATCTCCGCAAGGTCTGGGCCGTGGGGGATCACGGCAATGTTTTCCTCGAGGATGGACGGCTGCTGGATGTCTGTCAGTTCGTGCAACGGCTGCCCAGCAGCAAAATCCGGCGGCCCATCCCATTTCTGTCCCAACGGGTGCGCGAGCCGGTGTTCCACCTGACGGGCTTCGCCCACGACAGTCATGGGCACTTCATCCTGAATCATCTCCCCCGGTTGATGGTCGCCCTGGACCTGCTGCGCCAGGAACCCAAGATCAAAATCCTCTGCGCGTTCGGGCACAGCAAGTGGCAGCTTCGCTATCTGACCCGCCTCGGCATTGACCCGCAACGGGTGATCGAATGCACCAACGGCACCCTGCAAATTGACGAGCTGTTTTATGTCCCGACGATCAACGGCACCAACAATCATCCCGATCCGGCCATCTACCGGGCGATCCGGGATCGCCTGGTGGCCAGCGTGTTTGCCGAGCTGGCCGTTCCCTTGGACCAGCCGCCGCGCGGCAACCCGGTCTTCATCTCCCGCGCCGACGCCCCGGACAAGCGGATCAGCAACGAGGCCGCCCTCCTCGAAGCGACACGCGACGTGCTCGGACCCGTGGACCGGCTCACGCTCAGCGAGCTTTCGCTGCCGCAGCAAATCCTCAAGTTCAACGCCGCCCCGGTCATCATCGGCCCGGTGGGCCAAGGCCTGACGAACCTGCTGTTCACCACCGGCAAACTGGCCGTGATTCTGGATCGCGGCGCGTTCAAGCCCGCCGGCTGGGGGGCCAACTTCCGGGATTTGGCGATCCTGGCGGGCAATCGCGCCCTCCGTTTCCATTCGGGCACCGAATACCAGGAGGGCAAACGGCATTACTCCTTCCCCGTGGAACCGTATCGGTCGGAATTGCAACGGCTGATCCAGTGGGCCGCCCCCGGCCTCAATGACCGGTTCCTCCCCGCTCGAACCACCCCGCCACCCACACCTGTCTGAACCGAACACCCCGCCATGAAATCATTTCCCAAATTGGAGAGGACGCCCTGGTCTGGGAGCACTTTGGGCGCAAGCCGGATGGCTTCTTCGTCGAGGTCGGAGCCAACCACCCCACCGAACTGAGCAACACCTGGTTCCTGGAGCAGCGCGGATGGGGCGGGATTCTGATCGAGCCGCTGACGGAGAAGTGCGCGCTGCTGCGCGAGGCGCGCAAGGCGAGCCGGGTGTTTCAGGTGGCCATCGGCGCGGCCGAGGACCGGGGCCTCGTGGAGCTGAAGATTCCCAGCCAGGATGTCTGCGCCATGGTCAAGGTTCCCAAACGGAAAAACATGGGCGCCGTCAAAACCGAGACCGTCCGACTGGCCACGCTGGATGACATTCTGGCCGAGGCGGGCAACCCCCGGATTGACTTTGTTTCCATTGATGTCGAAGGGATGGAAATGGACGTGCTGCGCGGCTTCAATCTGGAGCGGCACCGGCCGGGCCTCGTGATGCTGGAGGATCATCTCACCAACCTGGAACTGATCGAATATCTCCCCACGCGCGGTTACAAGCTGGTGAAACGCACCGGCATCAACAACTGGTTCATCCCGACGGAAGCGCCGTTTCACGTCACGAACCTCTGGGATCGCTTCCGCCTACAGCGACGCCTGTGGGGCGCCCGGCGCAAGCCGAAGCCCGCCGCCTGAAGCAAACCCCTCAAGGCCCGCCCGCCGCCACCCGCAGCTCGCGGGCGGAAGCACCGCCGACGCTGATGCCCTGCTTGCGCGCCATGTCCGCGAACAGGCCACCCCGGCGAAGCAGTTCCTCGTAGCCGCCGCTCTGCACGACGCGCCCGCCCGCCAGGACCAAAATCCGGTCCATGTTGGCCAGCGTGGCCAGCCGGTGAGCGACGCACACCACGGTGCGATTGTGTTCGAGCCGGTCAATCGCCGCCTCCACCTCCGCCTCGGACGCGGAGTCAAGCGACGCCGTCGCCTCGTCGAGCAGCAGGATCGGCGCGTTGCGCACGAACGCGCGGGCGATGGCCAGCCGTTGCCGCTGGCCGCCGGACAAGGTGACGCCCCGCTCGCCGATGCGCGTCTCGTAGCCCTGCGGCAGTTGCTGGATGAACTCATGCGCGTTCGCGCCCTTGGCCGCCGCCTCGATCTCCTCGCGGGTCGCCCCGGCTTTGCCGCAGGCGATGTTTTCGGCCACGGTCATGTCGAACAGCACGACCTCCTGGCTCACCAGCGCCATGTGGCTCTGCAGGTCGCGCACCGCGACCGCGCGCACATCGTGCCCGTCAATCAGGATGCTCCCCGCGGTGACATCGTAAAACCGGAACAGCAGGTTGATCAGCGTGCTCTTGCCGCAACCGCTTTCGCCGGCGATGCCCAGCCGGCAGCCGCGCGGGATCGCGAACTGGATGTCCTGCAACACCGGCCTGCCGCCATACGAGAAACCCACGCCGCGCAACTCCAGGCCCTGCTTGAATCCCTCCAGCCGTTTCGGGTCCGCCGCCTCGCGCACGCTGGGTTGCTCGGCGAACAGTGTGATCAGACGCTGCACGCCCGCGCTCGTGTGCTGGAAGAGCACATGGAGCGAGGCGAGTTTCTTGATGGGATTGAAGATGAGCACCAGGCCAATCAGGAAGCCGGCCAGGTCATCCACCCGCGCGCCGGACTGGAAGATGAACACCACCAGCCCGCCCAGGCCGAGCATGGCCACCGTCTCGATGGCCGGGTTCACCAGCTCGCGCGCTTGAAGGTTCTTCATCGCGGCCCGGATGATGTCGCGGGAGATTTCGCGGAAGCGCGCCACCTGCCGGGCTTCCAAGTCAAACGCCTTCACCACGCGGATGCCGGAGAGCGCCTCAATGAGCAGGCTCGACTGCGTGACCGTAGCCTGCACGCTGGCCAGTCCCGCCTTCCGCGCTTTCCGGCCCAGCACAATCAACGGCACCATGCACACGGGGAGAAACAGGAAGACAAAGAGGCTCAACCGCCAGTCCAGCACCACCAATGTCACAAACGTGCCGACAATCGTGACCGGCTCCTTAATCAGCATGGACAGGCCGGTGTCCAGACTTCGGTGCAGCATGGAAGTGTCGCTGTTCACCCGCGTCAGGAGGTCGCCCATCTTGGCGCGGTTGAAGTAGTCGAGGGAAAGGCTGTTGAGCTTGAGCAGCACGTCCGCCCGCAGGTCGTTCACGACGCGCTCGCTCACCCAGCCCATGCAATAGCTGCTCAGGAACCCGATGTAGCCGCGCGCCGCCACCAGCAGCGGCAGCAGCAGAACGCCACCGAGAATCTGCCGCCAGTCCACCGCCCGGCCCGTGCGCGGCAGCCACGGATCCACCAACCGATCCGCGCCGCGCTCCAGGTCCGTCTTGAGTTTTTCCAGCCGCTCGCTGAAGGGGCCGGCAACGATCGGCTGGCTGTCCTTCCGTGCGCCTTGTCCCAGCAGCGCGCCCATCTGGGCGGCATCCATCCGGTTCACGATGGTCTTGCCCGCCCACACGAAACCGAGGTTGGAAATGCCAAACGCGACGCCAAGCAGGATGCCGGCGGCGAAGCGGACCCAATACCGGCGAAGATAGGGCCAGCCGAATTTCAAGATGGACGCCAGATACTGCATGAACGATGCTCCATTAGCCGGGCGACTCGGAGGAGCGTCAACCTTTTTGACGGCCGGCGGTGCTCAACGGGCGCATCTTGACACTGCCCCCGACACCAATCTGGCTCGAATTGCGGCATTTACACCGTTTGAGCGTTCGGAAGCCCGCAGGCCAAGCGATTCCTCCCTTGCCAGTCAGGTGGTGAAGCTGCTTGAGGGCTGGAATCCGGGGGCAGTGTCAAGATGCGCCCGTGCTCAACGCCCTGCGAGCAGCGCATGGCGGAGCCGGTCGAAGACTACGGGGGCGTCGTAATCCGTCTCGAAGGTGCGGCGCGCGGCGGCGGCCAGCCGGCCGCGGCGCGGCGCGTCCTCCAGCAGTTCGATGAGCGTCTTCGCCCACGCTTCCGGGGTTTTCACCAGCACGGCATTTTCGTCGTGGCGCAGCATCTCGCGCGTGGCCCCCACCGGCGCGCCCGCCACCGCAATGCGCGACGCAAAGTATTGCAGGGCCTTGATCGGCGACTTGCCCCGGGCGAACGGTTCGTCCGGCAACGGCAGCAAGCCAACGTGAAATTGCCGGACGACGGACGGCTCCTCACCCGGCACGAAGGGAACATGAGCGTAACGCAGCCCCGCCAGCGCCGGCTCCTGGCCGCAGTGAATCATCCAGCGCGCGGTGGGACAGCGTTCCTGCGCCGCGCGCATCGACGGCAGGATGGCCCGCAGGAACGGCAGGTTCTTCGGCGAGCCGGACCAGCCCACCGTCACGGGGGCTTCGGGCTTCGGGCGGTCCGTCCACTTCGTGCCATCCACCGACATCGGGATGACCAGCGGGGCCGCGCCCCGCGCCCGCAGGTCGGCGGCGATGACTTCATTCGCCGCGACGCAGGTGTCCGCCGCGCGCACGATGCGCCGGAGGCGGCGCTCAATCCGCCACTGCGTCCACCAATGATGTTTCTTGGTCGGACTCAGCCAGATGAGATCGTCCGCGTCATACACCAGCCGCCGCGCGTGCTGGCGGATGCGGTGGAGCTTGCCGCCGGAAACCAAGGTTTTTTGCAGCACCACGACATCGGCCCCGGCAAGCGCGGCGAAGTCGGAGAAACCTGCGGCAGGCGCGTAACCAAACTCGATGCCCGCCGCCGCGAACAGATCCGCGTATTGCAGCAGGCGATACTGCGTGCTCGCGGATTCCGGTCCGCCGAAAGTGAGGGCAAACAAGCGCATGGTGCGTGGCTCAAGTGGTTTCCTGCCGACGCAGCTCGGCAAAAAGGCGGGTGTAGCGCTCCGCCTGAAGTGCCATCCCGTAATCTTTCTCCGCCACCCGGCGGCAGCGCTCCCGGTAAGTCGGCCACTCGGCTCGCGCACTCATTGCCGAGTGCAGCGCCGTGCCAAAGGACTCCGCACTCCCGCTCGCGAACAGCCAACCCGTCTCGCCGGGCCGAACCATATCTGGAATCCCGCCCGCATCGCTGCCCACCACGGGCGTGCCGCACGCGAGGCTTTCCAGCACCGAGTTGGGTAAATTGTCCGCCCGGCTCGGACAGAGAAACAAATCGCACGCGGCCAACAGGCGGCTCATCTCGGCTGCCCCGTTCACCCGGCCGACGGATTTCACGGTCAGCCCGGTCGGCCAATTGAGCTTCGCTTCTTCACCCCACACGAGCAGTCCGAGCCCGCGGCAATCCAGCCCTGCCAACGCATCCGGCAGCAGGTCCGTGCCTTTGCGAGAACTCACCCAAGTCGCCCCGTAGCCCAGCCAAACTTTCTCCGCCGCCAACCCGAGTGCTGCGCGCGCTTCCGCTGCTGGCTGCGGCTGGAAACGGGACAAATCCAGCCCGTATGGAATGTGCTCAATCCGCGTGCTCGCCGGCACCACGCGCCGGGCTTCGGCCGCCATCCAACGAGACGGGGCGACCAGGACGGTTTCCGGCCGGCGACGGAAAAACTCTGCGCGGCGAGCGATGGCCGACGCTTCGGGAAGGTCAGCGCAAACGGACTCCAATCCTCCCGTCGCAGGGTTGGGCCACTCGAATGCCCTCGGACGGAACGGCCAGCAATCGTGCAAGGTCCAGATCAACGGCAACTCCGACGGCAGTTGCAGCAACGCGCTGTGCGTGAGTCCACAGGTGTGAATGCCATGCAAGTTGAGCAGCGCCGGACGGGCCTCCCGCACCGCGTTGAGGAATGCCGCCGTGTGCCGATTTCGCCGCAGCCGGTCAGCCAGTGGCCGGGAGAAATTCTTGAGTAGCCGCTCCAGCGGCGGGCGTTTCGCGCGCGGGTCAAGGCTCCGCTCCAGCGCGCGTGTCTCCCGCCGCTGCGGAGTGAAGTGCCAGCGCTCCACACGGAGGGCGGACTGCGCTGCGAGCGCGTCCATGAGCCGGTTCGTCGCCGCCGCCGCGCCGCCTTCGAGCGTGTCGCTGACCACGACCACAGGCCTGTCGCTTGCTTGCACGCGGCGAGAGTAGGGTGCGGAGCGAAGGTAGTTCGATGCGAAAATTAGGTTCGCGCCATCGTCGCGTTTCGAGTGTGCTCTCGGGCGCGACGCGCTCCTATGAAGATTCATTTCCTGCCTGAAGGTCCTGCGTGCCTGAACGTGGGATGTGGCAGCTTCTTTTTCCCCGAGTGGACGAATGTAGATCTCGCCCCTGCACGTGGCGTGCAGGCCTGCGACATTCGCCGTCCACTGCCGTTCCCCGACGCTTCGTTCGACGCGACATACAGTTCCCACGTGCTTGAGCACCTCGCGCCGGCGGATGGGCGAGCGTTCCTCGGCGAGCAACTGCGCGTCCTCAAGCCCGGCGGTATCTGCCGCGTGGTGGTGCCGGACTTGGAAAGCATCTGCCGCGAATACCTGCGCTGCCTCGAAACCGGTTTGGCCGCGCCTACACCCGATGCTGTCCGTCGTTACCGCTGGATGCTGCTGGAACTGCTCGATCAAATGGTGCGCGAAGAGTCCGGCGGGCTGATGCGCCAAACCCTTGAACGCGGGGAGTTTGACGAAGCGTTCGTGAGGGAACGGATGGGCGACCAGTTCGCGGGTTACTACCGCCAGCCATCCGGGGAACCTGCGGTGGCGAAGCGCCCGCCGTCAGTTGGGCGCAAGATCGAGCGTCGCGTGAAGCAAACCTTGAGGACATTAAGTGGCCATTCCTCCGATCCGCGCCAGAGCGGCGAGGCGCACAAGTGGATGTATGACCGCTTTGCGCTCCAACTCCTCATGGCCGAGTTGGGGTTCAAGCCGTCCTGCGTGCGCCGTTACGACCAATCGGCCATCCCGCATTGGGCCAAATACAACTTGGACAAATCCCCTGACGCCGACCGTCCCCGCAAGCCTGACTCGCTCTACGTCGAAGCACGGAAGCCTGCTGCCTGAGCCGCGCCCCGCACCTCCGTCTCCGCCAGCACGCGCACACAACCCGCTTCCACATCGGCAAGCGTCACCTGCTCCGTCAACAAGCCGCCGTTCTGCTCCTGCTCTTCGAGGGATAAACTTCTCATTTGCGAGACCACCGCCGATGGAGGTCCCACCAGCGCATGAGGCACCCGCCACGGATGCCAATACGCCGCGTGTGACGGCCCGAAAATCGCCACGGTCGGACACTGGCAAGCCGCCGCGAGATGCATCGCCGCCGTATCCACCCCCACAAACAGCCGCGCCCGATCCAGCAGCCAAGCAAGCTGCCGCCAATTCGCCCGGCCACCCGTGCTCACCGTGCCCGCGCCAATCCCAACTTCCAGCTCCCGCGCGAGCGCGATCTCATCCACATCAGGCCCAGCGCTGACCACGATTTGAAACCCGCGCGCGACGAGCCGCCGACCCAACTCTACCCAATGCGCCGCCGCCCACCGCTTCCGCAACCAGCGCGTGCCGGGATGAAAAACCACGAAAGGCCGGCGCACCGCAGCTCCGGTCCATTCGGCCATCCGCTCCCGCGCAAAAGCCAGCGGCGGAACTTCATCGCCCATGGCCAGGAGTTGCGAGGCGACGAGAAAATCCTTCCGGGCGCGGTGACACTGCTTCCGCTCGACCACGGGTAACTCCAGCAGTGCAAACCGCCGCCTCCACCACGAATTGAGCGGACGCAGGCTCCCATCGGTCGCCAACCGCGCGGCCCCACTCAACCACGCCAGCCAGCGCCCCCGGCTGCTGTCACCCAACTCAAACGCGCAATCGAACCGCTGGCGGCGGAGCGTGGCCGCGAGCCGGACTTCCGCACCCAGCGTGAGCAGCCCGCGATTCCATTTCTCGGCCGGCGCGGCGGTCAGTAGTCGATCAATCGCGGGACAGCCCGCCAAAATGCCTTCGCAACCTTGGCGGACGACGACCCAAATCTCCGCATGGGGAAATTGCCTCCGCACCGCCGTCAGCGTTGGCGTCATGATTAACGCGTCACCGATGTGCCGGAGCTTGATGAACAGGAGTCGCACGGGAACGAAAAGGACCGGCGCTTTCTACCGCCCGACACAGGGCGAAGACGAACACAAAGTTGGCCTCAAGATTTCCGCTTGCCGGTGCTTTTGCGCCGTCCGCACACTCCGCCCAATGGCTGTCCGCTCAACCGCCCACACCCGCACCGCCGAGATGGCCCCCGAGGAACTGGCCTGCCTCACGGAGTTGCTCCGCCGCCACCAGTTTTCGGGCCGACATCTGGAAATCGGCACCGCCGCCGGCGGCACCTTATGCGAAATGCTGGGCTGCTTCCCGACTGGCCGAATCCCGCCCTTCACGGTCGTGGACACGATGCGCTATTTTCCAGACCAACTAGAAATCGTGCGAAGCAATCTGCGTGACCACGGACTCGATCCGGCGGCGGTTGACTTTCGGATTGCCACCAGTGACGGCGCGTTCCACCAAGCAGAAGCCGCCCGCGAATCCTACGATTTCATGCTCATCGATGGCGCGCACAAGATCCGCTACGTCACGCAAGACTTGCGCTGGACGCGCTTGCTCTCCGTCGGCGGACGAGTCTGTTTTCATGATTACGCCCCGCGTTGTCCCGGCGTGATGCGGGCCGTGGATCGTTTCCTGTGCCGACACGCCAACTATCGCCGCGAGCAACTCGCCGGCAGCTTGCTTGTGCTGGAGAAAACCGCGCCCTCGGCTACTCGCGAAATTAGCCCGGCCGATTTGCTCTGGGCCAACCTCTGGTCGCCTTGGTTGCAATTGCAGGCGAGCCTGCAAAAACGCCTCAAGTGACGCCCGCCACGATTTCACCCGCGCGACCGTGGCGCATCGTCCATTCGGAAGCCTCCCCTAGCTAGATTTTTTAAAAGCGGCGCACTTGTGCGGGGTCAAAAGGGTTTAGTGCGCAGGAGCACCTGCGCGAACTAGTCTCGGAACGGGTTCAAGAAGTTTTTCGTCGCTGGATGGGGGTAAGCAGCGATGATTAGAAGATGCTGGCGCGTGACAAGTCTTGCACA